>Ga0179593_1515915_pt1 | contig 12836 bp, 14 predicted proteins | sample CZODoug2_1_08_16_FD_185931 | JGI IMG/M metagenome (GOLD analysis project Ga0179593, IMG submission 185931) | Vadose zone soil fungal communities from Angelo Coast Range Reserve, California, USA - CZODoug2_1_08_16fungal (PacBio error correction) | ecosystem: Environmental > Terrestrial > Soil >... | reverse complement strand
ACTTGGGATCTTTCTTCTCCGCCCTGCTTATGGCCCTTTTTGTGTCAGACTTTTTTTCCTATGAGGCAATCGCATCTGCCGTCAGCCAAAATATGCCCGCTCATGCAGAACCATGTTTCTACTCTTCTTTTGAGGGCGAAGACCAGCTTTTTCCCTCTTTCCCCCAGCGTTCGAGCGCTTCTTTTCGAAAGAGGCTTTTTCTTCCCGGCTTTCAGAAAGTCCCGACGTCACTGGACGTGGTTCGGCCTTGTCCATTTTCCTCCCTTTCCTCCTGGCGCGCCGCCGCCATCGCTCATAATCTCCCCTCCTCTCCGAGCCTTCGCCTTTCGCCTTATAGGTTGGTTTCAACGCACCTCAAAAGATCGTTAGTGGTCAGGCCCCCAGCGCTTCCCTCTATCTATTTCCACGGTCGCCGATTAATCTTCTCCTCACCGCCGCCCTTGTCCTACTTTCTGGGCTTTTGTAGACCAGTAATTAGATAGCCTTAGTATCCTTCCTCCACAGTGGGCTCGGGCGATCTTCTCCCCCTCTACTGACTCCTTTCCTTTTTCCTCGGAACTTCCCGCGGATGATCTGTATCGTTCGATGAACTTAGAACCTTCACTTTCTTCCTCTTACGGCTGTTTTCACATTACCTTCCATCTTTTTATCCGTCCCCTTCTCTTGGTTCCCTCCTGAAGTAGACATACCCCCTCCTTTTTTTTTTTTTTCTTTCGGAAACTCCCCCCGGGCGCGGTTGTTCTGCGTACCCCTCCCCTTTCGCCCTTTTGAAATCCGCTTCCGAACATATGATGCGGTCGTTTAGAGGTAGTTTTCGAATTCTCTCTTCTAACGAAATGGGAAGGGTCGACCCATTCTTGCAGCGCTTGTTTTTTCGTAACTTTCCCCCCCCCAGTGGCGCCGTCGTAGAGATCCTCCTTTGGTGACTTTTCGTAAAGGAGGTCCCGAATCTCCCTTCTATCCGGATTCTTCCAGCGCCGCAAGTCTTTCGTCGAACGCCGTCTCGATGATCTTTTCCTTCCGGGCAACTGATAGCCACGGCCAGGACGAGTGCTCCCCTCAATTTTCTCTTCAGAGAGATTCTTCGAGGCCTTCTTTCCCCTTCTCGACGGATTTTTTTCTCTTCAGCGCATTCCTCTTCTAGAAAGCCGTACGAACTGCCAGCTTTTTTTTTTTTTTTTCCTTGCCGATGCGGAGAGATCCGTGCCACCTTTCTTTTTGGTCCGATCCCCCTCCTCTCTTTTTTTTTTTGGATCGCCAAGAAGACCGTTTCCCGAGTCTTCTCACGGCATCATGGCCCGGCCAGATAGTACGACACGGTTCCTCTTTTCCGACGGCTTCGCCGGATTAGATGAGCTTGAATCCGAGAATCTTGGGCCGTCGATAGGTTGCGCTCGCGGCGAATGTTCGCCGCCCCTTTCTTCCAGCGTCACCTTCTCGGTTCTCTCTCTGTCTTCATCTATCTTTTCTTTTTCTCATCAGATTTCTCTTTCGTGGAAGCCGATACTCTACGCCCCCCTCCAGGTCGGCGTCGACCTAGAAGTGACCCGCTGTCTCTTCCTCGACAAGGTAAATCCTGCGCTGCAAATCATGTTCGCCTTCCGCCGATCTTCTTCCTCGACCTCTATAAACGACCGCACTCCCTCTTTTTCACGGGACGCGGAGTTTCAACCCGGAACGGCAGTTTTTATTTCCCTGGATCAACCGCGCCGTCTTTCCTCTTTTTCTTTTAGAACTTCAATTCTTAGCTTTGCAGTAAGGCCAAGGGTGGCCCTGGCTTTCCCTTTTCCCCCACTCATAACGGAAGACGGCGCTCCGTTTTCGAAGTTCATCGCCTCTCCCTTTTTCTAAGGATTTACGACGACTTTCTTTCCGCCGGCTGGAGGCGATGAGATCCAATCGCCGCGTCACTGTTATCCTCTATTCGATAGCAAGGGACGGTCTTTTCCTCCATCGTAAGTCCTTTCTTTAGGGAGTTTTTTTCCCGTTCATAGCCTAGCACGCTACACTAAGAGGTGGTGGAGGGGGCGTTGTGTCCCACTTCGCGCTCTCCTTCTTTCCAACCAATGGCCAATCGGCATAGCCCTTCTTCTGGGCGCTCCCCTTTTTTTGAGGGAGAACGGCTCAGGTTCGGAATATCAGAAGTGGAAATTTCACGCCGCAATTCACGCTTCCCCCCCCCGGGCTTTTATGAAATGCCCCCCCGTTGATATGCTCCTTGCCCAAACCCTTCTCTTTTTCATCGAAACGCTGGTGTCGTAGAGCGGTCTGGGGATCGATTCCCCTCCCCTGCGATCCAATGGGCGGCTCTCGGAAAGATGGTGCGGACTTCCCTCGGGGGGTTTTTTTTTTTTCTTGCGCCCCAGTTCAGGTTAGATTACTCGTTCTCGATCGAGAAGCCCTAAAGTTTTTTTTTCCGATACCCCCCTTTATTTAGATCTAGTTTCTACTCCCCCTTGTTGCGCGAGATCCCGCAACGCTTTTTGTCCCTTTCGACTGCTTCTGGTTCTTCTCGTCCTGGCTCCTCTTCGCGGCTCTCCCCACGAGCGCACTTTCGTCCGAGTGCGCCGTCCTACACATCTGGACAGCATGCCCTTTTCCCCCTTTTGTGTTATGCTTTTTGCAAGGACCCCCTCACTCTCCCCTCTGAGTCATTGAGGTTTTCCTATGACCAGAGGCTTGTAGTCCCACGTTCCCCCCTTTTCCCAAGCCTCGCCGCCGGCCCCAACAAATGGATTTCTTCCAATGGACAATTTCTCTTGCCTGACCTTCAGCGCCTTCTCCGCCGTGTTCCTCGCTTTCCTTTTCTTTTTTCCCCGCATCGTGCCGTCCCTTGCCGACCGGATCGCCTTTCTTTTACAAAGCTCTTTTTCTTGTGGTCGTCCAATTCCCTGCGAGGCTCTGAACGGCGATAAATTTGCCCCCTCCGTACCTTTACCTCCTTTTTTTTCGCAAGTCCTCTTTACGCTTTCTTCCCTCTTGGCCTTTTTCATCCTGCGGGGCGATTTTCTAGTAGTTTCGAAGCCTAGTCGTTATGATAATTCTCTGCGATTGAAAACTTTTTTTTCTTTTTTCTTTTTCCATCATGACCATTCAGCATAGGTCCTGTTCATACTGACGCCAGCTTGGATCCAGTCCCCCCCCCTGCCCCTCCCCGTTCTTACCCCTCCGGCGCGGTTTTCCCTCACGTTTTTCCGTTCCGGTTCAACTTCCCCACCTATTGATGCTTGATAGATTCTCTTTTCTTTTCTGCATGCAGAACGAAATGGGAAGTTTAACAGGGCTTTTGCAGAGCTTGTTTCCCCTTCCTCTTTCGAATTTTTTTTCTCTTCCTTTTGGTGCACTCTTTCCTTCTACTCTCCATGTAATAGGAGTAGAGGACTTGGCTTCCAAGAGACTCAAGTCTCGTCTCCCTCCCCTTATCGATGAGACTTTTTTTTCAACGGCATTTTTTTTTTCTTTTCCCTGGAGAGATCCGGCTCCCTAAGTTCGATGGCAGTAAAGCGAGATTCGTCTGACTCTCTCTTTTCTTTTTGATCGACGGCCAAGGCCCTGGCGTTCTTCCCTGCGCATCTCATCGTTGAAGCAGTCGTGAACAGTTCTTTGGTGCGTAGAGACGAGCTGGTCTGCAGATGCGTGTGAGTTCTTTCTCCCTTGGCGATCCCGGCACTCTCTCCCCCCTCCTCCTACGTTGTTGTTTGTCCTTTTTTTGATCGAACACTAATCCCTTCGAGCTCTCCGCATCTGTCCCTTCCTTCTGTTCTCACCGGAATATTGACTAGCAGTTCGAAGAGTGCCCTCCTTTCTCTGGCAATACGAAGACGCCCTCTTTCCTTTCTAGCAGGTGTGCTCTCAAGCTTTTTTCCCCTCCAGGCCAGCGCACATTCTCTTTTCTCGGCCTGGACGTTCATTCTATCCCCTTCCCGACTTTGCGTTTTCTTCTTTCTCTTGACGCAGGAGATGGAAGCCCTCCTCCTCCTATGGAAATTTCTTTCTTTTACGACCCCCCTTTGGTTAAGACGGCGCCACTTTTTTTCTCTTGTTCCTCGACAAGGTAAAAGGGACCCAAGCGTGCACCCCTTTTCCCCCCTTTTTCTGCAGCAGCTCGACTCTTTTCATACATCTCCCTCTATCACGACCTCTTTTGTCCTCGTGAAGCCTTTTATTCAACGGAGTTTACGGCGTTCACCCTTTCTCAAAAGCGCCGGAGTCATCCTTTAGTCTTCTCCTACAAGGGTTACTCCCCCTTTTCTCCAGTACAGGATCTTTCTTCCTTTTTTTTCTTTCTGATGCCTCAAGCACCCTCCGCGCGCGTTGACCAGGTGCGACTTTCATCTGGACGATATTTTTTCCTTTTCTCTTTCGACGACTTCGCGCCGCATGGTGTCGCTCCTTGCCAATCGCCTTTTCTTTTGTTAAGGGAAGCTAGAAGGACGGGGCTCCCTCCCCTGAGTACGATCAGGTACGGAATTCGTTTGTTTTTCCGCCGTTCACTCCTGCTTATGGACGTGACCACTACGACTTTTTTGTTCCGTCCTCATTTCCTCCCTTTTCCTTTTCGAAGGCCCTTTTCAGGCGGATCGCTCTTCTGGCGATTTGAGAGTTTTCTTTCTCTTTGAAGGACGGCATCGCTTTCCATTTCCCGCAGTCCTTCTCTGCTTGCGTCTTTTTTCCTTTTCATAACGTGATCTTAGCCGCTTTCGACCAACTTTCAAGGACGCTGTCGCCTTGTGAAGTCGAGCTTTTTTCTTCGCCCCCCCAACGTCTTTTCAGGCGAGGAAACTCTTTCCGGCGACACTCGGTGAATTGCGCAGTGGAGTCTCTTTTTTACCGAGACAGATAGAGAAGACCTACTCCTTCGTTTGGCGATCCCCCCCAATTTTTCTGAATAATAATACGTTGTTGTTTTTGCGAGAGATTACCCTCCTTTCTTTCTCCACGCAGCATGCTTCTGGCCTTCTCCTATAGGATATGTTCGATTAATACGACGCCCCTCCTTCCCTTTTAGCGAAAGGTGCTCCTCCACCATCTTCCTGCAGCTTTGCAGCCCTTGGAGCCTTTTTTGTGTGTGAGGGCGAAGACACTCTCCCCTCCTTCACCAGGCTTTCTTTCCTGATCTGCTTGGTAGAAAGCGGCTCCAGATCACGTCTGAATAACGGCAGTAAAATTTTCGGCACATGCAGTTGGTTCAGTCCCTTCGGCCCTCTCTTCGCTTATCGCAGACGGCCCCCTGATTCATCATCGCCATAAGATGATACAGCGACCGCTGCTGTTTCCGGGATCGCCTTCTCCGGTTTCCTCCCCAGCCCCCGCCCTTATTTGGTCGTCCATTTTCCGGAGATGAACGTGCGCCTCTCCACTCAAATAACTTGCGCTCCCCATGCCCGTACCTTTTTCGCACCCCTATAGAAATAGTTCTTCCTTCCGCTATCAACCAGGCGCGCCCACCCGCTTTTTTCTTCCAAGCGGCGGTCCCTTCTTCTCCAGCCTTCTCTTTTGAGCTTTATCCTCACCTTCACGTCGCCCTTCCAGGTGATTTTTTTGTGTGGGGTGTTTTTCCCCCCATTCCAGAACGGCCCCCCCCCCTTGGAACTTCTTTTGGATCTCCCGTCGACTCTTCCATCACCCGGACCCTTGACGCGGAACTTCCCTGCTTTTTTGTGATACCCGCAGGCAAACGACGGCTTTTTTCCCTTTTTGAACTCAGCGTCCTTTTCCTTTTTCTTCATCGAGGTAGATTGTATATTCTCGTGCTGCTTTCCAGCACGTCAAATGGACTTGGGTTTCCCCTTTCTTGTTGCAGCGTTGGTCCTGTCGAGTCCCCTCTACGAAGATTGCCTTCGTCTAATTTTTTTTTCGGTGGTCGACCCCCTTGTCATAGGTCGAGGCTCGGCTTCCATAGATCCTGTCTGTAAACGCCTTCGTGGCGGCCCTTCCGGGAACGGCTAGATTCCGTCCCTGGCGAGCGAGCCCGAGAAGGGTTATCTTCTCCCCCTTTTCTTCGAGGCCGCGAGCATCACCTTGATCAGACTTTTTTTCTCATGAGGATTCCTTTCCTTTTTTCCTTGAAGAAGTCGAACTTAGTCCCTGTGCGTAGCGACCGCTGGCCTTGAAGATTGTGGGTAGTCCCCCCGTTCTTATTGGAGATCCCTATCTCTCTCTTTTTTTTCCTCCCTCCTCCGTTTTTTTTTTTTTTTATAGCCCATCCTCATTCACTCTTACCTCCAACACCTTCTACCCACGCTCCTCCATTTTTCAAGCGCCTCTTTTTCCCACCTTCCACACCTCCCTCATACTCTTTCACATTCTCCCGCCCTTCTCCCTCTTCCACACCGAGATCTACACGACTATTTCTTTCGTCTCACGAACAATTTTCCTATGAAGTTCACGTCGTCCTTAATGAGCGGCATCCGTCCCTCTATGGCCTGGGCCGTTATTCTAGCAGGTTTCCTTTTTCTCAATCGGATTGAAGGCCAGCAGTCCCCTTGGCGGCTCGCAATGGAAGATTCATCCTCCGTTCCCCACCGGCCCCTCCCCCTTTTAGAGGCCGACGTTCGACCTTTCTCCCCTTGCGATGGGAATCCTTCCAGGTTCCCCTCTCTTTCCCCCAGAAGTGCAAACTCTCTCTCTCTAGACGGCGCCACTTTCTCTCTGTTCCCTAGATTCATTGACCCCTCCCCCCCCCTGTTAGGACCCTTCACTTTTTCCAGCATAGCGACTTCTGGATACACTCTTTCTTCATGAGTTCCATTTTCCTTTGAGTTCAACCGGAACCCCGCACCGGGTTTAATTCGTCTTCCTTTCACCGCGCGGCGCCTTTTCGTCGGTGATGGTCATTGCCTTGTATCCCCCCTCAGTAAGGATCCAATGTTTTCCTTGCTGGAATTTTTGAATGCTTCATCCAGCCTCTCTTCCGAGAGTGAAGTGAGAATTTCATCAGACGATCAGATTCATCCCCCCTCTCCGTTCCCTAATTAGAAGCACTCTTTTTCGTCGCTTAGAAGGAACATTAGCTCTCCTGTCCAGGGGAGAACCAGCCTACTTTCAGGGTCTTTTTTTTTTCCCCCCCCAAGCTCTAAGGGACGTCCTGAGGCGGTGTAGTTGGGCGTTTTTAGGCGCCGTCATTTCTGCTGTTCTTCCCCCGAGCTGGTGCGGGGTTCTTTTTTCGTCCTAACCTTCTCTAAGGTCTTCCTTTCCCCTCAGCAATCAGGCGTTTCTGGCCCTGATATGACGCGATGGCCCTGAGGCCATTTCTTCCATCGAAGCAGTGGCCCTTTTCCCCCGTCCGAAACCCTTTTCTTTTGTCTTACCTCTCCCAGTGATCTGCGGACAACGCCTTCCCCCAACCTCAAGACTTCGCTTCCCCCTCCAAGCTGGTGAACTTTTGGTGTTTTTTTTTTCTCCTTTTTTTTGGGTGGGGGGGGATTTTGTTTGTGGTCGCCCCCCCCCCCCGCAGAAACTACGGTGATTTTCTTCCTTTTCGATGGTGGAGGGCCTTCACTCTTCTGAATTGAGCTCGTGCAGGTATGAGAAAGCCTTCTTTTTCTCTCGAGAAGACCGCCCTCCTCAGGGAGGCGTGTTTCCCCAAACCTTTTTCCCTTTTCTCTATGATCTTTTCAATCCCCCCCTTTTTTTTCGCCGAGACCGCCAATTGTTTGCTTCCGCCTTTGCTTATGGCCGGTCTTATCGATTCTGCCCTTCTTAGGATACTCTACCTTCCCCCCAACTTTCTTCGCGGTGCGAACCCCCCCCCTCGTCCCGCTCATGCCGCACAATGGCTTTTCTTTTGGCGAAGACCAGACCGTTCACCAGCCTTTTTCGAAGGCCCGTCTTTTGTCTCCCCCCCTCCTCAGATCAAGTGATACCTGCTTTCCCCTCCCCTCCTCCGCCCGGTAAATGGGAAAGTGTCGGTGCCTGGCACGGATTAGATGCCGTCTTCTCGCCGCCGCTCGCATTAATAATAGACATACTGTAGTGCGATGCCGCTTCCTCGCACCAATCTACCCCTCTTCTTTTCGACGGAACAACGCCCCCGCCCCTATCGTAGTGGTTCCTGTCCATCCGCGATTTTTAAGACTTCTTTACCGATAAACTGCCCCCCCTCCCTCCTACACATGCCTAATGATCGTCTTCCTATGCTTTTTTTGTCCTTAATCGCCATCGTTCTTACGCGCGACAAAGTCTTTCTGGCATTCTTCATTTCCTCTCTCAGGCGGAGGCGGTTCGGAACCTGCATTCTTGGTCACGAGATTGCTCTTCTTTCCTTTTTCCCTTTGCACCTTCAAGCGCGCCGTCTTTTGCTTCCTTTTATGCAGACCCCCCTTCCCGTCCTCAGTAATGGCCATCGTACTCTCCCTTGAAGTAAGACTAGATGCTGACCATCAAAGATGAGAGGAAACGGCGTCCAGGTGTTCCCCTTTCTAACCCGACGTAAACGCCCGGGTTCTACCCTTCTTCCAATCTTGAGATTTTTGTGATATAGGTAGATGTATTCCAGATAGTCGATCTGCATCCCCCTCCCTTTCTTTTCTCGAAACAGGATGTTGCATCCTTTTTTCTTTTTCACCTTGTCGAGGAACCTTTCGTCTCTCTCCTTGTGCAATTAGTAAAGCGTTTGTCCCCCTTTCATAGGCGTCGAGGACTGCTTCCAGCGCGCGGCCCGTATTCCCTCCTTCCTCGACCGGCCGGACGTTGCTTCACCCTCCAGGAGATCCTGCCCTTCCTGCTGGAATTCAAGACCGAGATTCTTCAGGCTCGCGCTTTTAGTCCCTTGATTCCTTCTTCTTCGGATTGGCCGCCTGCATCTCCCCTCCGGCGCAGAAGTCTTTCCTTGGTGTTTCCTTTTTCCTAAGATGAGTGGAGAGCTCGGTGCTTTTTTCCCGTTTATTCTTGGCGTCCTGCTCCTCTTTTCTTTTTGTTGTGGAGAGAGGATGCCGGGATCGCCCTCTTGTGTGAAGGATCCCTTACTTGCCAGTCTTTCGCGATCTGAGAAGTTCGACGGGCTTTCTCCGAAGGCTCTGCTCGGGCACTCGGTCAGAATACCGCCCTTCTTTTCAGGTGAGGCTACGCGGCGACAGGTTCAGAAGCCTCTCCCCCCCATCCTTTTTCCTTTTCCGTTCATATATTCCTTTTCAACGTTCCTTCTGGTCTAATCTCTGCGTCGACGAGCTTGCTCCCTCGTGTCCTGCTCCCCTCTATGGAAAGGCTTTCTGACTTTTTTAAGCCTTTCTAGGATATCTACGACGGCCCCTTTCCTGATCTTTCGCGCCCCAAGGTAAAGGGAAAACTTTATGCCTCACGTCCATTTTAGTGCTGTTTTTTCCTACTATCGGGAATACACTCCCGATTTTCTCCCCAGAGGCGTTAAACCTTTTTGCCCACAGGAGTTTCCGGCGGTCCTCAACCCTGGATAAATTCTTCGTGCCGTTTTCCTTTTTTTCCAGTTTCCTCCCGGGTATCTCTCACTTTTCTCCCGTTACCATGTCCCTGGTTTTTCCCCTTTCCCTTTGAATGATGAATAGCCTGAGATTGCCGCTGTGAAGGTTTCGATAATATTCTTCCCTTTAGACGACTTCTCCCTCTTTTTCTCATGAGAGGCCCCCCAAGCGCCGTCTTGTTCCTCTTCGAAAGATGGAGATTCCCCCCGCAAGACGGTCCCCCAGCTTAAGATCAGTTTAGGCGGAGAGTGAGGTCGTTTATGTTGCGCCGTTTCATACGACCTTCTTTTTCCACTAATAGCTGGTGGAGGGGGCGTCTGAGAACTCCCCTTTCCTTGAAGGCCCTCGGAATTCGCGTGCCTTATGTCGATCTGACTCGTGGCGGCTTTCGACTGTTTCCTTCCCTTTCCTCTAGCCGTGGCCATTGTAACAGCTTGCCTTCCATGTTCCGGCGGCGAGGGCTTCTTTATATGCTCCCCCTCTTCCCAACACTCAAGGACTTTTTTTTTTTTTTTTTTTGGGTGGATGTCCAGCCGTGATTTTCTTCCCTTTTTTTTATTCGAACTAAAGCATAACTACACCGTTCTATCCAATGGGCTCTTTTTTGAGTCCGGCGGCCCCTGCCTTTTTTTCCCCCTCCTAGTGAAGGGAGTATCCGGTGGGACCCCTCTCCCTTTCAGGACCGGCCAGAAGATTTTTCCGCCCGGCCCAATGGTCCCTTCCAAACAATCCGTTACTTCATTTTTCCCTCCCCTATGAGAGATAACGCCGATTGTTGTCTTTTCGGTGAGCCTGTCGGGACCTTCCCTTCTCCTTCTTCAAATCCTGCTTTTCTCGACCTGTCAACCGATGCGAAAATTAGCAGATTTTTTACCCCCTTCCTCCCTGAGCATTGACGCCAACCATCTTCTCCCCCTTTGTCTTATGAGTGCAGTCCCCCGAAAAGTCCCCCCCCCTCTGCTTTTCGGCGCCAAGCGTCCCCCTTTTATTTTGGTATCCAGCGGCTTGTCGTGACTACGCCTCCTTTTCCCCACATAGCCGCCGGAGCCCCATTTTTTTTTTCGGAGTGAAAAATGTTCATTACTCGCCTTCTTTCCCCTCTTCATAATCGCCATAAGAGAGATCCTTTCCCCCCCCTCTCTCGGTCGCTTCGGCCTCACGTTTCTTTTCTACCTCTTCCGACAACGCCCCCCCCCGCCCCCCAAGTCGTAGTTTCCGATCTGCGATGAACGGCGACGATATCCCCCTCCCCCCTCACAGCACCTGCCGACCTACGTTCCCTTTTTTCTTTGTCGACCCGTTCTCTCGCCTTAACGACCACCGTTCCCAAAAACTTTTCCTCTGCGAATTGTCCCCTTCTCGCGTACCTCTTCCCTTTTTTTTCGAAGTCCTCCTTCGAAAGCCCTTGATGATCTCTCTTCTCTGAACTTCGCACATTCCCGCCGTTTATTACGTGGACCATTTATCCCTGTTCCCTTTCAGCAGGCCCCCCCCCCCCCCTTGTCTCCGAATGCTCCTCTACCCTTCCTTTTTTTCCTTCAGACCGAGCGGAGGAGGAACCGGTGCTTCCTTGGTTGATAAACGCCGTAAACTGCCCCCCCCCCCTGTGGGCCGTTACCTTCCTCCCCGAGTCCCCCCCCCCCTCCTTATGCACTTTCCTCTTTCCCCCCCTATGTATTCAGAGATTCGAGATCCGATCCCTCCCTTTTTCCCAGGATGTTGCATCTTTTCTTCCCTTTACCTTGTTTCGTTCCTATCCGCAGTAGTAGAGATACTCGCTTTTTGAACTTCGTCCCAGATTGGACCCTCCTTGCACAGGCGTCGAGATCCCTTTTCTGACCTCCCTCCTCCTAGTATCGATGAGGTCCGACGTCCTTCCTGTGCGGGAAAGGTTTTAGCTTATGAGCGTCCCCCCGAGAAGTGACTCTATTTTTTCCCCCCCCCTTTCGCGAGAATCACCTGTCTGACGGCCCCTTGCGCGCTTATTCTTCTTGCGCGCATCCTTTTTCCCTTCGAACTGATAGTAACTGGGTGTCTTTCCGCGACGAGCTGTTGAGAGACCCTTCTTTCACCCCTTGGCGATCCGGAATCTCTTTCTCTTCCCCTCCCCCCCCTTCGTTGTTGTTTTTGGATAAAGAAGAACGGTGTTCACCCCCCTCCTTCTCCACGAAGCTTCTTTCCCGGCGACGCCCATATGACGAGCAGTTCTTTTCGGCCTCCTGAGAGCGCGCACTTCCGAAGAATCCCCAGCATTGGTCCCTTCCCCTTTTTCTAGAGGCGAAGGCCTCGAGGTCTTCTTTCAGGCCAGAGTAGAGCTCTCCCTTTTTTTTCCGTACCGCAACGGCCTTTTCCGGACTGCGTTCGAGAGCTTTTCGCGGCGCTTTCACCTCTTTCCTCCCCCCTCATGAAAAGGTCGCGTCCTCTTCTGTACACAGATTCTATTCCCCCTCCCCCCTTTCCTCCCGAGAGTTCCCTTCCCAAGGGTCACTGGACACAAGCGTTCAACATCTGAGTTTTTACCCCCTTTCCCCCTTTCCTTTCGCACAGATCGACTATATGGGCCTCCCGACTCTATCCCGACCGCATAAATTTGACGAGCTTTTCCCCCCCCCCCAAAGGACCGGCCCCCCTCTGCTTTACGGCTGGGTATCACCCCCTGGATCACCCCCCTGCTTTTTCTGTGATGGTAAGGTCGACTCCCAGGGTACTTTGGCGCCTTTCCCCTACAAAGGGTTGGGCCTCTTTTCCTGGGAATGATTTAAAGCCCCCGGCAGTCCTTCTCTTAGGTGCGAAGTTAATAGACCCCTTTAGATCAATAAGCGTTAGGATCTTTTTCGTCCGCGAAGCTTTCGTTCGATGAGCCAGGCCTGCTCCTACCCTTTAAGGGGAATTCTTCTTCGAAGGCACGCCCCTCTTTCCCGGTAAGGCATGGAGGCTGTGGAGGGGGAGTTTCTCGGGACGTTTCCTCTTTGCGGATGGACCCCCTCCCCCCTACTTGTCTTTTTTGTTGTAGTCCTCACCGGAGCATCCGGTCTCGGAAGTCCATTCATCTCCTTTTTTTCTTATGTCCCTCTTCTTGCCCTCTCCTCTTTTAGAGGAGCGTAAGACTCTCGAAGCCGTGGCCATGTCACGCCGAAACCTCGGCGAGGGCTTTTCTGAACCTCTTTACGTGTCTGCGTCCCTCCCCAAGTCCTTTCTCGTCTCCTGTGAAGTAGAGAGGGCTTTTCTCTCTCCCTCCTAACCCACCGGCCCCCCCCCCTGGTGAGGAATTGAGTTCCTTTCTTTAATTTGAGAATCTTTTCTCTCCGCAGGATTGCTTACAGACCATCTCCTTTCCGCAAGAAGAAGGCGGGTCCTTTCCCAACCCCCACCCCCCCCCTAAAAAACAATCGGGCTTTT
>Ga0179593_1433862_pt1 | contig 12836 bp, 15 predicted proteins | sample CZODoug2_1_08_16_FD_185931 | JGI IMG/M metagenome (GOLD analysis project Ga0179593, IMG submission 185931) | Vadose zone soil fungal communities from Angelo Coast Range Reserve, California, USA - CZODoug2_1_08_16fungal (PacBio error correction) | ecosystem: Environmental > Terrestrial > Soil >... | reverse complement strand
AGTGTATCCGCATCTTTTTGCCTGCTTCTTCTCTTTTCCCCCCAGTGGCTTTTCCATGCTGCCCTTTTCCTTGTTTTGACAAGGGAGCCCTACACGGAGGCTTTCCAGTATGGCACCACTCTCTTTCTCCATGGTAAGTCGCATTTCGCAGTCGCATATTTCTTCGTCGTAGAGTCCCTGGCCCTTCCTCGCCGCCCCTTCAGGTTTATACCTTTCCGAACGATCAAATATGATCTTGTCTCCTGGCGTTCTTTTTTTGCCCCTAAGCAATCTACCCTCTTTACTTTCACCCATTCTCTTGGGCGTCCAGAACGTAAGGTCTTCCCTACCGGTGTCTTGTTTTTCCCCTTTGGGACGCCTCATTGCGGAGCGCCTTCCCTCGTAACTCACCCATGTTCCTTTTCCCCGCTTCTTATTTATCATCACGTTTCCCCTCTTCGCGGCTTTTTGCATTGCACGCCTTCCTACCTGATGCGTCGCAAAACACTGAGCGCAACTTCCTCCTTACTCTAATCGATCGCGATGCTAGAAGCACTTTACCGCCTATGCCCGGCTAAATAGAACTCGAATGCGATAAAAGTAGAAGCCCACTCTATACCACTGTCATTGCTCCTTGATCCTCGTAGCATCAGAACGCATGCAACGAATACGAACCTCACACTCTAAGGTGTACTCTAGAGAGCCCTACATGTATTTATCAGAGAGATGTGAACTCGAGTCACGACGCTTTTTCCCTCCCAGACTAACAGCTGCTGACACCCCCAGTCACTTAGATTCGAACCGAGACTTTTCAGAATCTTCGTGAACAACTACTCACTCTACTGAGTCACGCCACCTCCCCCTTTACGCCTTAAGCCAGGTCCGTGCCTCTCCCCGCCCATTCCTCTCTTTTCCGTTTGTTTCTTGGGGTTTACCAGCTCCTCAAGTTCTCTTTTTTCGCTGTCGCGCTCTTTTTTTTTCCCCTTAGGAATGTAGGTTACGTTATACGTCACCGTTACGAAGACAGGAAACGTCATCAAACTTATGTCTCGTACCAGCCGCTAGCAAGGGACGACCTGCTCAGTGCTAGCGACACCTAGATAAAGAAAAAATATTCCCTGCCGATCGGTTTATCTCTCACTTCTCCCGATCCCTGCCCCTGATCTTCATAAGCGCGCATCCACTTTGATGTGAGAGACGGGTCCCCCCCACCGAATCCCGCAAGCCTTTTGAGGCGATCCCTGTTTTTCTTCTTTTGACAAGTACATCCCGGCCCGGTCCCGAGCTTTCCCCGCGTCCCTCGTGGTTTCCCCCCTCCCGGTGCTGCTAGCTTTTCCACACACCACCCCCACCAATATAAGTTCCTCCATTACCCCTTGGCCTGACTCTTTCTCCCCTCTCCGCGAAAGCGCATTATTTACAAACCCCATGTTTTCTCTCGACCGAAGCATACTTTCTCGCCAACGTCAAAAAAGCTTGTCCAAATGTTTTAACCCCAACCCCCCCCCCACCAGGGGGGGGTGGGTGGGCGGTTTCCCCCCCATTCCTTAACCCTAGAAACGTAAAGCTTTCTATCAAACTTCCTTTTCCCTTAACCACCTTCCCTCCAGCGCCCAGCCTTTTTGCCGTCTTGTTGGTTGTAGCATCCGAGAATTCCTTCCCCCTCGAATGATCACACTATTCCCAACCTCGTCGTCTTTCCTCTTTACCGCCTAGCCACTTTCCTATGCGCTTAAATCTGTCCTGGACCCTCTCTCTTTCTCCTGGTTTTCTGAGAGAGATGTTTACTTCGCTTTTTCTCTTTGGCTTGTTTTTTTTTGACCTTCCCTTGGTGGACGCCGTGTTTTTTGTGGACTGGCGCACATCGCTTTCTGGTGTTTTTTTACTTCGCCTGTTCTTCTTTTCTTTTCGCCACCAACGCACAGCGCTGCGGGGGCCGCGGGTTTTCTTACTTTTTCGTTTCTCCCAAGGAAATCCGGCTGAGTTTAAGGGTATGTCTTTCGGTTCCTTTGGTGTCCCCTTCTTCGTTGAAAAGGCCTTTTTGCTTGCGTCGGCTCAGGCGGATTCGTTCCGCGCTCTCCCTTTTGCTATGCGTTTTTCTGCTTTCCTATTCTCTACCTGCAGTGATTCCGCAGTTACTAGTCCGGTCCAATCCTGTTTTCTCTTTTGGGTTCTTACGACGGGGGAACCTCCTGGACCGGGAAGGGATTTTTCCATGCCTAAAGAGATTTCCGTTGCTACCCGCTGCCGCCGTATGACAGGCGGGCGGGATTCAGGTTTGGTTATTTAGTCAATTTTGGATGCGCGAGGCATTGGTCACAGATCGGTGACGGGACGCGTCCCGTTGTTCTGAATATTGGCGATTCCCGTCTTTGTAGCGCGCGTAGCACGCCGGTGGGCTTAGTTTTTTTCCCTTTCCATTTTTCTTCCCTTTCCCCACGCCCGTGACTTTTTCTAGCTCTCCGCGTACTGCCCCCCTTCGGTGCTGCATTGCTAGCAGGACCAAACCTCCCAACTACACAGCAAGATACCCCATATTCTCTTTTCCTTGAGGATGGCACCTAGAGCGGAGGCAACCGCTGATTTTCTCCATTTTCCGCTGTAAGAATTTTGATTTTTCCTTTTTTCCCTGCTTTGATGTTGGGCGTGAGCCTTCGCGAATTGTTTTTTCCTCCTTTTTGTTCCCTTTTCTCGTGATGGATGGGCGGGGCTGTTTTTGGGGATCCTTGCCTGCGGATCTTTATGATACGTGAGCTGCCGGAATGTATCGTGGGACGCAGCGTCACTTCCCTTTTGCTTTGGTCCTCTTTCCCACAAAATTCCTCCTACTGTCCGGTCGTTTCCCTTTCTAGATACTTCAGCGTTCGTATTTTCCGCAAGAAAGGGTTGGTTTTTTCTTGATTCTTCCTGCCGTTAAAGCCCCAAGGCCGAAAATGCGGCGGGCGGAGGAGTGGCCCCCCCCTCCCTTTCCCCTCCTTTCTTTTTTCTGCGCGTCGGAGGCGAAGTGTGGTCTGAAGCCGTTGTTTTTCTTTCCTGTGATCTTCTTTTCAACCAGGCTGCCCATTTTGAATCTGCGGTTCATTTCTTCCTGGCTTTCTGCTGGGTTCCCCTCCGTCTCAGGAGCGGTGAGTCACGCTCCTGGCTGACTATGCTCGGTCGGGACTTTCGCTGACCTTCTATCGACTTTTGTGCACGGAAGTCCTCCGTTGATTTCTGTTTCTCTTGTCCCGGTCATCGTTGAATCAGTTGTGGAACCCTCCCTATATGTTTTCAGGTTATGGCAAGACTACCTAGGCGACCACGAATCTCTTTCTTTTTCCTACTCCTTGTTTTCAGTGTCCTTCATTGTTACCCCCCCCCCACCTTGCCCGGCACAGACGCCTTATTCCAGCTTTAGGTGTTAAAACGTTCTCGCCGTGATTTTAATCCCCCTGTGCGTTTTCCTTGGGGCACACCTTTCGAGTTGCTTAGCAAGGTTCCCGTTCTGAAGGTCTTCTTTCACCTTTTGTCTCTCCTCCTCCACGGAAGCCTCTTCTGCGCCTAACAGCCGTACTCCCAGATCCATAGAGCTGCTCTTTTTTTTTGTCCTTCGCAAAGACGTCCGTACCCATCTCCCGCGGAGAAACCCCATTTCAATCGCAGAGAGCCAGCACATGCCCCCATTTTATAGTACTTTTCTCTTTTTGTCCCCCTCTCCGCTTACGCGCATTCTTCGCGACTTTTTTACCGCGGTAATCATCTCTGCAAACTCCCCAACCATTGCTTGGAACTCGCGGAACGCTTCGTATCTCTCTTTCCAGTTTCCCCCCTCTTCTTCGTATTTTTTCCTTTTCCCAGCCCCGCACCGCCCTCTAGTCCCCTTTCTTACCCTCTTTTGCATTCGCAGCGATAGTTCTCTGCTTGAAGGACCCCCAGCTCCTTCACCCCGCCCCCCGCTGCTCGTCCCAAGTCGCAATCTCGTTCGTACCCCCCAGCTTATTCTTATACAATAATTTTTCCCCCCTTTTCTTCCCCCCAGCTCCAGGTCGGGGGGGGTGGTCAGCGGTTAACCCAATAATTTCTCACCCTCTCTATGCCTTTTTCTCTTTACCCAAAGGCCTATCTAGCCTTCCTGGCTGTTCTTTTTTTTTCTAAAGAGTCCTCCAAGTTTTCGAATTGTCTCGCTGTTCCTTTAGTTTTTTTCATCTAGGTTCAGCAGTCCCCCTTCCACATTTATACACGTCCCGCAAGCTCGCCATTACCTGCGTACTCCGTTACCTCAATCCCCTCTCAAAGAGGTCAGCAGCACTTCCGCTGACTTCTCCTTTCAACACTTCCTCTCCCACAAGGGTGTTATCGACGGCTCCCCCCTGCCCTACTCCTTCTAGGCTTGCTCATACACAAAGAATAGAGTCTTGTGACCTTAACCCGCCTTCCCAGAGATTGTCCATGAGTCCCGCCCGCCGGTAAACCCTTTTCATTCTCTCCCCCCCCCTTCCTTTTCCTTTCTCCTTAACCTGACTGCTTCTCAGTTCCGCTCTGCCAGCTACACGAGCCAACCCCCCCTGGTTTCTGATAATACTCTGTTACTCACTTAGAGAACAAGACCAAACGCGCACCTGGCGCAATCATTTCCACACTGAGGCTTCCCCGTTTTCCCTCCCCTTTCTTTTTCTTTTTTTTACAAATGTCCCGCACGACCCCCCGCCATCCCCTTTCCCCTTCCTGTCTTTTTCTTTGGTTGTTTGTCCCCACCTCCCGAATGAGTCCAAGGCGAATGGATTCCAAAACCCCGCCGCCACCCATCAAAGTCGATTGCGTACTTTTCACCCCAACCACCCAGTGTCGCTTTCCACTCCCTATCCCCACTTCCCCGCTGCGCTCCCCTCTCTTGAATTTCTCGCGCTTTTCTATCCTATTTTTTTTCTTTCTGAGTATTAGCGGGGTACTCGATGTCGATCTGACCAGTGGCTAAGGCTGTGTGAAGAGATTGTGTTTTGTGGACCATGGCGCACATCTCTTCTTTGTTTGTTGGGGTTCTTCCCTTCCTGCTTTTTTGCCTCCCCAAGACCTGTATTGCGGTGGACTCGGTTGTCTTTTGCTGTGTGGTTTCTTTTCGGACAGACGGTGAGTTTTTTTTCATGGTCTCTTGATTGCATTGCCCCCTGATTTCTTCCCCTGAGGGTGATTTTGCTTGAGGCGAGGAGGCTTCTTTCGACGCCTTTCTTTTTTGGGGTACCTGCTCCCTTCCTCTTCCTTGCGTACACAGAGGGCATCCGATTGTTAAAGGAGTTCCCTAACATTTCTTTTTTTCTTTTAGTACCCTCGGGGGGTGATTGGCTTGACCGTCGGAAAACGGAGTTTTTTCCTGCGCGGTTTTCAGTGTTTTGAAACAAGAACGCGATACGTTTTTATCCTGGCCCTCCTATTTTGGTTCGTTGGATTTGTTTTTCTCCCTTTCCCCCGATTCCACAACGCGTGGGATGCTGCGAGGAGGTCACTTCCCCAGTTCTTCTTGCTGTTTGAGCCTTCATTTGCTTTCTTTAATCTTGCCCTTGAGGGCTTTTTCATCTCGAGCTTTTCAGTCTTTTTTCTTCTCTCGTTAAAGGATCCTATTTATGAGGGGAGGCTTAAACTATCTCATCCCTCTCGTTTCTCTCTGTCCTCTCCTCCACGTTGTACCACTGTCGCTGCTGTAGTAACCCCCCTAACCCAGCTTGACCCCTGTTTCTCTATTCTTGGCTTCTTCCTGCCCCATTCATTGGACCCACCTGTGATTTTATACAGGTATTTTCCGTCCCCCTCTCCATGTTTCTTATCTCTCTGTTCTTGGTCTTAGCTTCCGAATCTGTGTGTAATTGGACGTCTATTGCGACTGCGATTCGATGGTCTTCGGGATGTGTTTGGAGGACCTTGCTCATTCTCGTATTAGCGGATCCAGGCTGTACATGCCTGCCCCCCCTTCTCTTCCCTTCTCTTTGTTCTGATGGCTGGGTCTCACTGTTCCAAACGTCATTAGTCCGTGTATTAGATGCCTACGGAAAGCTTTTTGTTCACAGACCTTTTTTTTTTTTTTTGTTAGATTCTCACTCCTTTTAACGGCCTCCTTTGGGGGTCCGCCACATGCTGGGCCCTCACCCAAAAAACCTACTTTTTTCCCTTCTTTTTGGTTTGCTCTTAGAGATTCGAAGTGTTTCTAATCGGAAAAGACTTGTGCTATGTTCGTTTAATCAGTTCACAGCCAGGCTTTCTATTTTTTTGAATATTGAGGCAGTGTAGTATTCGGTTTTGGTCGAGAAGGAGGTATCTTGATGAGCTCTACCGACGGTCGTCTCTTTGGACTTTTTTCCCCTTTCTCCTAATAGCTTTTTTGTCCACGTTTGCCCCCTTTGCGCTGTCACCGGAGCAACGTTTAACCTCCAGCTGAATACCGGTGAATTTCCTCTGCATTCTTTTCTTGGGCACCGACACCCTTCGTCTCTTAAGCTCTCTTTTTCCTTACCCCTACTCGGTTGTTGTTTTTTTTTTTTCCGTTAATCTTGTTTCCCCCGTCATGCCCTGAGACCCCCCCGATGCCGTCTTTCAACTGCTTGTGCGGCTTAACTTTCTCGCGCGTCCGAACGCAAGCGATAGGCACCAATCGTTTTTCCCTTTAGTGTTCTTTTTTCCCCTGCCTCGAATATTTCCCCTTGCCGGCGTACTTGACGGCTTTTCAGCTATTGCGAGACTCGAAGTAGACCCAGCCAAGATTCCACTATCTACTCCGCCTGTTGAGCTTACCTTTCCCCTCTTTCCACTCACCCCTTCTTCTCTCCCCCCACCCTTCTCATAGGCGGCCACTCCCCCTCCAGGTAGGTCCTATAATCGTTCTGTTTTGTCAGTTATACGTTCCTCTAATTGGAGGACGCTGGGTCATCCTTCTCTACATACAAAGCAACCATTGCTTAATCCGGTAACGCTCTTATCTCTCCCCCTAAGTTCACCGTTTTCTATTTACTTTTGTCAACGTGCGCCCTTCCCCCTCCCCCTGCCCTAGGATCACTGCTTCCCTCCCTTGCCTGCAGGCAGCTCGATCCTACCTTCTTCTGCCCTGTACTCCCACCACCTCCCGGCACCCGGGACGCCTTCCTTTTATTTTTCGCACCCTATCGTACCTTCCCAAGTTCCCTGAAAGATACGACCCCAAAGTACCCCGCGGCAATCTTCGTACCCCTGCCATTTTCCTTCGGAAAATTTTTTTAAAATCCAGCTATTTTGGCCTATCGGCAGGCATCGACTTTTTTATTAGACTGTTTCCGCTTGTTTTCCGTTTGTTCTAAAGAAGCTTCAGTGTAATCCTTTTTGTTTGGGCGTCGATGCGTAATCGTTTTTTAGTTCCAGCCTTCTTCCTCCACTTTATACCTGTCCGCCAGCTCCGCCACCTGATTTTTTAATTTTTCCTGCCTCCTTCGCCCCAATGTCCAAGAAGTTTTGCCTTCCGCTCCCCTGAAAAGATTTGTTCCATCGTCCGCCTCGGCGCATCCACCGTGAGTTTTTTCTTGACGGGCTCCCCCTCCTCCCGCACCGCCCCCTCTAGGACAGCGATCACCGGAATCGTTGCGTTTTTTTTTGACCTGTCCCCCGCTTTTTCCCAAGTTTAAGCCTTTTACTAGTACCCTGCACCCAGTTTCACCCCCCCTTTTTGCAGTACCGATCAAAAACAAAAGGTCTTGTCCCACTTTCCCGGGGTGGCCCCAAGCTTATATCCTGTAGCTGGATCGCCGTCCGACATCCTTCGCATTCCACCCCCCCTTTTCTTCCCCTCTTGTAACGACGCCTCCTTCGCCTAAGTCACCTCACCGCCTTCTCCCTATCACGTTTCCCAGAGGAACTCATTCCAATCCCCGGTAAACGTCAGTGGCTCTTTCCATTGTCTCCTTTTGACCGCCCATGCCCGTCCCTCTTCCCTCAGAGTATTGCGGTGGTGTGCGACCCCAGTAAGAAGTGCGGCACCGGCGTCTCTCCCCGCTGCAACCATGTTCGCCCAAGTAAAAAACCCTTCTTTTCCCCTCTTAGTCCCCCCCCTTCACTCATTCGCCTTTCCCCCCACCCTCGCTTACCCGTGCCTACATCCTCTATATCTTCTTAGGTATCGGTCCCCCGTTCCCTTTCCCTTTTCTCCGGAGGTTGAAGAGATGTTTTTTGGTGCCATTTCGAATCGTCCGTGGATTGTGGCGGAGGTTTTTTTTTCGCCGTTTGCTGCGGCAAACTTTTCTGACCCAAGCAACTTGTTGCGGGGTTGACTCGGGCGGATGGTGCTGTTTAGGAGCTTATTTCCCACTGAAATCGACCTTCTTTCGGTTCCTTCTTTCCTGGTTGGTGCACGTTTCGGCCAATGCGTGTGTGCTTTGCGGATGCGTCTCGGTTTTCCTAAACCTGGTGGTAAATGCGAGTTGAGCCTTTTTTTCCCTATTCTCAAGCCCCTGGTATTAAGAAGTGTACGGCGGAACGGACAATCCCTTTTCTTTACCCTTTTTTTTGTTTTTTTTTTAAATGGGGGGGACTCTGGAACAGCACGCTTTCTGGCGGATAAGTCTCCCCCATGACCCCAGTTTCTTTGATCTAAGTCTTTTATGAAGGAGGGGTGAGTCGGAGTGATCCTCCAGATACCCCAACGGGGATAGCGCGAGGGTGAAATGTTCTCTGTTCTTCCTGGATTTTTTCCATTCTGCCTTCGGGGTGGAGCAGGCGGATACGCCGCAGGTTGCTGCTCTTCTTTTTTTTTTTTCTGTGTTTTTTCTTTTTTTTTTATTTTTTTTGTTTTTTTTTTTTTTTTTTTTTTTTTTTTTTTTTTTTTTTTTTTTTCTTTTTTTTTTTTTTTTTTTTTCGTTCTTTTTAATCTTATGAGGGGCGGCTTTTCCCTAGAGACGAAACCCCCGCCCTTTCCTTGGGCAAGCGTACTAAAATGCTGACATGCGTCTGATGTAGAACCCCCCGTCCCCCCCTCCGGAAACTTTTCTCTCTTTCTGTTGTCCGGTGGCTGACGGTATGCCCCTTGTTAGTTCTACGGATTTTTCCGATTCCCCCTCTGCTTCACTTTGGCGTCAGTAGATCTTTTTCTTTTGGATCTTCCGGAGATGTGGACTGGAACTCTCTTTTTTCTGACGATTCCTCCTTCTCTTTTCACGGGGGTTGTTGGGGATGCCGTTGAAGATCCTGCTTAGAGTTCTCTTCCAGGAATGAAGGCTTTTGCCGCAGCGAATCCGATTTTCTCGTTGTTTCCTTTTTTTTCCGGTCCACTTCTTCCTTCTTTGTGAACTGCTTCTATACGGCCTGTTTCTCTCGCACTTTTCTTTTTGTCTGTCTTTGTTTCTCCCCCCTTTAAAGGTAGAGGAAGACCGAGGCGTGCCGCGGAGTGGCCCCCAACCCCCCTTTCCTCCTTTTGTTTTATTTTTGGGACGTGGATGGATCAGTTTTATCAGAGAAAGATTGTGCGATCGGGTCAGTCCCTGGATGAAGAGAACACCAGGCCGATCGATTGAATATGGATGAAGTTGTCCTTCCTCGGGACTTCCTCCTCTCTTGAGTCTGGATGGGCGCGGACGCGTACTTCCCTTCCCTTCTTTTCATTCTCTCCCCTCCCCCTCTCAGCGCTTTTTTGCCCCAAACGTCGATTCCCCCCGGTTCTTCGGTTTATTGGTCACGGCGGTTCCGTTTCCAGAAAGCTTTTGACCCTCCTGAAGAAGGCATCGGTGCGCTTGCAGGCTTTTTTGGCACGTCTGGCCCGCATTTCTATTTTTTAATCCTCTAACTTTGTTGATGTTGGAGGTGAGTTTTTCTCCGGTCCTTTTCTCCCCCCACCAGCCTGCAAGAGCCCGATGTGCCGTATTATTTTTCCCCATGATGTGAGGTTTCCCAGGAATGCCGCAGTTCAACCGAAGCAATCACCTTAGTCTTCTTTCCTCTCTTTGCCTTTTCCTTCCTCTTTTCCAGCCGCGGCATAATTTCCCGTCCGCGTTCGAGCGACTCCCCCCCTTCTCTTCGCGCTTCCCGAAGCAGTACCCACCTTGCCCTCCCTTCCCCTTCTCTTCTTGAATGTTGCGTCTGAGCCCTCCCCTCCCCAATCTCTTCTCCCTCCTCCCCTCTGGCGACCCGCACAGACAAACTTCCATCCCTTTTCTTTTTCTTTCGACTATTTCGGCGCACGTTACCGCGTAATTTTCATCGTCTCCCCTCCAAACACTTGCTTGGTGCCCCTTTTTTTGAACTTTTTCTTCCTCTTTCACTCCGGTGACTTAGGAGGGCATTTGGTACTGCTCCCCTGCAACTCATTATTACGGAGGCTCCCTCAGTGTCAGGCCGCCTCCCCGTTCAATGATAGATCTGTGACGGCATCCCCACCCTCTCCGGCCTCAGTGATCTCTTCCTTCTCCACCGTTACTTCAGTTCGTGACGATAAGCCAAATAAACTATTCATCTGCCTTTTGTTCAATTACTTGGACAGTGCGGGAAACTCCTTGTAGCCATCCCCTTTTTACTTCATTCTTCTCCCCCAGTGCCTATCCTATACCTGTTTACTCGTTTTTGTTCCCTCCAGTAACAAGTTTCCTGGCACTGTCCTTCCCTCCTTCGCTATGAAGCTTTGCTGTGTTCGACCTTTCTCGCTAATATGCTTTCGGCCCCAAGCTCCTCCACCTTCTTTCTTTCACTTTTGTTTTCCCCGATCGCTATGCAGGAAGAACCTCGCGACGTCCCCTAAGCGTTCCATTTCCGCTCGCGCATCCCACTGGAGTTTTCTCTTTTCCCCAACTCCCTGCATTCCTAGGCGTGTCAGCGGATCACACGGCCTCATTTCTTGTACGTAATCTCGTTCAGCTTTTTCTGCAATTTTTGTCCTTTGTTCCCCCCCCATGAGTGGTGCATCTCGAGTCAAACAAATGATTGTCCGTTCTCCCCCCATTTAACAATGTTGAATCCCCTGCTTAGCTCTTCGCTCAAGCGCCCTTATCCTTTTCTTTATGATAATAACCGCAGAAATTCGCTTCTAACCCATTACACGCCTTTCCCTCCCCTAATTTCAACAGCGGAAGCCTTATAACCGGAACGTCCTCTTTTCTGCCTCAGCGCACTTCACCCCTCCACCCTTTCCTCCCCGAGTGCACCCGCAGTTTGTGGTTTTGTCGACAATATCGATGCGGTTTTTTTGCAGTTTAATGCAAAATCCGACGAATGGGAGTAATTCACCCAACAACACAGCTGTTCCCCCCCCAATTCCCGAGTTCTCACTTCCTCCCTTTCCTTTTTTTCCTCCCTCCTTGTTTTTTTATGAGCTCTTTATAGGTGCATCGTCCTTTAGCGCATCGGGTCTTTTAAGCGCGTTCCGATCGCACATCGGTTGGGTGATTGGTAGAGGCGGTGTCCTTTAGCTGGGAATAATGAGGATTCGTTGTCTGCACAAACACCGCCCCAGTTCCCCTGCTTTTTTTTGGATGATTTTTGTTTTTCCTTTCTCCCCTCTTTTTGAAAATCGCAAAGTCTGACGTTTCGTGTTATTCCTTGCTTTCAGTTTTTTACCTTCCTTTTCGTCCCGGTTTTTTGCTTTTCGTAGGAGAAGAGGATTAGTCCGCGCTTATCAGTGACCGGTTGCTGGATAAATGCTCGGGCGTCGGGCGGCGTTCGTCTCCTCTTTCCTTCATGTATTTTTTGCCTCCTTCTCTTTTTTTTTTTTATCTGTCTCCCCCTTGGTTTTCATGGTTCGGACGCGGACCCCTTTTGGATTGGCGGGAGTAATTTTTCCCCCAGACCCCTCTCTTCCTTCTCCTTTCTCTCTGAAGGGGAGGTATGGTTTTGAGCCCTTAGCGCTCCCCAATTTTTTTGCCTTTCGCTTTCATTTCCCCTTGGACTGGATCGCGGATTGCTTCGATTATGTTGGATTTGGTGGAGCCCATTCGGCGCCGGTGTCCGGAGATGGCTCCGGCGGTCCTTTATGCTTTCCTGCTGAAACCTCTCGTCGAACACGCCCGCGTCCTCTTCTTTTTTTTTTCAATGCTCCCCTTTCTTCTTGTCTAAACCCACGAACCCCAGTCTCTCGATTTATAACCCAGTTTACTTTTTTTTGGATTTCTTTCACCGTCGGAAAAATCGCTTCTTTCTCCAGATTCTCAGTTGAACCTACTGGACGAGGGTGTCAGGTTATCTTTTCTTTGTTTTTTTTTGTCGTAGCTTTCCTCTTTTTGGTCCCCGGAAAGAGATTTCTCATGGCCTCCTTTCTGCCCGATGGACGGTCTGGATGGGTGGGGAGGAGTTTGCAGCGATCGATTATTAGAGAGCTGGCCTGACTTCATGCGTTGTGCGCCCCCTCCTCTTTTTCCGGCTTGTTTTTGGGTTTCCCCTTTCCCCCCTCCTATCATTTCCCGTGAGGTGAAGCTTATTTCGTTAAGTTGTTCAGGAGTTCCGCCATGGGTTGGCGTTTGTCCCGCTATTTCTTTTAACTCATGTAAAAGGCCGCTGCGCCCCTTTTTTTTTGCCGCTGATGTCACCAAGCCCTATGATCTTTCCCCCCTTTTCTTGGTTCTGTTCCCGCTTCTTTTCGACTTTTTTGATGAAGCCCCGGAACAGTTTTTTCGATTGAGGGGTTTGCGCTGAAGAGTCCCCAAGGCCATGACGCTCTCTTGAATCTTGCGGAAGTGCTACGGGGTTTTTTTGCTCTTCTTTCTTTCTTCGTTCTCCGACGCAGTCTGTCATATGATCGGCGGGATGACTGAAACTTAGAATGAGAGGGGGCAGCAGTCCCCTTTTGATTTCTTGGTCAGGCGGTGCACCGTTTTTTACAGCCAGCTGGTAAACACCCTTTTCAGGCTTTTGGGTCCTTTTTTCTTCTCCCCCCATCCTCTCTTTTT
>Ga0179593_1410978_pt1 | contig 12836 bp, 13 predicted proteins | sample CZODoug2_1_08_16_FD_185931 | JGI IMG/M metagenome (GOLD analysis project Ga0179593, IMG submission 185931) | Vadose zone soil fungal communities from Angelo Coast Range Reserve, California, USA - CZODoug2_1_08_16fungal (PacBio error correction) | ecosystem: Environmental > Terrestrial > Soil >... | reverse complement strand
TTGTCGTACGACGTCGGTCCACACACTTGACTGCAGGGGGTCCTTACCCCGCTTATTGGACCGGCTTTTCTGCTTTTCACATCAATTTAGCCCTTAAACCCGGTTGGCCCGGGACACTATTTATTTTACGCCGGTTTCTTTCTACGTTGTTTTTTAGACTTTCGCTGAGTTTGCACCTAATTCCTCCGCCCCCTTCAGCTCTGTGTTGGTTTACGTCCCATATTGTCTGCCCCCCCTTCTGTCCAGCTTGTGAACGTTTGTCATTTGCATGCCGGTTTTTCCGAACGATGTCATTGGTCCCGCCCCCTTTTCCGTGTCCTCGCGCTATCCTCTTTTGATTTCGGCGCGACTGGGTGAGTTCTTCCCCCCAGGTCACCTCCAAATTTCAGGTTGTTTGGCTGCTTGCTTCTGTGCGAATTCTATTGAATGTTAGCCGCTCGACAATCCTTATTCTTCCTCTTTTGTTTTCTTTTGTTGATGATTCTCTACCTTGCATCGCGGTTCTTCTTGTTGCTTACGTTCTTTCATTTGCGTTGTTTTTGCAGTTTTGAGATGTCCCTTGGTGTGTCTCCCGCTTGTTTTTTTTTTCAGTTTCCGTACGGCACCCACATTCCCCCCTTCCCTGTTTTTTTTTCGTCCCCAGTGTGACCTTTTTTTTTCCTCCTGTTGTGGTTTCGAGTCGGGATCTCCCGTGTCTTCCTTTCGATCCCCCCTTTCTGGCTGTCTCCGTGTGACCGCGTTCCCAAACGGACCTGCCCCAAAGTTGTGTCTCTTCCCCCTTCCGCTTCTCCCTTGTCTGACAGCCCTTTCCAGGCTTTTCACCACGCCTCCCATCCCTGCATTTTTTGTTGCTCACCACCTCAAACAACCCAAGGCCCACTTTCGCTTCCCAGGTCGTACCCACTCCTTTGATTCAATAAACCCGTGAACATGTCAGCCAGCCTGTCTTCCTTTTTTTCCCTCTTTTTTTACTGATCGGTCACCAAACCCTCCAGCTCCCCAGGGACCCTCCACGCGCTTTGTTCCTCGCTGACTGGACTGTTTCCCAAATCCCCGTGAACAGGAGGTTAGTTTTTGTCCATCTTTTTTTAGTGGTCCGTCGCTCAAAATTGTGATCCTTCCGGGTTCAGGCCTTAGTGGGGAGTACGGGCCGACCGTCCTGGTTTAGTTTGATCCCCTGAGCTGCCGCTGGACCGGTGATTAGTGCGCGTTTTAACGTCCGTACACCCACTATCAACGATTCCGGCCCCGCCAACCCCGTCTTAACCGGAACCTTAAATTTACTCAAGGGTTCCCCCTGTTTATGCACTTGTCAGGTCGTCGACGCGTTCCCCACGACAATGTTCCAAGTTTTCTAGGTTCTTCAGCACACCTGTTTTTTTCCCTTTCAGTTTTTCATGCTTTCCCGTGAGGGCAGTCCACAAAATTGCATGTGGTGACTTGCCCATGTTGGTTCCCTGCAATTTGATTTCCCCCCCTCAAACACCAAATCAGGTGGTCGGGGTCCAACTGGCCTTCGCTATTCTTGTGCGGTTCGCACCATGGAACCCGCCTCCTTTTCTGTCTGTTTCCTGACCCCCAACAAGGTGTCGTCAGCCCTCGGCCTTTCGCCCCTTCAGTGGCATCCGACCAACGTGCGGCTTGTTCAACGGCCCGTGACTCACTTTTTTCCCATTCCTGCCTTTTCCATCCCTACCGAATTTCAAAATCTTCTTCCCAGCAGTCCCCCCTTCTTCCCTTTTTTTTCCCCACTCTTTTTGTATTCGGATTTTTTTCTGTCCCCCCCGTGGTCTCCGAGCCATACACCCCGCTGGCCCCCTGTCGTCCCTTTCATTTCCACTTTCCTGTTCCGACGTTCGTTTCTGGCCACCATAAGTAATGTCTCGGTTAAGTGTTGTACGGTCCAGGAGGCCGACCTCATTCCGGCTCTTATGCCTACTCATGGCCCACCAGTTTTACGTTGGTTGTTAATCCGTTGGCGCCCGATCGATCCTTCAGCCTGTCCGGTCCCCGCCACCAACTCCCTGCGAGTATCCCCAGGGGTCTCTCCTTTCACCCTGCCCGTACAGTTTTTGCATGTCTTTCTTCGCACTTGAAGGACAAATGAACCACCAAGCCTGCCCTGAACTCGTTCCCGACCTTTCGTCCCAAGTTTCATCAACTCGCTGGAAACCCGACAACGCCGTTGGTTTGTCGCAAACCCTCAGCCTCTACGGTCACATGGTTTACCCTTCCAGTGTCCGAGCTATGACTCACACCCCATTCAATCCTAATCCCGTTTCTCCTAAGTCCCTTGCCCTGGCGAAAACATTTGGAAGGTCGTTGTTCCCCGATCGCAGTTTTTCTTTTCCCTGGTTCCCTTTTCCATCTTTAACGTCATTTAGACCCTACCAATGTCCGGTTCTGTTTGGCTTTTGTCCCTCCTGCCCCAGGTTGGTTCCACCTTTTTTTCTGCCCTAGTCCAATGTTGCTTGTACTTTTCCCTTGTGAGGTTTCCCTCCAGTGGAAGGCATTCCGCTTGTTCGGCCCCCGCGGATTTTTCTTCTTTCCTTCCTGAACCTCTTGATTTGCCAGACTTGGTGACGACCAGTGTCCCCCAGTCCCCCCAGGCCCCCAGTGATACCTAACGCCACCTCTCCCCCCACACACCTAGCCTTTTTCCCTCCCTGTTAGAACCTCCCCTTGGGAATGTTCGACGTTGTCCCTCCAACCCAATCAAAACTCGCCCCTTCCTCTCGCCCTATGACATTTTTTGGTATTGTTGATCCTTTAAGCATTTCCCGTTTCACCTGGCTGGTCCCCATTCATTCTCGCTTCCTAGGGGTATGATTCCTTCGGAAGGCCTTCCGGTGCGGGCTTTTCATCTTCCTGCCTGTATTGCTTTTTCGAATAACCCCCTTCCCTTCATTTCAGGCGAATGTCCGTCCATTCTGTCCCCGACAATCACGCCTAACTGATGTCCGTTCCCTCCCCTCTCCCCGGCCTCCTCATAAGGATTTCGGTTTTTTAGATTTTCATGCCTCCGACCCGGTTCGATTTTCGCCCCGGTGATTCTCGCACTCATCCCCTCCCTTCCATTTTTTCTCCCCCCCCCTGTTTTCTCTTTTGACCAGAGCGGATGTCTTTCTCCCCGGTTTTCCCTTTTCACTCGTTACCGTGAATCTTCTGGGCCGTTTCAGTACCCGCCCACCTGGTAATATCCCCTTCGGATCTCCGTTTTCCCTTACTTCCCCCTCCTTTGAATTTGTCTTCATTTTTTATCCCCCGAATGCGGCTGTTGAGTTGGACTGCGGTTTAAGGTTCGTATTCTGCCCCATCCTGGATCCCTGTCCCCGTTTACACGCCCCCACATTTGGATCCCCATGTCTACCCATGTTGTCCCCTGGGTCAGACAGATGTCTATCCGCCCTTCCGCCCCTCCCCCCTTTGTGTTTACGCAGGTCCGAAACAAAACGTAATCAATTTTCTCGACTTCGCTTGGCTTCTTTTTTGTGACTGGGATTTGTTGGCCCATTTCCACGCAGTCGGTTCGTAGCATTCTTAAAGTGTTTGTAACTTTCTTGTGTTTGTTTGCTGTGTTGATTGTGTCGTTTCTTTCTTCCTCTTTTTACCCCGTAAGGGTTCCTAGTTCACAACCAATCATTAAGACGGGTGGTTTTCCACTACTCCGTGGGTCCTGTTTTCTAACCCATTTCCGGTCTCCTTTTACTGTTGTCCCCGGCCGGTCAGAAATTGTGGAAGTGATGACCTGTGTCCGTCCTTTTTCTGTCCCCGTGTTCATAGGCATGCAACCCCGGGGGCCCCTGGGATGGACTAGCTTTCTTGAGTGGGGTTTCGGGGAATGTCCCCTGTTAGTCGACCTATTCTTTTAAGCTTATTAACGGGGAATTCTTTCTCCCAAGTGTTTTGACTTGCTGAATTCCCCTGGTTGTACCCTTCCTGTGCCAGCGTTTCCTCTATTTTTTGCCCCTATGATTTTTTGAATGTTTGTTTGTGCCGTTTTTTACCCCAGTCTTTTCCCCCCGTTGTTTCGATTTTCTAAGTTTTAGTGAATTGAGTACTTGTGACGCGTAGCTAATTCCACGTATTTTTCCGGGAAGTCTTGAAACTTAATCTGCGAAAGGTTTTGTCTTCCTTCTCATGGTTTCCTATATACCATCCTTGAACTACTCTGTTCGAGTGATTTCTTTTTTCGCCTCCCAGGGTTTAGCTCCGTTTTGGCCCTGGACACACGGAACTTGGTTAGGAGGTTTCCTTGTCACCATATTTTTTGAGTTCTTCCTACATTTGACCTCGACACGGTTCCTCTTCCTTACTATCGGTGTCCTCTATTTGTTGCCGATGGTCTACCTCCGATCCCCCAATTTTTCTAGGATTCTTGTTCTTTTCCCTCGTTTGTCCTTTTCCTGAACGTCTTGGCGGGCCCTGGTAGAAGGGTGATTTTCCTTATTTCCCGACCATTTTTCTCCCTGAGGTTGATGTCATTTTGAGGCTTGAAGTGTTACAGCGTTGAGCTTCGCATTTTCCAACTCGGTCCCCAGTGTCACGTGGGGTTTCCCTTTTATGTTTTTTTGCCTATGTCCGTACGCTCGTTAGTTTGTTTACCTGCCCTGTTTCCCCCTTGCACCTTTCCCCTCCCGCCTGCCTGCCACAAGTCGATTTTTCTGCTATCATGGTTTGATCAATGATTGTCGCTCAAGCTCAGTTTCTCCACTGTGTCCATCCATTTCTCCTCTTCCTTGCGTGATCTTCCCTCTTGAGCCTGTTTTGATTTTTTTTCTTGTGATCACCTGTAACTTTGCTTTGTTCATTTTGTACGTCTGATGTTTGCCCTCCAGTGTTTCCAGTCCCCCCTCCCCTTCCCTCACTCCTCCCTTTGAGTGGTGTTGCTTTCGGACCTCTTTGTCCCTTGCGAACGTTTGCGGCCACAGTCGTCTCCTTGTCAGTTCGCTCTGTCCCCCCTCCCTTTTTTTCCTTTGTCCCCCTTTTTGCCCACAGCGTTTCCCTTTCACTTTTTGTTGTCGGCTTTTTGCCTGGGACCCGTGTAACCACTCTTTTTTCCTGGTCCCCCTTTGCGTTTTCATGTTTGATTTTTGCCTTTCTTGCCGTTTCGACTTTCTGCGATGGGAGGGGTTTGCTCCTCCCCCCCTCCCCTTGAATTTTTTTTTTCTGTCGTGAGTGCTGATGTTCCTTCCTTTTTTTTTGAGTGGTCTCAAGGTTGTCGGTGTGGGTGCCCTTCTTTTTCTGCGGTTTCCTTCTTTCTGTCCCACTCACTTCTTCTGGATGATGGGCCTTGTTGGCTTTTTTTTTGACTACTTTTATGAGTAAGAAGGTTCCCGTTTTGTTCTTGCCACAGTCTTTGTTTTGGTTGGTTTCCCTGAAGGCACTGGGCTCTTTTCCCGAAGAGTGTGGGATTATTATCCTTTTTCTCATCGTTTTTTTTTTTGTACTCGAGACCGTAGCCCCCTTTTCTTGTAAACTGTTTTTGTTATAGCCCCCGGTCCATGTTTACACCCTTTTGTGTACCCGGCTGCCCACAAAGATGTTTGGATTCCCACCTCTGGTTTTTCTCCTCCCTCACATGACATTGGTTCCCCCCAACTTTTCCAGTGCCCACACCCCCTGTTCCGAAGGCAAGGTCGTTTTGACTGTCTTCCCCAACCAAAAGCAAACCCCTACCCTTGCACCGACGCTACAAGTGGCCCATGCTTCGCCCCTCGTCTGATCAGCAGGAAACATCATACCTGTTGCAGTCTTCCACCCCGCAGCCCGCCTGCCCTTTCTTTTCCCCCTTTCCTTTTGTCCAGGAACTCCCAACTTCCTCCTGATCCTTCTTATGCCCTGACACGTGGTCCCAAATGACTTTTTTCCTTCCATTTTTTTCCATACCAAGACGTATTTGGTGGACCGGTGATGTGTTAGTCCAGGTAGTTCACCCCTCTACTTTGCTAGGTTCAAGTTTGTTTGATGTGATAGGGTTGAACGTCGTTTTTCCTCTTTTTTTCGCTTGTACATCGACACGGTGAATTTTTTTGTTCAAGACAAAGGCCTCACCCCCGTTTTGACCGGATTTACCAGTGTTTCCTAGTACATGTCACATAACTCGCTTTTTGGGTCGGTCTGACCCTCCCCCTGTGTTTTTTTTAACTGTGCCAGGTTCAACAGCTCGGGTTCATCCACCCCCTGTTTTTTTGCCAAAGTCCTGGTGGTCCTACCTTCGACTCTTCCTCCTGCACAGTACCATTCCATGGTGGCTGGTTAATCACCCAGTTACCCTTGTTTTACCCTTCCGTCTTCGATAAACCCACAACCCAATAGGGACCTTAGGGTTTTTAACTTGCCCTGTCAGTTTCTTTTTTTTTTCTCGTCTTGTTCCACCGACGGCCCTGGCGTATCTGAAGGTGGTTCGTTCCACATGCGTACGTTGCCTCGAGTGTCCCCATCCCCATTTTTTTGTTTCCCTCGCCCCCCCCCCGTTTTATTGCTTTTCCCCCCCCCAACGGGTTTTATCCACGTCAACGGCCGCCCCTGCTCCAACCCTTCCAGTCTCATTCCTTTTTCTACTGGAATGACCCCTTCTTTCACTGGTTGCCGTTACCTCTCATGTCGTGTCCGTCTGTTCCCGTCCCCGTCCAGACCCCTTCCCCATGAGGGAGACGCCCATGGTCCCCCCTTATGAGACCTCGCCGTTCTCTTTTTACAAGTCCCCGGCCCCGTTAGGTCAAGGTTGAGGGTCCCGACCTTTTTCAGCTTCTCCGTGCCCTTCCCCCTCCCCCGTGCCAACCAATGTTTTTTGTCTCGTTGTGTTTTCCGGCCCCTTTCTCCCTGTCATCGATTGTTTCCGGCATTTGGTGTTACGACCCCGAACCCCTTTCCCTTCTCCCCTGCTATTCCTGTTTATTTCTTTCAAAATGCAGTGGCCAGCTGTCTTCCCCTTTAGTCCTGAAGTTAGCCCCAGACCCCCCAACTGTTCCTTTTTTGTGTTTTTGCCCTCCGTCTAACTGGTCCCAACGGTTTTTTAAACCATAGAACTTTTCTCAATTGTTCTCGAAACACCCAATCCTCCCCCTCTTCCTTGGTTGGGACCCTAATTTTACCTGCGGCTTACTTTCCACTGATTTGCCTGTGATTTTTTATCTCTCATTGTTTTGAACGTTCTTCTAAGGAGGCCAAACCCCTTTACTTCTTTCCTGCCCAACTGGTGTCTATTTTTTTTCATTGTCCCTTGTCCATTCGCCGCCGTTCTCCCCCAATCAGATTTTCCCCGTTTGTCCATTCTGTCTTGATGAGGGTTTCCCCCCAGTTCCCCCTTCGGGTTGGGACAGAGGCCCCTGATATAGGCATTCAGTTCCTTTTGGGAGTCGTCACAGCCCGTTTCTGGCAGGCGTTTTTTTCCATTCTGTCTTTCGTTTTTGACTTTTGACCCGTCCACCCACCCCTTGATTTTTGCGACGGATCTTTTTGTTTTCCCCCCCCCCAGGCTCCGCCATACGCCCCGCCTACCATTCCCTAACTTTCACCCAATTATCCACACACCTTTACTTTAACACGTTTTTCGAACTACGCTTCCTTTTCCAAGGTCGTTTCCATGTGGATTCCTCCACCACCGGGCACCGTCGCCCTCCTATTTCCGTACCCTTTGTGTCAGTTTTTGTTCACTTCTTTCCCCCTTTTTTTCCGATGTTTTGCATCAGCAATTCTTCTTAAGTACACAATTATGGGTTAGTTCCTTCGCCATTAGTGCTGAACCATGGTTTTACAGCTTTTCTGGTTACGTTTCCCAGTACATGCGAACGGGCTTCCCCCGCTCTCTTCATTCTTTCTCTCTTTTCTCCCCCACCGACTCTGAGGCCGTCGCCGACCTCATTCCCGTATTTCTTGAAAGAGGTGTCGGTTTCGAATTTTTTCGCAGGAGTCCACTGTTCCGCCCCCCTTTTCTTTTGCTCTCTTTCCCGTCCCCTTAGGCCTCCCCCCCCCCTGTTTTCCCCTTTCTTAGTTTTCGGTTTGATATCGTTTTGGACCTTTTTCTTCGCTTGGAGCCTGGTTTTTCGCTTGGTTTAGTTTGGCGTTTGTCCACTTTCCAGTAGACCGGTTTCCTTGCCAGATTCTTGGACGATTGCCGCTTTCTCGTTCTCTTCAGGCGTGATTGTTTGTCATATGGCACATCCTCCGCCGACGGTTCGTCTGTTCCCACCCGGGCTTTTTTTTCCCTCTCAGTCTTAACGTCCCGTCCCCCCCCAAGTTTTGCATTGTCACCCCGTCTAACCCAATTGTTGACCATCGAGACCCCAGCTTTGTTCTCATTCTCATCGTCTCCCTTGTACAGGCTTCCGCAACCACCCACTCCACCTGTCAATATTTCCTCATCGGTGTTTGTTCTTTTTTTTTGGAGGTCTTCTCCTGTTGCCCTTCTCTCGTGTTTTCCTCTTCTTCTTATTTCTCCCCCTTTGTAACGCGTTTGCTCTCCTTTTTTAGTTACTTTGGCTGGATGGGCGTGTGCTCAATGGTTTTTCTGGTTTCCCTGATTTTCCCCCAATCCCCCTTTAGGTGTTTTCGATTTTGCAAGTCCCCCCACAATGGCCTTTTCACAAGAGGCCTTCCCAGGATGTTGGAACTTCTCCCCCCCCCCTTGCCCGTCCCGTTTGACGATTTGAGTTTTTGACCGTCTTTTATTCAGATTAATGTTTTCCTCGTTGCCCCGGGTTTTGTTCCCTTCTTCCTTTTTTAATTCTTTCGCTGCCTTCTGCCCCAGGACTCACGCCCTTTTTGCTTTTATGGCGTCACTACCCCCTTTTCTTATTCTGTTATTTAGTCTTGTTCAGGTCCTGTTTTCAGGCTCAAAATCCGTAATGGTTTTTATTCCCGTCAGCCCTTCATTGTTTTCTCCTCGTTCGTAGAGGGCAAAAACGGTTTTTTTGAGGCTCAAGGGTTTCTGTTCCCCCTGTGGTACGGGTCGTCTTTTTGTTAAGTTAGACCCTTTTTTTCACGGTCTGTGGGACGTTTCGGCCTCTTTCACTTCCTTCGAAAAGTCTTTTTGTGGATCTTCTCGGTTTGAGTGAAAATTTTTTTCTGCGTCGCTTCATGGTGCCGAGCTTACCCCGTGGACGTGCTTACGTCAACTTAAATTTTTTGTAAGGTTTCTGTAGATATTGTGCGTGGATCACAGTTCCGATGCCTTAGCTGATGGCACCCCACTTACATCTTTGGTTCCCGGTGAATGCGTTTAATGGTTTATCTATGCTGTCGTCTCAAACTTTCCTCCACTTTTTCATCCGTGCTTGACTCGAGCTCTTTCTTAAACTTGAATGCTTGTTGAGTAGGAGCTTCACTTGTCTTCTCATGTCGCTCTCTCCTTTGCCATTTGTCCTCACCCTGGTGATAGACATTTTTCTTTTTGTTTCAGAATTCTGCGCTATGTGAGGGTGCCGGACTTTCTTTTCTTCACGGCCCCTTTCCACGCTATTTTGTACAAGTGTCTCTTCCTTCGAGTTCATGTGGTCTCATTCCGATGGCTTTTTGCCCTATCTTTTTTTTCCCAACCCCCTTGTTTTGTGTAAAATGTGCATGGTTCCCAGGTCCTTTTTCCATTTGCACCCGGCCCCTCTCCTCATTTGCCACGACCCCATTTTGTGATTCTTTGTTGTCTTTATCCCCCCTTTGGCTCCTTTTAGGTAGTCGAGTTCCCCTTGTCAGGATGGACCATCAATTTCAATTCACCCTCGTCCAGAACTTTTACTCCGTTCCCCCTATCTTCTTTCCGGACTCACACTTTCCCTTTGTCTTGGTTTTTTCCCCCTAGCTTTCATAATCGTTTACCTTTTTCACGTCTTGACCCCTACCTGGTTGATTCCCCTTTGCCCTGAACGAGAAGAATTTTCACCCGCCGGTCACTCGATGCTTTACTTTTCTGTGTGTATTTAGCAGTGACGTTTTGCATTAGAGGATCTCCTTTGCCCCCCGTCCTTCCCGTCGCCTTCTGCCACCATTTCTTGCTAAACCTTGAGCTCCTTTCAGAATGTGTCAATTTTCATGTTTGACCAATTGGTCCGGTTTCCTTCCCAGCCTCTTATTTTTGGCTCCTTATTAACGGGTAGCTTTCTATGGTTTGTCCCACTTTTCCTACTTTTTTGGTCAGATTTTGTCGATCTTCTTGGGTTTTGTCTTTCTTCATATTTTTTTCACCTTACAGGCAGTGGGGGATTCTGCGGTCTTTTTGCTTTTTTTACATTTGCCAGCTTTTTTTTTTGGGACGTAGTCTCTTCAGTCTACAATTGACCCCAATTTGCTCGTCGTTGGTGGTTCCTTGTTTTTTTCCCCGGCTTAACTTTATGCCTCACACTCGGTCGGTGGTATTTTGGGCCCTGTCCCTGTACTGTTCGACTTTTCATTATTGATCTTCCATCCAGCTTTTTTTTCATATCATCTTGCGGCATTTCATGCCCTTGCAAGGAATCATTGCCTCGCGGTCTAGGGACTCTCCTAATCCTCCTTTTTTTCTTGTTTTTAGCGATTTTTCCCCTGGCTGATCTAAAGGGGAACTGCATACCTTTTCTCTCTTCAACCACCTGGGCGTCCCCACAGCTGGGTCTCCACCCGCTCGGAGCTTTCCTTCGACATTAATTCACACAATCAGACAATGTCCCTACATCCCATTCCGACAGTTTTTCTGCACTTTCCTACCGCCCCAGAACGGCCCCCGCTCCCCTTTAAAGGTCGTCCACACCTCGTTTCTCCCCACTTTGCACCTAACGGCGTTCGTTTTCCTCTCACAGAGACTTACCATGACAATGATTGGCTGGTTGGCCCTCTTTGAGTATCCACCCCTCCGGCCCATTATCCAGCGTTTTGACATCCTCTCTGTCATTTTCTGACAAGTTCTTAATTCCATTGAGGGAACTTAAGTTCATCGTGGGGTGTACCCGTCAACCGAACCACGTGAGCCGGTTTGCCCCCCTGTCTTTTTCCTCAGTGGGTTTTTTTTCTGACTCTAGAGGCTGTGGTTACGGAGTGCTTCCACCTTCACAGACACTCCTTCAGTCTCCCCTCACCCCTGATGGTTTGACCGGCGTTCAAATTTTAAGGTGGCCCCAACTTTCCCCCCCTTCCTTAACTTTTCTGGCCCCTTTCCCCAGGACCAACGTTTGTTTTCCATGATTTCTTCGTGTCAATTGCAACTTCCCCCGTCCCTTTGTTCAATATCCGTGTCAGTTACGGATTTGCTTCCCTGTTTTTTCCCGGAGGCTCTAAAGCTTTTCTTCATTTCTCAAGTTCCCCCCCCCACCTCCTTTGGACCCTTTGTTGCTCCGGCTTGGATGTCGCTGGTGCACCTCTGGTTGAACTCCCCCTACGACCACTGGTCGTCTGTCTCCACACCCCCCCCACGGTTGTCGATGCTGCACTTATCGGCATGTTGCACCCAGTATCCCTGGCACGTCTTCGTTCGCCCGGTCAAGCTTTCCTTTTCCACGGCATGCAAGCCTCAACATCGTCACCCTCACCCTCGGTGTCCTGTCAGATACAGTTGACGGCTACCTCGACGTCGGACGGGCTGCTTTCATTCTTTTGACAACTACTTGCCCCCGTTTACTCGTTAGGCGCACTGGTTCCCGTTTTCGACTAACGCTTCGTCTACCCTTAGACTCTCAGCTGTGGTTCATGGTTCGACACCTGGTTTGGAGGCGACACTCATAAGTACGCCTTTGAACTCCCCTCTCTTTCCCCACTTCTTCCGTGGGTGCTGTTTCATTTCAGATGATCCCGGCCTGGGATACGACACCCCGTCACCACACCATTCCAACCGGCCAACTTGGTGGGGAGGCCTTGATAGGGGGACTGGATCGAAAACTGGAGGCCTCTACAGTTTTCAAAACACGTTCCCATGTATCCAAGTTTCACCCACTGGATGCTTAGACTCGTGCCGCGTAGATTTACCTCATCGTCCACCCTCGCCCTAACGTACTTCTTGTTCTCGGCACAAACACCTTCCCGAATAGATGGACAACAGGTGACCTGCACCGCCGCGTCTCAGTTTGTTAAACCCTGGCTCCTCACCCCCCCCAGGTAGAGATACTAAGTTCCCCTCAGGACCTCACCCGTGGAGGCTGTGCGGCCCCCCCGATAGCGTTTGTCGGTTCCCTAGGCCCAAAAAGGCCTTCAATTGTTACCATCAGGGACGGTTGTTGTGTTCAAGGGCACTGCTCTCATCGAGGGGTGATCCTCTGACCTGGCTCCTTCCGGCCCTGGCGGAACTTCCTGAGAGTGACCTTCAATCCTTTTTGCTTTCTCTGTTCCTTGCCAGTCTCTTTGTTGCTGATTGGTTGCGGAATCCCCATGATGATGGTCAATCTTACTTACTGGGCTTCCGCCTCCGCCACTCACGTTTTTGCCACGACCTCCAACCCGACCACGCCAACCAACTTCCACACCCCCAACATACCTTTTTCCTCAGGTTAGAACGATGTGCGGGGCATAGACCAACGGTCGTAACTCCCACCATAAGGCCTGCAAACTCCCCCCTTTTTGTTCATCGGCCCCAGGCATTTGGCACCCTTTTTCATTTCTCGGCTGAGGCTTCCAGGTTTTGGGCTAAAATTCGGATAGTGTTGACACCGCGAATTTCCCCAATAGGGGGTCATCCTCCTTTTGTGGGGCTCTGACTTCAGGTTCTATGAGTTTTTGTGGTAGCGCGAGCCGCACCGTATTGAGGTTCCGCTGATACCTCCCCACACCCGCCCTCTTGGCCGTAGCGACCTCCTACGCTCCCAAGTCGGCATTTGTACGTAGTTGTCCTGACTGAGCCATTCGCCTACCGTCCGGCTGACGACCCGGAGTCCGTT
>Ga0179593_1740862_pt1 | contig 12837 bp, 15 predicted proteins | sample CZODoug2_1_08_16_FD_185931 | JGI IMG/M metagenome (GOLD analysis project Ga0179593, IMG submission 185931) | Vadose zone soil fungal communities from Angelo Coast Range Reserve, California, USA - CZODoug2_1_08_16fungal (PacBio error correction) | ecosystem: Environmental > Terrestrial > Soil >... | reverse complement strand
TTTCTTTCCCTGTTCTGCCTGACAAACTCGAACCGGAACCACCTCCTTTTGTTTCCTGTTCTGCGAATGGAAACCCCCCCTTTCCCTTTCTTAAACGAAGAAGAAGACTTATTTTCTTTTTCCCCAGCACCGCAGCTTTCCAGTCCCCCTATCCTTTTAGGAAGCCCGTCCTCTGTTTCTTTCCCTCCTCCACGCCCCGCAGAAAGCTTTCTCCCAACTGAAAACCCGCAGTGAAAAACCGTTTTCCCTTCCATGCGCCCAAAGAACACCCGTCCGGCCTATTTTTTCTTTCCCTTTCTTCCTCGGAAAATTCGTGCGTCTCTCCCTCCTATCTTTCCTCTTTCCCCTTCTCGAGATGACCTATCCCTTTTTCCTTTCCATTCTAGAGCAATTTACCAGGTGGCGACCTTTTTCCTTTCTGCTCTTTCTTCGACACGGTTCCTTCATTGAAACACCTTTTTCCCATCTTTCTAAATGTCACGTACAAGTTCCTCTCCCCTCTGGTGCGGCGAGTGTGCTTTTTTTACATCGGGCTGGGGTTGGATCTATCCCCTATAGCAGTGCGGGGCTATCTTCCCCTTTTCTTTTCTCTGAACGCGCCGATCACGCCCCCCCCCCCCCCCCCCCCCTTTTTTCCTTCGAGCAAATCTGAAAAGCTGAACAGCCTTCTCCTTCCCCCTTCCCGACGGCTCCCGACCCCTCTCCCTCTTCTGAGTAACCCTTTTTCCCGCCCAGTCCCTAAAGACATCCCTTTCTTTTCCTTCCGAGTGGACGAAATACGTGAGCCTTCCCCTTTTCCCCCTCTGAGCGTTTGGGAAGCCTTCCTTCTTCCTCCCCTCCAATGCAGACCCCCACACCTTTCTTCCGGTGGCGTAGGTGCACTTTGTGGTATAACCTTTTTCCTCTCCATTTCTCAAGCAGTTCAATCAAGCGGTCCTTCTTTCGCCCTTTTAAATCCTTCCCCGGTGGTGGCCATGAAGTCTTCCCCTTTCCCCCCCTGGGCCAGTAATGAGAAATATTGATTTTCCCCAACCTGAAGGATCCAATAAAAAACCGTGGGCTCTCTACCCCTTTTTCCCTTCTCCCCCTCCTGGGGGAGAACACCCCACACCCCCTGCCCTTTTGCTGTCCGCCGTTACGCCCCCTTCCGGAATCGGAAAAAAAATAATACCGTCCCCTTTTCCCCTCCCTTTTTCTGAGGGTGTTCTTGCAAGGGGCCTTCTTTCCTTTGGTCCCCCACCTTAAGTCGCCCCCTCCATTTTTTTCCCTTTCTGATCTCGTCAAGGCAAAAATAGAACTGGGCGTTCATTCGGGGGCACCCATTTACATGGGTCCCTTTTTTATCCCCTCCCTGCAACCCCAGGAGAGAATCGTCAGTTAGACGGTTGGTCCCTTTCCTCCTTTTGTCGGAAAACCACAAGAATCCCCTTTTTACGCCCACCTCCTTCCTCTTATGGAAGCATGCCCTCCGCCAAAAAGTCTCCTCTTACTGTTTCTCCGAATGTGACATGGCGGGCGCTCTTTCCGCAGGCGCAGGGCGGCCCTCTTCCCCTTTTCTCCCTCAACCCCAAGGGCTTGAAGACAAAGGTTTTCTAACCTTCCCCTGCAGGTCCTTGAGGAGAGTGACCTTTTTTTCCCTGTTTTCGAGGTCCTAGCCGTTCCCACCTGGGCGCTCGGGCTTTCCACCAACCGCGAAAAGCAGGTAGTGCAGGCTCCTTTTCCCCGCCTTTCTAATATCCGAAGAAGGGAGGTGTCTTCGGGTAACGTGGGCGGCTGGAGCGTCTTCTCGGTAAAGATACTCTTTTCTCTTCTTTCATTACTACGGTGACTGGAACGACGTCCGTTTTTTCGTCGTCGCTCGCGTCTTTCTCCCCTCTCTCTGGTGCCGGACCTATTCGAGAGAGAAAAGACCCCTCTCACTGGTCGAGACGATGTGATTTCCCATGTCCTCTTTTTTCTTAGCAATGAGCTTCTTCAGCCCTTTCTCTCGCTCGCTCGTCGCGAAAAGAAAGGTCCCACCCTCTGCTTACGGAGAAGAATAGAAGCACCTCCCAAAGGGAGCTCCCTTGCTCCGCCGCATAAGGAGTTCCCTCGAAAAAGAAGAAGGAACAGTCTTTGTCTCCCCCCCCGGCTTGGTTTTTCCGTCAAACGGTGACGAGGTTCCCCCTTTTCCCCCTTGAAAGGGGGTGTGGGTTCTTTCCATCTTTCCCCTCTAAATGGAATGACGCGCCCCTCCTCGTCCTTCTCCCCCTCAAAGGCGGCGCCGCTCCGTGCCTCGAATTCCCCAAGGGCAGGAGGTTCTCTTCCTTGCTCACTGCAGGCGGCGATTTCCCATGCCTTCCCGGATCCTTCGTTCGTAGCGCAGACGAGGTAAAGGTCCCCTGGACTTCTTCCTTCGCGCACGCGCCCCTTTCCCCCTTCCCTGCATAGAGAAAGATAGACATCTTTCCTTTTTCACATTCTCAGCAGAGGAGGTACGCCCTTTTTTTTTTTGCCCTCTCCGACCGGAGAGAGAGTCCGTTCCCTTCCTCCTCCTTTCGAGTAGCTGATTTGGGAGCAGGACGTCGTCCCTCCTTTCTTTTTTCTTCTCCCCTCCAGACCATCGTGGGCGAGGACCTCGCGCTCTTTGCCTTCCTTGTGGCATACGAGGAGAGATTTCCTCTCTTTCCTCTTTTTTTCGAGGATTGTCGGGAGAGTGAGAGCCCCTCCTTTTTCCCCCCGAGGCTTTTGGAGTACGAAGCTAATACGATTTTCCCCTTCCCCTCTTTTTTGAGATCATCTGCTGTCTTCTGGTGTCGGTGGTTGAGCTGCCCTTCTTTCCTGGGATTTTCGTCTAACGGGAACAGAGTTTTCTTCTCGTTTCTCCTGTAGTGTGCTGAATGAGCGCCGTTTCTTTCCTTTCGGTGTGGCTCGAACCAACACCCTTCGGACGTTCCTTTCTTTTCTACCGTTCCGCAACCGCCGCCTTTTTTTTTCCTTTTTAGTGCACTGCGGAGGGGTCGTTGCCATTCTTTGTAGTTTCCCGGGCGCGTCCCTGTGTTTCCCCTCCCCACTTGAGGGGTGTCTCTCTTCGTCCTTTTTTTTGTGGCTTCGTGTCAGCGACTTCCTCTTTTTTCCCCTTAGCCCGCGCATGGCGAAGGAGATGAGTCGTTTTTTTCTTTAGATTTTGAGAGCCGAGTTGTATCTTCTTCTGTTCTCTTTCGGGCCGAACCGCTTTTCCCCCCTCTCCGAAGATGAGATTTTTTCTAGCGCGGTCGGCGACCTTCTTCCCCATCTTTGTGTTTAGAAGGCGAGTTTTCTTCCCTTCTTTCTCGATATGGCTTCTTCCCTCCCCCCCCGCTCCAGCCGCCCCACTGAAAGATACGTTCTTCCTCCGAAGCAGAGGAACACGTTTTTTTGTTTTCTTTTGGTGCTATTTGTCACTGCCCGAGCATTCTTTTTTTTTCCGTGAGAGTCCATCGCCCCTTCCCCCCTTCCACTATCAGCGATCCTCTTTTTGTGGAAATGGGAGAATTTTTTCAACTTTTTTTATGTTCCTCGAAACGCATGGCCTCCCTTTCCCTCGCAGCCGGTCATTCCTTTTTTCACCTGAATGCGTTGCTCGCGTGGGAGTGTCTTTTTCTTTTTCCGAGCGGGGGTAGTATTACGAGGTTCCCTTTCCTCCTCCCTTCGATTCGAAGGAATTGGCGTCGCCCCCGCCCCTTCCGTCCTTCTGTTTTCCCTTTGTCCCATGTAAATGGTGCCCCCAGACTTCCGCTTTCGTAGAGGGTGCGTTGACTTATGATTTCAGAAGAAAGATGTTATTTGATTTTCCTCTCTCCGGCTAATCACACCGGACTTTCCCCGGCCTTTTTTTTTTCCTTTCGGCGTTTAGAGGTTTTTTGCAGATGAGCCGTTCCCTTCCCCCAGATGGGTCGGGTGAGAGTGTTTTCTTTTTTTTTCCCACTTAGAATTTCATTCTTTTTTCTTCTCTTTCGCTTGAGTGTTTGGCTCTTGCCTCTCCCCCTCTCATTCTCCTTTCCTGGCCAGTTTCCGGCGGTTTGAATTTCTCTCTCTTTTTTTACAGGTCTTGAACCAGTCGACTAATGACCTTTCTTTCAGTCTCCTCTTTCGAGGGATCCAAAGCGTCATGCACTACGGCCTAGCTACCTAGTTTTGTTTATGCCTTTTATTTATTTTTCTCCTTGTCCATCTCCTAGATGACGAAGGAAAAGTGTTGCCCCCTTTTTTTTATGTAGTAAAAATAGTAGTGGTCTTCCTCTTCCTTTGATTTTTCAATGTGGTGTTTGGAGGTCACCTGTCCCCCTTCCTTTTGGTGGTCGGGCAGCCGCTTTTTCCCGTTGGGTTTCCCCTTTCGTCAGTACGGATGGTAAGAAGGTCCCCTTTTCGCTTTTTCATTATCTTTCAGCGAGAATAAGGGCGACGTTGCCCTTCTTCCTCCTTCTCGTGCTCGGGACTCTTTTCTTCTGATTTCCTTTTCTCCTCCCCCCACAGCAAGAAGCCATTCCCCCCTCCCTCGCCGCAACAAGTCCTCCCTCCGCATTTTCTATTGTACCCGGTTTCCGTTCTCCTTTTTTTTCTATACTCGAGCTGGTAGGTGTGGCTTCCCCTCACTCTTCCACTGCGGCCACATTAGGCAATGATCTTCTTTCTTTCTCTTATAGGTCAGAGAGAGACAGTAGGGATAGTAGGGATTCTTTTATCTCCCGTGATTGTCGATCGTAGGACGGTTGCTTTGTTTTCGCTCCCCTTCTCCAAAGGGTGTTTTACTGCGGTTTCTTTTATCCCTTTCTTTTCTTCGACGTAGCTGTATGAGGGCTGGAGTATTAGACCCTTTTTCCTGCCCCTGGACCCCTAGCTGGCGGTTTGTTTCGTCCCCCCCCCGCGATCGGGAAACTTTCTTTTTTTCGGGGCGGAGGAAGTGCCATCTCCCACCCACAGGAACTAGTTGTCAGGGTTCGACCTTTCATATCATTCCTAATCCTCCGTTGTTGTTGTTTATGTCCCTCTTCTTTTCTCTACTTGCCGGAACAACTCGCACCCCTTGCTTCCGAGGTCCTGTGGGGTGCAGGTGAGGAGCTTTTTACCTGCACCGAAAAGGCCGGTCTTTTTCGTCCCCTTCTCTTGCTGTTAAAGGCAAACGAACCGTCGTCCCTCCCTTCTCGCCCTCCCTGCGGGAAGCCCTCTTTTCCCCCCCTCCTACTCCGTCCGCCACAGAAACGCCTCCCCTTTCCTCCCCATGTAATATAAACCTGAAACACGCGTTTTCCCCTTTTCTTTTTAGGTTTGCTCCAACGCAAACCTTCTCCCCTCCCTCCGCATCGGAAATTCGTGCGTCTCGCTTTTTTCCCGGTCCCCTCTCCCATATAGGTTTCTATCGACGGCACAGCCCAAGCCTTTTTCCTTTTTGAGAGTCAGCTGGACCAGCACACCTCCCATTCTTTCGACCCCGTTCGGCCTCATTGAAACCCTCCTCCCCCCTTTCTCTTAGAATGGACGAAAACGCCTTATTTTGTTTCTTATTTGTGTGGTGTTGCTCTTTTTTTTTTCTTTGGTTTGATGCTATAACACCTTCCGGCCGAACGCTTCCTCTTTCCGGGAGGCGAGTTAGGTCTCCCTATTCCCCTCCATGAACGCGCTCCCCCCCTTTCTCTCGGCTTGTCTCCCAACTCGAAACATTTCTTCCCCCGGTTAAGGAGAAGGTTCCCTGGGGGGGTTGTCCGGCACGCCCTTTGCCCGACAAAAGACATCTTCCCCCCCGGTGACGGAACGAAAATGTCCCTCCCTAGTCTTCGACTTCCACGGAACTGAGTTTTCTCCTCGGACAACACTGGCCCACCCTTTTTTCCTTTCTTCAGATCGTAGCTTCTTCCCTTTCCACGTCTACAGAACTAAAGGATCCCCCTTGGGGCTTAGTGCAATGCCGTCCCTCCTTCGCTTCTGGCCAGGTGCCCCCCTCCCTGCGGTTCATGAGAGGACTTCCCACCTCAAAGCTGTTCGTCGGCAACACGCCTTCCACTTCTCCACTTATGCGATGCGAAGGCATCGCCCCCTCCTCTCACTAACAACCAACGGTCCTCCTTCCCCTTTTGAATCCCCCGCCGGGGCGCCACAACACACACTTTTCCCGAAGACTGCTGGCACACCCATTCCCCTCCTTCCTTCCCCCCCAACGGCCTCTCCCGTTTTCTTAGGGCCATTCCTTTCCCCTGGCACACGGCAAGTCGCCAAACTCAACTCTTCCTTCCCATTTCTTGACACTCCCCGAAATGGTTGTCTTTTTTTTCTTCCTTCTTTTTTTCAATTTACATGGTCCTCCCGGAAGGACTCTGAGAGAATGTCTTTCTTTCCTCCCCAAGTCCACGGCGAGATCGTCGTCTCCTTTTGTCCCTCCCCCTGGAATCCCCTATACACCCCGCTCCCTTTCTTTTCCCCTAAGAACCCTCTCTCCCTCCTCCCGCACGCCGCAAATACTCCGTTTTCTTCCCTGCAATGAACGGCGGAGAAGGAGGCTTTTTCTTCCCTTCTAGGGCGACCCCTGAACCCCCAATTTCTCTCCCCCGCTCCTAAGGCCGTTAGTAGTGGTCTCTCATTCCCCCCGTCCGCTGAGGCGTCGTGCTTTGCTTGGTTGCGAGTCCTCTCTCTCCCTCCTAGGGTGATAATTAAAGTCCCCCCTTTGCCTTTTTGAGGGCAAGTTGGTCCTGCTGATTTCTCGGCCCCCCCCGTTCTTTTGTCTTTTGTTTCGGGCTGGTGCTTATAGTGAAAGTGGTTTCTTGTTCTTTTTTTCTATCCAGAGCGGCTAAATCGGCGTATATTTTTTCCCGGGCCTTTCCCTTATGCGTTGCTCTTCCCCGGTCCCCTTTCTCTTCCTCCTGCCTAGAGATCTTTCTCCTCTTGTTCTGACCTAATGGTCGCGAGCTTTTCCTCTTCAGAAGGATCAAATAGTTCTTTTCCCTTTGTTCACAGCTGTCTGATAATCTACTTCTCCCTTTTCCCCTTTTCCCTGTAGAGTCGAGCGTCTCTGACCGCCACCGCTTTTTGGCTCCCTTACGGCGCTCCCCCCCGCCTGATAGCAAAGGCTTTTCTTTTGTCTTTTCAAGAACCTGTCCGCAGGGCCGCCGAGGATCTGACTTCCCCCTTTCGCGGTGGCAGGGACGTTCCTCCCCCCCCCCCTGCCCTGTCAAGAAAGGGTTTTTCCTTCCACACGCCGAATTAGATACAGTCTTTTTCTTCAACAGGGACTACCATCCCACTGGTAGACTCCCCCCTCTTGGCGTGCTCCTATCCTCCCCCCCCCCCTTGCCCCTTTCAGCTCAAAACATGAAGGGCCGGCTCGTTTTCTTTTTTTCCCAGGAAGAGATTCTGTTCTCTCTTAGTATGAGAAAGCCGGCTTCCAGTCCACAGATAGAGCGAGCTATGTCCTCTCGTTTTTGTCTCGCACGAGCCGAAAAGAAGCTCCCCTCCACTTTAGATAGAGAACGATTTCTCCTCCCCGCTTCCTAGACAACTCTTTTTCTTCCCCCCCTTCCCGATACGCCGGCGATCGCTCCTCCCTGCTCGAATCTTCTCCTTTCTAATAATAGTCTTTTTCTTTCTGATCCGGACGAGATGCAGGAGAGAGGGCATTTTTTTCTTTCCCTCGCTTTGATATTACTGGAATAAGAGGCGATCTTTCCTCTTTCTCATGCTACCTTTTCGTGCTGAGGATTGTGGAGCTTTTTGACGCTTCTTGCGCGAGGAGATAGGCTCTTTCCTTTCCCTTCACGACGCTAATACGATGAGCTAGGTGAAAGTCCATTTCTCTTTTCAGGCTGAAGGGTGTTAGTGCCACGTGAACCCTCCCTTTGTATATTGTCATAGCACGGGCCCGAGCTGGCCCTTTTTCGTGGATCTGGTCTTGCGGACGGAGCTTTCCTTTCCTTCTTCCCTTCGTGCCTGGATCCTCCTTTTAACCTCCGTCAAGGGATTTGAGGGCCACGATTCTCTCCTCCCCCCTCCTTTGGGAAGCCCCATTTGTCTTCCTTCCTTTCTCTGCTTTTCTTGCAGGAGCCTCTCCTTTTCCCCCTTCTTCCTTCCCTTGGCGATCAATTTTTTTTCGGTATTTGCCTATTGCTCCTTCCTCTTCACCTTAGAGATAGCGTTCCAGGCCTCTTTTCCTCCCTCCTTCTTCTATTTCAGAATCTGAAGGGGGACTCTCACCCTGACCGGAAGGACGGAGTTGCTCTTCTTCTCTTTCCTCTTTCCAGCGTAACCAGCTATTTCTTCTCTCCTAGCGAGCAGTCCTGGCGTTCTTCCTAAAGGGGAGTCCCTCCTCTTTTTTACAATTCTTCCCCCCCCATGGAGTCGTGGTGCAAGCAGATGATTTTCCTCCTCGAAACCGCACCCATGCTCTTTCCCCTCCCCCCTCCCAATGTAAAGATCCCCCAAAGAAAGTCCCTGCCGAAAGGAAAACCGTTCTTTTCCTTCCAAGACAGTTGTCGTTTTTTTCCTTGATGCTCACGCCCGTAGAGATAGTTGTCTGTCCTCTCGAGGAAATTCCCCCTTTCCCCCCACCCGGTAAGAAGCGCGTTTTCTTTCTCCCCTCCGGTCATTAGGAGCCGGTGGGAGTCCTCCCTTTTTTCGAGTCCCTCAGACATCTTTTTTTTTAGAAAGGCGGAAATACGCCTTCTCCCCTTTTTTCATCCCCCTTTTAGTTGAGCGTGGGAGTGGCTCCAACGTAGAACTTCTTACCGCGGCCTCTCTTTTTTTCGAGGTTATTATGGTGGTTTTTTCTTCCCCCCCGCCTTTCCCCCTATCTCTCTCCTTGGACTCCCTCTCCCAGATCCTGACCCTTCCAGCATAGATTCTTTTTTCATGTAAATGGTGAAACATTTTTCCATTTTCCCAGTTCTTTTTTACGGATCAGTAAAGCCAGGATTTTCTTTGATTTTTCCCCCCTTTTCCCCCTTTGAACTTGAAGGGCCTTCCCTTCCCCTTCCCGGACTTTAGGCCGTGGGTGAAGGGGGAAGGTTTTTCTTTTTCTCTTTTCTTATGGAGGAATAGGAAAGATGGGTCTTCTCTTTTAACCTTCTTTTTTCACTTTGAATTTTTGAACGTTGTTCTCCTCTTCTTTTTTTTGCGTGCCTTCGCCAGCGCATCAAGATTTTTCCGGCTGGCCCGTTAAGGAGTTTCCTTGAAGTAAGGACAAAAACGTTGTGTACCGGTTTTTCCCTCTCTCTGGAAAGATGAGAGGGACACCTTCTTTTCCTTCCTCTCGAAGCGAGGGAGACCACGCTGTCCTTCCCACGGCCCCCGAGAACCCCTCTTTTTTTCCGGTCGTAGCCGGCCTGTTACTTCTCATCCTTTTCTTCCCCGTTTTTTCCTTGTAGTGCGAAAGTATGTCGTCCATTCCTCGCTCCCCCGCGGTATTTGATGCGGCGGGACCTTTTTCCCTTTTCCCCCGGGTACGCGACTTTCATGCATGTAGGGGTTCTTCCGTTCGGGACGGATTTTTCCCTTTATTCTATGTTACTATCGATTTGATAGCCGGCCCCTCTCTTGATGAATGGTTTTCTCTGCGCCCCCTTTTTCCCTCTTTAAGTGTCCCTTCCCTCCATTGAGAGGAAGATGGCTAGATTTTTTTCTGTCTTCAACCCCAGCCCGCTTCCCCCATGTATCCCCCCCCCAGCCCCCTCACCAGCGCTGAATCCTCGTGCGTGGCATTTCTAATTTCCTTTCTTTCCGGTCTTGCTCCCTCCTTGGTTCCGGGACTTCGATCTGCTTTTGCCCCCAAGAGACTCTTACAACTTCTTCCCCGTCAGGCACGGCGATGTGCTGTTCTCCAGAAAAATTGCCTTGCGATCTCTTAGCGTAGGATTTCGAGACGCCATGAAATTGACGATTTCTTTTTCCCTGCGATAGCGGATTTTTCCCTTCACCCCGAATTCCCGCAAGCATTCACGGTTTGTTCACGTCCCTGGCGTTCGCCCTATATCCCCGGAAGATGTATGCGGGCCTTTTTTCGGAGAGAGTACTCCTCGGCCGGGCTTCCAGAGAACTGAGCGGTTCCGTGCTCTTCAGCTGGAGGTTGCGTTAAAAGAAGCCCCTTTTTTTTTTTTTTTTGAGCTCCCCCTGTAGGCTTTCTTCTTTTAGGGGCCGGCTTTTTTTTTTCTTCGTTTTTCCAGAGCCATTCCCCCCCCCCCTTCGTTTTCCGGGTTAGAGTGGTGAAATTCCTATCTACCTAAGTGGTTTTGTTGCGAGATATCTTTTCTTTTTCCGATAATGACTGAACAACTTCTCCCACTATTGTCCTTTGGTGAAGGTTGCTTCTCTTCCCGGCAGACTTCCTTCCCCTCCTTTTCCCGGATGTCCTCCCTTTTTCTTCTTGGGAAGCCACTCCCTTACAGCCACGTCACTCCCACTCGGAGAGGAAGCACGGACGATTTTCCTCCGCGCCACCCTCCTTTCCCCCCTGCGTCCTCGCTCTCCCCCTTCTTTTTCCTCCCTGAACAACGCAGGGAACCCCCCCCCTTTTTTTCTGTTAGTGCGTCGGTATGCTTTCTGCCCACCTGTCCGCCTCTCGCAGGCCCCTTTGACTCGCAGGGAAAATTCTTTATAGACAAGCCCCTTGTCTTTCCTGCCCTAGACTTGTTTTCGATTTCGATTTCTCCTCTTCCCAGGTGGTCCCCCTACTTATTAAGAGTACGTGTCCCTCCCCCCCCTCCCCCTTCGTCGACCCCAGGAGGCCCTTCCCTCCTTCCCCCTCCTCTTAGGAAATACGCACCTCTTTTTTCCTCTTCCTGGTGTGCGGCGCGATTTTTTTTTTTGTGGGTGATCATGGGCAGAGGGGCTGTTTCCCGGTCCCCATAGTCGCTCGCTCTTTTTGCCTTCAACGTCTGCTGCTGTTCCCTCGAGAGCAAACATTTTTCCTTCCTCGGGGCGAGCAAGCCCCCCTCCACCTCTCCTAGACGAGATGCTGCCCCCCTAGGTGACTCCCCGTCCTTTTTTTCACAACCGAAAGCATTTTCTTCCCCGTTTCTTCCAACGCAACATGTCCGCCGCCTCTCTTTTTCTCTCCCGTCACGAACTCTTTGCCCGAATAAGTGCCCTTTCCCGTCCCTGGCAACGAAAGTTCCTGTCTGATGAACTCAATGCAGACAACAACTTGTCTTCCTTTTGGGGTCGTGCAATGTCCTTTTTCCCTCGCCGGCCGCTCGGAGCGCCCTTCCCCTTTTTCCCCCGTCCATCACGCTTCCTGTCTTTTCCTGAAATTTGTTTTACAAAGGAAAGGGACCCTTTCTCTAAGATTCGGCGAAGGCACAACCCTTTTTCCCTTTCGAAATAGTGATTCCCCCTTCCTGGACCTTTTTCAAACTCAGCGAACGGAGAGCCCCCCCTTTCATCCAAGGTTGGGAACAACCAACACCTCTCCCCTTCTCTTCTGCGTGAAGCAAGACGGCGACTCCCCCCCCACACTACCCCCCCGCCGGAAAATGACCCCCCTTCCTCCCTTTTGTTGTAGTGAGGGAAAGTGAAAGGTCCCCCCCTTTTTTTCCAACCCCCTCCAGGTGAATTATCATTAGTAAACGGCCACCTTCCTTCTTCTTAATCTGGGGCAACCTTAAATTTTCCCTTCTTCCCCATTCCTCTAGCCGGAATGGTCTTTCTCTTCCCCCCCCAGGAGAGATTAGTAGTAGAAGGATTGGTTCTCTTCCAGATCCTAGACTACAACTGCTCGGCCGCGGAAGAATTTCCTCCCTTTCTCCCCTCACCAACGTCTGTCCTTAGGGTGCTGACCGCCAAAGACTTCTTCTATGCGTCTTTCCGACGTTCCCTCGAGGAAGGGAGGAGGACTCTACCCCCCTTCATCCCCCTTATAATAAGGACTTGCTTGTTTCTCCCCCACTCCCTACGCTGCGGCAGAGTTTTAATGGTTGAGATGTCAATAGCATCCCTTCTCCCCCAAACCCAAAGAAAGCAGAGTCGTCAGCTCCTTTTCGAAGGGTTTGTTTCTTTCCTCCCCTCTAGCGGCGGGATGGTTCTTCCTCTTTTACTTGAGTGCGTGCTAGGGGGCAGGTCCCCTTCTTTCTTCTTCCCCTTCAGATCCTAATTATAAGAAGGGCTCTTTCCCTCCTTGCGGGGCTCACGTTCTCCGCCCCTCAGCCGTAATGCTCTCTCTCTCCTGAGTCGCAGGAAAATTCCTTAGTTCTTTTTCTTCCCCTCCGGATTCGCCCCAGCATACTCCTTCTTCCTTTCTGATAAAGGTTTTGTTTATCTTAGATGTTTAATAGAATTGCCTCCTTTCACGTCCTTTATTTTTCGAGCAAAGGCCACGCGTCCCGTCTGCGCCTCGCCGCACCCCTCCTTGATTTCCGGGCTCTCGCTCCGGCGCCGCCCTCCCCTGGCAAAAGAAACAGAAGAAGAGGACGCCTTTTTTTTCCTGGTTTTCCCTTGAGAAGGCGGCACGGTTCTTTCCCTTCCCCTGTCGAAAGGGGTTTTTCCCCCTCCGCATCGATCCAGGGCCTCTCCCGTCCCTCTTTCAATAAGGTAAGAGCCCTCAATTCTCTCTGGACGTTAGTCAGAGAATCAAAACAATTGCTTTTTCACTTCATGCTAAACACCGCATTCCTTCCTCTCCATAGAGAGCCCTTCCTCATTCCTTCACAGAACGATAGTCCTTTTTTCTTAGGTCAGCCATCGGGCGCCGCGCTGCCTTTCCCCCTTTTTTTCTTTGAGAACTCTCCTACAATCCTTTCCTCCCTCTTCTCGCGTCACGCTCGCATAGATATTCCCCTTCCTTTTCCTCCTCTCGGTCCTAGAAAAGATAGGTTCCCTTTTTTTCTCCTTCTATTTTCAGCT
>Ga0179593_1438834_pt1 | contig 12837 bp, 22 predicted proteins | sample CZODoug2_1_08_16_FD_185931 | JGI IMG/M metagenome (GOLD analysis project Ga0179593, IMG submission 185931) | Vadose zone soil fungal communities from Angelo Coast Range Reserve, California, USA - CZODoug2_1_08_16fungal (PacBio error correction) | ecosystem: Environmental > Terrestrial > Soil >... | reverse complement strand
TTTTTTTTATGAAAACTTTCCCAACAAGGGGTGTTTCAATTGCCCCTTGACCCCTCGGCCTTTTGTAGTCCCAGTGTTTTCCCTCCCGATCCGTAACACGAAGGGACAAAGTTCTTCCCAACACTTCCGTGCCCTTGCCTGCCAGTCATGGTGTCCAACTTTTGGCTGGGCCCCGTACGGTATTTTGTCTGTTTTTTCTTTTCTATGGCCCCCGACATCCCTGACCTGACTCGACGATTTTTCCCGCTTTTTATTGTTTCTGAACTTCTTTCCTCGTTTGTTCTTTTTTGTGAGGCCCTCTTCGGGCCAATACCCCCCCCCGCTATCTTTGCGTCCAGATGATCTGCCCCCGAGTACATATCACATGAGCTGGCGGTCCACTCCCCCGACTTACTTTCGTTGGAACGCGTGGAGTCCCCTTCCGTCTTATGACACGCTGTTTTCAATCCTGTTTGATGTACCCGTTAACCCTGATCTGCCAGGGTCACTTCCCTTTCCCCCCCCTCCTGCTCTCCCGTGTTATACACCTCCCCCCCCCCCACGGAGTCACCCTTCTTTTACAGCTCCTTATCCCCGGTTGCACCCCTGTGTTGATTCATCGATAAGTCATGCCCCGCCAAGACCCTCTGTTTTCCCTCACTAGCTTTCCTTTAATAATTGGTACCGCATTCCATGACTCTCCCCTCGGTCCTTGACCATTTTTTCCTCCGTTTTCACCGACCTTTGTTACCCATGTTTTACTGGTTGACTACTTGCCCTGTACGTTTTCTTTCCCTTCACAGGGCCGAGTCTCGTTGTTCCGGTTTGGACTCCCCCCCCCCCCTTTTCTGCACCGCTCTTTGGGCGCTCGTTTTTTTGTGACTGTTTCCCACACTCGGTGTTCCTCCCTCCTGATTGGTCATCACTCCTTTAGGTGCGGCCCCATTCCGCGCCCACTTGTGTTTCTTTGATCTGGAACACGTGTCCCCTACACCCTTGGGCCCTTCTCCTTTCTTGGGAATCTACTTCCACACCAGACGAGCACCCTTTTCGCTTTTTTTTTCAATTTGGGTTTTGAATGCGCAGTATGACCCTGGGTTTGCGGTGGTGTCTTTCTTTATCTTCCCTTGAATCATTCAGCTTCTTTTTTTGGTCTGCTAGACGTTCTCCCCCTTTTTTTTCAACGCTTTCTTTTTTTCGTCCGAAGGGGCCTTGTTACTGTGCTCATTCGTGTGATTCCGGAAACCCCTCAACACAAGGGGTTAGACGTTTAACCCCATTGCTCAGTTTGACACCCTATGCTGTGGCATACACGTGGTATTTCCGGCCCGGATTAAATCTTCCCTTTTTCTTGTCTTGATTTAACCGGGACCCCTTGTTCAGGTGGGACTGTTTTCCACCCACACCTCCGGCTGGCTTTCACCCGCTTGATTGATCCCTTGATGCCTACCCTGGCATTGGTTCTACCCCCCACTCCCCCTTTCCACGCGAGCACTTTTTGCGGGCTGTTTTTTTTTTTTTTTGACTTCCGCCCCCGCCATTTGGAGCCATTGACCCCCTCTGCTCGTTGTTTTCGTCGCCCTGCCGAGATCCCCTCCGCATCGCCTTGATTTTCCGTTTCGCCCGCGTTCACACAAGTACCTTTTTCCCCTTGTTATCCCGTTTTTTTTTGGGTTGCCTAACCCCGTGGTTTTTTTTCCCATCTGAAGTCAAGTTTGATTGACCCTTTGAATTTCCAACCTCCCAGAGATCCGCCTCTCCCTGTCCCTCTTGAAACGGCAAGTACCCGTCCCCACCCTGTTTTGGACGTTGGCTTTTACGTTCCCTTTTACTCCCCTTCACCCCCACCAAAGGCTTGGACCACGTTCCTTTCTTTTGTAGGTTTTTATACACCGACATTCCCCCCAACCCCCTTTAATGTTACGTTCTCCCCGGGGTTTCCCAAACCCCCCTGACCCTCTTTTTTCCCCCTTCCAGTCCTTTCTACCCGTTTTTTCCCTTCCAGTTTTGCAGTCTTTTCTTTTGATCGGGAGCTGACCCGGTCCCCCCTGCCCCCTAACGGGACTACATGACCTGTCCCAATGTTCGCCCGGCTTTCTTTTTTGTTCAATTTTTTGATCGACTTTCTCCCCCTTCACAGTTAAATTTCCCTCCATTGCTTTTTTGGTGCTTAACAGCTCATGCTCACCACCAGAGGCCCTTAGTCCCTTTCCCTCCTCGTGTAAGCGGTTTCCTCGTCTTTTTCCACACACTGAACACGACTACACAACTGAGTCTTCCTTTGCTTCTATCCCCCCTTTTTCCGGACCCAAAGTTTTGTAACGCCATCCAGTGGACGGTTTTATGACTGTCCGTTTCCCTATTTGGCGCACCCTTTAGGATACACATCATTCCTCCCCCCCCGACAAAGCAGATACAAACTTTTTCCCGCTTCTTACGAATTTTTTCCACCCCCGTTCCCTTTTGTTTCTCTTTGCGCCCCCCCTGGCGGGATGTCCTTCCTCCGTTGTCCACATGGTCGCAACCAGGCCCCCGGCGTTTTTTTTTTTTTTTTACGCGACCGCAATTTGCTTTGGTACCCCATTTTTGGAACGTCTTAACCACTTCTGGCCCGCTGATTTTTGGCATCCCTTACAGAGTCAACTGACATTTCATTTTTTCCACCCCCCTTTTTCCCAACGTCCCCCCCCCCCCCTGTTCCCATCTGGATTTTAGATCCCCCCCCCCCCCCTGTCTAACATTCGCCCCGGTGCCCTTTCTGCGTTGTTCTTGACCCTGCCGTTTTTTTCGCGGAGGGAAGACCCTTTTCGTACTGGTGCCTTCCCCTCTCCCCCCCCCGGGCCATCGAGACCGTGTAGTGTCGTATCGGACCGCTGTTGCTTTCGTTTCGTTCATTTTTTCCGTCTATCTCACCCCCCTCGTGGATGTTTTTAACCTTTTCTGGCCCAAACGGACTTCCCCCCCCATTAGGCACAGGCAAACCTTGTCGGACTTCTTTGGTTCAGTTGCACGCGTTTTCCCGTTTTGACGTGTGTGGTTTTTCTCTGATGAGGGTTTTATTAGTCCCTCCGATCGGTTCGACCCCCACCTTCCCTTTCAGGACGCACCTTTTTCCCCCCTTTTTTGTATTCCCCCCTGTTTGTGTTTGGCGCCAGGTCCGCGACGTCCCCCCCGTCCTCTCCCCCTTTTTTTTGCCCCCACCGAACACATTGCCATGTTTCCGCTGCTTTCGCACCGGCGAAGGTTTCCACGGCAACTTTCCTGCTCCTGTTCAGACTTTTTATTGGCGGGCCTTTTGGACCTGATCTGGTTCTTCTCAGAATAGCCTTTTTTCCTCCCCCACCCCAATCTTGTCGTAAGGGCCCCCACTTTGCCCAAACCCCGGTGGTCCACCCCTCCCTTTAAGACCCGGTGCCCGTGTTTTCTTTCTTCTCCCCCCCTTTTTCGACTCCTTTATTCTTTTTTCTTTTGGTCGCTTTTTTTCGTGTGTGAAGTTGACGCGTGGGCACCGGTTTGTCCCCCCTGGTATGTGTTTTTTCCAGTCTTTCCTATGGTCAATGTTTTTCCTTTTTTTTTTCTTTTCGTTTGGATAGTTTTGGCTCTTATCTTCCATGTGCCTTGGTTTTTGTTTCACCCTAGTCTTGTTGATTTTTTTTTTGAGGATTCTCCATGAAAAGTGCAAAACGACCAATCCCCAAAAGACCGCTGCCCGTTCCCCCCTTTTCACCCCAATGGCCGGAGCCGGTAATTCTGCAGAAAACAGTTGGTTACTTCACCCACCCAAGCGCCGTGGTCCTCGGCACCACTTTTTTTTTCTGACGTTTTCCGACGTTTGCCACCTTGGTGTTTGGAACTTCCTTGGGGGCGGGATTAGTATCACCCCTTTTTCTTGTTGACTTATGGATTTCGGTTGGTACCTTTTGGCGATAGGCCTGTCCCCGCTTCGTAATTAACCTTTTGGTAGTCTTTGCTGTTGAACGTGCGTCTGGATCAACAGTTTTTCCTCTTACATGGGCCACCCTTTTTCCTTCCCACCTCCCCTTTTACGTGCCCCCCGTGTTTGCTTTGGTTTTTTTTTGCGTGATCCACGGTTGGCCAGTGCACGGACGGCCTTCCTTTCTCTCAGACCCTTCGGGCCGGTCGAGCCGTCTTCTTGCCCAACAATCCTAATTCACTTCCTGCAACGCTTGTCCTTGACCTTTTCAGTGTTTCCGTTTTGGTTTTGTTTTCCTGCCCGTGAATGACACGAACCGTTCTTTCTTTTTCATGTCGATCTCTCTCTCCTTCCCCCTTTTTGTTGTGAATGTTCTGAGCTCTCCTCCCAGAGCACTTTTTAGTTTTTCATTAGGTACTCTTTGTTGTTCTTCCCTTGGATCCCCTTTCGTATTCAATTAGGGTCTCCTCCTTTGGCCCCCCCTTCCCCCCCCTCCCCTTGTTTCCGTTCGGCGATTACAGTTTTTTCCCTTTCCCTGTTTTCATTCCTTTGGATCGCGTCATCCCCTTCCCCCCTCTTTCGGTCCGCCCCCTTCTCACAGGGTGTTGCCGTGTTTTTTTTCTGTCACCTCGACACCGCGGTGTTTTCCGTGTTTTTTTTTTTACAACAGTCATTCCCATCTAACCACCCCCCCTCCGCCACTCTTCCGCTGAACTGTTAGGTGCGACGCCCCCAATTTGACCCAGTTTTGCTGCCGTCGAGGGACCTTCCTTTTTCCAGGTTTTTCGTTGTTTAGCCCCCTCCGGACGTTGCCCACCTGTGTGCCACGTTTTTCCCTTCAAGGGAACGTCCACCGCACATTCTCCACTGTATGAGGTGGGGCACCACAAGTTTATGTGGAGGTTGATCAGGTTCACATTGGGTCCCCTTTTTTTGCTCCCGCCCTCAGTTGCTTGTTGTTTTCCCCTTCCGTCGGATGGTTTTTCTGACCTGGTCGCGACCCCCCCTGGATGTCGCCCACCCAACCCCCCGACAGCCCCCCCGTTCCTGTGCTTCGCGCCAGCCCGGTCTTTCCCGTGGGACGAAGTTTTCCCCCCGTTTTTCTGTTGTGGAGCGCCTTGGGGACCCCACACACTCCGGAATTCTTCACCCCCCGTTCGAAAGGGTTCATTCCCTCACCCCCCCCTATGAGGTTACTTCAGCCAGTCTGCCACCCGTATCGTCCCCCCCCCCACGTTTCACTTGTATGTTTCTTTTTTGACAATGTGCTCTTTCGTTAATTCCCTTCCCCCTTGATGTTAGTTGTCCCACCTCATGGTGAAGGGTTATCTCCAGGTTTTCCGCTCCCGTACTTTGTGAACCTAATCCCCCCTGGTCTCCCCATGGAAGACCTGTTTTCACTATGGCTTTCCATTGTAGGCCCCCCGCCAGGTTTTTTGGGGACCCTCCCCCTTCTCAGCCAACCCCCAGCATACCTCCCCTTTCAGTGTTTTTTCCGGTTTGGAGTTTTCTTTCCCGTTCCGGCTTCTTTTTACTTCCCCTCCCACCATCCAAAACCCCGGTCCCCCGTCCCATGAGGGAGCCCTTGCATGTGCGCGAGCTACTTTCTAAGTTGTGGAGTCTGTTGTCCCCAACCAAGTGTTACACCTCTTATGTTGAGGAGTCGTTTCCTCCGGCACCTTTTGCGTTTCCCCGGCTCCCTACGGTTTTTCAACGCTTAGTTCTGGATCGTTCCTTTTTAGAAAGTTTCGTCCGGCGTTCTTCCCCATGCCACCATTGACGCCCTTTATTGAACAGTCCTTTGAGCAGGTGACTGACCCCTTCCCTGTTTGACCGTTTCCTTTTTTCCCTTTTTTTACACCTTGCTACCTGTTCTTTTGTTGGTCGCAGACGTATCCCCCTTTGGTGGATACCCAGGGGTTTCCGCGCGGTGGAGCTGTGTTCTTTTTCCTTTGGTGGGTCTCCCCCACAGTGGGCGGGACCCAGTTGTGTTTGGTCAAGGACGGGTATCCGACCCCCCTTCCTTTTGTCGCGTCTCCGGCACTTTTTTGCGGCGTTTTACCTGATGCGCCCCCGTCCACTTTGGAAGTCTCCCATTGCCACTTTTCCCCCCGGGTCCGGTTTGCCCCTCCCCTCCCCCCATTGAGTGTTTATGGGTTGCTTTGTAATTTCGGGCCATTTGCTGGTTCCTGCCGGGTTCCCCTCTTTACCCCTTTTGCCCACCATTCCATCCGAGTCCCACTTTCTTGGAGGAGAGCCCACCGTTTTGCCCCTTCCTGGTCTCTTGGCCCAATTTTCCCCCGTCACTATGGTGACCGATATGGTCCTTCTTTTTTTTCCCCACATGCTGACTCCTTTCCCCCCCACCGAGCCAATCATGCAGACCCCGCCATGTTTATTTCCCTTTTACCGCCCCTGTAGTGCAGAGTTCTTGCTGGTTTTGATTGTGTTTCCTTTTCTATCTGAAGAACTACCTCCCCCTTTTGGAACCACAGGTTTTTGTTCCCCCCCCTGTCTCACCCCCTTTTTTTTGTCTTTTTCGTTTTCTGACCCTTTTACATTGAAGTCACAAATTTCCTTACTCCTCCGTTGGTACCCGCTGTCCTTTTTTCTTTAGTAGTTCGGGCCCGGCTTGTTTGGTCTGGCCCCCCTTGAGCAGTGATGAGGGGGGTGTTACTTCGGTGCTGTTAGAACCCTCCCCTCCCAATACATGACAGTTTCCCTTCCCTTCCTTTGGTTTCATCTTAAACATTTTCCCCACCCTCCCTCCCCTTTTTGGACTTACCATTTTTTAATTCACAGTGTTTGAGGTACTTCCACCTCTTTACTAATCTAGGATGGGGTCCTTTCATTCCCCCCGTGTTCCAGGATCTGGATATTACACCACTTTTTGACTTCCTCATTTCCTCTCGCCGGTCCCACCCGTACTTTCCCCCCGTGGACGCCCGACACGGTTCACCTCTCCTTTTGTAACGATGCTCTCCGCACCCCTTGACTTCCCTGCGCATTTGGGTGACCTCTTTGTCCCTGGTCCTTTTTTTTTTCCTTACCTTTCGTCACCCGTAAGCTTCACGAAGGTTCTCCCCCCCTTTTTTGCCCTTTTTTCAGATGCCACCCCGTCCGGGCCGTTTTTCTGTCCTCCATTTTCCCCACGCCCGGTCTTGACGACCCCCAAGTTCGTGTGTACTCCAGCAGATCACCTTACGAGTTTTTCCCCCCCTTTTTTCCCCCTAGTACGCACCCCGGTCCGATTTTAGCGTTTTCCTTTACGCCTTGATGTCCCCCACCACCCCAAGGTTTGGTCTGGACGATTCTCCCTTCCACGTAAGCACTTTCTTATCAGTTAGCCACACCCGTCCCTTCCGGCCAGAAGCCCTGGTGCTCCCGGTCATCCGTCCCCCCCTTCCTGAGAGATGTTGGCCCCCCTCCCCTTTTCTTTCCTGGTTTCGGTTCCTGACAACCCTTATGTCAGGCACACCCCACCCCCTTGGGGCGTCCCCTACACCCCAGCTGCCCTTGTCGTCGCCTTCGCTTTCACCTTCACGTTGAATGCCCCCACTCTGGCCGTTTTTTTATAACTTGGGGATTTAATTCTTATTTGATTTTCTAATTGCCGGACCCCCCAACTTCGTAGGCATGACCATTCTCTTCTCTTCTGACAGATGGTAGTGTCTTTACGCTTCTCCCCCCCATGAGGAACTTTTTGTACGTCTTTCTCGTTTTCATTTTTTTCGCCACAAGAGATATTCTCTTTGTTGTCTCCTAACCAATTCTCTTTTTTTCTTTAATTTTCATTTTCGTCCTTTGTCGTTGTACCATACCCCCCCGGAGTTTTCACACTTTTTCTAGCCCCGTTAAGTCCCCGGTTTGTTCCCGTTATAAGGGTGAGACGTTTGAGTCTTTCCCTCATTTTCTTTCCGATGCAACCGTTCATCAAGTTTTGCACCCCCTTTATTTCCCGTTTTGAGGGACGAAAAGATACCTGGTTTGCAACAATTTTTTTGCGACCCGAGTGATGTAAATGTTCGTGAATCTGTTGCTATTTTTTTTGTTTTCCCCCACCCCAACTCCTTTTAGTCTCTCTCCTCCCTATTTATTTTTTATCCCCCATTCTGTGTTTATTTTCCGTTATCTGCCACCTTTTTGACCCTCCTCCGCCTCCACCCCCCCCTCTTTTTTACTATATCCCCCCTCCCTCCCCATTTTCTACATCCTCTCTTAGCCCTTCGCACGCTCCCCCCTTTCCCCTCATCCCAATTCCCTCCGCTCCCTCTCAACCTCTTTGATCCTCCCCCCCGTTCCAACCACAGCCCTGCCCCCCCCGCCTGCACCCCATCTTCTCCCCGCCCTCCCCCCCTCCCGCTGCCCTTCCGCAACCTTATCTCCTCTCTCCCATCCCCTCACCCCCGCTCACCTATTTCCCTCATCCCCAGTCCTCCCCCAACCCACAACCACCCCATACTCAGCCATTTCTAGCACTTTCTAAATTCTCCCCCCACCTCCCCCCCCCCCCCCAACCTCCTCCCTCTTCCCCTCCCTATCTTCCTGCTCTTTCTTAGCCCTCTTTTATACTTCCCCACCGCCGATTTTTCCCTTATATCCCCCGCCTCGCCACTCCCCCCCGTACCTCTCCCTTCCTTCCCCACCCCCATCAACCATCCCCACCCTCACTCCCCCCCACCCCCATCCCCTACCACCTCTACCCACTTACTCCCCCACCCCTTCTCCACGCTCACCTTACCCCCTACCCTCACACTACCACCCACAACTCCCTGAACCTCTATTATTACAGTCACCCCCTTTTTACCCCCCCCTTCCATTCCCCCCCCATCCACCACCCCACCTTATACTCCTTCCCCCCCACCATAATCACTTTTCAACCCCGCTCAACCACCTTCTTTATTCTTCTTTCCCCCCCCTCCTCAACATGATCATCCCTCCCTCGTACCCTCCCACACCCTTTTTCTCGGCTTCCAAACCGCTTACCGTAACTACAAATCACCTACATTCCCTCCTCCACTCCCCCGGCACTTTCTTTTTGCTTTTTCGTTCTTTTTTTGGGTCTTCTGGTCCCACTTTTTTACCCTTGCGGCCTTGAGCCGTCCGCGTCCGGATTCGCTTGGACTTTTCTTTCCTCAACGACAGTCGTTGGCCCCCTTTTTCATTGGTAGCTTCCTTCCTGGCAACACAGGCTAACAGGGTTGTTGTTTCCTTCCCTCTTCACAATGAGGGTGGTTTCATGTCCTCCTTAATACTTGTGACGATTTTTTAGGCGTTTGGCGGAACTGTCTAGTATTTTCTAAATTCATCTTTTTTTTTGTAGCCTCTCTCATAGTTCCCATTTCCTGCCCAATCTTCCATCCTTCCGGACGGTTTAAGACGTCCCTTTTGTCGTCCCAGGAGGCGGCTGCACTTTCCCCTGTTTTAACGGTGTTCTTGGACCCCACTCCGATTGCAGAGGGTCACCTGAGGTTTTTTTTTCTTGTTCTTTTCCATTAGTTCTTTGCCTGCGATACCGTCCCTGGTACTCATCGCCTTTTTTGACCAGGGTTGTCTAGTACCCCCCGAGCAACCTTTTCCAAAGTCTCTTACTCCCCCCCCCCCAAAAAACACTTTGTTTCAAAGGGTTTGCTTCCCCCTTTCCCCGCTTTTTGTCGTTTTGGGCCCCGTCCTCCACCCTTTTCAACTGAGTTTTTCCCCCCTCCTCTTTTTGTGGCGTTGGCACCTTACGTTTTTGACAACCAGTACATATTTTAACGTTTTCCGACCCCCCTCCCTTTTTTGCTGGAAACCCAGACTACTTATGCTTCTCCCCCATCACCCCGGGTTCACCCTTTTTTTTTCCTGTTATCGACGATCGCGGACCCGTGTGGATGGCCCTTTTTTTAGTTTGGATTGAGCTTTTCGTACCTGTGAATTTTCGGGGCCTTTTCCCTTTTACTTCCTAATCCTGGGGTTTTTTGCACCCCGTAGTAGACGTGCTTTTTTTTTTCCTCCACGACGGTTAGGGCTCAGTTTTTTGTTTTTTCCTTCGTCCTTTACCTCCCGTTTACCCACCATCCCCTACCCATCTCCCCGCTTTTGTTTCTTTTTGGTAAACGTTCTTGCTTATGTGACACGCTTCTTCTGTGTTGCTATTTCGTCTTTTTATTTTTTTTGACTTTCCCTGCCGTACGGTTTTTTGGCCTTTTGTTTTATTTTCCTGTCAACCTGTCTTTCACCAGCCATATCCTCTAGCTTTCGCGACTCTTCACCTTCCTTTTCCTTTTTTTGGTACTTTTTTACCGCTTGCGCACGGCCGTTACCCCGTGTCCTCTGTCAGTAATTTTTCATAAAAGATCGAGATGTTTTTCCATGACTCCTGATTAAGCCCCCCCTCTGTGGCCTGACAGCTCTTACCCGGCCCTTGTTCCGGATTCACCCGGGTCAACCCCCCTTCCCGGTTGCGCTATGTTTTAGATCCTTGTACACCGCTTGTACAATTTCTTTTTTCCTTTTTTTTTTTTCCAACATCACCCCTTGATTTTAGCAACCCGCTTATTCTTTCACTTCCTCTTCGTTCCTGAACGTGGGCCCCCCCGTTCTGGGGCCCTCCACCCCCGGTTGGCCCAGACCCTGGTGGTCCTTCCGCTGGGGAGTTGCACCGGCCCCTTCGGCCCGTAGGTATTGCCGCTGCACCCCTTCCAGTATTTGTGAGCGTTTCTTTCTGACGCGCTCATGGATTGTTGTATATTATCCCTTTTTTTTCGTTCACACTATTAAGGGACCACGGATTCCCTTCTGCTGCCCCCCCCCTTCACGTAGTCTGTGAGTACCTTTTGAGTCGGAACAGTTCCTGTACTCCTCTGAGTTGTCAGGCAATACCACCCACTTTTTTGTATATACGGATCCCCACACGGGCTGCGCGTTTGTCTTTTTGCGGGCCTGACCCCCTGCACTCCTCCTATTGCTACTCGCGCGGTCTTCCTGTCACTGTTTTGGTTACCTTACGGCGCCCTTATTTGCACTTTTTCCCGTTGCCCACCGTTTTTCCCCCACTATTCTTCCAAAAACGGTCTTTTCTCGACCAGTTGTTCCTTTTTTATTCTTTTTTCTCACCTTTTTTCCCCCACACCCACTTCCCCCAAACGTCCTCTCATGTTGTTCCCACCCCAAGCCTTTCCTTGTCCGCTCCCCCGCACCCCTGTTATTTTTTCGTCATCCTTCCCTTAGTCCTACTCCTCTCGGCATTTCCCCCCTTTCTTTTTGGCTTGCATGGTGCAAGGTTTTCCATCTCATCCTTTGTTACCTCTCCCACAGACCTTACCACACTGTCGCCCATTTTTAGGGTCCTTTTTTTCCCACCCGCTTTTATTCTTTCACCGGTTACTGATTCAGTCGTCCCTTCCCCCCCCGCCCCGTGTCTCATGTTCTCCTTTCCCCCTGCAACTGGTGGTCTAAGTCGGTCCAACTTTTCGGGCGTTCCTGTGGCCGGTTTTGATGTTCCCTTGCGTTGACAAAGATCCCTCTCGACCGTCACCGCCCCCTAGATGGTTTTCATTGCTGTTGCCTTGGGCACTCCCGTTCTCTCCCCCCTTGAGGTCCACCGTTTTTTCCCCTTTCATCTGACATACTTGTTTTGACCATTGAGATGTTGCTCGTCCGTCTTGACGTCTGGACATGGATGCTCCCTCAAGGACTTTTTTAGAAACGACTGTCCCCCCCTTAGCCTGTTCTAACGATCAGTTTTTCCCCCCCCCACAGAAATTGGGTCGGTTTTTATGGGCTTTTTCTTGTCCTTAAACTCCTTCACCCTTCCGGTACCTATACTTTAGACAACCCCCCCCCCGGAGGATCAGTATGTCTTTAAGTGTGCTGCAACCCCCCTTTTTTTTTGTTTTTTGGTTTCCTTCGCAAGTCCCCCCGTTTCCATTCCGCGATGCCGGGGTTTCTTCTTCGAGTACTGTTTCCCCCTGATGCCACCAGCGCCACCTCCCCTTGTACTCACCACATCCACACATTTGGAACTCAGGATTATCGTTTTTACCCACACCTTGAGGCCCGCAGTTTAGAACACTGTTTTGTCGTGTGCGAGATCATCGGCGCACCTTGCCCCTTCACCCTCTTTTTTTAGAGCCCCCCCTCCCTTTACCCTGGTTCCGCCTTTAGCTCCCCCCTTTGTTGCCACCCCCTGAGACCCTGAGCCCCTTTCGCGAAAGCTACCCTCGGATTTGAGTACATCTTTTTGCCTGGTACGATGGCTTCAAGTTATTCCCTTGTTTTTCCCTTTTACTCTCCTCATACCCTTTGTTAAACTACTTTTTCTCAACAAAGAGACCCTTTTTTTCCTCTCGAGGTTTGAACCATATCCACCACCCACCCGCAGAATAGAACCGTGTTTCTTGGCCTTTGTACATTTTTGAATTTTTGCCCGTCCTTTTTACTCTGTGGCTTTAACTGTGATGATCTGGGCTATGTTTTGGAGAAAAGTTTTCGAAATCGCTCCGCGTCGTCCCTCCCCCGCACCCCCTCCCCCCACCCCTCCAGACCGCTCGTCTGTCGGTAGTTGACCCCCCCAAACCAATGGTGAGCGTTCTTGACGTACCTAAACTCTCCTATTAATGGTGGACCCCGTGGACTTTGTGGACTCACGGGCAGTTGACACCTCTTTCCTACTTCTGTCTGTCCCATCAGTTTTCCTCTTTGCCGTCTTCGTTTTTCTTCTGCACCGTACATTTTTTTTTTTTTTTTGGCGCGTCTACTTCGTCGCACCTTGATTTTTCCCTTATCCCCTTCCCCGCCCTCTCTGCTTTTTTAATTCCGAACAGTCCTCCTCCATGTTTTCCCAACAGATGTGTTCCCTTGGCCAACCTTTTTTTTTTGCGCTACTCCCCCCCTCGGTCATTGCCTCCTTTTTTTTCCGCTCTTCGCCGGCAGGTTTTTTT
>Ga0179593_1347195_pt1 | contig 12837 bp, 14 predicted proteins | sample CZODoug2_1_08_16_FD_185931 | JGI IMG/M metagenome (GOLD analysis project Ga0179593, IMG submission 185931) | Vadose zone soil fungal communities from Angelo Coast Range Reserve, California, USA - CZODoug2_1_08_16fungal (PacBio error correction) | ecosystem: Environmental > Terrestrial > Soil >... | reverse complement strand
CCATGTGTATGGGCTCACAGGTCGATCCCTTTGTCTGAGGGGGGTTGTCTTCATGGTTAGGAACCCTCACCCTTTTAACGCGTCAGGCCGAGGCATTTCGCAGTTGACTTTCTGGTTGTCCGCCTCCCTTCACGGTCCCTGGTACCCCCAGGAATGTTTGGTTTTGCCCTCATTCTCCTCCTTGAATCAATCGTTGAGGTCCTTCCCCTAAGGCAGACGAACTGCCGTTTTGTTGGCTAAGCGTCTCCTTTCTCCAGTCCCCTTCCTTTTTTCTCCCCCTCAATGAGAATCCTTTCTCTAACTTGGTCAAGATGTCCGCGGAGAAGGGACTACAGTCCCCCTTCAGTTTTGGTACCTCCCGCGGTGTACGCTTCAGTCTGAGGAGATTTTCATCTCTCCCCTTCCCCCACTCGGCTTGTTTTTTTCCCTTCACCGGCCTGTTCTCCCGACGGTGCCTTTCTTATCTGCTCCTTGCTTTTTTGCGTAGGGAGGGACAACGCTTCAGGGCCGACGAGTCTTTTTCTTCAGTAGTAAATATTTTTCTAGTATTTTTGTAATATATTAAAACAAGGACACTGAATGTGTCAAGTCTGCCTCTCCCCACTTTCTGTGGGTGCGATTTGTGGACTGGTCCCTTTCAATTATACCTCTGTCTCTGGCCTTCCCGTCATGATCAATCTGTTGCCCGACTCTCTTTGGGATACATTTTTGAGTTCAGAAGCGGCTGTAGTTCTTTCCCGTCATCCCTTTTTGTCGTGGGTTTCCGGGGCTTTTTTTTTTTCTATTCCCCTTTGCACATCCCTCTGGGATTTTCCTCCTAAGGTGTGTCAACCATCTTTCCCTTTTCTTTTTAGCCCCCGGCTGCCCTTGGAGTGACCCAACTTCACTACCGGCATGAAAGCCCAGTTTTAGCCTTGGCCCGTTGATGACGCAACCACCCCCATTTCCGTTGGACTTCTTTTTTCCCGTGCCCCACGGTTGTGTCCTTTAACACACTGTCCTGGTTCGGCGTGTTCGTCCTGAATAGTGGCGGCCTAAGGACCAATTTTCGCATTCAGTAGACCTAGTGTATCCCTTCCCTTTTTTCGTAGCCAGTGAACCGGTTCGTAAGGGTGGGAGTGGTTTCCCAGGTCGGTCTTCCATCTCGGTAGTATGATTTGCACCCGGGAAGACAGTGGAGATCCAGGCGTCTCTTTCCTGTTTGCGTGGTAACCACTCATTATCCCCCCAATAATCACTGGACCCCCTTTGCCCATTTCGGTTCTTTCTATTGCCGCTTGCGATGGACCTCCTGGGAAGTCTTTCCCCTGTGCCCTTCTATTAGACTTCAGCTTGACCGTCTTTATTGTCCTGACTGGTTACATTGGCCTTTTTCGGAGACTGGGTTCTCATTTTGGCTGTCGACTGGCAGTCTTCATTTTGGAGTTCGGGAATGCTTTGGTTCCCGCCGGCCCCCCTCCCCCTAACCTGCCTTTCGCTGAGACATGGGTAATTTATGAAGATTGTTTCCTCAATGGATACTGCACCAACGGACGGGGACCCTTGAGTCTACAGGGGTTTTTTTAGGGGCCCAGTTAGATTCGAATTCTTCTTGGGGCACCGGCGGGGGAAGTTTGGGGGTTTATTGGCGGGGGCGCCTTTTTTGAGGCCGGCTTCTTGAGCTTGTGTTAGGAAAGGTCCGAAATTTTTTTGCTCCCCTCTCCGATACTGTTAGAGAGTCTCGCCCCTTCTTATCCCCTTAGGATTAAAAGGCAGTCTCTCACGACCCCTGCTCCTCCCTTCCTCAGTTCTGAAGAGATGTTCTCTCAATCTATCCCTCTCGTTGTGATCAAGGTCCAGCTTACTTAGCTAGAAAGTTCTTTTCCTTTATGAGGGAGTCCGCCCCCATCGGAGACCTCTCAAAGTCCACCCCCACCAACCCTTATTTTGACCCCATCCCGTTTTTTTGGGTTTTGGTGCGTAGGTTATGTAAGCTTCAGTTCCAGGGGTCCTCTTGTTGGAGTATGTTTCCCCTTTTAGTGTTTTAAAGGCGGTCACCGGACATGGGATTCTCACTGGGCCCACCAACTTTCTGAGGTCCCAGACCCTGCGTCTCTGAGAATAAGAGGAGGGGAGACGAAGACCCTTGGCTTGTGAGGATGCCTTATGCAAGAAGGTGTTGAACCATCTCCCTTGTCGATCGCGGTCCCTCTTTTTGTTTTTCTTCTTCTGTGGTGTGGGTCCCCATTTAACAAGATGGCCGTCCTCCAACACGTTTTTGCAACATTCTCTTCTTGTAGGTTTTTTCACGGGGTGTCCCGCCAAAGATCGTGTTTTCTTCTCCCCCCCTTCCTATTTCTTCCCCACCCTTTGTCTCACCAACTGGAAGCAGCAATCTCCGGCTCTTATCAGGTCCCTCAACAGCTAACGTGGATCAGTGTCACACTCCATAATGCGGATTGATTAAAAATTTGTCGAATATATCTCTTCTCATCATCCAGTTTTTTGTTCGTAGCGATTTCTCCAATTTTTTTTTCTTTTTGCTTCCACTTCCGCAGTAGTTTTGGGTAAAACTGATTCTTTGAGCTTTAGGCGTTGAGTGATTCAGTGATGCTGGCCACCTGCCATTTGTTCCCTTTCAAAATTTTTTAATGAAATAGTGCGCCAACCGATGTGGTTGATGCATCCACATCATCTTTTGTCTTTTTAAACACGTTCCCCTACCCCATCCAATTTTACTTTTTTACCCGTGGTCATCTTCTTTTCCCAGCACATCCCTGGCCTATCATGTCTCAACCTGTCCCATTTGATGCTGGTTTGCCCCTTCTGTCTACCCCAGGGTGCCATCTCCCCCTGCCTTGATTTCATCTCCCCTTATCTACTGGCTGGCTGCTGCAGGATTACTATACAAAGGTGGGGGCCAGTCTTCCTTTTTTTCTGACGGTCCCAGTTTTCAACCTGTAGGCACACAAAAGGTCCCAGACCGCTCTTCTTTTCACAGATTTTTTTTCCCCCTGGTTCATTTTTCTTGGCCCCCCTACTCCACCCCCCAAACCCTCTTTTTTGGGGGGCACATTTTTTCAGGGGGTTGGCGACTTTGAGTTTCGTCTCTTTTTGGTGCCTCTTCCTCAGCAAGGCCAATCACTTTCTCTTGATCTGCTGCCTGCGCCCCTTGTATACTGTGCCCGATATTTGTTTTTTTACCAATCTCTTTTTTTTTCGGGCGGTCGAACAGGCTCTAGTTATCGACCTTTTTCTTGTTCAGCCAACATTTTCTGGTGAGGCGGCTCCGGTGCGGTTTTCTCCTTTTGAGACCGTCTCGGGATGGGTGATGACCTTTTGGATTTTTTTACACTGAAAGACTAAAGTGGCCTCACCTCTTTGAGTCCCGCAGAGCTTTACTCACCTCCCCATTCATTCTTTGTCCCCACGGAGGAATTAGACCTTATAATAGGCCATGACAGTCAGAGTCCTTCCCCCTTTTAGGCCTCATTGTTCAAGCTGCCTCCTTCCCAGGTTTCCTTCCCAACCTCCTTTTTTGGCTGTCCTTCTTGCCAAAGCATCACGCCCTAACCCCACTGTCCCTTTTTTTACAATTCATTTTCAGAGTCCCCTCTTCCCTCCGTCATGATCGGCAGTGACGTCAATGGACCCCGCCCTCCCGGACTTCTTGTCCATCTCATTCGTTCGGTTTTTTTACGTAACCTTGTTCGTTCACATAAGAACATTCCTTTCCTTTCTCACAGACCCAAGGTGTCGTACCGTTCTTTTATTTTTTTTGTGGATCCCCCCCCCCTCTCGGGTTCCGCATCCGCACCGGATGAGCTCTTGTGGCTATTTTTTCTTACCCCTTCTTCACCTGGTTGGGAAAAATCCATCCTCGACTGTTTGTTGTATGTGGACTTCACTCAAGACGGGCAGATTTTCTCTCAACTTTTATGGACTCCTTTCCTTCTTCTCCCCTCCTGCAGGTAGCCTCGGAAACCACTATGTTGGTTCGCCCCCTCCTTACTTGGAACAAGTCACTTACTCTCTTACCACCGTTGGTGGGGAGTTCCAAGAAGTCATAACCCTGGCAACATCCAGAGGGTTCCTGGGTGTGTACATCACTTGGCCCCAAGGATACCATTCTTTTTGAAATTTGTTTCTCTGGAAGTTGGTGGTCCTCTTTTTGGTGTGGCCGTGTCTACCATCCCGCTCTTTTCCCTTTTTCCCCCCCGGGAGCCTCAGACTTTTTTTTTTTAATGGGAATGCTATGGGAATTTCCCTTCCCCCCCCACGTCGTTTACCTCACCCCCTCCCGCTTCTGTCCGATGTTCCCTTCTCCCCCAAATTTTAGAAAGGCAATTTTTGTAACCACTCCCTTTTTGATCATGCGGACCCACGGTAGAGTGTCCGTGGCACTGTTCCCCTTCCCTCGCGCTCCAAACCCCTTTTTTTTTTGTCGACCTGAGTCCTTTGGGGTTAGGATTCTTTTCTTTCGCTACCTTTTTCCAAATAGCACTCATTAGAACTATAGAGTCGTCCATGCCGATTTTGAATCCTTCATCCCCTCTCTGTCTTGCTCACGCCAGCACGTTTTGGAGCCCCTCCTGACCTTTTTTCCATATCCGGATTGGGGTCTCTTTTATTCAGTTCCCTTTTCCGCCATTTGACTGATGGTGGCTGTGCGTACACCCAAACCTTTTCCTTCTCTTCCTGCTACCTCGAGGAACTCCGGGACCCCAGTCCTCCCTAGGATGGGGAAGACCTTTAATGTCTCCCGTTCCTCGGAAGTACCCCCCCACGGAATCCTTCTTTCTCTGATTTGAGCAGACAAGAGTCCTTTTAGGAGGAGACTTCACTTGTAGGCACCCTTCTGGGACCCCCTGTGATCAATGCCATGTTTTGTACTTTTTCAGAATTCTCGGGCCTTTTTACTGGTCTAGTGTGGGTGTCCTTCCCCACCTTCCCCCTACACCCCTCCAAAACCGTGATCGACCTGCTTCATCACCGCGTCCCCTTCTGATCTATCTTCGTGTCCCTTCCCTGTTTTTCTTCCTGAGTTGCGGTTCTGGATTTACAAAAAGGCGCTAAGGGTTATCTTTGTTTCTTGGGAAGTTTTTAGTCCCCTTCCCCACGGCGTCCTAGGGAAATGCCTCTGCCTGACTTCCTTCCGATTGTCAGCCTACCGGCACCGACCAGGGGTCATTCCTTGCCAATTTTAAGTCTCCTCCTATGAAGAAGATTTCTTTCCATTCCTCTTCCACCCTAAGAATTTTTTGAGTGGTAGTTTCTTTCTCTTTCGCCCTTGTAACTTTTCTTTTTCCCCCCTCTAATGATGAAGACGAGTCGGTCTTTTGGTCTTAGTGTTCACGGTCTTGTGAAGGGAATAAGTCCTTTCCAGGGTTTGTGTAAAACCATCCACCTTTTGTCCCTTGCTGAGATTGACTCAGTAGCCCAATTTTTTTTGTATTTTGTCCCGAGGTAACCTTTCCTTCGGGTCGTGGCCCTGCATGTCTTATTATCCTCCAGGGAGGCTTTGGATGCCCTTCTTTCCCCTCGTCCCGATAGTATGTATGCTGTATTAATTTTTCTGAAACCCTGCCCACTGAGACATGTTGGGAGAAGGCTACTTTCAGCCACCGCCAGCTGTGGGGTGTTTTGTTCCGCTTCGTGTATTACCTTTCACTTATTTTTGCCTCTCCAGTCTGATCAAAGCTATTTGCCCCCTCCTTTTTCTTCTGACTTGTGGTGATCCCTGCCGTCCCTCATTTTGCTGGGGTCTTTTTTTTTTCCCGGCAATACTAGTTTTTTGGTGGGAGGTTATTTTCCCTTATTAGCCTTCCCAATTTCACCTCCCCTCCAGGTTATGTGATGCTCCATGCTTTTTTTTTGCCATGCCCCTGAGGGCACTTGGCTGAGCCCAGGTGCCATTTTTTTGCTGGAGTTCCCCTTCCTCCTCATTGGAACGTTTAGGGTTAAGCCTTCCCGTGAGATGTACAGGCCCCACCCCCTCCTTCTTTGGTTCTTTTTATGGACTGATTTCCAAGCCAACAACGGTGTTGGACTTTTTTTTTCCCCAGTGGCCGGTCCAAGGTACGCTGCGTGTACCAAGTCGGGGGTCACACGTACTTTCTTTTTTTTCCGTTTTTGAAGCTTAGTCGTTCCAGTCCCTTTTCTAGGTTCACCTTCTTTCCTCCGGGTGGTATGGGCAGGTAAGCGGACGTCCCCCGTTCTTGATTGGCTCCCCTTTGAACACTGGGGCAGCAGGTTTTATGCCCATCTCTTCCTCTAGTTTCCCTCCTTTTTTTTTGGCGATGGGTAACGTAACCCCCCCCGACCCCCCACCTTGTGCTCAAGTTTTCTTCTGCTTTGGTTTCCGGAGGACTGTGATTCGGCACAATCCTCCTTCCTCTTTTTCCCTTCCCTTCCTCACCCTTTCTTCTTCTTTAGAATTTCCTTCCGTCTGGAGGTCATGAGGTGAAAAATTATTTCTGCCCGGGTCTCTCCTTTTACTTTCTTCTTTTCCATTTGAAGTCTGAAGTGGTTTTTTCGGGATGGGAATGATTTTCCTGCTTCCCTTTATCCCTTGAGCCAATGTTTTCGGAGGCACAGCTTGGTACGCACCCAACCCCACTTCAACGGCCCCAAATGGACGGTGTGATCTCTCTCCCTTTTTTAGAGAGTAGAATTACTATCCTTGGGGGGGCCCGGCCCAGGGGGACTGTGGCTTTTTAATTGGGGAGCCCTTTTGGAGGCACGGGTTATCCCCTTTACTCTTTTTTTTTGGGGACGCCTAACTTTGGACAGATCCTATGAGATTTAGTAAGCCTCTTTCTCGCCTCCCCCCCCTCTTTTTGGGATTCCTTCTGGAAAGTCCATAACGCGCTCTGGTAGCCCTCCTGCCCAGGGTCATGTCTCTCAGTTTTTTGATACGATCCTTTATAGTCCTCCGTTGTCCTTCTGCTCCGTAATTCTCTAGTAGTGATGGCCTTGATGAGGTCTTCTCTTAACTTCCCTAGGAGAAACCTCACCCTTCCCAATTCTGAGCTGCCCCTCGCTAACCTATGGGGAGGTGGGGGCTTCTGTCTTCTTTTTTGGGTTTTTTTGTTTTTTTTTTTTTTTTTTTTTTTCTTTTTCAGAGACTCCTGGGTCTGAACATTGTCTATGGTAAGAAGTAACGTCGAGGTCGTTGTCCCCCCCTTTGATTTTTTTTCCCATTCCCAGGCGTGAACACCGACTTCCTGGGAGGGTAAACGGGGATTGTCCCCTCTTGATGCCTACATGCGCCCATCGATCCCCCCCTTAGTCTTAGAACAGAAGACTTCCTCAGTGCTCCTTAGTCTTCGGGAACCCTTTTTCTCCCTTCATTTACCAGCATAAATTTGGAAGTCGCGAGGCAGTGATTTGAGACATGATAGGCCCCAGTGCTTTCTTCACCTCCCCGAGTCAAACTGTGGCCACACGTAGACAAAGTATTTTTTTTTTTGTTTTTTCCACTTGTGGAACACCGACAAAAGAGTCTGTGGTTTGATGCCTCCACAAAGCGTTTGCCCTATTTCTTTCCTTCCCACTTTTTCCCCCCAGTGAGCCACGAATTATACGGGCCAGTCTCCTCAAAAGACTCACCGATGGAATCAGTTTTCCCCCTCCCTAACTTTCCCTGGCATTGACTCTCTAATACTCGTTGTTGAGAGAGATTTCGCCAACCATTTTGTCCCCCCCTTTCCCTATTTGGACAACTGATTCCTCTTGAGTTTAATGTATTTGGGATGCCGTTATGTTTTGCAATTACTTATCAAGGGCGCCACACAATTTCTGTACTCCTTGGTCGCAATTGGTTTGGATGGTCACCCACATCCTCTTTTTCTTGTTACCCCCCCGTGCCCGCCCCCTCTTAATTTTCCTCTGTGATCTTTTTGAATACCCCTCTTTTTTTCTCCAATCCCTTGTCCTCTTCCTGTTCACCCCTCTGTCCTCTGATATTGTCATTTTTTACCAAACCTGCTTTGGAGGACCCAAGGGTGCCTCTCCCCACTTCCACTTTTTTTTTCTTCTCAAGATATCTGCTTTTTGACTGTCCTTTCTTCCTCTCAACAGTGGGCCCAGATTCCCACCCTAAGGTTACGTAAAGATAGTGACCCCCCTCCCAAGGGGAAACCGTCCTCTCGTTTTCCCCCTTCCCTGGTTTTTCGATCCTGGCCCATCCATAAGAATTACCCAACTTTGAGGATGTGTCACAGCTTTTGCTTGGTGTTTTTGACTTGGAGGAGGTTTTCATTTTGAATTCTGCCTCCTCATCAGGGTCACCATGGCTAGATGATCCTCCTCCTAGCCTTGGATCACGGTTTCCTCTCCCTAGTCCAGAATATCTACACTTTGAGGCTACCAGTTGCTGGCCTCTTGACTGCATGTTGAAGACGTATCCCTCCCCCAATGTTCTGAGTCAAGGCTCTGTGGACTCTCATAGAGACCCCGGTCTGCGTTCTTGTTTTTTCCACAGTGAGGCTTCAACTTCCCCAACTTCCTACCTGTGCTCCAAACTTTTGACCCCCGCAGCGACTCCCCTCCCCCCTTACCTGTCTGGGCCCCAAGGATGTCCTTTCTACCTTCACTTGCCCTCAAACATTAGACCTTCTGGATCCTCCATTGTGTACCACGAGCCCTTCCAGGTGAGCTTTTTTCAGGCCCCATCCTTTTCTTGTCTTTTTGCTTTCCAATTAACTCCACCCATGCCAGATGCACCGCACTAGTTTTCTTCCCTCTCCCCCTCAAGAAACTGGGCCCTAGTTTCGGTCACTGTCCTTGGTCATAACTTCCGGGAAGGTCCTTCTTCCCTTCCTCTCTGCGTGATTTTTAGGTAACCGGGGCATTCTGCTGAGTTCCATCCTCCCTTTCCTTAGCACTACCCTCACATTGGAGAAAAATTTACATTATGGTCCCCTATCGTTGAACGCCCGCCAACCAGTTTCCCCTTTCCTCGTTCTGAGTTTTTCCAAATGTATTAGGGGTGCCACCGTCATCCCTCATACTCTTTCCGTACCATGACAGACTGTTCTAAGACCCACTTTAATTCTACTAAGAGTTATGAGTAGTCCTACCTCATTAGGCACCACTCGTCTTTTTTACTCCCCTAGAGGATGTCAGTACGTTTCTCAAACATCTACCACCCGTTTGTTGTTTGCGAGGCAAATTCAATTCATCCCCCTTCCCAGATTGGAGTTTTTTGTTTAAATCCTTTTAAGTCCATTAGTTCATTTGCCCTTTATGCTGGAAGTGGTTTTCCCCTCCCTTGTCCGCTTGGTCCCGCCAAGTGCCCTCTTTTCCTTCCCACCCCTTTGAGAATAAATTGAAAACTTTTGTTGTAAGGGAATGTTACTGGTTCCTTCCCCTGCCCCCCCCCCCTTCGGCAAGTCTGCTTCACAACTCCCTCTGGTTTCAACTGCAGGTCCTTCTTTCCCCCCCCCCCCCCCCCGATGTTTTTTTTTCAAGTTATATGACTGATCTCAGATTCCACAGAGGTACGCCCGGCTCTCGTCCCTGTTCCCAGTCCCCTGCGCTAACCCCCCCCCCCTTTCTGTGATTCCCTTCAGAGTGCCATTTCCTTGCTTCGCTCTTTAGACCATGACCCGAAATAATTTATCCTTCATCCATCTCTCGTTTAGATTTTGACATCATCATCCAAGATCCTCCCTTTTATTCTCCTTATGCACTTTTTGAGAACCTCTGGATGTGTCATGTGTCCCCCACACATCCTCCGGATTGGGGTTTTTCTTCTCCCTTCCAATCTCTGAAGGAGCGGACAAAAAAAAACCCCCACCCCAACACCCCCCCCCCCCCCCATGTTTGTTTTCTGTTTTACCCCCCCCCCCTGACCATGACTTCTCACGGCTACTCTTATCCTTTCCCACCCCTGGGACAATTCTAATTAGGATGGGGTTAATACCTCCGTTCTTATAATGACGACACCCGGCCTCGTTTTGTTCTATGCTTGCCGCGTCGGCCTCCCAACATTTATTCATAGGAGGAGACCTTCCTTTCACTCCCCCATTTGTTTCACGGGAAAATGTGGTGCCCCTAGTTCAAACTGCTTCATGCCTTCTGTCCCGTTTTACCGAAAGTATTGTGGAGGGTCCTACCAACATTTTCCATAAACCCAACTCTCTCACACCATTTGTGTACACAGGGAACTTACTTTTTGATTCTTTTCCTCCCCCCCCCTCGTTGTTGTTTGATTTTTTTTTAATCTGGTGGATGGTACACCAGGTCGCTCCTGGTGGTTCTCCTGGGTGTTGTATTTTTTTACTTGGGTAGGCCCCCCACACCCTTTCACCTTCCGGACGATTTCTCATGCCTTTTTTTCCTCTGTTGGTCTCTCAAGTGGACCACCCTGTCCCCGTTCGAGGGTCGAAACGGAATGGTGTTCTGCAATGAAGGTCTCTCTTTCTGAAGCCTTTTGTCTTTCAATGCACAAGAGCAGCCTCCTGGTTCTTGGTGTGTCGTCGCTTTGAAGCTACCCAGTCCCTTGAGGTTCTCCCCCCCTAAATGAGACTTTGAGGCTTTCTTTTCCAATGAGGTACCGGCGTGTAGCCGTCCTAGTCCCTTTTCCGTTGTGTACATACACGCCCCCTTTTTGTTTTTTCTGCTTTCCTTCCTGCGGATATTGGACTGTCCCTCCTCGCACCGGCTTCTGGTTTGTGTTCCCGACGGTTAGCTTTGGGTTTTCCCCCCTTTGCATGTCTTATGAGCCCCTTTCGGCTCTTGGCTGTCATATTTCTTTTTGTACCCACGTAATGGACACTCTCTTAGGATTCCCCCATCTCTGGCAGACTCCTTCTAGCCCACAAGGCCCCACTGAGACCTGTGGCCCCTCTGGCATCGAACCCCGCAGCTGTGGGTTTTTTGATCGGTGGGGACATTCATTCCTTTCCCCCAGATCTTTTTTTTCCTTGTGAATAAATTTTCATGCTTAACCGCCGCTTGTTTCCGAAATCAGTTGCCTTTTCTGACCCGTGTGGGTCCCTTCCGAAGTTAAAGTAGAGGGTTTTTCTGGTCACTCCTCCTTCCGCCGTGGGGTTTTCTTTGATTTATGAAGTCCCCTTGACAAAATCCAGCCCGGTTTATTTTCTCTCTTTGTGTGCAGGAACAGTTGAAATGTAGTGTAGAACAGGCCAAGGATTTGGACCCCCACCTCTCACTGGACATTTCACCGCCCAGTTCTCAGTGGCCACGTGTTTTACTTTCCCAACACTCCAACATGGATGTTCCGGTTGATGACTTTTGCCCTGCCCACCCGTTTTTTTTGGTGCTGTGAGTACCCAGTTTCCTTACAATCGTGAGTGGCTTCCCCCCTCTCTTGTGCCTAAGGATAACTTGTAGGACGCATGTTTTGACCTACGTTATTCCATTCCTTTTCGGGTACTGTATTTTTACTTGGGACACAGGTCCTTTTTACCCCTCTTTTGGGGGCGGCTTCCTTTGGTCCCGGGTTTCCAGTGGTACTCCTCCAATCGATTAGGCTGGTCCATTTTTTTCCTCTTCGGCCACAGATATTTGTATCCACATAAGAACGTTCCCCACCTTGGATAAAATGGTAGAGTGGAGGGCTCGGCAGGTTTTCTTCCATAAGGCCTGACTCCAGACCCCTCTTCTTCCGATTTCTACAGGCCCTTAAGTCGGAGGGTCCTGGAACCCCCCGGGTGCCGGAACTTTCTGAAAGGGAATGACTTTTGAGACTTTTCATTGCTTTGCATGATTAGTGTTTTAGTTCGGTTTTTCTCCTTGTTCCCCCCTCATCCCCTCCAATCCCCCCACTGGGAGGTTTGTTTTCTCCCTTCGAAACATTTTCATTTCTTTGGATGATCCCAAACCCCTGTCTTCCCTACCCCTGACGGGACTTTATTCTCTCCGGGGGGAAGGGACCAGAGTAGCATTTCTGCCCAGTCCCCCTGGTTCCTGCAGGGTTTCTTTGGTCTTGGGCTTTCATGAGCGCCTGCGGGGATTGCCCCTTTTGAGTCCCTGGTATAGGCCCTGATCTGAAGGTTTTTTCTCCTTTGGGCCCAACCTTTCCTCATTTTCGGCTATTTGTCTTCCGACAGTCATAATTTCTCTTCCTCTTGATTTTGGTGCCGTTTTACAGTTTCCTCTCTCAAGAGCGGCCCGACCCGGGCATTGGTAGAGGTGGCGACCCTAGTTCCTTTTCTCTGTCCTCTTCTTCCAAGGCTGTATGAGCTTGAGTGGGCTGTTTGCCACGTCCAAAAGACTGGACCCCCCCCCTCAAAGGTCCCCCCCCCTTTCCCTTGCCCCCCTCGTCCCGATGGTTCTTTGGGGTTGGGGGTATTTGAGGTATGTCCAAGACTCAATGGTCGCCCCCTTTTCTGCCTTTCTAACGAGAGGTGGTTTGACCCCTTTTCTTTTGTGTACTTCAACTCGTGAACCCCGGCCCCATGGGAGGGCCACTTGCACCCCCCTTTTTGTGATCGTGAAACGTGAAGCAGTCCTCCGACTCCGATCTGAGGGGCAGACGAAGAACCTGGCCTGAGGATGAAGTTACCCTGGTTACCGCAGGTGGCACCCTCCCTTTCATTTGACCGATCTCTGAGATTTGAGCCCCTTCCCTTTACAGGGAGGCTGGCCCCCCGAAAAAGTGATCCTAAAGTCTCACCCTTCAGTTGCTTTTGTCTGAGGTGACTGTTTTAAAGCGGTGTTCCCCTTCCCCATGATTCGTGTGAAGGATCCTTTCCCCCCACTTCGTTTGAGCCTTCTTTTCCTAAAATTTTGTCCGTGTTGCATTTTTCCATCCCCTCTTCGTTCCTATCTTTCTACATTTTACTCACAAGCTAACGAGTCCTCCAGTCATCCCTACCTCTTCTCCTA
>Ga0179593_1760086_pt1 | contig 12838 bp, 13 predicted proteins | sample CZODoug2_1_08_16_FD_185931 | JGI IMG/M metagenome (GOLD analysis project Ga0179593, IMG submission 185931) | Vadose zone soil fungal communities from Angelo Coast Range Reserve, California, USA - CZODoug2_1_08_16fungal (PacBio error correction) | ecosystem: Environmental > Terrestrial > Soil >... | reverse complement strand
GCACAAATTGGTGAGCCGGACGCTCCCGCCCAAAGTTGCTTCCTCCCTCTCCCTTTCTGGGTGTCGGGAGGAGCAAGGGGAACTTAGTCTCACGCTATATCCATCCTGGCAGGAGTCTTCCCCCCTCTTTCCCCCCCGGCTGCTCGTTATCCCGGAAATGAAATGAACGGACAATTCGGCAATAACTATATGGAACCCCGACCAATGGACGCCAATGCCTTTTACGGCTCCCCTCTTCCCCCCCCGGGAAGATGCTGTCCGTGCTTGATACTAAACGATCAAAATCTACATGCCAGGAGACCGCTCATCCTCTATACCTATGAACAAGAACTCCCCCTTTTCCTCCTCTTAAACTGGCAACGTTGTCTCCCCGAGCACTCATCTCGCTGTCTGGGAAAGCACAACCGGGAAAAACCCTCGGGTCCAATTTTTTTGTCCCTTTTCCTTTTTTAGTTGGTCGCCCGATGGCAAGGTTATCGCCATGATATCTTTATCCCTTTTTTTTTTTCCTTATCTTATGTGATAAACAAGGGATTGAGAAGGAAATAAAAACACACTTCCTGACTCATGTCTCCCCCCTTTCCCTTTCCTTGGAAGTTTTGCGAAGTCTACTGGGCGAAAATGTGCGGCTCCTATCCGGCGCCCCTCTCCCCTTCTGGAACAGGAGACCGAGGCATTTCAGCGCGGGCCCAGATGTCTCTCTTCCTCTTCATTTTTTTCTTTCCTTCCTCCAGACATTAAGGGGAAGGGAAGAAGAGAAGGAGTTGAGAAGGACTTTTTTCTTTCTCCCTTTTCCCCCTCAAGTGGCAGACTATCTCAAAAAGGACGAAGAAAGCGCCTCAATATTCCCCTCCCTCCCTTAGACGTGAAGCCGTCGAATATGCTTATGCGGAAAATCGAGATCAATCCTGTTGAACTCTTTTTGCATGAGTTTTCCCCCCCCCCTCTGCGTTTTGCAGATGGCTATGCAGCCGCCAGAGCAGATTCTTCCTCTCGTATGCCCTGGCGGTTGTGGAATATCTTGGTTGATTCCCCTTTTTTTTCTCAAAGAGAGCTTGTGCGACAAGCACCTCTCTGTTGGCCTCCCAAAGTTCCTTTTTTCCCCTTTGCCTTTGGAAAGGGGGGGAGGGGAGGAGGCGAGGCCTGGCTCGCTTCGCAGAAAATCAAGGATTTCCTGTTTCCCTCCGGATCAACGATCCCACCACCGATTTTTTCCAGGTCCCCTTCCCCCCCAAAGCATCAAAAATGAGGGCGCATGGTGGAGGAGGCCTCTTTTCCTCCCCCCTCCCCCCCTCTTTTGCTGCTTCAAGGCCTCAAAAAGAGGAAAGAGCTGGCTACTCCTCCCCTTCTCCCGCCGAACACATGATGCTTGGAGGCGAGGCGACTTGAGCGTAGTAGTTGGCCTTTCTTTCCTTTTGAGCTTGCCTCCCTTTTTCCCCCCCCCCCCCCCCCGCCTCCCAGTCGTACAAGAGAAACAATGTCTCCCGCTTTACGGATATCCCCCCTCACAGGGCCCCTTTCTGTCGCACGGTAGCACATATCTAGCAGCTGTTGCACATCCTTCCCTCAGATTTCCCCCCCTTTCCTTTCTGGAACGCTCGCGGTGGAAAGGGCACAAAAGATCCATCGTTTCTGCTCGCCGTTCGGGTTTTTTTTTCTCATGAGCTCCGTAATGGGGGGTTGAATGAGGAAGACATGATTCGCGTCCACTTCTGTGAGAGAGTTTTTTTTTTTCCCTTCCTCTTCTCCCCCCTAAGGTTTTACAAAAATTTCGAACTCCTCAGATGTGTCTCCTTTGCTCCATCCGCTTTTCCCCCCCCCCCCCCCCCCCCCCCCCCCCCAAAACCAATCAAGATGGGGAACAACTCTGAGTCAACGGAGACCCCCCTCTGGCAGGCGCGAATCGAGCATGTGAGAAAATTATTGAGGCGTTTCACCAGATGATGCCATTTTCTCCAAACGCCTTTTTTCCCTTTTCTTTTTCCTTGGACGTCGGCCATGGTTCTCAACATTCAGTGATTCGCTCTCTCTTGTGAAATACTTCCCCTTTCTCCCTGGTTCTTGTGAAAGGCGTGCGTTGGGTCGCCAAGACTTCCCCCACAAAGGACCTGCAGCCGAGTTTTTCCTTTTCTTCCCCCCCCACGGACAGGCAGAGGAAAAAGGCAGGTAGGATAGTGATGCCCGAGCTCCACTTGCAAAGCCTTTCTTTTCCCCCTCCAAGTTAGGTGTGGGAAATAAAAGAGAGCTGGAGAAACCGGTTTACCGGGCTATCTTTCTTTCTCGGCCGGCGGCGAAAGAGAAGGAATATCGAAACTCCTTTTTTCTCGGTGGAATTAAAGGACACAAAGAGAACGACTTTTTTCCCCCCCCTCTGTCTAATAGGAAGAGAAAGGGTAAAGGGTTCGGCCTGGTATTTTTTTCCCCCTTGTTGAAGGATAGATCAAGTAAATGGAAAAAAGCCTCTAGGTGGGCAAAGCCCCCTCTCCCCTCTTCCTTTTTACTCGTGTATTACTCCGAGTGGATATAAATGTTCAACATGGAGACGGGCGGATTTCTCCTAGGAAAAGCTCCCTTTTTCCTGCATAAAGGGGAGAGGGAGTAATACTCGCTTCGTCCTCTCGGGAGAACTCTTTTTCCTTTCTTTCCTTCTCTCTTTCCAGCCTGTGGCGGCGCGGCTTCGCGGGAGATGATAGAGACGGCCCGTGAAGCATAATAGCGGACTGCATGGTGCCTTAAAGTTTCCTCCCTTCGAGGTGATGATAATAGAGAATAGAAGATTACCATGATGGAATGAAGCAGAAGACCCTTTCCTCCCCCCCTTTTCCTCGATGGAAGAAGTATAAGTAAAAAGGAAGAATTCGCCGCCGCTCTCCCTTCCCGATCGAAGGCATAACGAAATAAGTGCAGAACGCGGCGGCCGGCTCGATCTTTTCCTTTTTTTCTCCTCTTCGAGCGGAAAGAGAGAAAAGTAGAAGAAGTTATGGAGGCCCCATTTCCAGACAAGCTCGCTTTTTTTTCTCTCTTTTCCCCTTCTCGTCGGTGGCATGGCTTCACGGTCATGTCGCCTCGGCCCTACGGCGGGTCGGCCGCTCGGTTTCTCGAATTTTTTCTCCTCTCGCTCGCGAGAGGAGTCTCGGCGTGCCGTTCTTCCCCCCTCCCTTTTCCTCGTTCCTCCTAGGGCATCGGACAGTAGGGTGAGCGAGATTCCGGTTTCTCTCATTTTTTCTCCCTTTTTCTCATTCGGCGAGGAGATAAAGGACGAGGACCATCCTTTTTGAATTTTTTTTTTCTAAACCGCCCTTCGCCGCGGGGAAAGATCGGCGTTCGCGGGCTTGTCCGGGGGTATCTTTTTTTCCCCCATCGCCGAGGTAAAGAACGAGGGAGTTACAGAACGCATCGGCTACTCTTCTCGAACTTTTTTTTTTTTTCTCCCTTTTTCCTTGAGGAGTCGAGTAATAAAGGGGGTAGAAGAAATAAAAGAAGCGCCCTGAGCGACGTCCACTCTTCGTCGGACACTTTTCCCCCTTCCCCCTCTTTCTCAAAAGAGATAAGTGAAGGGATAAAGCGTAGAGCGGCGTCGAGTTTGTCGGTCCTCTTCTTCCCCTCTTTTTTCTGAGGAAATATAGGGATAGAAAATAGCGTGGGTTGGCCTAATGCCCCTTCTCCTTCAAGGGAGATAGATAAGCGGAATTCTCTCCTATGCTGGGAGCCTTTCCCTCTCTTCTCCACATCTTCCCGAGAGAAGGAGAGGAGATCAACCGCAAGGTGTCTCGTTCTCAAGATAGTAACGGTGCTCTGGTTGCTAGACCGACCTTTCTTTTCCTCCCCCTTGTCTGACATTCACTGTAGTGGAGAGACAAGCTGCGCACCTTCTTTCCGCGGCCCCCCTCTCTCGCCGCGCGGCAGACATCGCATATGAGCCGGTCTGGGCCATCTTCACTTTGTGTCCTGCCGCCGAAGTAAAGGATAACTCGCGGCCTTTTATAGTTTTCCCCTCCCTTCCCTTCTCTTCGAGACTATATTGAGGAAGGTGTAAACCAGACAATGCGGCCCGCACCTACCCCCGGAACCATATCTTTTTTTTTTTCTCTTCTCTCTTGTTCCTGGGTCAGCTCGGCGCAGTGTAGGTTTGACCTGCCTATCTCTGATTCGCTCCCTTTTTTTTTTTACCAGAGCTCCGAGACAAGGCCGCGAATTTAGGCCGTTTCCCGGGAGGGGAGGAAAAAAAGGGAAGAGGGAACCAGCTCTCTTCCTATTCGGAGGGCAAGCCGCGAGACGATCCCTCGGGCCGACCCCTTTTCCCTCCCCTCCAGTGAAGGCAGACCCTGGAGACGCTCTTGCTCTGTCTCGCCACCCACGAGACTCTCCTTCTTTTCCTGGAAGAGAAGAAGTAAAATTGAGTTGATTCCTCATCATTCCGCGGAATTTTTTTCCCCCAGCAGGAAGTAGAGGCAGCCCACTCGTCGAGACCCCGATCTAGAAGGGGAGGAAAAGAAATTGTACTCCACAAAATCCCCCCCCCCCCTATGGCGAGCACGGGGAAGAAGAAAAAGAGGGCACCGCGCGGTTTCCGTTTCTCTTCCCCCTCCCCTTCCCCGGACGCCGCGAGGACGATTGAGGACGTCAGTATCCGGTTTCTATCCCCCCCCTCCTCTTCCAGTTGCCGACGACGAGTGGCGACCCGCATCAGGGCTCTCGTTTAGGGGCAGGTTCCCCCCTCCTCCCCTCGAGGAATTCGAGGAAGGAAAGCACCCAGCGGTCTCTATAGGATTTCCCCTCCCGTGCTGGAAGAGGAGATGGTGTCCCGCCCCGCCGATAACCTTTTGAGAAGGCACAACAAGACACGGCCCTCCCTGGCAAACCCCTTTTCTCCTTTCCCTTTTTCTCGAAACACGCCCATCGGCCCATTCCCAGTCTTTCCTCGCCTTTTTTTTCTTTTTTTTCCCTCCCTGGCGAAAAGTAAAAGGGAAGAGGTCGAGCCCCCATCCCCCTCCCTTCTCCCCCCTACCGGCGGATTGACATTAGAAGATTGTCTTTTCTTTCGGCCTCCCCCCATCCCGTAAAAGGGAAGAGAAACGGCAGCCTTTTACTAAAGCTCTTCTTTTTCCTCCTCGCCAGAATAGAGGAGGTAGAATTAGAAAAAGAGCGGCCGACGTCCGTAGAATTTTTTTTTTTTTCCTCCTTCCCTCCAACGCCACGATAATGAGCATATCCACGCGTGAGAGCAGGTGCTCGGCCCCTATAGGCGAGCTTGTTTCTCCCTTCCTCTCCCTTGTCGCTCGGGACGCTCGAAGAGCGCCCAAGCGCCTCGAGCTCTCGTTGCCTATAGCCCGTTTTTTTTCTTCTTGTGCCTTCATCGAGGCGTGGGCGCGGGTCCTTCCGTCGTTGACGTCGAGACGTCGGGCCAGGCGGCCCAGGGCTCTCGCCTTTCCTCATGGAAGCGGAGGATTCTCGAGGAGAGCATCACATCGCCGGGCATTTCCTTCTTCCAATGCAGTCCGCGGGAGCGGCAGGGACGGCCGAGCAGCTCCCCGAAGCCGCGCCTCCCCCCTCTTGAGAGACTTTTTTTTCTCCCCTCGCGCGAAGCGAGGATGACCGCCACGCCCGCGCCCCCTTTGAGGCATTCTTTTTTCCTTCCTTCTGGCTTGTCCTCGGCGATCCGCCCGTCCTTCCAGGGGGGACATTGATGCTTTTTCCCCCCCCCGGCCTTCTCTTTTCGCGTCTAGGTGCAGAAGGTAAGCGTGCGCCAAGATAAGGACTTCTCCTCCCCTTTTTTCCCCTTTTCTGAGTAGCCCCACTATTGTCGTACAGGAGAGAACCTTGGACCATGGCGGGCCGTCTCTTGAACGCCCCTTCCCCTCTTCCGAGGGAGAGGGGAAGGGTTGAAGGTCACACCGATCCCCTTTTCTTTCTTTTCGAGGATTTGCAGAGGACTTCCTCCGGCCGCAGCCATGGAACGCATAGTAACAGCCGCAGCCGTCACCTTTTTTCTCTCCAGTTTCTCTCCCCCCCCCCCCCTGAAAGAAAAGGTGGAGGTGGGGGTCTCTTTCCTTCCGAGGACCGTCAAAGATTTGAAATTGAGATAAGGGCAAGCAACCGGCCCTTACCTTCTTCTTTCCTTTTCTTCCTTCTCACTTCTCCCCTCGCTGGCGAGAGGAGAAGGTAAGTGTGGGGGAAGTCGTGGCGTCCCAATCCCCCCCCTTTTTCCCTCCCTTCTTGATGAAAATCCTCAATAGTAAAATATAGCGCGAGATCACGATTGTGAGACCACCCCCCTCCCAGGATCTTTCTTCCCCCATCCTCCTCTTCCGTTTGGCGACCAGATGGAATAATCTGGAAAAGCCTTCAAGAATGTTCTTTCCATTGCTCGATTCTTTTTTTTTTTTTCCTCCCTCCCTTCAACCAGCTGGACACTATAAGGTTAATCAGAGGTGTTCCAATTGTCTCTTAGAAATCTCTTTCTCCCTCCTCCGCGGGAGGCAAAGGAATTCCCCCTCTCTTTTTCTTCCCTCCCTTAGAAGAAACCTTTATTGAGAAGATTAAGGGGAAAATAGTGGTGGAGCTGTCTTTCCCGTCATCCCCTCAGGTGATCCTCCTTCTTCCTCAGGCAAAAAAAAAAGAAGGAGAAGAGAGGAGAACCAATTCCCCCCCCCCCCCCCCTATAAATAAAAGAAGGAAAGAAAGGTGAGATAAGAAGCATGGATTCTTTTGTGCCTGGAAACCCCTCCCCCCCCTTCTCTCCTATCAATATATTCTGAGGATTTTCCAACCCTTCCTTCTCCCCCTCTCATTGGCGAGAAGGGAGATTGAAAAGTGAAGGTAGGGTTATATTCTGTACTGCTTTAGATAATGGCTTCTTTTTTGTAGGTGTGGAATTGTGAAAGGGAAGAATAGGTTTCATCAAAGAGCCCCCTTCCCCCTCCTTTTTCAATATTCTCGAGAAGAAAAAGGAAGAATGGGTTAGGAGTGATAGGGATTTTGCCAGGAGATTGATAGAAAGCCCCTTTTCCTTTCTCCCCACATTTCTCTTTTATGGAGAGAAGATGAAATGGTAGAGTGACTCCTCCACCATTCGCCTCACTCTTCCCCCTTTTTGTTGGTCCTGGCGATGGGCTTTTTTACATTTGGTGGGATGGTTTTTTCCTGGCTGGCCCCCTTCCCTTCCTGATTGGTCGAGAAAAAAAGCAGCTGTGTGGGTCCTTCGCCAGCAAGAGACTTTTTCCCCTTCAGGAAAAGTAGGGAAGAAGGGTCTAATGGTCCTTCTTTTTTTTTCTTTTTTCGACAAGCTCTATTGAGAAAAATGGAGGGGACGCCAAGCCCCCCTCCCAGTGGCATACTGATCGCTGGACGGGGAAGGGCTGACCTGTGATTTTTTTCCTCTTCCCCTTTCTTTCCAAAACTGCGATATGTGGTGGTTGAAGATGCCATTATGCTCATCAGTTTTTCCTTGCTAAACTTTCTTCCCCTCATCTTTCGACGGACTTCACGTCTCCATGAATTGTCCTGCTTGTCTTTTTTTTTTTTTTTTTCTCCGTCCTTGCACTTGCGGCACAGATAGCACAAATTCACAAGGGATATGACGGTCCTCAGGCCCTCCCTGTTCCCCTTAGTTTTTTTTTTTCCCCTCCCCTCTCTTTGTTTATTACGGACAATATGTTATGGGTGGAAGAAGTTACGCGCTACCATTGGGCCTTCCCCTGCGCTGAAAGTTTTCTTCTTTTCGTTCCTGCTCATAGGGAGCCGAACATGTTAGCCAGATAGACTCGGCAACAAAACTCCCCGCCCCCCCTCCCTTTCTCCCCATGAGTCCATTCATTGTTTTTTTTTGACGTATAAATAAATTGTTATAAAATAGGATTGCTCCCCCCCCCCCCCCCCCCCCTCTCCGAGATCATGGCGATTAAAAATTGACATAGGGGAGACCCAACCCCAAATTTTTTCTTTTTCTTTTTTCACTTTTTAAATTTTTTCAGATGCGTTTAAAGGGTGTGGCTGAACAGACAGCGAGATGAGTGCTCTTGTCTCAACGTTCTTCTTTCTTCCCTTCTCCCAGAGATGCATCTTGAAAAAGAAAATTATTGTAATAGGTATAGAGGAGTGAGCGGTCTCCTGCATGGTATATTTTTCTTCTTTTAGTATCCTTTCCTTTTTCCCTTCCCTCCCCTTTTGTTCCTCTTTGGTATTGGGAGAGTACCATGCTGGATTCAATTGGCGGGGTTCAATAATGGATTGCCGAAGGTCGTTCATGTCATTTCCAGGGATAAACCTCCCTCTTTTCCCCCTTCTCTCTGGAACTCCTGCCAGGATTGAAATATAGAGGTTTTTTCCCCTCCCCCTCCCCCCCGCTCCGGAATACCCATAGGTCAATATTCGGAGGATTTGTCAGGGACCAGAGCAAATTTTTCTGCGAGTACGGTTCTCCCCCCAGATTGTGCATCTCTCTTTTTCTCCCCCCCCCCCTTTTCTCCGTATCGCAGAAAAAATTTGCTCTGGTCGCCTGACAACGCCGAATATGACTATGGGTATTCCGGAGCGGTGAGGTCTGGTCTCCCTCCAGCGGGAAGTAGTCTCCCCCTCCTTTTCTCTTTTTCTGGTCGCCCGATGCCAAACAAAGTCTGACTCGTTATCCCTGGAAATGAACCAGGAACGACAGTCGGCAATCCCCTCTCTGGAACCCTTTTTTTTTTTTTTCCCCCCCCCAAAGAGGGAAAGCGCTGTGTTTTACTGGTACAAGACGGGAAGATGTGCCGTGGCATTGATACAAAACGATCACCATTTTCTCCCATGCAGGAGACCCCCTTTTCCCTCTCCCTTTTTTTCCTTCCTGAATAGCCAGTAACATGGGAAACGATAGAGGAAACTGGCAAAGTGTCTCCACGAGCACTCATCTCGCTGTTCTTTTCCTCCACAACAGGGCCCTTTCCTTTCCCCCCCCCCCCAGGACTTATACGGTCAGTTGGATAAGTTGGTCGCCAGATGGCAAGGTTATCGCCCTGATTTCTTTTTTCTTTTATAATGGGTCTTCCCCCTTCCCCCCTTTTCCTCCTTCTTTTATAACAAGGGATTGAGAAGGAGGAAATATAAAAAAATGAATGGAACTCATTGGTCAGCACTGCTTTCCCGTATAGTTTCTCTTTTTTTTGTCGGACGTTTGCCGAAGTCTATCTGGGCGAACATGTGCGGCTCCCTATTCTTCAGCCAGCCCCTTTTCTCCCCCCTCCCAATCGGAGGAACAGGAGAACGAGCATTTCAGCGCGAGGCCCCTCATGGTAGCGGTCTCCCCTTCTTTCCTTCCCCTCCTTTTTTTTCTGCAGGCAGGAAGCCCTCCTGAGTAATGGACGAAGAGAAAGGAGGGAGCTGAGGGACCGTCATAGCCCTTTCCCCCTTTTCCTCCCCCTTTTCCTCATATCTCAAAAGGAAGAAGCAGCGCTCCAATATGCCCAGGACTTTCTCCTTTTCCTCCCCGTGAAATATGAGTATGGGAAATAGACGATCAATCCTGTTGACCCCTAGTTTAGCCTTTTTTCTCCTCCCTTCCTCTTCACAAACAGATCGCAGTTTTGGAACGATGGCCTATGCAGCGCCAGAGCAGGTTCAGGGGCAGTTTCCCTCTCCCTTTCTGGTTGTGGCATATCAGTGGTGTAGGCGGCGAATTGAACTTCCAGGGGTCTAAAAAATAGAGCTTGCCTCCACGCACCCTTTTTCTTTCCCCTCACTTTTCCTTTTCCACTGTTGAGGCTGTGATTATGGAGCAGGCCGGGGAAGGACCACAACCTCGCTTCGCGATTTTTTTTCTTTTTTTCCCTTCCATCCAGGATCACAAGATCCCAAAACCGATGGTCCAGGTCCACACAGCCCATCTCCAGGAGCTTTTTCTTTTTTTTTTTCTTCCGCGACAAGGGCAAGTATTGCTCACACAACAGCGATTTCTTTTCCTTTTTCCTTCTTCTTTTTTTTCATCGCTGGCAGAAAGCCAATAGAAAGCCGAACCATGATGCTTGGCGGGCGCGGCGATTCTCTTTCTAGTTGCTTTTTTCCCTCATTTCCCCATGCCACACCTACAAAAAAGAATACAAAAGTCGTACAGAGACCCACTTTTTTTCTTTTTTCCAGATACCCCCCCCCCCTTTTCCCCTTTTTCCCTCTCCATTAGAGAAAATGATATGCGTAGAACCGGAGTAGCACCATATTAGAACCCCCCTTTTTTTCCTTTTCTTTTTCTCCATTAATGTATGGAAAGATAGAGGGGGAAAGGCAAAAAATACCCTCTTTTAGGACGCCCCCTTCCTTTCTGTTTGGTTGAAGAAGGAGAGAGGAGGGTTGGTTGCCTGAGGCCTCCCGGATCCTTTCCCTTTTCCCTCCCTTCGCCCCTACGATGGCAAAGGAAGCGTACAAGACGGTTTTCTCCTTCGAACTCTTTTTCTCTTTTTTTCTCCCTGGCCAAAGAGGAGAGAGTATACACGATCAAGATGTGGAACCCCTCTGAGTTCAACGGGCTTTTTTTTCTTTTTTTTCTCCCCCCAGATTGTGCGGGCGCGAATCGAGCATGTGACGCACCTTTTTTTCGGATTTCCAGCCCCTTTTTTTTCTCTTCTTTCCTTCCCTTGCCTCTGAGGTCATTGTACGATCTGGGATGTGTGCGAACAATCAGTGATCTAGCGCTATATTGCCCTTATTGAGATTTTCCCCACCTGGGAAAGGTATTTGTGAAAGAGTGCGTTGGTAGCAAAGACTTACCCCCAAGGCCTTGCTCCTCTCCTCTGAGGCCCCCTTCCTCCTTTCGCGCCACAGAGGTAGGGATAGTGATGAAGAGCTCAAGGGCAAGCTGTCCGTTTTTTTCTCGCCATCCCTCTCTTTTTCTTGTCCCTCACCGCCGAGCGGGAGAAACGGTGACGGCTGCGGCGCGTAAAAGATCCCTTTCTTCTCCCTCCTCGGCGATCCTCGAAAAGACGGACGGGAGATGGTCTTCGGTGGCCCTTCAACGTTTCCCCCTTTTCCCTGAGTAAACCGCGGTAATAGAAGGCGAAATGGTCAAGGTCTCGGCCTTTTCCTTTTTTTCTTTTTTTCTCCGGAACCGTGTGAAGGATCTGTCAAGTACATGGCAAAAAGCCTCTCTCTGGCAACGCTTCCTTTTCCGCTTTGTCTTCCTCAGGGTGGATTATCAATGTAAAAATGGCAGACTGTCTTATCGAGAGCCCCCTTCTCTTCCTTCCCACGATCGAGTACTGAATAAAAGGGGCTTTTCTCTTGCGCGGGCCTTTCTCCCTTGCGACCGAAGGGCAACCCGGCCCGCTCCTTTCCTTCTCTGGGAGCTGATAGACGGCAAGTGACAGCCTCCTCGCGGACTCATTGGGTTTTTTTTTCCTTCCCTCCTCTTCAGCCCGGCAGAGGTGATGCTCCTCGAAGAATCTCCGCTTCATTCTTCTTTCCGCAGACCTTTCTCGAGAGAAATGGAAGAGATGGCAGAGCCTAAGTAACCTCCCCCCTTTTTTTCTCCCCCCTCCTAGAAGAAGGAATAAAGAACACATACGTTGCAGCCTCTTCTTCCTTGGCATAATCCTTCTCTCGAGGGAGATGCGGGAGGCAATATTCGAGACGTCAAGCTCCTTCCCTCCCTCTTTTCTGGGCGGAGGAAAAGGTAAAGAAGAGAGATATAGTAGAGAAACGTACTCTCAAAGGGGTTCTTTCTTTCTTCCTTCACTACTGTAAGAAATCAGGATAAGCGAGTAGGGCCGACTCGTTTTCTCGAAGACTTTTTTTTCCCCCCCTTCTCCCCTCTCCCCTCTCTTCTGCTGAGAGAGGAGTATAGGAGTGAAGCGTGCTTCTGAAACTTTCCTTCCCCTTCTCCTCGCCCCGACAGAGTGAGGCGAATAAGGACCCTGTCGGTGTGCCTTTCCCTTCTTCTTTTTTCTCTCATGGGGGCTAGAAATAGGAAGTTGAAGGTGGAGCAGTTCTTCGTAGGAGACCCCTTTTTTCTTTTCCCCCACCCTTTTAATGGGAAGATGCGGAGTGTTCGAGAAACCGCCCTTTCTCCCGTTTTTCCCCTCTCTTCCCTTTTTCAGGGAAGGGAAGGCGTAAGGGGGTCCCCCCCCCTTTTCCGTGGCACCATCCTTTTCCCCCCCTCGCCGCTGTAAAGCAAAGAGGGAGTTACCGAACGCCCTTCTTATATATTTCCCCCTTCTTTTTTTTTCTTCTCTCTCTCTCTTTTTCGAAGTTTTCCTTCCCCCCCTAGGCACAATGATGAGGAAGAAAATAGTAGTAGGAAACTTGGAATCATTCCATGGTGTCCTTTTTCCTCTCCTCCCTCCACCCTCGATACGTGACGGGATAAAGAGTAAAGAGAGGCTATTTTCTTTCTGCACGACTTAAAGAGATGAAAGAGGTGGCGGAGGCCCTCGGGCCTCCCCATAGAGTGGTTCCCTTTTTCCAGGGAGAATTAAAAGAGAGATCGATCCGGGGCATTATCTCTTTTTTCTCTCTCTTCCTGCTCGGGAATTAGAGAGGAGACAACTCTTCCGCTAGGACTTCTTATTAGATACCCCTTCCTTCTCTTTCTACAAAAGATAGTAAAGGTGATACTGCGTTGGCGAGACGTCCCCGAGCGATCTCCTTTTTTTCTTTCCCGCTGCCACCGGGGGGAAGGGATAGGCGCACGATTAGCCTTTCTTCTCCCCTCGCCTATGAGCAGTATGGGCCAAGGGCACGGGGTGCATGCCACTCCCGCCATCCTTCCTTCCCTTTTCTCGGCCTTGGCTCGAGCTCGCGTCCAAAGAATCGCCCAGTCGCTTCGCCTCTCTCTTCCCGAAGTTCCCCCCTCCCTTCCGAGCTGACCAGGAAC
>Ga0179593_1423922_pt1 | contig 12838 bp, 14 predicted proteins | sample CZODoug2_1_08_16_FD_185931 | JGI IMG/M metagenome (GOLD analysis project Ga0179593, IMG submission 185931) | Vadose zone soil fungal communities from Angelo Coast Range Reserve, California, USA - CZODoug2_1_08_16fungal (PacBio error correction) | ecosystem: Environmental > Terrestrial > Soil >... | reverse complement strand
TAAACTTCACCGAGGCTCGACCGGTACTAGACGAAAGTTTTAATTCCATCTGGCAACTTTTGATAGATACTTTGGCACCTTCCTTCCTATTTGACCACGAGTCCTGACTGACCCCCCTCCCTCCTACTTTTTCGAGTCCCTTCCGTCGAATGTTTGTGGTGGGGTGTGACAGCGGCCCACCAGACAACAACTTTTTACCGTCGGTTATTCCCTTGTATTTAACAGTGGTTCCCAATCCTAGGCAAGGTGTCGATAATCTCACCTTTTTTTTTCCGGTGATCCCCCCCTTCAAGGATTCTTCCCTTGCCTTTTGATCTAGGAACTGCTCCTGGAGAACCAACCATCTTTGGAGTCACCCCAAGGACTATTGTATGAGAGTGACGGCACCTTCTGCCCCCCCCGACGGACCCAGACCAATTTTCCAATCTTCCCGTCATACTCCGCCGGTGTACGCGCCGGACCCCCCCAGCCTCGCAGCAGGTACTCTTTAATCTGCCAAGAACCCTAGGAATTGTTGGCTCTCCCCCACCTTTTGGACGCGGGCGGGAGAAGCAGTTTACATGGGAGACCGGTGCTGGGGTCTGACGCGCGGCAATTTTAGAGAGAGCCCTAGCTGATTTCTGTGACACCACCTTGATGCCCCCATCTCTTTTTGTGCCCCATTGTTTTACAATTGGGCCCACATCTTATTCGCGCCCCAAGCCTCTTCTTCCCTACCCTTCTCCCTTATTTGTGAACCACCCCTTAGAGGGGACCTTATCTAATCCCCGTAGCCTGGTTAAATGGACTCCGGAAAAGGTTTTGCCTTTGTCCCCCCTTATAGTTTTTGTAGATAGAGTTTTGCGACGTGCTGGGATTTTGCGTTGGCTCGTCTAGGCCAGCCCCCACTTGTACGCCGGACGTCTGCTCTCCTTTCTTTTCCCAATCCGGTTCCGGCTGCCGACTTTCCATTTTTGGTGAGGTTTGTCTACACAATTGATGTCACCCCTGCCACTTCCTACAAAGTTCAACTCGTTCTTTTGAGTAACCTCCACACCAGCTAGAATGAGTGTTTGCAGTGTATTGACTGGTTGATGACGCCATTCGGACTTTTTTTCCAACTCTCCTCTATTTCCCTGAGCCGCACTGCGGCGACCGGGGACCCTTAGAGAAGGCAGCAGCTGATGGTGGCCGTGCGATCAAGTGGGCCCCCTGCCCCCCCCTTCCCTTTTTTTTTTTTCCTGTTCGTCTCATAAAGACACTGCTCCTTGAGCTTTTCTTTTGTTTCACGCTTGAAGTCGCATGACCTTTATGAGGGCGCCATTCGAGGGTTTCCCCCCCCTCCCTGGCCGCGATTGGCTCTCTTAGCCGAAGGCCTTTTGTACATTAGCTTTTCGTAGCTTGGGTCTTCGGTCTGGAGCTCGGGAGGGTGAGTCTTGGCGTTTTTTGTAGTCCATTGCTGACCCCTCCGCGGATGGAGTTTGTAGATGCCCGGATTAAGACTTTTTCCCGCCGAATATTGATTGATCAGTCCTTCTGGAGCACCAGTCCGTTTTTGAGATTCTTTGGGCCGCCGTTCCACCCATGGCGCCCGTTCTCTGTTCGGACGTTAGCGGTCCACTCTTCTTTCTGCGCACCCTTCCCCATTCTTGCCCCGATCACCTTCACGGGAATCATCCACCCTGCTTTTTTTTATTCCTGGGCGCCCACTTACCCCACTAAGTAGCCGATCGTTGTCCCACTCGCCGCCCATGGCAAAAATTTTTTGGCCGCGCGACTGTTTTCTGTATCGCAGTTTATCGGTTGATCCAACAGTTTCGCTGCCGACTGATCCCGCTTTCCGGGACCCCCACCCCCTGACCCGCGATCGGGTAGTGCCCGTGTGACCCTAGTTACCCGAGTGTAATCGTCTCGAATGTTAAGTTATGGCACTCTGCAAGGCTTGGGCCCTTTGGGGATCTCCGTCCCATCGAGTTTCTTCCCTTTACGATGGCTCTTCCATTCCTCCCACCAAGCCGGGGCCAGACAAAGATGCCGGCCGTGCGGTTCCCCCATTAGTCTTCTCCCGACTAAACTTCTCTTGTTGATCATGTCCGAGCGCCGCTTCTTTCGAGGTCAATCTGGTCGGCGACGACTAGACGGTGCCCCGTCACTGGTCCGGTTGTCCCTTTTGCCGTTCCAATGATTTCACCGCCGCGCTGACACTGGACGATCGTGAGTCTCATCCGATTTGTCGGCTTTTTACGCTCTCTATTACCCCTTTTCCCCCCGAGGGTTGTTTGAGAGCGTCCACGTGAAGATCTTCCCACACTGTTTATGCGCTCCCTTATCGTCGGTTGCAGAGCGGATTGCCAATCCAATTGTTACCGTCCATCACGTGTCTAATCGAACCCTACGCGCGTGTTGTCGCGACCGAGGTACAGCCCTCCCCAAAGACTCTCTCGATCTTGTTACAATATTAGGTCGGAGACCCAATCGCCTTTTTGTTTTCCCGCCTGCCGGCTATTTCGTTGACTTTCACCGGGTCTGAGGCAGGTGTTCAATCACTGGACGAGAAAAGAAACCGAGTCTTGCCATGGATGCATCGCAACATTAGACAATGAGAGTGACTTATACGAGTCCCTAACAGTTCGTGTACAAATTTTTTCCCGCATTTCCTCCTGAGAACTCTCAAGTTCACTTTCAGCACACGACTCGTAGTCTTTTGTTCCCCCTGATTTCACCTTTGCCGGACTGATCCCTTTTGGTGGTCTGCAAACCGCTCCCCGGGCGCCTCCCCTACGCTCAACCCCTTAATGGGCGGCGGGTTCTTTCTACAACGGGATCCGGGTTTACCGGTGGAACCGTCGGCCCGGCCCCTCATCTCAAGACTTATTCATCCCGTTGAATTCCTCTTGTAATCCGCGCTGCGTTAAAGAACATTGGCAGGGAAAGTAAGCCTTTCCTCTCCCTCGGTGTTAAACTCCAACCTCCTCTCAGGCCCGACGGTGCTTGCCACCCCTCTCTTATCCCCCCCAGCGTCGGCCTTTTCTATATCCCATCAAGCTCTGCCCCGGTGGGGCTTAACGCGGACTATGCATATACACCCCCATGACTAAGCTTTATGATAGACTGACTTCTCGTCCCCAACTCCCCCAGCCTCACCTCCCCCGACTCCTCCGAGAACCCCCCCTTTAGACACCATATGTGCTCATGGCCGAGCGCTTTCGTCTCCGATATGACGCGGCTGTTTTCTCCAGCTCGAAGGCATATTCCCCCCAATCTTTACCGAGCGCTTGCCCTTCTCGATCTTTGCTCCCTGAGAGACTTAGCAGTGGGATTCCGGACTGACTTCACATTTTTGTATGGGACTTTGTCGGGCCTGCTATTTTTTCTACGGGCCCACCATACTCGGTTGCATAGGAATTTCCACGTCCGCCGCCGTGTGTCATGTGTCTCGCTCCGATGACGCTCTCGTGTCGCCGAGTTCGGTTACTTTCCCTTTTACCTTAATCCACTCCCCACCTGACCAGTGATGGGGATCGGTTTTGGTGCTCCTTTCACACGCCTTTACTTTCGGGCTTCAGTTGGAAGTTTCCCCGTTTTTCACCACCCCCAATTGACACCTACAACCTGTTCGAATCCACAGCCCCCCGCCTTGCTAAAACCCCTTTTTAATTTTTTTTTCTGTCCTGAGGCCCCTGACCGGAAAGGGGGCGGGAGACGGCGAGCAAGAAGTTACAGCACTGACAAGGAAGCTTTTTTACCCAAACAGAGCATATTTACTAACCCCGCCTACCTGCAACGTCGTGCCTGCGTCAACCCGTCCCTCTCACCCTTCTTCCCCTGGAGCTCTGTCTTGCCGTTGGCACAAGGTTGCACGCTACATTTCCCCGGTTTAACACGCTGAGGACTCCTGTTCTTCGCGAATCGGCGTTTGCGCGAAGAGTTTTCACTTCCCCCACCACGCTGTTGCCCCCTGAACCCATCGATGGCGACTCGTGGTTACGCTAGATCATCCTCCCCCTGCTTGCTTAGAGGATCGCGGCCGCCAACCATGCCTTCGCATTTGTACCCTGTGATTGTGACCCGACCTGCTCAAGCATTGCGCTCCAACTTTCTAGGGTTCCTGTAGCATGCTTTTCTCGGGTTTATCCGGTTCTTGAAATGATGCATTCGTTTTTATTTCCTCCGTTGGCTAGTTACCCTCTTTGACATGTAGGGATACGTACGGTGGTACTGTTGGTTGGCAATCACGTTCGGCCTTCCGCGTAAAGCTTATTCAATTCTTGTTTTTTTATCGGATCATTTGAACTCCTCTCCAATACGGTGCGTCCGACTGACGCGCCGGAGTAATTGCTTTCACCCCGTCCCCTCTTTCGAGCTGATCGAAAAGTGACCCTTCTTTTCCCCCACGTTGCGACCGCCCGTCTCAGAGATAACTCCGCCATCAAAACGTGGTTTTGTCGTTCGTGGTGCAGCGGCAGGTGCCGATTTGCTCGAACGGCGTTTGCCCTTTCCCCTTGGTTTCTCCCTTTTAGCACGTCTTCGGACCGTGGTGCCCGGTGTACGATCCATTGCCTCTTGGCATTAACCGGCCAGTCGTGGTGCTTCATTTGCCGCCGGCCTTTGCGCGGCCCGTCGGTTCCGCTTTCTTTCTCCTTTTACCTCACTCATTGTTTTTTTTTTCTGGCGAGATCGAATTCATTTCCACGATGTGTCATCCGCCCCCTGCCGGCTGACGCGAGCCGTCCTCCTTTCCTTCTTCAATCGGCAACAGGTCGCCCTACGTGCCCGGTCTTCCTCCAGTGCTCGAGGTCCGAGTGACCCGCATGCTTAATTTCCCCCCTTGTTTTCTACAGGATGCCCCGCTACCAATACCCCCCACCCCCAGACCCGTGGTGAAGGAACGGCTTTTATCTGATTTTGCCGATAGAAACGTTGTTCCACGACTGCGGTCACCGTTTTCATCTTCCCTTTCCGTTTTCTTTTCCAATTCATTCCCGGATCCCCAGCAGGCTTCCGCCCTTACGTTTGGCGCTGGTCACCTGTCCGTCGAACCCCCACTTGAACTGTTTTATTTCACCCCCCCAGAATTCCCTAGATTCTGCGCGCCGTCTCCCCCTGATGACCACCCCGAAGGGAAAGCCCGTTTCGAAGATTTACCTCTTACTATCCGCCCCTCCCGTTTCAAGCGCACCGTGGCTAAGCCTCCCCCCTGTCCTTATTACGCAATGTGCCCCCCAGGCCCCCCCCCCCCTCAGTTTATGCAAAGCGGTGAGCTTTCTGTTCGGCCCGCCGTTTCCACCTTGGCGCCGCCTCCTGGGTCTCCTGCCGAGACTATCCCCAGAAAATTCGCGTAGCTGCAAAGAGAAGGCGATTAGTGAAGCACTATCACACGTGTCGAACTAGAGGGGTTTTGAGGCGGACAAAGTAGTGGTGGCACGTGGACACAACCGTAGCACACAGCAACTGTCGCGAAGACAGGACTCTTCTCTTTGGTAAACCCGCATACTGGTGCCAGCCACCGAACTGGCGCGGCCGATTGTGCCCTTTTCTACTACCCAGTCCAGTGAGTCCCTGTGCGGGGGGTGGGTGTCCCCACGGTGTTTGCTGCTTTTCTTTCCCCGGGTCGCTGTTTTAGATCGGTCGTTTGCTAAGTCCGCGGTTACCCCTTTGGATGGAGGGCGCCTGGAGTACAGCCCACCCCCCCTTTCTTGGCGCCCTGCCTAGCGAAGTACGTTTTTACATGCGTTTGTTGCTTGGTGACCTAGTTTGTAGGTTGTAGGTGTTCCCGTCCCTTGGTTTCGAAAAGTTGCCATCTAAAGATGCAGCCCCCGTTACAAGTCATTCGTGTGATATCTCCCCTTACCCAATGAAATCTCCACTTCCTGTTGGCGGTATGGGTATTGCCTGACCGACCGCTTTTTGGATCCCCCCCACTAAGATTTGATATTACCTCTAACCGTCAACCCCAGGAGGAGAAGGACCTTTTTCGCGCCGTGCCGAAGAGATTGTGCAGTTTCAGCTTTTACTTCGGCATCAACAAGCACATGCCCTCCCTTAGAAGGGTTTCCGGTCCGACTCCACTCCCATGAGCTTTCGATCCCTATCTGCCCCATCTCCCTTTCCAGTACTCTATGCGCCACCTTCGAGGGACTTTCCCCATAAGACAGATCTGCCATTTTTTTTTGTCGACACGGATTCTCTTACCCCATGCCTTTCTTTTTTCGTCTGGGGCCGCTCTCCGTACTATTCGAATGTGATTCTTTTCTTTCGTGTTGCCAGATTCATGCTGAACGATGGAGCATCTCAGGCCTGTTTTATCGTATCCTCCCGGTCATCCCCCCCCTCAGTCTTATGATCCCGTCTATTTCGACCCCCAGGCCGTCGAGCGTGAGGCATGAGTCGTGTTCAGACCGTAGTTCCATGGCCCTGGACTTGGATTGGACACCGCGAGCCTGCGTGCTTGTCCTGCGCAAGGTCCTTTTTCCCTCGCGATCCACCTACACTTCACTGGCCCTGTCCCATCCCCCTGAAGTTTTGAGATCTGGGCCTATTGTCACCGACGTACCGCAGCGACTTCCCCTTAACCCCTCCGCCCAAGTACCGTGTGTCTCGCGTATACGGTCCTTTGATGACGCCGTTTTCGTCACCCCCCAATGTATCGCCCTGCTCATGATCCTGCGTCGGCTACCACACCCCCCCCCTTACCGCTGATTCTGTCTCCCCGTCCACGTTCGCGTTATCAGGTCCAATGGAGGGCCTCGGTACGAATTTCCTATCGTATGAATCGTGGTAACGCGTCTTGGAGGCGTCGCTGATCTAGTTCCTCATCCGTTGTTTCGTTCCGTATGTGCAGGATTCCCCGACAGCCCGGTTCCCCTTCCTCTGAAATAGCCGCGCCGTGCCCGGCTAGCCGCCCTTTTCGCCTCATCGTTTGAAGCCTCTTCTCTTGACGGTCGTGAAGGGGTAAACCGCTGTCCCCTGCGACGCACCGCCCCTCCAGTCCAGGACTGCAGGGCTTGTACGTCCTTGCGGGGTAACGCGAGTTTTCCCTCCGCTCGACCCGGGCCGCGTCCTTGACGCATCGACATTTTACTCTTCAATTTCTGCTTCTCTTTCAGCCCTCCCTCGGGGTTTTTGCGTATGCAGTTTTTTCATAGAGACACTTCGATGGATCAAAGTTAGGCTTCGCGTCAGGGGTTCATAGCTGCGGTTGCCCCTAAAGCGTTCCCGGGAATCCCACCCAAGCCTTCTCCCTGTTACGCCGTTTAGTAGCGTTACCCCCCGTCGCCGACAGCTTTTCCCGAGACAATCCGGCTCTTCTCCGTTCCCATTCGGAATGGGCTTTTAGGCGACAGCCGCGAATTCAGGAACTGCCCGGCTATTTACGGAATTTCCCGTTTTCTGAGCGGTTTCCCTCATCCCATCCCTTTCCCCAATGGAAGACCCGAGGCTCCGAGATTTCATTCCTCCCGCCGCCCATCTCCGCGGGACCGTTTTCCCCCCTATAGCTCAACCGTCGAGACCCAGACGCACTGTGATCTGATCAACCGCGACCTGTGTTTCCCGATCGCGTCGATTTTTTTTCGCAGCAGGCAGATCAGTCCTTCTCCTTCCTTTTTTTTTCGACAACCGTCGGCGTCTAACCACCCATCTACGCGCCCCACCAAGTTACTGTGGAAGGCGTTCGGCGCGTCCACCCGTCGCCGGCGTGTTGGTACCTTGACTTTGCCCGACTTTTTCACCCTATTCTCCAAGCCGTTAAGGATGACATTTTTCATGTTTCCTGGACTTCAGCCCCTTGCAGGAAAATCCCTAGTGCTCGATTTCTCCCCGCTCCACGCCTCAATCGGCTCCCGACTTTTGAAACCCCCGATTCTCACGCGCGTTCAATGTTATCAATCGACGGGACTAAGATCAGTCGGTGATACACCGCTGCCTCATCTCCCACAAACATGGCTGTACACCTTATTCTCATAGTCCGATTGAGAGGCACCCCACGTACCACTGACTCCCTCCCGAGCCTGCCCTACGACCGGTCGGCAACCATTGGTTTTACATGTCCTTTGAGCTTCGTCGTAGTATTTTCGCTTGCTAGTCTTCTCGCCCATGGCTCCTCCCTTTTTCATTGTAATGAATCCTGCAGCTCCTTTCTCAAGACGCAACAGTCGAAGTCTTGATTTCCCGACCGACCCTCTCTCTCCTTCTAGGGGCATTTTTGAGTTGGAGGCCTTCGATTAGAAATTTAACCCCCCCCCTCGGCGGTTGATCTGGTCAAGGTGAATAATCCCGTGCCTTATCGATCCGAGTCATATCGCGTTTGTGTGCTCGACTGCGTTTGGTATCCATCATCTCCAGACCCCGAGCACTTGAGGGTTTGCTGTTTGCTGGGAGTTTTCCTCACACTCTTTCGGCTTTTGCCTTGGCCAGAGTTTTTTTCCGTCACCCCCCCACCCCTACCCTGTCCTGCACAGCCCCCCGTCACTGTCTTTTTGGAAACCTACTTCCGTTCTTCCTTGGGAAAGAAATTGGGCCACACGAGGATAAGGCGAGCCCCGCCGGTGGCAGCCGTTCACGAGAACCGCGATACTAATACTCGAAGTTTCAAGAGCCCCCCAAGCGCCCCACGTCGCAGCCAGGGCGCACATCTCAACTGGTCTAGCTTTTGGCTCGCCGGGTTCACCAGGAATTCACGCCATTTTCCCATGAGTGAAAAACGTACATTACGCCGGTCTTCGACTCACAGCGGAGTCTTTAAGTTTCTTCCCCCCTTCATTTTGCCTTTTGCCCACGACCTTTTCCCCTTCACCCCGAGCCCACTATTCTGACCATGTGTTGCGCTTTTCCCCTTTTCAAGCGTTTCCCCCCTTTTTTAGGCGGTTCCCCCGTCCCCCTCCACCAGCGGCAAGCAAGTTTTGTACTTTTCCGCCGATCCGCATTGGCCCACTCAGTGGTCTTTATCCCCGGATGCTCGCTGTAGTCATCGTGACGATTCTGTTGATCACTGTTCTCTTTAACTGTCCGTATGCTTTCCAATTAAAGTCGGGCGCCCCCGGTTGTTCTTATTGGTATCCGTGGGGCCTTTCAGCGATTTTAAGCATTTCAGGATTCCCTTGTTTTTTCCCCCCCCCCCCACCCCCCCTTTTGTTTTCTCGGATCCTTTGACTCGCCCCCCCGGGCCGGACAGCATGTCTCTCTCCTGGAGGACTGACCCCCCCGTCCAATTACGCGTTATCCTTCCCTATGACCACCCTTGAACCGGGAACCCTTTGCTGATCGGCCGCCGAGATAAACCCCCCCTTTCTTCCCCGGTCTGTTCTTGGGTCCTGGATGCCGCTGCTGTCGCTCTTTTGCCCGAAGCCGCTTGTCTCGACTCGAGCACTGTAGCTTTTTTCATTCCCCCCCCCGGTTGTTGGCTATATCCCTGTCCTCTCCTCACCTTATCCCAGGTTTGCTCGAGGTTCAGCCTCCAGTCGTTGCCTGTCCCTTTTGCCCTTCTTTCCTCCCTCTTTTCCCCCCCCTCCTCTAGTTGTTGTTGTTTGCTATCTCTAGATTCACCCGTTCGTGGCGGACTGGCGGCACATAGACGACTTGTCTTATTCCCCCTCTGTCCCCTTTCTCCGATACGACGGGCACCGGGTTACGTGTGACCAGGAATCCACCAGGTCCAACCACGCGCAGTTACAGCAGCGTAGCCGCTGCCCCCCCCCGCCCCCCCCCCCGACCCTTGGTGACACGTCTTCCTGACTCCGCCAGTGTTCCCAGACCTTCACCCCCGGTGTTAGAGCGCTCAGCGTCTTCGGTGATCAGTTCCCGTGTCCCTTGTCCTGTTTCGCGGCCGTACGGTTTCCCTGCCCGAGCCACACATTATCCACCCCTTCATTCCTATATGTTCGCGGACGATCCCTTTTTCTTGTTTCCCCACCAAGCGGACCAGCATTTGCCCCCGTTTTAATGACTATTTCAAGCAGGCCTTCGGAACGCAACCCTTCCACCTCCCTTGTCCTTCCGCAATCTCCCCATCCGGGCTCAGACCCTTTCCCTACGGCGCAATTCTGGAGCGTGTTTGGCGAATCCTTTCCCCGGGCTCCCCTTGGTGTTCCCGTTAGCGCGCCGACCTCGATTCGACCCCCCTCGTAGGCCAGCAGATGTCATCCCGATGGGTTCGTTCACCATGTGTTTTTCCCGGCCAAATCCTTTTTGCACACCGTCGTTAGTGAGAAACGGCTTCCGCATCCTTTTGCCGCCCCTCTTTTTTTCGCTGGCCGCGTGTTGAAAAGGTTACAGAAAGGATTCCCAGGCGAGCCTCACTTTGCTTGCCGGCAACCCCGGGGCCCCTTGAGTTAGGATTATTCTTAGCAGTCTTCCGACGAGATTGCGGTTGGCCGGGATGATTCTCCGGGCACCCTTTCCTACCGTTTCTAAGTAACTTTTTCTCCCGGCGGTCGGTTGCGCCAGGTGTGGTGTCAACTTTGTTGTTGCGCCCACGTCCCTGAGGAATGATTAGCCCCGACCCTTCCAAAGGAGTTGACTGCGATAGCAAACAATAGAAAGCGCCCAGGAGATGTTCTTTGGCGAGCTCTTTTAGGCCCCCACGAGAGGCGGACAAACGCTTGATGAAGAGAGATAGCCGAATGCTGGGACCAGGAGTAAGGAAGACGAGATGGCCTTGTGTTTACTAGGAAACAGAATGCACAATAGGGAAGGTCCGGTAATTCTCTTGGGTGCGATGTCCATGTCGGCATCTTCGCCTTCGAATTCTTTGCATCCTCAGCCTGATGATCAAGCTTCGGTTGAAACAGACGGGGTGGGCTGTGTCGATGTTTGCTCTGTTTTTGACAGCCATTCGACGATGGAGGAATCTTGTACGGCCTTGTGCCCCAACAAACCCCCACCTACCGCCCAGCAAAAGTTTTCAGAGGGTTTTTCTCATAGTCCGGTAGAACAAGGCTCTGGCGTGAGCAGCTCATGTGCGCCGTTTTCGCCCCCGTGTTTGAGATACCGCGAGGACTGATTGTCAGTCTCCTAGGGCCCGCTCATTCCCGTGCTTCTTTGCCCTGAGCTCGACGTTAAAAGAAGGGACCGCCTTGTTTGGCCTCAACCCCGGCACGTGAACATGTGTGGTCCCCGGTTGTTTATCATTTAGCTGGTGGCGTTACAAAAGTTAAGAAGAATTCAGATCTTGCTTCTCGAATATTAAGCCTGGGAATGACCCGTGATTGTCGAGTTGATCCCCCCATAAATGAGGGCCTGTTTTATGGTATCTCCTTGTGATATGGAGAGGCAGAGATTTTGGAAGGCCATTATAGTCCTAAGTTGTATTTCCCCATTCCCTTTTGTGAGGCACTTCTCCTCCTTGGTCCGCGATACTTAAGTGAAGCTTCGAGTGTCTCTAACCATAGCCCAAGAACTAGGCGCCCCCTTATTTGACGGTTACCAGACCGACTCCACGTAGTAATGCCCTTTGGTGGGCTTTTGAAGTTTAGGTCACCTTCTTAGAGGGAAATACCAGAGAAAAGTGGACCATTCATTTATCTTTTCCCTATTTTGGAGCCCGGCACTGAGCTAGTATTTCTCTCAAATTTCGGTTGGTGGTGATGAGAGAGACCCTTTGTTCCCTTCCAAAACTTGCATTATTAGAAAAGTGGCAGGTTAATTCTCCTTCGTTCCCCCTCCATCCGTGAGATCTTACCCGCCCGACCTTCCTTTGTTCCTTAGACCGTTCGTTTTTCCTCTTTACGGTTTTCCCGTAACCAGCGGCGCTCGATTCTTCTCCTAGAATGGTCGTCTGTCCCCCCTCTCTTCAGGGCCCCTTTCCCTCCTCTTAGATGGACGTCAGTCTTATGGAGGTAAGGGCCTTTCTCCCTCCTCTTTCCAGGCTCCCCGTCGGCGTCTCGATGAATCGCCGCACATCTCGTTTTTTCCCTTTATAAACGTCGAACTCTCTAAACATGCCCGGCGGTGGAATCCCAAGAGACCCTGTCACCTTTCCGTCTTTGCTACAGATGTGGGTTTTACGACGCCGGATTCCTTCGGCCTTCGATCCTTTTGGGCCCCCATCGCGAAGTCATCCCCCGGAATAGAATAGCACAAAAATGTTAATTTCGGTAGGTTTATCGGCACCGTCTAAGGTTCCGTCCCCGGGTTGGGTCAGAGGAGAACCCGAGTAAAAATCTTTCCGGCAGGCCCGGGAAGGTGATATGCAGAGCGATTTCGAAATTGAGAAGTACAGAAGAGCTCTAGATTTTTTTAGCCACTCTTAAACTACTGCCCACTCGTTTCCTTTACTGGGTGACCCGAGATTTCACTCTAGCTGCAGGGTGGATCCCATCGAGGTTCACCAATCACGATCGTAGGGGGCTCCGCTGCAGAAGGCAGTCTCCACCCATGATTTTAAAAGATTTCTGCAATTCATGACTCTTGCACACGCCCCCTCATCAAACTGATCCTTTCGAAGCATCTCCTCCCACCTGCGACAACCTATGTTATTAATGGCCAGAGAGATTTAGACTTCTCTGCAATTCGTTTTGTCTTTTCTCACGCTCGACTTTGGCCTCTTCCCCGATGACACGAGGGCATTGCAGCATGACTTAGACATATCCTCCCCCTTCGACATTCCTGGATTTACGGAACGGAATCTACCAGGGACGACTGAGCGGCAACTGGTCCTAGTCGGACGTGAGGCACCGTACCGGTAGACCATGCACCACTATTCTCGCTGTAAATGCGAGACAGTTCATGAAAGGTCCTCAAAGAGGTTCAGTCTCGTATAGTCTATGAATTCGTATTTTCGGTTTTTCAGAGTTTTGTTGGGCGGCAATTAAAGAATACCGCACTTTACTCCCATGAGTGCACGAGCTATCTTGCATTCTGG
>Ga0179593_1403941_pt1 | contig 12838 bp, 17 predicted proteins | sample CZODoug2_1_08_16_FD_185931 | JGI IMG/M metagenome (GOLD analysis project Ga0179593, IMG submission 185931) | Vadose zone soil fungal communities from Angelo Coast Range Reserve, California, USA - CZODoug2_1_08_16fungal (PacBio error correction) | ecosystem: Environmental > Terrestrial > Soil >... | reverse complement strand
GAACCCCCAGTATGGACCGGCCAATCCCCCCCTCCACACCCACCAACTTTTTATTCCTGCTTTTTTTTTATTTATCTGCTTACACCCTTGTGCATGATGGTCGCTGCTAAAATTTATAGTTATTGGATTTCCTCCTCCCTCATTTTCTCTTAGCTCCCGTCCCTCCTCTCGCGCGCACAACCCATCATGGCAGGCCCCTTGGAAATTTTTTGCTACTTGGACTACTTCTTTATGTCTAGTCTTGCCCCCTGAGTTGATCACTCATTTTCCGTTGTTGTTTCACAGGTTCGAGGATCCCCGTCTGTTGTCCAAAACCCCTCAATTCACTGCGAATTTTTCTTCTTTCCTCTTTTTTCCCCCAACCGTCATTTCCCATTGTAATGATTCCCCCCCCCACCCGTTTAGCATTTGTCTGTATCCTTCAAGGCCCATTTCCTGCATTCAAGGTTATTATTAAGACCCTTCCTTGAGTGCGGCGGAATTTTTTTTCCTGACTTTCCCCCCCCCCCCGCCCCTTCTTGCCGCCCCCCATTGCTCGCCTTTTGATAAGCATTTCGTTACCATCGCGCGATAATATAGGCCCCCCCGATCCTTCTTCCCTCGCCTGGTGACACAATATCCACCAGGAAGCAAGGATACCAAATTGAAATGCCCTTGCCTTCTCTTTCTTTGGACCCTCCTTCCTTTCATATAGTCCGCCGCTGACCCCACGCTTTGGATTACGTGTAAGCCATGCACGATAGCGATTGTGGTCACCCCATCCCCAAGCGCGCGCGGTTGTCCCCGGTTTCACGTCCTCTCTGAACGGTGACCTTCAACTTACGAGCATTTTTTTGCGCAACGACTAAACAATGAGGCCCGCCCCCCCCCCCGCCTCCGGTTGGCCACCCCCTATCAATCATACAGATTTTTCTTCCTGCCCCTTTCCCTTTCCTATTCATACTTCTGTCTACCAAGACCCAAGGGCCAAGGCCGTTTTCTCACCGCAAATCCCCCCAAGAGTATGTTGGATCTTTTTTTTCAATTTGTCCCCTCAGAGTGCCAACACCACACCACAGCCAACCCCGCATCTCTTCGTCTATTAATCAACGTTTTTTGTTAACTGGACCGTTATGGATATCTTTCTGCAACTCGAGTAACAACCGCCTTTCAGTTTTGTATCCTACGACTCGGAACACCGTTGATTAGTTTTGACCAAGTAGAATAAGCCCGTTTCCCCCAGTAGTCTGCCCATTTTTTAAGTTTTATTTCACGGCTAAGAAAGCAAATCCATATCGAATTCCACACCAGCTTTTATACAAACAGCTAATTCCTCCCGTTGTTCCCTACTCGTTTTCTGTGCCGCACCTCCATGACGTCTGTCATTTCTCCTCTCCTTACCACCTGGTTTGAAAACCGCTTCCCGTGCCCAAACCAGTCTTGTTGTCCATAAAACTTCACATAGCGGCACAGGACTTTCTTCCCATGTTCTCCCTTTTTTTTGGCCTTTTCCCCATCACTCGACGATTTCGGCCTCTTCCCCTCACCCCCCTGAATGAAGCATGCTTCTTGATGCAGGAATTCGCGTGATACAGATTATTAGGTCTTAGTCCCCCCCCCCTTTCCCCAACACGACCTAAGTGCGCTTGACGGTTTTTCTCTGTTTCTCCTCCCTTACCCCTTTGCACAGAGAAAAAGGAAGCCCCCCCTATTCTTCCATCGCTGAACACACACCTTTTCTTTCTCTTTTGCCTTAAAAGACACCCCCCCGGAAAGTTCCGTTTCCTTCTCTTCCCCCCCCCTGAACCCTTCGGACTCCGTGCATCCCCAACTCCAGCGCCTCGTCGACCTGATCAGGATTTTCCGGCTCTCTATGTTTCTGATTCTTCAAAAAGCAAGGAGTCCCCCCTTCCATGGACCCATCCACTTTGTTTGACTACATTGCACCATCTAATTTTCCCCCCCCGTCTTTCTCCATTTCTTGCGCTCTCCCAAACGGATTCCTACTTTGTAAGTCTTTCGGCGTTCCCCTCAGGGTAAGCCCCTATAAACGCTCCAGCCCCCCGGTTCCTGAGGCCCATCGTCATAGAACGAGTCGCTGGTCTTTCTTCAGTCTTTCGCCCCCATTGCAAGCCCTTTCTTTTTTCTTGCCTTACCCCCCTTGGGACTACTCTTTTGTTTTTACCGTGCCCCTTGTCCCCTTGCGATGGTGTGCCCAGACTTCCTCTCTATGATTGCTTTTGAGAGCATTATGACTATTGGACGATGAGCGAATGTCTTCGGATCTATAGTCCTGGATCGGTTTTTGGACGTTCGACGCAGTTCAACCTTGTACCGCAGTGTTTTTGTGGAAAAAGTCCTTGCAACCGAATCTTCCTCGCGTTTCCTTTCCAACGTCCCTTTTTCCTCAGCTTGGTTTTAGCCCCTCAAATGGCGCTGCGTCATTAGTTGTTGAGTATGGCCACTTTCTCTCCAATTCGACAGATTGGCTCGGGCCCCCCCTCCTCTTCATTAATAGCCGACGCCATCCTTTGATCCTCCACAGTGATTTGACGGTCGCTACCCCAAGGACCTCCGTCTTAGACCAAGAATCAATCGATCGGCTTCGTATAAGTCCATCTTGAATCCACCGTCTCGGCAGGTGTACGTGCCCCCTTTCTTCATCCCCTCCTCGTTCTTGCGTCCCGCGACCCAGGGTATCTCCACCCGTTTCTCCCTTTTGTATTTCACATCACCGGAACAGCCCTTCTCATCGTGTCCTTTTTGGAAACGCCGATCGTTGAACCTACGCGATCACATGCTTGACCGTTTCCCCCTCTTTCGCTTTTTCGTTTCCCAGTCCCGGCCTTGTCTTTTTTGTTCCTACAGGGTATTGGTGGTGCATCACCGTAAGATTCGTGTCCCCTTTTTTTTTCCCCTGACTAGTTTTCTTGTACGCACCCCGAGCTCACTTTCCATTTCAGCCTCTTTTTGTTTTGAGAGATTCCGTTTCTACGATGCGTACCAAAACGCCCTCTTTAAGAGGCGCCCCCCTATGGATATATTACTGTGTCCCCCACTTTTCTTCCGCCCCTATTCCTTCCCCGAGTTTTCCCGCTACAGATTGGAAACTTCAACTGGTTATCTTTTTTCGACGGAGTTCCAGTCGCTTCTAAGTGAATGTATTTCCGGTGGAGTTATCCCACCAGAGTCCATTTGGGTGATCACCCTCTCCTCTGGGCTCTTTGTCCTCCCGCTTTTTTTCTTCCTTTTTCCTTTCTCCTGATTTTTTTCTCACCTCCCTTAGCGTTTCCTTGGATAAAGCCTTTACTCTTCTACGACGGGATCGAGTGGGGATTTATGCTTGTCTTCCCTGTTGTGCATTATTCCGTAACCCGATGTTGCAGGATGCGCTTACTGGCGGTACTCTATCTTGTGATATCAGATTGTTTATTTTTCAAATCTTCCCTTTCCCCCTTTCCACGTTACTGTGGAATTGCGTCCGCGTTTCCATTGTAACCCCCCCTGGAATCGTCCCTGCCCCTTTACTTGTAACCGAGCGGCGACGTAAGGGAGTACTGGTGTTCAGCTTTAACCCTGCATTTTGCAGTGATATCCGTTTCCCCAAACGTATCCAAGGTCCCCCCCCTTCCATTCCCGATTTTACCATATTTGCCTTCCCCAGCTCTTTGACCTTTGTTTTTTTTCCCCTTTGTGACCACTCCCCATACAATTGCCACTGAGAGTTCTCATTTTTAGCAATCGTCCCCGGTTCCCATGGTTCCGTCCCTCTTTTACGCTGCCCTCCCCCCATTTTAGCTTAATAGCCCGTTTTTCAGCGGACTGTCTATTGCGATCCTGGGTCGTCCCCGCGTGGGTATCTTGGAATCGGGGCTTTCACCCCTTGACTTAGAGGACGCGATCCCGTCCAACGTCTATCCCGGTTGTATGCGCATGACCATTCGCCGCGTTTCAGCAAGTGAGTTTTTTGCTTCCATGGTTAGTTTCACTCACCTTGCCCCTGTGCCCTGTGAGGATATTTTTTCTGTCCTGCAATGCTTCCATACGCTCTCCCCTCCCCTTCTCGTCGACGAATTTTTTCCAGTGGTCTTCAATGATTCAGCGTTGCTCTTTCGTCTTAAGAGCGCGTGCCCCCGGCACTTTCCCGGTTTTCTTGTTCAGCACTCGGTTTGAAGCGTGTGGAAGATTCTTTTTTCCTTTATTTCTTTTCCAGTTCCCTCGTTTCTCCCCCCCCCGAAGCCGTCAATCGCTAATTCTGTTCCGTTTTGGAACGTGTAAACTTTTCCAGGAGCGCTCCGCAAATTTTCCTCCCTCCAAGCGTCTCCCGTCATGGTGTCCTTTTCCCATTTCCTTTTCCCGAATTCTATTGTCTTCCTCTTCGACGAACCTTGTTTCGCGATTCCGTCCCTGCGATGTCAGTTTTCTTCCCTCTAGATGTTTTTCGGGGCGGTAACCTTGGTGGGTAATATTTTTTCTTAACCGGCTCCTTCTTATTAGACGCCCGACTTTTGGTACTTTTCTGTTGTTTTCCTAGTGTTTTAAGCGCTCGACGTGGCCTTCCCGCTCTTCTTTTGCTGCTGATTTTTTTTCTACTGACCCGAATCCCCCCCTGCAACGGGTCTCTCTTCGGCCGCCCTCCCTGCTTCTTTCACCCCCCCAAGCTTTTGGATTGTGACACTTGACTTCCTCCGCGGCGTCTGCAAGAAACTCCCGTTCTTTTCTTTTTGCGGTCATTCTCTACGTCTTTTTTTTCTTTGTGTTTGTGACTTTTTTCTTGGTCCACGATCATCCCCACCCCGCCTGCTGGTCAAATTTGGATTTTCTTTTGTAGAAAACTTCCCTTGGCCCGTTTTGGGCTGTCCTGCTCTGGGCTTTTTGCAGGAGACTTTTCTCCTCTTTTGAGCCAACTTCTTCCTTTGTTCGGATCCCCGGCCTGCTTTTTCAACCAGTGGGTTGGTTTGGCTTGTCCCCCCCATTGGCTTGCTTTTTTTTTTTTTTTTGGGTGATCGGAGTTTTGTGCGCTCAGGTTCTTTACTTTTCACCGTTCCCTCTATTCTTGAAAATGTACCCCCCCCTAGGCAGCGCGTTGTTTTGCTTGGGTGACCCCTAGTTCTCGGACCTGTCATCCCCTTTTCTACCTTCAAATTCCTTCCTTCCCTCTATTTCTCCCTCCTTTCATGTCCCCCTTATTTTCTTGGCCATTACTTGTCTCATGCGGCTTTTTGATATTGGTCCCTGCGGCTGTTCTTTTCCCTCTCTTTCTCGATCTATTTTGCTGTGTCACTTCCATCGCCTCGTCTCTCGTCTTTTCTTTGGAAACCTTTCGAGGCTGTTTGTCTCACTTCCTGCGCCCGCACCGACAATCTTCCTTTTTTGTTTAACTCATGTGCTGCAGGAACTTGAGTTTGATTTCCTACCAGGCGCCTGTTGGGGTGTACGAATTTAATACCACACTCTTTCGGCCCTTCGGATGTCCGATTTTGAACCTTCATTTTTTTTTTCGGATTGTGGCACGCTGCTTCCCCCCTCTACCACTGTTTTTTATAATCCCTTTTTTTTTGACGGCAGATCCTTCCCATCCTGTCTCATCTTTCCCCTTCTTCCGTTTTGATTTTTTTCCCCAATTGAATTTTCATCTTGTTTTTTTCCTGCTCTGCTGGGCTGGATCTTCGCCCTTCATTTCTCCCGAACAATAACATCTGTTATCGGAACCTTCCTTACGTCCCCCCTCCTAACCCCCACCCTGACTTGCAAACGAAGGAAGGCTATTCCCCGCTGATTGATTGTTTGTTACTGGGGATGTCATAGAGCTCTCTTCTCTACTCACGGGGTTTTTGTTGAGCTCCCTCATTTTTTACCACCCCCTCAGTCACCCAACTCACTATCGACCGCAACACCTTCCGGAGGGCGTATCTTTTTCTTGGGTTTTCATTCTTTGTTTCCCACTCTTGCCTATCTGTTTCGCGGGCTTCGACCCTATAGTTATTTTTTCGCAGTTAAATAACCCGTTTTTTTTCCCCTCGACGACTCTGAAAATACAACGATCCCCCCCCCAACCAGCGTCTTTTACAGCGCTTCCCTATTTTTCTTTATGGCATGAATTTCGGTTGTAGATCCGTAGGAAATAGGTCCCGATTCAGATCACTCCCATCGTTCTATCAATTTCACCTTTCTGTGACCAATCAAAACACGGCTGGAATTTTTTCTATATGTCAGTCTGCGAACCCACTTACCATGCCATCTCCCCCCCCCCCCCACATGGAGACAGGTCGGGATTCATCAAGCCCATGGCCTTAACTCCCCTTTCCTTTCCTTAAAAATAATTCCTTGATTTGGGTGCTTGAAGGTTGTCCTAACTTGATCCCCTGTTTTCCTTCCAATTTGCCCTTTCCCGACCTCAAGTTTTTGTAGTGCCCCGCTCTCCTCCAAGGGATGATAAGTCCGATTTTTGCCCGCCTCTCTTACAATATCCCCTGGCCCGCAATGATTACCCATCACTGACCTTCCCATCCCGCGTCTGGACATATTAAGATGCGATCTTACCGCCCTACTCACTTTGCAATGTCTATTATGATTTTATGAAGTTCCTACCGACTATATCTTTTTAAATCCGTCTTTTGCCGGTTGTGTTTTTTCAAGGCAGATCGTTTTTTGAACGGTTCCTTCCCCTTTCAACCCCTTCGCACGGACCGCTCTCCTCCCCCCCCGAGGCAAGCCCACCCTCCCAGCGTTCCCCACGTTTCCCCCCCCCCCTACTGATTTCTCCCGTCCGTAAGGCTACCTTTTCGTTGATCCCCGTACGAGATTTTGCATTGAGCACGACCAGCCCTTGGCCAACGGGTTTTTTTCTCCGGACCACCAAACCTCCGCTTGTTCTCCCGATCCTCTTTTTCAACTTCGTGTGCCAAGGCCCTTTTGCCACCAACAGCCACACGATGCTGCTTAGCGATCATTTTCCTCACGGCCGGCACTTTTTGCCAGTTTTCTGTATCTTTCCTCTAGTATTCAAGTTCCTACTTCCCCGAGACGTATTTCGAGACTCCTCTTTAACTGTGAGGTCTCCAGCCCGTTACTTCCTAAGTCTTCATTTTGTTGTCGCACCGGTCCTTGCTTCTTTTCTTCCTTCTCAGAACCTCCCCAACATTTGCCCCTCGCTCTGCTTCACCGTTCTTCGACTTTTTCAAACGATAGTGGTCCAACGATGCGTGTTCGTGTTTACAGCCATTGCCGCTCCCCTGTCCCCTTCCCCCAATTTTCCCCCTGGTTTTTTAAATTTTCTCCGAAACAGCGCCCGGACTTGTCATCACTGCCCATCGCGTTGAAGGACCATGTCGAAGGTGCTTATCGCAGCGTTCAACCTTGACATGTCGCCTCTTCTTTCCCGTCACCATTTTTCCTATTTTTTCTTCAGGATTTTTAGTGCTCTTCCTCATCGGCTGTTCCCTTTTCACGGTCCCCGCACACTAAGTAGTCTTCCTTTCCCTGGTCTTCTTTGTGCATCCTTTGCCTCTTTCCACGCCCCGATATGACAGCCGACCCCCCCACTAGCTTTTAGAGAAAAGCCCACCCCAAGGTAACTTTCCTTTTTCCGCAGCTCTCCCCCCCCCCCCCCCTCCCTTGTACAACGGGGGTTTGCTTGAATCGACCCACCACCTCCCTCGCCTAGTACGCGTCGATTCAGGGCATTTTGCGTATCTCTGGGTCTAGGCCCCCCCAATTGTTTTATCCATACATCTGAAACCTTCCGCCGTTCTCTTCCACCTTTTTCCGAATTTCGTTTGTCAACCTTACTCCATGCGGACCTTTTTCACTTTTTCCCCATTCGCTCAGCTCCACACACTGATCTTCTGAAGAACCCCTTTGATCCCAAGTTTATCGCTCGCTAAACCGGGTTTTTTGAAGCCCTCCCCCCCTTGATAGAAAAGCTGCTGAATTACCTTGCCTAGACAATCGTCAGCTTTCCTTATGAAAGGGTAAGATAATATTTGAGAAGTGTGATCTCATACTTCACCCCCATGGTCCGACCCTCCCACCCCTCCCCTCCCCCCGTCTTTCATCCCAGCCGCTTTATTCATTGTTTTGGTGGAGGATCTTCCCGCCCTCGACTCCACCCCTACCCTCTCTTCTCTTCCCTCCTTCTATATTGCTCCCTCCCCCCTCTTTCCGCTTCCCGCCTTTTTCCTCAACCCCCGTCCCCCCACCCTCTCCACCCCAATTATTCCTCTATCTTACACCTCTCCCTCCCCCCCTTGCCACTCCCCTCCCTGCCCCCCCCGCGATCCTCCAGCCCGCCCCTTCACCCCCCCTACCCCCGACACCTTCCCTCTCACCGCGCTTCCTCCTCCGCCCCCCCCCACTACCCCTTTTTACCCATTCCCCCCTGCCCCTTCACCCCCCCCTTCCACACTCTTTCCCTTTTTCCCCCCATTATCCGCTACTTTCAACCCCTCCTCCAGAGTCTTTTTCTTTCTTCCTCCTTAGATACACTTTCCCCCTTCCCCCACTTCTTTTCCTCCTATTCTATTTACCTCTTTCCTTTTCGCACTTGCATCAGTGGACATCCCCTACTTAAGGTCCCTTCCCTCATCTAGCCACACCCCGCAATTCCCCACCTCTAATCTTATGTTCCACCTCGTCTCACCACCTCCCCTATCTCATCCTTCCCAATTCCCCCAATCTTCTCCTCCTTCAACGCTCACCCTCTCCCTCCCCTCGTTCCACCCCTCCTTCCCCACCTAACACCCCACTCCACGCCTCCCTCCGCCCCCCCTCCCTCGATACCCCTCTGCTTTACCACTCCTCCTCCTTACGATCCTACCCCTCCTCACTATGTTCCCTTTATCCCTCCTCCCTTTATCTTTTCTTTCCTCCTTTCTCCGCCACTCTGTTCCCTCCTATCCCTTCTCCATCGCCTCCCACCGTTCCACTCTTCCCCCCACTCTCCCCCGTCCCCCCACCCCTCAGCGATGTCTTTCGACTCTGTCCCCCCACCCCCCTCCCTCCCCCTTTCCTTCTTTCCCCTCTTTTCCCCCCCTTCTTCCCCTTCTCCCTCCTCCCCCTTTTACCCCCCCCAGAGTTTCCGAGCCCACCTCTCCCTTCCCCAAATTTGCAATTTGATCTTGAGATTGCATTTCCTCCCCTCCCCCCTTTCTAGGCGCCCCTTTTATTAGACGATCGGACCCCTTTAGTTTTTTTCTTCTTTCAGTTGCTATAGTCCCCTTGTTCTCCTTTTGGAAGGCGATCGTAGTAAAAAGGTACAGCCATGGGGGGTTGATTTTTTTTTCAACAGTCTTCCCCCCAACCCTTTCTAACTTCCTGTTCGCGGTCATTTACCCACCGAGTGAGTTGAGATTACCTTTTTTTAGATACTTTCCGAGCTTTTGCATTCAGTGGGAGTTTGCAAAACTTTTTATCCAATTATACAGAATTTGTATAGGCGAACCCCCCCTGATCCTTTTACCTATCCGATCTTCTCCCCAGAGACTTCACAACCCTGATTTTTACTCTCGCTAATTGCCCCCCCCTTTCCTCGCTGTCGAAGTTTAAAGACCGCCCCATCGGATCCCGGCTTGTATATAGTTTTTCCCCTCTTCCTCCCCAGTCTGCCTTTGTAATTTCAACCTGCCTGTAATCCCCATTCAAGCGTCGCGGTCGTTCCCGTAGCCAAGCTGATGTGAGAACCCTTTTGTTTCACCGTTTCTCTCACACCACTTCTCAGCGGCACTTTGGAACCGAGTCCTCCCCCCCTCCGACCGTCCCCTTTTCCTTTTCCCACCGTTTGAGCGGAATGAAATCGGCTCTTCTTGAATAGTTTTGCGGCTAAAGGGTATTTTGGTGATCCCGTAAGCTCTTTTCCATATTTCCTCCCCCTTCCTTTTCTCTGGATTGTACGTCTTCCCCCAGGTTATCCTGTCATCCCCCCTTTTGGTTTTGTTTTTTAGATTCTCGTTTAGATGCGTACAACTCCCGCTCATTCCTTTGCTCCATTGGCCAACGATCCACTGTGATAAAAACCAATACTGGATTTCAACGCCTCCGCCTCTTCCTTTCCCCCGTCCGCCTCCAGTGTTGTGCCCTTCCCCACCTTCCTTATCGCAGTATGTGCGCTCGTTTTTTTTTTTCCCTTCCCCCCCCGCTTGCAATTGCTTTATCCGGTGGATGTGAATAACACCAGTCTAAAACGGTGGTCCCCCTATAAGCTGGTTGAGACGCCTCGCCGATATTTGCCCAAGCTGCTCTGTTCACCCCCACACTAAGCCCTCCCGTCGATTCCTTGCCTCTGTATTTACTTTTTACTCAGAGTCGGGCTTTCTTCCTTCCCGCCTGGAGCACTTGGTTGGCTCGATTTTCCCGTAACACCTGGTTGTTCGGGATCTGTTACTGGCGTCACTCCTAGTCGTTCTTTAGACGTTTCTTTTTTGACCCTTTTTCTTACTTGGATACCCAGTTTTCCCCTATCCACTTCTTGCAGCAGCGTCAAGAGGTTCTCCCCCCACAATGCATCGCCCCTCCCTCCAGTTTTCCCCTAGCCGAGAAAGTAAGGTGATTTTTTTTGACCTGCCCCACCCCACTGCGGGACCCATTTGTATGGCCTGGTCTTTTTTTTTTTTTCCGTCCCCCACTCACTTGTCTATAAACTAAAAGCAACTTGTCCCCGCCTTTTCTCTTCCCCCTGACCTTTCCGAGCGTGACCCTTTCCCCCCAGACCTCAATTGCCCCTTCGAAGGGTTCGTGTCCCAATCGTTGCCCAATTGTTCCGGCAAGTCTCCCCCTGCTTCTTCCCCACAACCTAGCGGGTATTTCAGCCGCAAGCGACGGCTCTATGGCCGGGTCTCCTCTTTCCCTTTATCTGCGTTTCTCCCCCCCGATTTAGTTTGACGATTTTATTCAAGCGTAAGATCATTTGGGTCCTCGCCCAGGCCCTCGGAGACTTTTTTTTTCGTTTTCCGAAATGTTAGGTCATCCTCCCTCCAGTGACCGTCGTCTTCCCCTTCCATTGGAGTAAGACTGTTTGTTATACTTTTTTGATCCGCCAAGCCCACTCATTCTTTCGTCGACGAGTCGCTTTCCTTTGGTGCTGAAGCTTAGCAGCGTGTATCCGAGTTTGCTTTTTTTTTCTAGGTACCTTTCCTTTTTTTTCCTCCTCACTTCTAGTTTCCTCGCTGGACTTCGTCCTAGGCTAGAGGGCACCCTTTTTAATTGGCTGATCCCCCCCCGAAATCCCTCCCAGGTTCCCAAATCTTCTGGGTTCGTTTGTCGTGCAAGGGCATCCCCAGAGCAGACGTAGCCCCTTCTCCCTACTGCCTCCCCCCGATTCCCCAGATTTATGGTTAATTCTGCAGTCGTTACTTACTACATTCTGATTGATGAACCGCTTCGATCTCACCTTGTAGCGCATTCCCGGTCATCTTCTTTTTTTTAACACTGTTTTTCCTCGAGTTCCCCCCCCTGTGGTGTTTCCTTTCCTTCTCGGAATGCTCGTCCTTATGTACCACGGTACACACACTCTTTCTTTCACACGTCTATTGTGAAATATACCGAGGGTGACCTGCACTTTTACGTTTTATTCTAGCTGATTTTTGATGAGGATTACCCTGAGTCCACTTAACCCACCCCCCCAACCCCCCACAAACCCCCCCCCACCCCCCAAACCTTTTCAATCCCTCTTTAACGGGCCCCCTATTGGATGTTTCCAGGACCCCCAGATTCGAGTCGGCGCTCCCAAAGTCTTTGACGGGTTGTGTCCTGCAATCTGAGTGAGAATAAACAACCAGTGCCGGAGTCGCATTTTCTTTTATCGATCGTGTGTTTTAGTTGGGACAGGATTTCATGTGTCACGATCATTAAAACTCTCTCGGTCCCCTAACCAATCGGAATTTTCTGTTGTGTACCCCGGTAGAAACCCCTGCCCTTGGCCCGTTCATTTTTACCCCTCTCCTCTCGTCGTGTCTCTCGCCTTCTCTTTTCGCCTTATTCTCCCATTTAGAGTCCTTGTTGCCGATGTGCAAAAAAACGGCTTTCTTTTGGGCTGGCCTTTTTATGTTATGAGTTGATCGCGAGGCATTTTTAGGTTGTTCCACATGTTTCCCTCTTCTTTTCTTTTTTCCCTACAACGCTTCAGGCGTTTTGTTTTGAAACAATAGAAATACCTTTCTTTCCCGTTCATCACCAGAATCAGTTCAAATTGCTTCGGCTATCTTTTTTTCTCAATCTTATATTTTACTCGACGTCGGATAAGGGCCTATTGCGCCTTTTCTCTTTCCACCGATCTTCGTCTTCCCCTTTCTTTTCCCCCCCCCTCTGAGTCAGATATCGTGATCCTTATTGTTCTCCCAGACAATCCTTGCTTCGTCGCGATTCCTGTTTTTTTCCTTGGAAACTCCGTTGTAGAAAAAGTATTTGCCCGCCCCCCTTCCCTAGGTGCTTTTTTTTTTCCTTTTTTTACTTCTGAGGAACTGGGCTTGATGCTTCCCGTCTTTTCCTGTTTGTTGGTACTCAGGGCATGTTTTCCCCCCCCAATCTTTTCGGAAGAAAGAGATTTACCCCCTTTGTCTTTGGTCTTTTTTTTTCCCTATGATCTCATTTCAGAACGGTGCGGTGATCGTCAGCTAGATTCACAAGAAGGAGCATAGTACTGACTTCCGCTCCAGCTCCTTTTTTCCCTTCCTGCCATCCCCTCTGGTTGGCATTTTCTGGACTTTTCTTTAGATCCAGTTATTTCTGACGCCCCCAACATATCTGTTCTCGACCCTCCTTACATAATACCTCTGTGACTACGTCCATTAACGTACCTCCCTCTGAACTCAGGCCCCGTTGTGATGTCGAGAGGGATTGTTCTTTCCTGTTTTGATGTTCATAG
>Ga0179593_1328664_pt1 | contig 12838 bp, 18 predicted proteins | sample CZODoug2_1_08_16_FD_185931 | JGI IMG/M metagenome (GOLD analysis project Ga0179593, IMG submission 185931) | Vadose zone soil fungal communities from Angelo Coast Range Reserve, California, USA - CZODoug2_1_08_16fungal (PacBio error correction) | ecosystem: Environmental > Terrestrial > Soil >... | reverse complement strand
TCTTTTCTTTTCCCCACTTCTCCGGACCGTCCTGGTTCAGATGTGTTTTTCCTTTTGTCCGTTCCCCTTCCCTTCAATTGACCCGCTCGTGACCGTGGATTCAACCCGGGAGCTGTCGGCCCAAAAAACGCCACTCTTTCCCCTTTGGCCCCCCCTTTCGGAAAGCCCCTTCTTTCACCCATCGTTGGGATTTCGCCTCGACTGCAACCACAGTAATAATGGGCCAACTTTCACCTTCTTCTTTGAATCCCTCCACCCCCCTGAAATCAGAGGGTCCGGCTGCACTGGTGCCCCCCTCTGTGGTAAGCCGTTGGATGGACGCCTTCTACGCCTTTTTTTGTTCCTTTCCCTCTTCCCCTTGGGGGGGCCGGAAATCCTGCTTTGAATTGTGTGTTCGGATTCTGAGGATCTGCCCGTAATGAACCTTGGTTTTTTACTGGGCGACCCCCCTTTTTTCAATCCCCCCCCCCCCCCCCGTTGGTCTGAACGAAACGTCACTCGAAACTGTAATTAGGGAATCGGTTGATTCAATGGTTCCACGTCTCTCTGGTAATGGGTTTTTCAAATTACGGGGTTGCCCCGCTTCCTTTTTTCCCAATTTTGCCCCTTCTGGGCCACGGCTCGAAAAGGTGGGTGACGATCGGGCCCAAGTTTTTTTTCGCACTTCTGTCGGGCCTTTCACTGGGCTTCACGGGGAAAGGCTCGAACTCCCCGTTGTTTGCTCCCCCTCATAATCTTTGCCCCCAATTGGCATCTTCCTTTTCTTTGCCGTTTCGGGGGGCCGCCCTCGGTGGTCCTTCGTTACTATTTGTGATTCCTCCCCTCGTCCGCCGTTGTCGATTTTTTTGGCCAGCTTGAGCGTGGCTGCGACGTGAGTTTTCAGCGGCGTCCGGCTGATTACTTTTGCCACTTTTCTCCGTGGATTACAACCGTTCCTGCCCCTAAATCTGACTCTTCCCATGGGGCCACTGGCTCGGAAGCCCTGGATTTTGGGTCTCCCTTCTCCCCAACTTTTTTTTCTTTCTTTCTCAATTGTTCCTCTCGGAAGCGGTATGTTTCCTTCAAGGGTTTCAAAGAGTGACTATGATTACCATCTGGGCCCCGTCTTCCCCCCCCCCCCTTGACGCGTGGATGGACTTTTTTCCCCTGTTCCCAAACGCCCATTTTGTTTCTTTTCCCATATTTTCCCGTGTCCGGCAAAGCCTGGAGGACAGAGTGATTAATCTACCTTTCTCTTGTTTCCTTTTCAATGGTGTCCCTTCCTCTAGTTTTAATGAAGTGGAATGTTTTGGTGTCCGGGGGTGTTTGCTCCCAGGGTATTCCCTTCATGGCTTACTTGTTCCCCGGTGGATCCTTTTTTTTCTTCACGCCCTTCCGCTGAACCACTACAAGAAAAACTAAAGTCGCCGTCCAATTGTGGGACCCCGTGCGCGTTCCTTTTTATTTTCCCCCGTTTCCCCGCAGGCGGCCTTTTTGCACCTGGTTTGCTGTTTGGGAAACCAGATAGGACCCTTCTTCTTATGACCTTGTTTTTTTTTTTTTTGCGTCCTTGACTACCGAGTTCTTGGGACTAGCTGTCAATTGGTTCCGGCCCGGAGGAATCTTTGTGTTTCCGTGAGGGAAATCCGTCTCCTGGCCACAAGGGTTCTTTCTTCCTCACTTTTTTTCCCTGGCTCTTTGCAAGCCTGGAGAACATCCATTGCTCATCACACCTGGACTGACCCCTTTTTACACTAGGGGCCACCTTACGAAGCCGTTTGCTGGCCATATGCACAAGCTGCCCTGCGTTTCCTCGGGGTTGAGCATCGGGGTCCAACGGATAGTGCGGTTTCACGATTTCCCCGCTATTTGCTTCCCCATGTTAAGGTACACGTTTCACTGGCTTGCGCGATAGGCCCCTAAATACCCCCCTTCCGCCTTTCCCGGCTTCCATGTGGGACGGCTCGTAACGTGGGCATCTTTTTTCTCACCTCAAGAAAGCGAATCATTGACGCCCTTTTGCCCACCTTTTTTACCTCTATGCACACCACGTTTTGAGCGAGGAATTTTCGTACAAATTTTTCTTCGGTTCCCCCCCTGCTCGGAAGCCTTTTGATGAGGGGACGGTATTTTTTTTCCCCCCGGTTCCCATTTTGGCCCGGGCTCGGAAGTGATACGCACGATCGGTGGTATTTTCAAAATGGACCGGTGCTCCACTTTCCCCCCCCCTTCTTGTTTCTGGACGTCTCTTTCCTCCTTTGCTTTTTTTCGGACCGTATGATGCTTCAATGTTTTTCCACGGATTCACCCCGTTGGCTTGACCTTCTCACCGGGATGATGGAACCCCTTGAGTGGGCTCCTTTTTTGCCCCCCATTTCCCCAGCCTTGCGATGACTGGTGATGTGGCGTGACGTTCCTTTTGAAAACTTGCCTTTCTGCTTTTCAATTTGGAAATTTTTTCTTTTGCTGTTGTGCCTGGGTCCCAGGTGTATTTCGTCCCCTGTTTTTTGGTGGTTACGTTTTTGCTTGTCTTTTCCCCCACCTTTTCACTGGCTCGTGAAGCCGGTGGGGGTCGGGTAGGCATCTTTTTTTGCGCCTTTGAATAACTACATACTTGGGGGGGGGGGTTTTTTTTTTACTAGTTCCCTGATCGTTTGTCTTCGATTACCACACAGTCGCGCGCCCTACCACGGGGTTTCCGTCCCCCCCTTTTCACGCTTGCAATTCCGCGTTGGTTTTGAGGAGCGATTATGGTCCCTTTCTTCCACTTCCTTTTGTTTTTAAGAATGAGGCTCGCCCCTTGCCCCCTGCCCTCCTCTGTAAAAATCCGTTGAAACCACCCTTGTTTGGGCCAACCTCATAGGTTTCATAGCCTTCTTTGTCTTATTTTATCTCTCGCAGTGGTCCGCGTTGTGCTCTCCTTCTTTTTGCCTCCCCCCCGCGCGCACCGGTAATAGAGGCGCTGCATTTGGCCACACGGACTCCCTCCCACCGCCCTTTTGCGTGTATCTTTGCACTGGACCCGAACCCCCCGGCAAGCCCCCTGATTGATCTTTTTTGTCTCCTTCCCCGCTTACTTTCGACGATCGGGCCCCCGGCCCCGGTTAGGGGGCCCGTAAAACGATCGTGTCGTTCCGTCCTTTTTTTTTCTTTCTGGCGCCGAGGTTTCTCCTAGAACCCTAGAATGGTCTGGAATCTTTTCCCTTTTTTTCTGCCATTCCCTCATGCTGTCCCTGATGTTTGCCCTTAGGTGCGCCCCCGCGCACGCCCTGGTGGGGACTACCTGTTTGTTCTTTCCTTTAGTCCTTTCCCTCTAGGGCCGGGTATACCTTAAGTTTGAAAAGGAGCCATTCCCCAAAATTGGCCCTTTGGTGCCGTTGCTCAAGAGATGTTTTTGGTGAAGGAACGCTTCTTTTTTTTTTTGTTTTTTTTCTCTCTTTTTTCTTGGTTTTGCATAGGTCGAGGATTCATTCCCCCCCGTGCGGTTGCGTCTCGGCCCCGTTTATGAATACATCCGTCCCGGGTACTCCGCTATTAACTTTTCCTGCTCACCCGGCGCCCGGCGAACGATAGGAGTTTATTTTTTTTTTTAATTCCTTTTTTAGTCCCCTGGCCTTCGGACTTGTTTTGGCTTCCACGGAATCTGTTCCGTTTTAGCAATATTATAACCAATTCTTCTGTATTGATTAGGGGCCCAACAGGGTTGGTGGGGCTTTCTTCTTGGACTGACGTCCCGTCGCAGTTTTTTTTCTTTGGCGTCGCTCGGCGTCACTTATGATGGTCTAACTTTTTTTCACCCAACTTCCCTACCGGTTGTCTTCTCATCGGACTTATTCCGGCGCCGTTTCGCCATTGAGTGCGGTTTCATTTCACTGCTGCACTTTCAACCCTTTTTCATTGCCTTGATTTTCCTTGGCTTCAACCCTTGTTAGCGTCATCCCGACTTTAGTCTGATGTACCCTCTCAGTTTCTAAGGGGGGAACGCTCTTTCCTCCCTTTCTCCGTTACTTTTGTTGCGAACCTTTGCCTTTCCGCCTGAATTCTTTGCCTGCCTTCCCCTGTCTGTACCAAAGAAAAAGCCCCCCTGGATAGGGTTCCTCTCGGTACCCCCTCCCCCCCCCTGGTCTCACGACGGTCGTCCTTTCGATCTGCACCTTTTTTGATTTTGTATCCCCGTTTCCTGTGACATCAATCGCACTTATACCTCTCGATCTAGACTAGATTTCTCCTGATTTTGTACCGGTTGGCGTCTCTCCTTTCTCCGATGCCCTTTCCCCCCTCCACAGAGTTTAAGTTCTTTTTTACTGTGTTCTCCTCTCGGCTTGGACGCATTGTGTGGTTCCAGCCAGATGCAAATCTTGCTGAGTTTTTGTGGCCGGGTGTTGTTCGGGTTATTTCTAGTTACTTTCGATCTTTTTCCCCCCTTTGCCCCCCCCACGTTTTGGCGCATTTTTATGTTTCAAATTTCGTTCTCGTTTTATGATACTTTTCGTTCGTATTTTTTTTTCGGAACCTGGATTGGACTTTGACTCTTTTGCGCCCTTTTCTTCAACCCCCTGCCTACTTCCCCCCCTTCTTTCTCTCCGTGTTTTTTTTTCTAAGTCGATAGCCAGTTTTACCCCCTTTTTTGCTTTCCTCGTTCCATTTTTCTCCCTGCATCCCGTCACAATCCCTTCCCCTGCGCCGTCAACACATTTTTTTGTAATACCCCGATCATTCCATTCCCATCCTAACCGTCCCCGAACTCTGAGTGCCCACCGGAACCTCGCCTCTTACAACAGATCGACCCCCCCTCCAATTTCACCCCACTCCCCCAAGTTCTTTCAGGTATCTCTATGAAAGTAAGTTTCTTCAAAGCCTCCCAAATTTTTTTTTTAGATTTCCCCACCTTTGCGTTTGCGCGCTTTGCGTAGCCACCCGGGGTTTCGGGAGCATCCCCCCTCCTCCCCTCCCCCCACCTAGCCCCCCCCCGTTTCGATCGATGTATTCCCCTTGATGTTAACTTTCTACCCCCACCTTGACCCCTTTCCTGAACATTTTTTTTTTCGTCCCTTTTCTTTTTTCGGTGTGACGTTTTAATGCTTAAAGGTAGATTCTGTATTCGACTCCCTGACCACTTTTTTTTTCTTCTGCCTCTGCGGCGGCGGTCAAGTGCAACACAAGTTTTGTTAGTCCACATCTTCCCCCCCCTGCCTCCCCCCCTTCCTAGCGTCCGTCCTGAGATACCTGCCGAGGACCTGGATGTCCGATCCCTGCCCCCTTCCACATGTTTCGTCCTGCATTAAAGCTGTTGTCCAAGCGCGCTTCCTGGACACCCCCTTTCCTAACCGTGAGAGAGACCCCGTTTGCTTTTCTCTCCCCAAGTTTGAGTTGGTCTATCCCAACCCAAACTCCCTAACTTCCTCTTGACTCTTCACATCCCCCTGTTCCTTTTGCTTTTTTTTTAGACCGTCTTTCCCCCCCCGTCCCCGACCTCCCCCGCCCCCCTGTTGCCTTCCTTCCATTGCCCCATCAACCCCGTTTTGGACTCCGTGGTGCTAGGGCCCCTTCCCTACATCTTTTTTCCCCCCTAGCCTGACGAGAAACCCCGTTGGCGTTGCTATTTTCTGATCCGACAGTCGGTCAATGTTCCTTTTCCGCCTTTCTTCTTCCTTTTGCCTTTTTTCCCCTCGCCGATATTTCGCGTTTGTAGTTACCATTCCTCTCTGAGGCACGCAAAAAGTTTTTCGACGCTGTGCCTGTCCTCCCCCTCGGATAACTCCCCGGGCGGGCTCGTGAATTTTATGTCGACCCAATCCTTTTCTTTTTCCAGTCACGACCACCCCCCCCGCGCTTTCGTGCACCTCAATCTCCCCCCCCCCCGGTGCACATTCTTTTATGTCGACCTTTTCACGCCGACCTCACCAACCCCCCCCCGCCCTTTCTCCGCGGCTTTATTCCTTCTTTCTTGAGTCTGCCCATTTATCGCCCTTTATGCGAACAATCTGGTCCACATTCGGCGCGCCTCGTCCTTCCCACTCTTTTTTTTGGCCTTCCAGCCCCATGCTCTATTTATGCGGAAGTCCGGACCACTAGATTCCCCACCGGGCTTTTAGCGTTCCCCTTATCCTTTTCTCTCCCCTTTGTCCCCCGTCCCCTGTGCGTTTGAGTGTTGCCGATTTATCGATAATCCGTGTTTTCCATTTTCTCCTTGCCTTTCCGTTGGGTCCAGTGCCAGGCTAGCAGCAATGTCTCGGGCGCTATCCCCGTTTCCTACTGCGAAATTAGATCTGAATACAACATTTTCTTTTGACCCTCTCTTGTTCGCAACTGCATTGGTACAAAGAAGAGACCCCCTCTGACTCCGGCCCCCCCCCCCCCCGGTTTTCGGACAAACCCAAACTTACGCCGGTTGTTTTAAAACCCGCGGTTTTTCCCCCCCCTTCACTTCTTGGGATTTCAAATTTCATTGTGACATTCGTGTTCCCCTTTTCATGGTTTTCTCCCTTCATCCCACAACTGTATTTGGGACCCACAGTGAGGTCATTTCCACACCACTCCGTCCCATCGAGGCTTACCACAGGGTTTGGACTAACCTTTGATGCGGCTTAGTTCTTTTGGACGAATCACCGCTTAAACCAACTCCCCTTGTCTTATTCCCTTGCGCCAAAGTTTCATAGGACTACTTTCATACTATGTGGCCCCCCATTTTTTGTAATCATGTCACTTCGGGGCCCGCCCGTCTGGCCAAGTTCTCACAGTTCCCGTGGCCCCATTAAATATAGCCTTCAGCTTGTTCCCCTCCGCCCCCGCTTCTGCCCCCCGTTCTTCCTCCGTGCCACCCATTTTTAAGCCCCCCCGCTGGCGGTTCCCTTTTTTTTTTTATTTGTCATCCCGGATTGGACGTGCCCACTGCAGCATCTTACGGATGGGCCTACCCCCCAGCGCCAAAGATTCTCTCATCCCGGCTTCCCTCTCCGTGGCCCATTGGACTATGCTCCGTTTTGAAGTCCCCACGCCGTCCCGCGTACTGGTCGCTTCCCTTGTGCGGCCCCATACAGAAACCCCTTGGGAGCATACCATCCTGTCAATGCACCTTTTTCATCACACGGGTCCTTAGTCCCCTTGTCCCTTGCAGCCAGTCTGGCCCCTTTTCTCTTTGTTTTACCCCCGGCTTACGAATCGTGTTGGCCCCTGACGATTTCCCCCAGTTCCATTTCGTCGGCTCGTCTGTTAAACTTTTTTCCCCCCTTCTTCCCCTTCCCCCCCTTTTTGTTTTTCCTTTCTTTCAATCGCCGTCCATGGGATCTTTCGTTTCATTCTGATTTCGTCATTCCCCCGGCTCCCTCTCTTCCGTTTGGCCCCTTACTTCCCTTTTCGGTTATTAGGCACAAACCACCCTTTCGGGGTTGTTCTACCAATTGTTCACGTTCACCCATTTTTGTTATGATAGTACCACCCGAATGATTTCCCCCGCTCCCGAGGTTTTCCCATCCCTCTTCCTCGGCCCTTTGTTGCCCCATTTTAAATGAATCACCTCCCAGGTCCTCCCCCAGTGTGGTTGTCTGTGTCGGCCCCACTATCGGCCTTCCCCTGATCCTTTTGTGCCCATTCAGTCCAAGAAACCCATGTTGTGGACTTATTTACCATTCCTCCACCTTTATCGATCCGTTACCCATTATCCCCCATTTCTGTCCGCACTCTGTACTCCCTCGCTTCCCCATTGAAAAGGCCATCGAATCCGTGTTGCTCACCTGGAAGCCGTCGTGGGGTCTTCTTCCACGCTCCCTATCTTCTGCAAAAGGACACCTCACTTCCCCTCCTTTCGGATTGTAGTTTTCTTTTTTCTTGTTTACAGGCCCCTTCCGAGCTTTTCTTTAAGAAGGATGTTCCGTGACTTACTCTTCTTTCCCCATTTCCCCGGCTTGAGCTTGTTTGCCCAATTTGCGCTCCATTGCTCCGTTGTTTCCTGAAGTTCGCAATCGTCATCCGGCCGCTCCCCGGGGTTTTCACCCCACATATTGAATGGCCACCTCACCCAGGAGTTCCCCCTTTCACTTCTGATTCGTCTCACGGATTAGAGCATTACTCCATGACAGGACTCCCCCAGATTCCCCTCTTTGCCCAATCCTTTTTCTTTCCAACCCCAGCCGTCTTCCCTTAAGCGATCGCACCGTTTTTCTTAAGCCTCCTTTCAACCCCAGGTACATCCGGCTTCGTCCTTTTGTCCATTTTTACTGATTGTTCGGTCTTTTTTTTCCTCCCACGGCTTTGCAGAGCTGAACATTGAACCTTCTCGTCCAGACTCAGTTCCCTTTCCCTTTTCCTTCCATAACCACGGCTTCCGACTCGGGTCAAACATGAAGCGGACAAACGGTCCTGTCCTCGTGGCACCCCCTTCTCTCTCGACATTTCATACAACATTTCCGAGGCAGTTTTTGAACCATCACTGCCCCCTGCAACGCCCTCAATTCCATAAACCCTCCTTTTTCCACGTTTTTTTCTATCGTTGCACCATTTATGCCCAGTTCCCCCCCAAACTCAACCCACCACTCCCCTTTTTTTTTCGTCCTTCAGGTCTTTTTTCCTCCGTTTCCCATTTGGTGTCGCCCTTGCCGCCCCCTTTTACAGTCAGTCTGGACTTTTGTTCCTCCCTTGCTTCGAAGCCCTGTCCCAATTGATTGATCCCTTTTCCGTTTTTTCCTTTCTTTTTCCATAAACGGCGCGGCGTGGTATTCCTTGTCCCCTTCCTGGAATTCATCATTCCTAGGCCACTTCGGTACCTTTTTCATCTCCCGTGTTACCATTAATCGAGCGGCGTTTTTTTGAAGGCAGCAGTCGTGGGTAGGACGCGTTCCTCCATGGCGTCTCCTCTGGCCCCATTTTTGAACTGGCCGTGTCTTCTTTCTTTCCCCTCTTTCATCCGGTTCTTCAGATGCGTTGGGCCCCCAATTGAAGCCTGTTGAGTAGATCGGATTCGCCCCACGGATTTTGTCATCCACCTTGATTCCATTTTCTGAGGAATACTCTTGATTTTCGTTTTGCCCTTGTGTCCGCTATTCCTGTATTCAACCGTGTCTTTTCTCCCGTAAGTTCCCATTTGACCTATTCCTCCCACCCCTTCCAACTCCTTGTTTTTTTTATTACGGATCCCCGCAGGCCGGTTTCCCCCACAATCTCTCTCGTTTCCCGCCGTTGTTGTTTTTCTCTCCTTTGCGCTCTTTCAATGGTGCACCGGCGTGGCGCCGTGTTGACAACCCCAAACTCTACTATTTGCGACTGTTTTGTGACTTTCCCGGTAAATATCAAATGTGGGTACCCCCCTGTTTTCTCCATGGCTGTCCGCCTGTAGACCAAATTCGTGTGCACCCCCCTCAACCTCCAAGTTTCCCCAATGGTTGGCAGTCTTGTTCCCTTTCCTGTGGTGACACTCGCTTGGCCCCGCTTCCTCTCGACTGTCAACGTCATCCATGGTTCCCCCCTTCCCTGAAAGCCTTTGGTATTTTGTGACTTGGCACGAGAACCCCAATTGGACCTCCCTTTTTTCCGTTCTAAATGTTAGCGGTCCTCCCCGGTCTTTGATGTAGTCCCGCATACTTTTTACCCTTTTGGTCTTTTCAATGGGGGCCACCCTGGCGTTCTCTTTTTCCAGTTTCCCAGGATTTCTGCCTTCAGTTCATTTTAATTTTTTTCCAGGGGAAGCAGGGGATGACGACGTTCCACAAACCCGCTCAATATTTTCCGTGAGATCACCTGGCCCACGCTCTCGAAGCTTACACTTCCCCCCGGCTCTGACTTTTCGGCGATTGGAGTTGAGTCGCTTCGTTTGGAAGTTCCCCCCCCCCCTGGCCTCTTTGTTTGATGTTGCGAGAACAGTTTCTGATTTTTTGGCCTCATTTGTCTTTCCATTGGGTCCCCCCGGTCCCGTTGGCCCCCCCCCTTCCTGATGCGTGGCAGTGCCCACTTTTCAATGGGGCCTTCCCGCCAGTTTTGAGTTTTATCCTCTTCGTCGTTGGGCTCCCTCGTCGTCAGTGTTTTGTTCCGACCCGGACCTCCTGTTCTCCCGTGGATGTTCCCGTCGAGGAGGGTGGAAGCTTTTTGCTTTCTTCCGTTCCTCTTGAACATGGTTGCCACTGGAACTCGTGCACCGATTCCTATGATCTCCCCTATTTTTCCCGCTTCAATGGTACCGAAGAATTTTATGACCTCGGGGCTTGACGGCTTCCCAACCACATTTGGCCTGCCCTGGCTTTGCACGTTCTTTTGTCCCCTGGATGGCCAAATGTCTTCCTCCATTTGCCCCTTTCCTTCAAGCTTGGGTGATGTTTGTACCTCTTAATTCTTGATGGATTATGAGCCTATGGTGGCAAAGGCTCGGACTTCCGTTTGGATGGACCGTTTCTGACTCCCTCGACACCGTCCCTGCTGCTTTTTCGTCTTTTTCTCTATGTACTCCCCCCTGCCTTTTTTTTTTTTTTGCTCCAGGATCCATTTCTTAATTCTCCCCATTTGTTTCACGTTGGACTTTGGTCCCCCATCAAGAACAAGAAACTCAAACAGTTCCTGCCGTCCTTGCTTCCTTTGTAGGAAGCTTTCCTTGGGACCTTTCCCTCCTTGCGACTTGGTTCCTTCTCGCTTTTTCTTTATGGGTCCCCACTTGCAGGTGATGACTTTTCCTGTTTTTTTGTCTAGAGATGGGGGCACCTTTTTTAATGCCGTGGATGATTTCCGATCCTCCCTGTTTCCCCCCCTTGGCCCCCTTTTCTTTTTCAAGCCACTAAGCCCGTTTTGGACTGACTCAACTTTTTTTCCCCCCATGGCTCTGCTGGCTTCTTTTTCCCCCCTTCTCCTCCCGCCTTGGATGAGGCGATGCACGCCTCTAGTTTTGCCTTTTTCTTTTTACTGACCTTTGGCATTTTCGGAAGCTTTGATTTTTTACGTTCTTCAAAGAATGGGTCTGTTTCTTCAACTTTTTTACAATGGGGCCCACGTGGTCGGTTCCTCCGTGGACTGCCTTATTCATCCCCCATCCCGCTGGTCCTTCATTTTTTCCGCAGTGAAACCCAAAGTCTTACTTTTATCCCTCTGACCGAAGCGTTTTTCCTAGTACTTCCCTTCCTCAATGGGTCCACGGATCTTGGTCTTTGACAAGGAGTCTGGCTTGCAATCATCTTTGCCTCCACTTGTGCCCCACCGGCTAGGACGCCGGCTTTTCTGTTTTCAGCATATGGTCGCCTCCCCCATGTTTGCCTTGCTTACAACTTTGAAGCTGTCTTTTTCATGGACCCATCCCTCCTCGGTTATCTCAACCCCCTGCTTGATGTCAATGGTTCCCTTTCTTGGATCGTGTTTTGCCGCAGGGTTTAGTTGGGGGATGCTTCGACCACTGCTTCAGCCGTTTTCCCGGCTTTTTTTTTTTCTTATTGGGGACATTCCCGCCACGGTGCCTTTCAATGGGTTACGGCAGCCTCCCTTTGTTCTTTTTTGGCCTATCCTTGACGGGTTAGGCTGGGCACCCTTTAATTTCTTCATGTTTTTCCCCGTGACCGCCGTTGTGAATTGTGATTACCTACTTTGGTGCCCCCCTTCCCCCTGCCCCCCCCCGTATTCCCTGGGGCACGTTAAGGTCCGCTTTGTTTTCTTTTTTAGGTTGATCTTTAATTCTTTGCTGCCCTGAATAAATTTGGACCGAGTGATTCGCTCCCCTTCAACGTATTTTATGCCCCGGATACGCTTACGTTGTTCCCCCAGCATGTGTTTAAGTTTTTCTCCCTTTAGCTTGCTGCAGTGGTCTCACCTTCGTCTTTAGTTTTTTTTTTTTGGCCACCCCCCCCTTGTCACCCTTCCTCACAGGCCACCCTTGACCACCCACCTTAGGGTGGCACAAACATTTTTAACTAGCCCTGGTTGATGTCGTTTTTGACCCCTAAAGGCGTCGGTTGGGAGTTACTTTTCATGGCTTCCCCCCCTGCCCCCCCCAGCGCTCCCACCCCCCCCCCATGTCTTTGCCATTTTTTTTCTCCCATTTTCTCCGTCTCCATCGGTCTCTCCGGTTTCCCACTTCCCCCCCCCTCCGCCGCTTAATGGCAGCCCCAGAAGCCCCGGCTCCTGCTTCTCGGCCACTTTTAACTTTTCTTTTCACCCTTCGCAGGTGGACGATCGTGTCCCTCCTCGTTCCTGGGGTTTCATCCCTCGTTGCCTCTTGAGCAGCCCCCTTGGAGCATTTTTTCTGTGACCTTTTTTCTCCCCCGGATTGTTTTTTTCATTTACCACACTGCTTCCTCCTTTTTTCTTTTCCCCTCTGCGTTTTTCCGTACGAGGATTGCAGGCACCTTTACCTCTTCTTAAGGTATTCTTTTCTTTTTCGTTTAGCCCCCTAATCTGTCTGTCGTTCACTCCAGTATTGCGCGGTCTTTTTTTAGTTCTAACTTCCTTTTTGTTTCACCCTTTCTCCCCACAGACCCAACCCTTTAGGGTTTTCTCATCGGGATGGTGTGTATCGCTAACCTTGTTTTTTTTAGCTGTTGACCCGCCAGGTGCGGTATTCCTTGCTGTCCACTTTTTTTTTCCCCTTTCTTGCTTCGTCGCCCTGTAAGGTCCGGATGATATACTCTTTTCTCTCACTTCCACGGCTTGTAATTACTTTCGGTGACATTAGTACTCCCTCCGGTGTTTCGCAAACCGTTCTTGTTCCAGTGGACTGCTGTTTCTTTCCCCCCGCCTGGAGTTCATGCCGTGTCACCGTTTTTTCTTATTCACATTTTCTGTCCGTGCCATCCCCATCACCCACCCCCCCCCCCCTTAACTCTTACTAGGAGTTTTATGCTTCGCTTCCCTGGTGTCGGCCATCTGTTCTTCGGCAGAAGTGTCGCTACTCTTG
>Ga0179593_1695857_pt1 | contig 12839 bp, 16 predicted proteins | sample CZODoug2_1_08_16_FD_185931 | JGI IMG/M metagenome (GOLD analysis project Ga0179593, IMG submission 185931) | Vadose zone soil fungal communities from Angelo Coast Range Reserve, California, USA - CZODoug2_1_08_16fungal (PacBio error correction) | ecosystem: Environmental > Terrestrial > Soil >... | reverse complement strand
ATTTCGAAGATTGCCCCTTTTCCTTTATTTTCCGGCCGGAGTCAACCCCCCCCCCTTTTCCCCGTCCCTCCTTTCCCTTTTTTTCACTCACGACAAGTCAGGGGAGGTGGGAAGTTTTACCCCCACTGCCGTGTCGCGCCGTCCACGACCCCTCTTGAGAGTTCAAAGCCTTCCAGTTTCTTTTTTTTTTTATAAAGGCTTTTTCCCTTTTCGGGTTCGGACCGGGGTTTCCAGTGCGAGACGTTTCTTTTCCAGGTTTTTCTCCTTCCAAACTTTTCCTGGGAGGCGGCTGGGAGTCCTCCCCCAGACCTCAGCTTGGAAATAACTCAAAGGAATCCTTGCGATAGTGCGACGGGTTTCTCTTTCATCCTCTTTTTTTACCCCCGTCAATTTTCGCTTTTTTTAATTTCCTCTATTCAGAAATAAACACGCAGCTTGGGTTGTTGCTACTCCGGCTGATTCATAAATGCCCCTTTTTCCGTCGCCCCCCTCTTCTTCTGAAGCTATTCGTTTTTACCTGATTTCTGTCTTCTTTGTTTTGCCGATCGACCACGTACCTTTTTGACCTTAAGGCCCGTTTGCCTCCTGTCCTCTACCTTTTTTTCTCCGCGTAACAAAAAGGTCTTACATTCGACCCCGTCCTCATAGATTTCAATCCGGTTGGCGTTCTCTCACGCTGATGAGGCCTTCTCTTTTCCTCCATCTTGTCCCCGGACTTCCCCCTTCCCCTTTAGTTTTCTGAAGTTTTAGTTTTTCCCGACCGGCCTAGCTCTCGTTACCCCCATTTTTCCTAATTCTTTTAGACTGTTCCCCCCCTTTTCGTGAGGACACCCTTTTTAAGAAAAAGAAGCTGCCCTCGTTTGGGAAACTTCATAATCTTCCTGCGGCGCCTTTTTTTTGTAGTTCTTTTGAATGATCTTTTTTTTTTCGGCTTCCTGCACCCCCCCCTAAATCGTTGGTTGATGCCTTACCCGTGAGATTCCCCTGGTGCGGCTCGAAAACCTTTCCCTCTTTTTTTGACTAATGTGTCCTCCCCCTTTCCCCCTCGCCTTGGTTTTTTCTTCGCACACGCCAGGCCATCGTTTCCAGGGATCTCCCCCTTTTTCGATGTCGGAGGCCGTTTTTTCTCTCTTTTTCCCTCCCCACCTTTATGCCAAATCTTCAGTTACCGATCCTAGTTTCAGCAGCAGTCATAACCTTCCCTCCCCTCCAGGGCACGATCGCTCTCCCTTCTTTTCCACCTTCGAATCCCCTCGATTTTTCACAAGTACAACCTGCTTTCTCCGTCACAGCACTCTTTTACTCCCAAAAGCGCGTCGGATAGTGGAGAGTCGTCTCCCCATTTTTTTTCACACTCTTTTTGACAACAAGTCCTTTCCCGCCAACTCAACAGTTGTGCAGCTCCCCTTCCGATGACCTTCGTGCCAGGTTTTGTTTTCTCGTCGAAAATGCGGTTGATACGCGATAGTACCAGGTCGATCGTACTTCTCGCTCCTGTTACGCAAGTGCTTAAGACCCCATCCTCAAGATTTCTTCCGGTGTTTGCGTGCGCCCTACGATTTCCCGTTCCTTTGCATCGTACACACTCTCCCCCTCATTGGGTCTACTTCCTTCATCCCTTTCCCCGATCTTCGCTTTTTTTCCCTTTGTGCCACAAACTTGGTTGCCCCTTTTCCTTTTGGAATCCACGCTTTCTTCAGGACGCTTAAAAAACAAAAAGCGCCCCCCCCCCCCGCCGTGGCCCCCTTTCCCCCCCCCTTTTCCAATAAATAATGGCTACAATGTTTTTCTCTCCCCTAGGACTGAATCCTTCGTTCAAATGGCTTTGAGCCACAGTGAAAAAATGAGCCGGATCACCCCCCTCCTTCCCCCCTCAAAGTAACCCCCTTTTTCTTTCTAAAGTTGAAAGCCAGTTTCCCTTTTGCTTCTTCTTCCCTGGTCTCGCCATCCATCCCTCGCCCTTTTTCTCCCAAGAGCGGCGGCCCTTTTTCCTTTTTCCAAGAGCCCTTCATGTCGTTGCAGAGTCTTGTTGATTTGTCTTCCTTTTTCTTCTCAATCTCCCCCTTCCCTGCGAGCAGAGGACGCTCTCGTTCCGCCTGACCTTCCTTTCCTTGAAGGCCGCGGACCAAGATTTTTAGGATTCAGGATGCCCCCTCTTTCTTTTTCCATGTGCTGCCGTGCTCCTCTCCCCCCTCCTCCCCAGGTGCGCCTTTGAAAATCACTTTTTCCCCCTTGGGCAATTTCTTGTGGGTCTGCGCGACGACCCCCTTTTTCGAAAATCCGCCGCTGACCTTTCTCTCTTTTTTCACGCGATGACCTGCCGGCCCTTTTTTTCTTCTCGCCCCAATCGCCAAGGCTTCCTAACGTCCCTGCCCTGTAGAACGTCCTCCGTCCCCGGAGAGAACGATTGCTTCTTTTCCTTTCATTGTTTCCTTGTCTCGATGAGAAAAAGAATTCTTTTTGTTTTTTTTCCCCCCGCTGTCTGAAGTTCGTCGGGGTTCCCTCTTTTCCTCCTCCTTCCTTTTCTCTCTCTCTTCTTAAAGAAAAAGTCTCGAAATTAAGCAGCAGCGAACTTCTTTTCTCAATCGAGTTTACCCCTGTTCTAGGCAAATCCACACCCCCCCCCCCCCCCCCCCCCCCCCCCCCCCCCCCCCCCCCCCCCCCCCCCCCCCCACCCCCCCCCCCCCCCCCCCCCCCCCCCCCCCCCACCCCCCCCCCCCCCCCCCCCACCCCCCCCCCCCCCCCCCCCCCCCCCCCCCTTCCCAGCACGCAAGCATCCTTTCCTCCCCGGCGCTCCCCTTCCTTTCCCCTATCTAAGCAACCTATCTTCCTCCCATGATTTCCCCCCATTCTTCCTCCATCTCGTTACAACCATTTTCGCGGCGGATTCGCACCCCCCCCTCCGCCTTTTTTTGCCCCGCCCCGCAACAATCCTTTTTTCGGATTTGCCCCCGCATCGGCATGCGGCGAGCGTTCTCTTTTTTTTCAGAGCACCCGCTGCATCCTGATTCTACTTCCGTTCCCCTTTGGGATCTTTTTCCCCTTTGAAATGAGGCTCTTTGGAAACTGAGCCTTGTCGGACCTTGCGCATCTTGCGTTTTTTTCCCTGGTTTCTTCCCACAAGGTCCCTTTTTCTCCATGTGAAGGGCTTTCCTTGTTTCCCCCCCCCTCCGATGCGCGCTCTTGGGAGACCAAAATCCTGGGTCCTCTTTTCTGGCCCCTTCCGGAACCCCCCCTCTGAGTCCATGGAATTAGGGAAATTTTTTCCCCTTGGAAAGCTCCAAGTTTTCCCCGCGGAGTACCTTTATCCGCTATCTTTTTCACTTTTTGAAAACCCCTCCTTTTCTCTCGTGTAGCTCTTTTCCCCCACAGTGTAGCCAGATGTATGGCTCCCTATTGTTGAAGTTTCTTTTTTTGTTTGCTGCGCGTCTGAAGAAATTACGCCCCCTTCGCTCTCTTTTTTTTCCCCCGCGTCCCTCTAAGACATCGAATCCCCTGGGAGAAGGAACTAACCAACTGCTGGAAGACTCCTTTTCGTGTGTACGATGCACAAGGACCCTCCTCCCTTTCCTCTGCCGGACTCCCTTTTTCCAAACACCGCAATCCTTCCTTTGTTTTCTGACTCACGTTGCGGATTTAGTTACGACCCGCTTCTCCTCCCTCCCCCCCGAGCGACCTTGTTTCTCTTTTTCAACAGCATGGCTCCCGGATGCCATACATGTGCACGACGGGGGACATTTTTTCAGTGATCGGGGAGCTGCCACTCCCCTTTCTTTTCTTTTTTTCGCGCTCCTCCTCTTTTTTTTTTTTTCCAGAAAAAAGATGGGGTTCTTTTTTCCGACGAATACTACCGACCCAGACAGCGCTTTTATTCGTTGCGTGCTTTCTCCCCCGGAGCCTTTCTCCTCCTTGGTGGTGACTGAAAACTCCTGAGTCTCCCCCCCGTTGTGAACAAAGAAGTTGTACTGGCGGAGTCTTCTTAAGGGTTTCTTTTTTAGGAACGGCGCGTAGATCTTGGTGCACTGGTGATTTTATTGAAAGATTGTGGCATGCCCCTCTTCCGCAGAATCTTTTCTCCCCCTCCTCACATTCCCCATTACGGGAGATCCTGGAATTCGGGCGTTGAAAGGGGGTGCGGCATTCGAGTGTTTCAAGGAGACCTCTTTTTTTTTTTCCCCGCACCCTCTATTCGGCAGCCACAAGGCCCTCAAGGGGAGCAAGCCAAACGAGTTTTTGTTAAGGTGCATGTTCCTCTATCCCCTATCATTCCCCACGTTCCTACGCCGAAGTGAAAGAGTCAGCTTGTGGACCCGCGCGTCTCCCCTCCTGTCTGTTTAGAACCAACGTATTGACACTTTTTCACCGTCTTAAAGAATGTTCCTCCCCATCCAGGAAATGGGTCGGTTTTCCAACTTTCGAGTCGGAGCCACCAACCTTTACCCGACCCTTACCCAACCCGCGTTGGTTCCGATTTTTGGCGGACGGATGCGACATTCCTCCTTGCTTTTTTTCCCCGGCCACGGATCCGGTCTTTGTTTGACTTATGTTGGCGCTGGGGTGTCTTCAACATCATCCAGATCCGGTCGTTTTTCCCTTCCCTTAGTCCCAAAATTCTTTCTCGTGCAAAAATTACCTTGCAAGCAGAATCAGGACTCCAGAGCTCATCAAGCGAGCTTTTTTTCCCTTCTCTAAGGGTCCTTCTTCCTTCCCCCTCACTCATAAAAAGCCTATCAACACACTTTTCCGTGTGTATGTTTCTCTTTCGTTGAAAGACCAAGGCCGAAATTGACGGGGTTCCCCCTCCTAAACGCCCTCTCTGAACCCGCGACTTCCCATCCCGCCCAAAAGATTCCTTTGAGTTATTTCCTACCCTCTTTTTCCAACTCTTCCAGACGCATTGGAGGACTCCCCCCTCTCTCCCCCCGGAGATTTTCTTTTTTCCCACAGCGGAGACGGACTTTTTATCCCCCCCCCCTGCGCACCTCCTATCCCCCCGCAGGCTCTGCTCTTCTTCCTCTTCCCCACAACGCTTCTTCCTTTCAGTTTTCCTATTTCGGAAGGAATTCGGCTCCACATGCCAGTCTGGGGAACTTACCAATGCGGAGGACATGGCCCCACTTTCGTTCGGTACTTTTTTTTTTTTTTTCCTCCGGCGGACCTTAATGCCCTTCGTCGAAATCTCTCTCTTTCCTCTTTTCGAGATATTTCGACGCCTTTCCCCCCCCCTTTAATATTTTTCCTCCGAAACCCCTCCCCCCTCTTTGGAACAGGTCCCCAGGGGCGGATGGTAAGTTCCCCTCCCCCCAGTTTTTTGTCGCGCCGTTTTCCCTTGGTTCCCGTTGCGTCACGAATAGAGAGTTCAAAGCCCCTTTTGGGGTGACGGATACCTTGTTGGCCGAGCCTGCCGGGTTTCGACGGCTTTCTTTGAAGTGCGAGCCGTTTTTCTCGGATCTTTTGTGTTTCGAAACTGCTTTTTTTTCGGGGTTCTCTGGCTGCGTCCCAATTGCGGCTTGGGAAGCGTTCCGGTAGGAATAACTCAAAGTTTTTCCGGTTCCCTTTTGGGTTCCGGTTACGTTTTTGTTTTTTTTTTTGTCACCCCCTCTCTTTCGTACGACTTTTTTTTTTCCTTTTCCGATTCTTTCTCCCCCCCTAACAAGCAAGCTGGGTGGTTGCTTTTTTCGCGTAGACGGTTAATAGCCCTTAGCTACTTTTCCGTTTCTTTTAATGAGATATTCGTTCTCCCTTTGCTTGCTTGACACGTTTTTCTTCTTCGAACCGTTACATCCAGAGTTTCCCGTGCCGTTGCTGAGCCCGATCTGGAGGATGTTGTTCCCCCAAGGCACCCCATCTGACCAAACTCCTTTACTCGATACAGAAAGGGTAGTTCGCTTCAGCACGATGAGGAGCATTCTTTTGCGCTTGCAGGCTAGGAACCCCTTTTTTTTTTTAATGTGACTTTTTTTCCCCCTTCTGATGTTGGTGTAAGCCCTTGAAGTCCCTCCCCCCCCAAAATTGGCTTCTTTTTCCTTCACTTTTAGTCCTTTTATCATGTAGGGCCTTTCGCGACCCCCAACGAACCCCCCCACGCGGGGCCAATCATCTAATCCTCTGGACGTTCTCTTCGTAGTGTTTTCCTTTCTTTGTTTCTCGTTCCTTCCCCCCCATGTCCAGAATCGTTTGGCTGCTCTCCATGATTCCGTGTGGCACCGGTCTCCCCTTCCCTCCTGTTCCTGGAAAAGGTGGGTCCTCAGCGCCTTTGTTTTTTCACCACCTGTCTCACACGCCGTCTTTCTACCTAATCGTTTCAGTTGCGTGTCTTCTCTTCCTCCCCTTATTTCCTCAACTCCCCTCCCCCTTTTTTTAAAAATCTTTCCAGAGTTACCCCACCGATATATGGCGATTTCCTACCTTCCGGACCTCTTTTTGCCAGTGCGATCCCTCTTTCTTTCCCCCATTCCTCCTCCTCCCTTTGTCAGTACACCCCCCCTTCTTATGTTTTTAAGACGCGCTCCCCATCCCCTCCATAATGGTCGGATCTTTTCTTTTCCCCCTGTGGTGTCCCCCCCCCTTCCCTGCACCACGGCCTCGCCTTTTCCAATCATCACGTTTCGTTCAGTCCCCAGATTCATTCCCTTTGTCCCAGGTCGTGCCAGGTCCCCCCCTTCACTTCTCTTCCCCCTTCCAAAGCGACTCCTTATCGCCCAGCGTGTCGTAACTCTTTTTTGAAGATCAACCTCTCTTCTTTTTGACGGTGTTTTCTCCCTTCACCCCTCTTTTTTTTCATTGTGCATCGTACACACTATCCTGAAGTTGGTAACCTTCCCCCCCCCTTCCCCCCACAGATCTTCCTCCTCTTTCTAGTCCGCTGTGCACTTTGTCGGAAGTCGTGGATCCTCCCTTTCGTAAGAAGCCTTCCCTTTCCAACCCCCCTTCCCCGCGCCTACCACCCGAACGTCTCCCCCCTTGGCTACAATGGGTTATTTTCTTTCCCTTAGCTATCCCTCTACTGCCCTTTTTCACATGGCTTGAGCCAACATTTTCGAGGTCTTTTATACTAATGAACGTCCCCCTTGGAGCTTTTTTCCATTTTACGAATTCATGGATATTTTTTCCTTTTTTTTTCGGCATTTTCCTCTTTCATGTTCCCAGAGGGTATCCAAGGCTTTATCCACTTCCCCTCAAGAGCCTTTCCCCGAGTTCCTTGCTTGATGTCCGCTAGTGCTTTGTTTTTTTTTAATGTTTATTTAGAAAAAGCTAACTCTTCGTCATTTTTTTTGTTATTGTAGACTGTTGTCCCATTCCCTTTTTGTCCTAGCTTTCCTTTCCGCATGTATTGGCCCAACCTTTTGCTTAGGCATCAGGATCAGCGGTTCTCTCATAGAACCGCTAGCCCCCCCTTCCGGCTGCTGCTTTTTTCCCTCAACCACCGGGAATTTGTTGCTTTGGTTTTCCGCACGCCGTCCCTCGTGGTGATTGTTTCGCCCTCCGCGCGCAAGGCCTTTTAAACGAGATTGAAGCCGTTCCTTTTCTTTCCCCCAATCTCCCTCTTAGGATATGGCAAGACTGGCCTACTCCCCTCCCGTCCGGAGACGTGGCGTGCGTGCTGGGGAATGGCAGAAACGTGGTACCATTCTATTGAGAAAGAATTCAGCCCCCCCCTTCTTTTTTTTTTCTTCGCTGCGAAGTTCGTTTTCGGTTTTCCTCAATTTCTCTTTCTTCTCCCCCGTTTCATTCTGAAGAAAGTTCGTTCATTCTTCCCTCCCTACCGCGGCGAAGAACCCCCCCCCTCTCTATTTTTGTTTTTCTTTCTTCAATCCGAGAACCCTTGCCACGCCCGCCTCCTTTTCTCAGGACGGCGGCGATGACTTATATCCTTTTCCTTCTTCTTAAAAGCACCGATAGAAGCGTTCTTTTTTTTTCTCCCCCCTTTTCGTCACACCCTTTTCATCTCGTACACACAGGCGCTTTTCTTCCTCCGGAAACACCCGCCTCCTGTCTTCGCGCAGAAACGCTTGTTGAATGAAGGATTCCTTTTCCCCATGCGGCGATCTTTTAGTTCTTTGAGAGCACCCGCTGACATTCTGCACTGTTTTCCTGGGCACCTCGTCCATGCAATGAGTCTTTTTCTACTTTGGAAAAAGCTCTCCTTTCCTTCCCCTCCCCGCGCATCTTTCTTTTTTTCCTCCCTCTGTTGACCTGGGGCATAACCCCTCCGGAGACCCTGGATTCTTAACCTAGGATATTCTGGTTTTTTTGCCGATCACTTGGTCTCCTTTTCAACCTTTTTCCGTCTTCTTTTTTCTGCAATTCCACACGGTCCCCCATAGTCCATGAATTTTTCCCCCAGTTTTTGGAGGCACTGGTGCCAAACTTAGACCGTTTTCGTGACGAGTAAATGGACTTTCCCCCTTGGTACCGCCCGTTCCGGGGGTAGTAAGTAGTTTGCAAAACCCTAGCGTCTTTATGTGACTTTGCGGTTCCGCTGTTGGAAGTGTATGCTTTTTTTTTTTTTTTCCCTTCCGTCTGCCTCCCCTTACTCCCGTGATTCCAAATTCGACATCGTTTCCAGCGGACTATTTAACACTCTACAGCTTCTGTGGGAACCATTCCCTTTGACCAACTGCTTTCCTTTTTAGGTGTGTCCCTCTCCCCCAAGTTAAATCGGAAGAGCTCTCACCCCTCCCACTTGCGACAGTGGCTCTGAGGCTTTCCCGTGCGAAACTGGATTCCTCCTTTTCTTTCCTCTGAAGTCCTCGCGTTTGGGGGGGAGAACTGGTCTATCCGCCCCCTATTGTCTTCTCTCCATCCGTTCTTCCCAGAAGATGGCCCCTTTTTCGGGCAACTCCCCTTTTCGGGGGGGGGGGGTTTTTGGGGCGGGGGGTTTGGGGGGTTTGGGGGTTTGAAAAAGGTGATGGAGTTGGCGCTTCGTGGTGCAGCGGACCCCTTTTTCTTTCTCCCCCCAGTTTTTTCCTCCCCTATCAGACCGCTTGGGTAGTGGCTGGCCTAGAACCACTTTTTTTGGGGTGGCCCCCCCCCTCTTCTTCGTAAACGTCTTGCGCCCCTTGTCTAAGTGATAGCGATCGAACTTTTTTTTTTGCAGTAGGTCTGATTGTCGCGCGGTTATCGGGGAAATGGTCTGTGCATCAAGCGGAGGGAGTTGTGTTCCCTTTCTCTTCCTCTTCGCCTGTGTCCATCCTCCCCCTTTATTACGGGAGATCATGGAAAACGCTTTTTTTTTTGCCCAACCAAGGCGTCTTGTTTCGGGATACCAGGATCCGCAAACTTTTCCGCAACACGGACACTTCCCCCTTTCCTGTCGAGGTCCCTCCCCCCCCCCCTTTGAACTGGTTAATTTTTTATCATTAAACCCCCCTCGGTACGCCGAAACGTCCTTTCTGGTTCAAAGCCACCCCTTCTTCCCCCCCCCCCTCAGCGTTTTTCTTTTCAAGAATGGTGTCCGGACGGACCTTTCAGCCTTGCTCCCCCACAGGCACTGGGGGTAACGCGCGTTTTTTCTTGCACCAAAAGACGCCCTCTTTCCCCTTTTCCTTCCCCCACGCGTGTTCGCGGCCTTTCCCCCCTTTGACCGGATGAGAAGGCCCCTTTTTCTAGCTGACTACTGCTTGAATCGTTTTTCGAAGGTATGGTCCCCGCTTTTTTTGCCTTGGGTGCTCCCTCCATCATCCAGATACGTTTTTCCATGTTGCTGTCCCAACTGCCATGAATCGAGAGGCAAAACCTTTCCTTTTCCCCCCTAGATCATCCTTTTCTTCTCCGCATCATCAAGCGAGATTCTTTTTGGCAAGTATAGGGCATGGATGCAGGCAGCCGTTCGAGCGCACTTTCAAACAACCCAATTCTTTCTTTTCCCTCCCCGTTCAAATGACCCCTTCCTTCCCCCCTCCGAAAGCCTTTGGAGTACCCCCCTATGGAAACGGACGTAATTCCCCTCGAACAGAGCCCCCTTCATCACACCCTTTTATTTATCACCTCTCTTTTCTTTCTTGGAATTTTGGGGACTCAGCCTTTTTTTCTTTCCCCTTTAGAGATTGATTTCCCCTTTTCCCCCCTCGGAGCCGGACTGGGCAGGAACTGCCCTCCTCCCCGCCGCGTCCGAACCGCTCTTTATCCTCACCCCTTCCCCTCCCCTTTCCTTCCTTGAATCTCTCTCTTCCTTCCTCGTGGAGGCGCGACACGGACAACTTTCATACCCTTACTGGACCTTTCCACCTTTTCTAGGGGCGGTACTTTTTTGTGAGAATAATCACCCTTCTCCCCCTCCTGCGTCTCCCTCTTCTCCTATCAATCCGTGGTTGTTGTGAGGATCGGCTGCAAAAATGTTTTCTCTTTCCGCCGGGCGATCCCCCTCCCCCCAGTACTTTCTTTGGCCAGGTTCCTACGCCGTTTTTTATGGTAAGTTAACAAGCCCTTTTCTTCACCAAACCTCCCTTTTGCCCGTCGAATAGGAGAGTTCATCTGTTGAGGATAAAGTTGTATTCTCCTTTCTCTTCTGGTCGGCTTCGTTCTCTTTTTTTCCGCATGAAGTGCGAGCAGTTTTTCCTCCGGGGTGGTTTTAACTGCCAATCATCTCTCCTTTTGGGAGTCCTCAATGCGGCTGGATTCCCCCCTCCCCTTAGCTCTTTCCTTCCGGTAATCCTATTTTTTTTTGGTGTTTCAAGCGTACGGTTACGTCTTCCTTTTTTTTTTCAAATTTTCAGCTTTCGTTTCCCTGCCCCCTTCCCTTGGTCACTTTTCTCCCGATCGCCAGACCCTTGGGTTGTGAGGCTTTTGATTTTTTCGCTTAGTCATCCATTGCCCTTAGATAATTCCTTTTTTTTTTCCCTCTTCTCTTGAATCTCTCTTTTTTTTGGGACAGTCTGATTAGTGCTTGTCTTTTCCTCGACCGCAACCTGAGTCATGGCAGTGGACCGCAGGCCTTAGTGAACCTTCCCTTCTCTTTATTTCTTTTCTTTTTTCCCAAAGTCCAAACCAGCGATCCCTCAGATTACAGAAATACCGTGGCGAGTCCTGCTTCCCCTCCCCCCCCCCCTCTGATGCGGACATTCGCATCCGGCAGCCAGCGACCGTTACGTTTCTTCGCGCGCTTTTGTTTTTCTTGGAAAAGAGAATCACCGCCACCCCCCCCCCCCCTGCTTTCTTTCATTCTTTAGGACTGTAGAAACCCCCATTCTTGTTGCGCCCCCAGTACGCTGATGTTGTTAGACTTTTTCCCCCAGCAGTCTTTCCTTTCCTTTTTTCGTACACTTCGGAGTGTGTTCTTTTCCTGCCCCCAAATAGTCAACTTCTTTGTGCTTGCTCTTATTTTTCCGTTTTCCCCTTTCTTCACTCCCGATATTGTGGGATGACTTCCCCTGAAAAAACCCTAGTCGGTTGCAGCACCAACCTGTGCACAAGCCTTTTCTCACGTAATACGTTTCTTTTTCCTCCCCGAGAAGATGTCTTTCTTTTTCCCCCCTCACTCCGCTTGATTTTTTTTAAATCCAGACCTCCTCCCGAAGAGCTCCCTTCAGCAGCCTTTCTCCCTCTCTTAACTTTTTTTTTCCCCCATTTTCTGTTAAGAATCCGATTTTAAGTCCATCTTGGTCCGCGTCAGACGTCGGACGATACATTTTTTGTCGGTAGGCCCCTTTTCCCAAAATGGGTTTCCCCCCCTCCTTGTTCCGCGCAAAAAGCTGCCCACTCCCTCCCTCTTTAGTGCAGCTCCTTCCCCCCAGATGAATTTTTCCCCCCCTTTTTCCCGTCCCCTCTTTCTTTTCCCGGGACTTTCTTCGTCTCAAGTCTTTTTTTCGACTCCCCCCGGTCCGTACTTCTCGCCCAGCTTTCTTTCGCACGTGCTGCAAGTCTCCCCCTAGCTCCCATTTTCTTTTGGTGTTTGCAGTGAGCCCTCTTCGCTTGTTTAATCGTTACCACACCTCCTTCTTAAAGACAGGTGGTTTCTCCCCCTCCTTTCCCACCGATCTTCTTTTTCTAGTCCGCTGTGACAAATTTGAAGTGGATCACGCTTTCCCCTCCTTAATTCTTCCTTCCCCCCCCCCCCAAGCTACCCCCCCGCTCACCCCCCCCCCCCCGAAAAGTTTCCCTGGCTACAATGGTTATTTTTGCTTTCCCTTTTCCTACTTAAACCTTCCGTTTTCCACTGGCTTTGCAGCCTTTCCCCGAGAGTATTAAATTTTCCCTAAAGTAACCCCCCTTTCGCCTTCCTCCCCAAGCCAGTGACTCCCATTTTCCCCTTTCTCTTTTTGTTATTTTCGGCATTGCCTCGCCAAGCCATCCCTCTTCTTTTTTTTCGACCAAGAGAGTGCTGCTTTTTTCCTCCCCTCGGGTCCCTCTCCCCCCTTTTTTCGAGTTCTTGTTGATTTTTTTCCTGAGGTACTCTCACCTGAACAAGATATTGCGAAGGTAGAGCAGTTTTTCCAAGTTAATGTGCAAGAATGCTTTTCCTGGAACAGTTTCCCCCCTATCCCAAGTGACAAGGGTTCACTTTCAGGATTTTCCCCGGGCGGACGCGACTTCGTACTTCTCAAGGCTTCCCTCCTTTTCCCTTAAAACACGAGCCCTTTTTTTCGTCCCCTCCTCTTTTTCCCCAGCCGTTTCGAAAATCCGCCCGTTTAAGAGCATGTGTGTAAACCCCCCTCTCCCCCCGAATTTTTTTTCCCTCCCCAATCGACACGCTGATCTTTATCCCGGACTGCACTTCTATCACACGTCATCGCGCCGTTCCTTTTTTTCTTTTGTGCATGCTGGAAATGGCCTTTTTCCCCTTTTTTAGACCATCCTCCTCCCCACCTCCTTCTTTTTTGTTGCTTTTTTGTGTCCCT
>Ga0179593_1536135_pt1 | contig 12839 bp, 19 predicted proteins | sample CZODoug2_1_08_16_FD_185931 | JGI IMG/M metagenome (GOLD analysis project Ga0179593, IMG submission 185931) | Vadose zone soil fungal communities from Angelo Coast Range Reserve, California, USA - CZODoug2_1_08_16fungal (PacBio error correction) | ecosystem: Environmental > Terrestrial > Soil >... | reverse complement strand
TTTCTTTCCAGTAGATTATATGTTTTTTCTCGGGTTAAAGTTTATGAGACCTTCCCCCGCCGTGGACCACTCTTTTCTCATTATCCTTCCCCCGTTCACCTTTCTTAGCGAGTCAAGTAATTTCCTTCAGTTCCCTTAGGATGGTCCCCGTCGTCATATTTCCCTAAAAATGATTTTTCTTCCTCCCGTTGAAGGCCTTCTTTTTCAGGATCTTTCTTCTCGTTCTTATGGGAATACCTTTCTGGTTCCCCCCGAACTTCCTTCCCCACGTCAAAATGGGCCACCTGCTTTGTTACAAGGCCCCTCCCCCTTGAGTTCTTCGGGAATGAGTTTTTTTCCCCCCTTTTCGATGAAGCTTGTACCGGATTTTTTTCGTGCAATGTGTGAAAGAGCCCTTCCCAGCACCCCCTTTTTTCTCCCGCGAATTTCAGCCTGGAATTCCACTGGGTGTTTTTCTTAGCAAGGCTGTAGTTGCCTCCTCTAAACCTTTTCCCCTGTCAGTTTCTTTTTTTTTTTTCTCTACGGAGGACGGATTTTTTCCTCTTTGTCTGGTTCCCCCCCCCCAGATTCCCCCTTTCACCTCAGAGGTTTTTCTCTTGCTCGAATCCCCGCGTAACTTCAACGCTCCCCTTACTGGATTTTCTTCCCTTCATGCCACCTTCTCTTCCGCGTACTGCATCCCTTTTTGGTCCTGGGTGGAAAGATAAGCGTCTCCCCGCTGCTCTATCTTGTAGTATACGGTTGGTAGGCGCCCCCACTATTCCTTCGAAAAGCCCCTCTTCCTGATTCCCTTCCCCCGGAACTCGTTAGAGGGTTTTTTTCTCGCGAGGCAAGGTTTCCCCGGCCCACCCCCCCCTGGGTTTTTTCGCGCATTCTTTCCACGGTTTTTTCCTACGCCCTCCCTCATGGTATGTACCCCCCTTGTATCCTTTTTCCCTCCTCAGGAGGCTCCCTTCACCCCGTTGTCACTTCCCTCTGACGACACAGACGTACGTTCAGACAATTCCCTGATTTTAAATCCTTCCCCCCTTGCACGTTCTTTTTCGATCGCATATAGTTTTCCCTGAAACTACCCTTACCTCCAACCGACCCCCTTTCGCCCCCTTCGGTTGACGCATTTCCCCCTCTTTTCTTCAACTAGCCAGAGAAGGGTCTAGGTCCCCCCAAGTGGTCGAAATCCACCCCCCACTTGCCCGGCAATGGAATTCCAACCCTCGGACCTTTTCCCTCTCCCCCCCAAGAATGATCTGACCTCAACCCCCCCCGCCAAAGGTTTCGACTTCCACACTCTTTTTTTTTTCAACTGTTCACACCTACCGCACCCTGCCGTATGAACGTTGCTTTGGGTGTCTTCTCCTCCACGAAGTGCTTCTTTTCTCTGACTCCCCCTTTTTTCAGTTCCCTCGGTCTCCCTTGCATGACTGCGCGACCTCACGCCCCCTTTTTCCACCGAGCGCCCATCCTCGGCACTTTTTTCCACGACTTGGCACCCCTCGATGGCCCACCTTTGGTCAACGAAGTGTTCCCTTTTCTTCAGGGTCTTTTCCTTTCCTCCCAGTGTATTTAAAATTAAACGCCAAGGTTCCCCTGTAGACTTTCGGGTAATCCTTATAAAGTTACTCTTTCTCAAAGACACTGAGGTCCTCCTCAAGATCTGGTCATATGGAAGTGTGGGGAAGACCCTATTCGTCAGCGCCTTCCAGAGGTTCCAGAAACAGTGCCTTTGGTGAGCTCCGAAAGCGAATTAGTTGTTTTCCTCTTTCTTACCCTTTATGGATCCTCCAGATTCCTTCTCTCCTGTTTTCTTACCTACAGATATTTACGCTTACCTCAAGGAGCGCCCTTACTCCCTTTTGGGACCCCCCCCCGCTCAGTCATTATTTTGACAGTCGGAGCAGAATTAGTCCTATCTCTTCTTTTTTCCCTCCCTTCGCGCACTTCCCCTTTAAGGACCGATCAGCCCCACCCTAATCTATGACACCCTGTAGAGGAACCGCCTCTCCCGGACTTTTTTTCAGGAAATTATCTTTTCTCCTCCTCCTTTTTTTTTTTCTCTAGATTTTTTTCTACCCCTAATCCTTTTCTTCTTAAGGGTAATCTCCCCCTTCCTAGGAGTGGGCTCCCCTGATCGATGTTTCCCTCCCCCTCGCTCGCCGCGGTTTCAATTCGCTACGATGTCAGGCTTCTTTTATCCCCCCTCTTGAACAACTGATTCGCTCAACAGGTTCCCTTTTGCTTGAGCTTGGCCTTCTCTAATTTGATAGCGCTGTATTGCGATCCATTAGGAACTTTTTTCGGTTCACGCAAGCCTGGTGATCTCCCCCCCCCCTCGCGATTAAGCGTCCCCCACCCCCCCCCCCCCCACCCCCCCCCCCCCCCCCCCCCCCCCCCCCCCCCCCCCCCCCCCCCCCCCCCCCCCCCCCCCTCCCCCCCCCCCCCCCCCCCCCCTCCCCCCCCCCCCCCCGCCCCCCCCCCCCCCCCCCCCCCCCCCCCCCCCCCCCCCCCCCCCCCCCCCCCCCCCCCCCCCCCCCCCACCCCCCCCCCCCCCCCCCCCCCCTCCCCCCCCCCCCCCCCCCCCCCCCCCCCCCCCCCCCCCCCCCCCCCCCACCCCCCACTCCTGACCAGGGTGGCCCCCCCACTAAATTTTTTCTTTCACTCTGGATAGTCCCCACTTTTCCCAGCTTAGATAGGACGGCATCCCCCAGTTAGGGTTTCCCCCAGAATGGTGGCACCCCCCCCTTGATCTCCAACAATCAAGTCTTCCCGCTGGGACCTTTTTTACTTGGAGACTGCCTCTTTGACCACCGGGCTTTCTTGGAAGGAATGTCCTTTCCATCGCTTTCCCTTTAACCAGTGTGTGTGGAATATCAGTGCCCTCCTTTTGGTTGTAACTCCTCTTTTCTTTTGTTCGGATTCGGCCAGACGACCTTCCCGATTTAAAGAAAATACGCGTCTGTTTTTCCCCGCCGAAACGTTTTTTAGTGATTCCCTCACCCCAGAAGCCCCCCTTCTTTTTTTTTTTTTTCTAGACCGGCCTTTTCCTCCAGGTCCCAAACACATCGTGTTTCAAGCCCCTTCCCCGAAAACGGTCTTGGCTTCTGATTCAGAGGAGTCGGGTCTCTCAGTCCTTTCCTTGTAAATTCCTTTCCAGGTCGTATGGATTTTTAGGAAAATTGTCAAATCATTCCCTTCTCGCCTAGTCCTTTCTAGTAATCCCATACACTTCCTTTTCGCTTTCTCTCAGTTGTGATCGTTAGTTTCGGTTAGCACCTTCAATGTTTCTCAGAAAGGGCGTTGCATTACCCCGGTGAAATTCCCGACCCTTAAGAGTGTTTTGACGCGTTCCGGACGTGTTTCTCTCTTAGGGACTAAGGTTTCCCACTCCGTGAGATTTGTTGTGGAATCGTTTGATGTAGTCAAAGACGTTGTACAGTGTACTTTCCTAATCACACCGATTTTTTTGCAAAAGGAGTTGTCCTCTCTTCGAAGCACCCCTCCTACTCGTTCTCTTTTTTTTCTTTATGATCACCCTATTTCTCCTTCTGCTCGTGGGGATCGTCTACCGATTCTTCCTCTAGATTGCGAGCGTCCCTCCTTTCGGGAAGCCCTTTGACAACTTTATCCTTCCCTTTTTCTCTGAACTCAATTTCCCACTTCCGACGAGACAAGGCATATCCTTTCGGTTTGGAGTAGTCTTTTTTCACTATATCTTCCCTTGCCCCACTTGCAGAGTCGCAACAAGAAAGGCCCTTCTTTTCCCGTTTTACCCTCGTGGTTCCCCCCCCCTTTTTTACTGAGGTTTCTCCCCCCTCTGCTCCTTCCCACCCCCGTTGACCACCTCCGGCTTCGTTGTTTGAGATTTCCTTCGTTCTTTCTTTTTTGCTGGTCTTTCACAACCTTCCCACACCGAAGGTTCTTGATCTCATAGATCTTCACGGCGCATTCCATTGCAAGATTGTCGAAAGACTTCTACTTTGTTGCCCCCCTCCACGTTTTTTCTTCCGAGCCCCTTCTCCAGAACAGTTCGACGCCCTCCCCATCGATCTCCCCCCTTTTTTCTTTTGATCGTTTTTCTCCTCGATAATTTTTTTTCCCCGATTTCCTTTTGATGCCCTCAGGACCCTCCGCAAGTAATTTTTCGCGCTCTCCCCCCCGGTGGACCCCCTTTTTCTCTCTGAGAGGGCCCCTTCTGGTTTTCAGTCGCTTTCCCCAAATGGAACCATATCGCCGATAATTCCTTCCTCCAAATATCTAGTGTACTCTCCTGTTGTTTTCTCTCTATTGCTCTCTCCTTCCTCTTGAGATGATTTTTCTTTTTTCCCTTTTTTTTTGTTTTCCCCTTCTAGACTTGCACGCTTTTCCCTCCTAACTTTCAGAGTGGTCAATTTTGTCTTCTTAGCTGCGCAATCTTCTGGGCAGTTCATGGTTCCCTTCTTTAATCTTTCCGGCGGACTTTCTCCCAAGATGTGGGCCCTGTCCCCTATGGGGCGATGTTTTTTTCCCTGGACTTTTCCCTCCCTTCTCTCCCCCCCTATACGACAAGCTGACTTCTTTGTTACACCAAGGTCCCCGATCCCGTTCCCCTTTGCGGCCCTTTGCCGTCCTCTCCCCTTTTTTGCGGCCCTCCCTCGTCCGGCGCCGGTTCTCAAGAAGATTTCACCCCCTACTCCCTTTTTAGACGAAGTTTCCTTCCCCGGGTTCGCTCAGGTTTGCGAGTTCGTCTCGCAACCCGGGTAGTTAAAATTTTTTCACTTGGAAGATTTTCAAGCCTTATAGTGTTTCTTTCTTGCTTCTCTCCCCCCACCTAAAATATTTTTGTCCTTGGTGGACGTATTGCGATCGTTTTGCTCGCCGACGTCCCCCCCAAATTTTCGCCTTTCTTTCTCATTTCCTTCACAAAAGGTTGTTGGCATTGCCTGCAGAGTCGCATTCTTGTCTTGCGGCAAGCTCGCCGCGATAGCCCCCCTCTCTACGTTCTAATCTGTTTTCCTATCCTAGAAGTTTACCCTCGCCAGCCAACCGCGACCTTCTAGGGTTTTTTTCGCCGAGCGCTTCACGTTTCCTCCCAATCTTTTTTTTTCCTCGATTTTTGAAAGTTTATGGATACCGAGCCGACCCTCTTTTGGTCTTGCTTAAAAATTATCCTCTGAGAATCTGAGATCTTTTTTCCCACCCTCCCAGGTCCGTACATCCTTTAACGTCTCCAAGACTGCTGGCGCCCCCGGGCCTGTCTGTTTCCCCTCTGATAATCGCCCTTTCGATCTTGTGTCCGAGAAAACTACTCAAACCCCCTGAATGGACCTTTCGCACAGGTCTTTTTCTTTTCCTAGTTTCTTTTGAAATCGGTCTTTAAGGTTTCCCACTTGGCAGAAATACCCTGTTTTCTCCCACTTAATGGCCCTTCCTTTTTTTTTCCTGTAAATATTGAGTCTAGAAAAGAACGTTTCTCTTGGCTTTCCCCCTCTTGGTTTACATGGTCTTAAACGCATCGCCCCTCTTTTTACAGAAAAACCTCTTTTTCTTTTTTTGGGTGTCTCTCCTACGTTGAGGAGGTTAGTGGACTCCTTCGGACATAGGTCCTTTGGGGTTCCTTTTCCGTACTGACGCTTCTTAATTTCCCCTCTTTACAAAAAATTTCCCCTCCCTAGTTTTCTTTGATCCCCCACTGGGCCCCTCCTCGTAAAAGGGGCATTCCTTACGCTTTCGCGACTGGAGGACTCCTCCTCCCTTCGTAGACCCTTCCCTCCCCGGCCATCGGCCTTCATTTAGGTACGGTGGCCACGATTGAAAAAATGCGCTCCCCTTTCTTTTTTCCTGGCCGCACGTTCTACTTAGGTTTTCCTCTTATCTCCAGTCTTTTCTTCTTTTTTTTAGGAATTTCCGTGGTACGCCGAATCCCCTCTGGTTTGAAATAGGAATCTGTCGGAGCCTCTCTTCTCACGGTTCCTTCCCTTTACAATGGACTCTATTCTGCTTGCAGTCCCTCCAGCCTTTGGTTGTGACGCCGCCCCTCATCCAGTGACGTCTGGTTTTTCCCCCTGGATCAGATTTCATAGTGGCAGGAGCTGCGATTTCATCGTTTCTAAATCCCCCCCTCCAGTCTATGCCGAAACGAGTCGGACCTCTCCCTCTTCTCCAGACTCTTTTCAATTCTCTTATCCTGTTGTTGCCTCCGTAGGATTTCCTATCAGTTGGATCGTTCAGGGTTTTCTCCTTTTTCCTAGTCGCTCTTTTTCTCCCTCTTCTGCAGTTTTTCCTTTTCGGCGGTGAGAACTTTTCTATGTCCTTCTCCTCTGTTTTATGATCCTTAGTTACAACCCTTCTTTTCCCTCCTTCCACACTGAGCAGCTCCCTTTAGGCCTGGTAGAGAGTACATTTAGGCAGACCCCCCGCGCCGCGGTTTCTTTCTTAAGCTCCTTAGAGACTTTCCCCCCCCCCCCCCCGCCGCCCTCCGCACACCTTCACGTTTTTACACTTCAAAGAACTCGGCTTCTGGATAGTCCCCACGCCCCCCCCTCTCTACCGTAGAGCCTTCCAGTTCCCAGCTGAAACTTACCCCAAGTTTTTTCCTTCCACAACTTTATCCCCCGTCGACCTTGCCCTTTTTCGATTGTCCTTTTAGACGTTAAATGTCCCTGTTAGGACCTGCCAGTTAAATCTTGGTCTCCGGTTCCCCAGTGGTTCTTTCCTTCCTCTCTGCAAGTTTTGACGATCCCTCTATTTGAGTGTTCCCCGTCGGACCCCCACCTTTCCGAATGTCAAAAAGCTGTCTACTACCCTTCCTCAGGTCTTCGCAGCCCAGACCTCCGGCTAAGGTTTTAGCGTGTGGCCCCCCCCAAGGGAACCTTTTGAAAGACCCCCCGTGAGTCCCGTTTGTTATCTTGACGATTGATGTCGAGTCCGTCCTTTTTTGTAATGTCCGGTCCTTTTTTCCCATTCACAATTTTGTCCGGGATTTACAAAAATTTTCAACTTTCTGCTGAACCTAAGAACGCGAGTTTTTCCCCTTCCGTACTAATTTTTGAGAATTCAGAAATCGGCAGTAAAAACTTCCTTTTCCCCACGTGGATTTCCAAAAAGCTTCGTACGGAGTTTCAGTTTTTTTAAATACTGGTTCATCCTATGAGCTCTCTCATTTTGTTGTTGACCCGACCAAGTTAATTTCGTCCCAGACCCCTTTCGAACTTGGTTCCACCCCTATGGCGGAAGCACCCTTGAAGCCTCTCCTCCTAAACCCTCCTCTTTGGGTCTGTAACGATGTCTTTCTTGTGAATTTTTTTTTAAAACCAGATGATCCTCCAAGCTCTTGGAGCAGCTTTCTGCCGCCCCTGTTTTCCCCTTCCTTTGACCGCATGCATCTTCTGCACGCCCGGCAAAGACTGAACTCGTTGCTTTCGAGCAAGATCCTTCCTCTGGCCACCCTGCAGAAGTTGTGTATCCCCAATTTCTCTTTATGAAAGTGGAACAGAAGGGGCGTCCCCCGGGGTGCTCGACGAGTGAGTTTCCCGCTGTGATTCACCCAACAGTGGCCTCGTTCTCACCTCTTTTGAGTTTCTTCTTGTCGAACACAAGTCCCTTCCCTTTTCCGATTTCATCGCCGGCGCCCTTTCAATTCTTTCCCCCCTGACGCCTTGGAACCTTGCGTATTTTCTCTTCCCAGGGACAGCATTAGTCGGAACCGCCCTTTCCTTGCCCACCTGCTTCCCAGAGACTTTTTTTCTTCCTATGTCACCCCAACACACCCCCTTCCTGGACTGCCTCCTTCCTGCACTCCTCCGGGTCGAATGCGACTGCCTCTTTTCCTCCGGCGTAGTCGTCCCCCCCTAACAATAATCTTTTCCTTCTTGATTCTCCCTTCTTTCATCTTCTCTCTCTTGTCTCTCCCCGTATCAGGAGAGCTTTTTGGTTCTTCAGGCTTCGACGTACGACCCCTCGCTTCACGCGTTCCCCCTTGAGTGGTTTTTTGCAGGAGCTTCGGGCATTTTCCTTTTCGCGTTTCCCATCCCCCCACTGATTCTTCGGAACTTCCTATCCGATGTGCAAGGATTTCTCGACGGTTTCCCTGGCCTCCCCTTTCTTTTTTCTTCCCCCAACACCCCCCACCTGTTCCACAGTGCCTTGAGCAATATTGCTTTTATGCCTACACAATTGCGCTTGACTTCCCCGCGTTGTTGGACTTTCCCTTTTTTGTAAAGCCTCACCAGAACCTTCGATTTCGTGAATTTTTTCCAATGATGACTCGCTTGTTGAGTGTCCGACCCATCGTCCCCCCCCGGGGTCTCTCAAGTTTCTTCTTCCAGTCGCTTTGGGTATCTTCAGAAACTCTCACATTTGGAACTGGTGTTTTTACTCTTCTATATGCTCGTACGACTCCCAGATTTATGTTTCGGATCACGGTTCTTAGTATATTGTCCCCGTTTTGGGACTCCGGAAGGTTCTCAGAGCTTTTTTTTCTCGATGGGTCCTAATCAAAACTCTCCCGGTACATTATACTAAAAATCCTAACGCGTAGGCTCTTCTCTCTGAATTTCTCTCCCCCCAACCGTAACTTCCCGCATTGAAAAGGGTTTCTTCTCATGGTCCCCCCAATATGGATTCAGAGGCTCTCTGAAACTTTCTTCCAAGAACTCCCCCACGAAGGTCCACACGTCTTTTCGTTATTCACTTGAGGCCTTGAGACGCTACTATTTTCTACCACCCAATTCCCACCTAGAGTGCGCACAGTTTTGATGGGCCAGTTCTTACGGCTCCCTTCCGAGTTTTTTTATGTTTCTGACCCTGTACAATTGGTCCTGTTGTCTATCGTGAAAGCCCCCCCCCCACGATTCAATAGAATTTTCCCCCCACGAGTCCCCAAAGCTCATTCTAGACCTTCCTGATTCCTTGGCTTTGTCTAATCCCCCCTGTTGCTTCGGAATTTTTCAGCCCCCGGTCACTGGCGCCTGCCCCTTCCCTCCCACCTTTTTTTTTGGCTCGGCCACATGCTCTCAACGTGGCATTCAGAGTAAAGCGTTTTATTACAGGTTCCCTCAACACCTTTCTTCCATTCCGATTTGGCGACCCCCGCTTGGTTTTCCTCCCCGAACTCTATTGAGAAATGGCCTTTGCTTTCCTCTCCCTGTTAGCCTTTCGGTCTCCCACCTGTGAGTTTTTCCCTTGAATCGTTCCGGCTTTCTTTTTAGGAGCTACCCGAGCCCCTCGGCCGGTACTCCCTTGACGCGTCCTTTTTCGGATATTTTTTTTTTTTCCCGGGCGCGCTCTTTCGATCTTGCTAATTCCCTTTTTTTTTCTTTAGAAAATCTTTTTATTTCCCCGCCGGATTTCCCTTTCGCGAAACCTTTTGCATCGCTTGAAGCCTGGGCCTTCTCCTTCCCTTTTGAGTCCCTCTCTCTTTTCCCCGGTCTCTTTTAGGATTTCTTTTTCCTCTTGGAAGTGGTCTTCTTCTTCGGGGTCCTGACCTGATGCCTTTCCTCCTCGATCTGGTTTTTCTTTTGAGATTCACAGATGTATTTAGCCCACATTCTTTCTCACTTCGGCTTGGAAACAGGTTCTTTTTTTCTCGAGCGGTCCGAGCCATATTCGCGTCAATTTTTCACAAGCGTGATACACTACGCATCCGTCCTCTCTTCCCCAGCTCTTCCAAGTGCCAAATCACACGGAAATTGGACAATTCCTTTTTTTTTCTCCTTCAGAACCCCCACCGGACCTATCTCCAGAGTTAGCTCCCTTTTTCCTCAGAATCTTCCCCCCCAGCGTTTTCACCAAATTCTCTTCCAATTCTCTCATTTGGTTTTCATTGATCTGGCTTCCTCAGGGCATAGTGGTTCTCTCGGCCTGGGGGATAACTTCTGACGTTTCTTTTTTGGTTTCATAGTTGAAGTTCCCCCCTTGATCCTTCCATTTTCCTACTCATACGTATTGCACAACATTCTCCCCAGGCCTCTTCAGGGTGTAGGTGCAGTTTCCTGAGACAGGCCTGTGGTCTTTGACTTCCCTCTTTTGTCTAGTCTGCTCGTTCCTTAAGATGACTGTTACTTTCCACCTTGCACAGGTTTCTTCCTTAGCCACTATCTGAAATTTTTTCACCCCTATCACAGGATGAGAATTGTCAGGCTCCTTTCTTTTTTCCTTTTAGTTTCCTCTCGAAAAGTACGATTATTCCCCTGAGATTATCAGGTTTTGTAGTTGCTTTCTTTTTTCTTACCCCAGTAGTCAGGTTTCTTTCCTTTTCACTTCCCTCTTCATGCATGATGTCTTTCCCAGTCACTTGTCTCCCCGATGGCGCGCCTTAAGGCGGGAAGGTCTCCCCCTCCCCCCCCTCGACGCTTTTTGTCTCCTCGTCGGACCTATGCTTCTGCGCCTCCGCCAATTTCATCGCGACCTTTTCTGAATAACCCTCCGTTCCGACTAACGACCTTCGTCCTCTTTCCTGAAACCCCACTGCTTTGACGTTTGTCGACTTCCTCTCCCCCTCGCCTTTTCTTTTCTTTCTCTTCGTGACTGGTCTGACCTCGGAAGTTCCTCCCTCGCCCCCCGGTGACTTCTTCGTGAAAGATCTCCTTTTGATACCTTTTTTAGGGGGTTCTTTCTCTTTTTGAGCATTTACAACAACGTTCCAATTTCCGGCCGTGGCTTTCCCTGACACCCGTTGCAGGTTGTTCCTTTCCTTCCTTTTTCTGTCGAGCCGCCTCTTCTAAGAACGTTCCCACACTTGTTCTTACCTTTGGAGACTTCCCGAAAGGACTTCTATCCGATACGTTTCCGGATCGGGACTTTATGACTTCTTCCCCCCAATGGACAGACCATCTTGAAGACTTTTCTCACCCTATCTTCCCTAATACGTTGTCTTTTTCGACGTTCTTCTTGGAGTTCAAGTGGTCAGCCGATTTTTTTCCCTCATTCGACTCGGGCGAGTTGTCCCTTTTTTTTCGCCCAGTACGTGGCGTTCTTTTTTAAGTAGCTTTTTCATGATACTTCTCAAGTTTTTGGTGATCTACTGGATTTCTCTTTCCCCACGAACCTTCCAAGTGTGTTTTTTTCGATGCGTCCTTTCTTGGCCCGTTTTTGCCTTAGTCTCTTGCACGTGTCAATTTATCCAAGCCATTCGTGGCTTAATTCTTTTTGATACGGTGCTTTTCTTGCCAGCCCCTTTCTGTTTCCAGACTTTTGCATCAGCGCGACCTAAGTAAGCGCTCTTTCTTTTGTGACAACCTCCCCCTTTGTTTCACCGTTTTCTAGTTTCTGGACTTTCCTCATTCCTAGTAGTTTTATGAACAAGTTTGCATCTTTTTAGCATTTCTTTTCCAGGTTTGCTCCTCAGTTTGTCTGCGATAACCCTCCCCCCTTCCGAGTCCATTACCAACCCTTTTCGAGGGTTTATGCATCGAGTTCCAATGGCGCCCACGCTCATTTTCCCGGATATTCTGAGCAGCTTCGGTTCCCCTAATCTCCTCTCTTCCTGATTTTTAATCCGTACTCTCTGTTTTTACCTTCTGACTACCAATTTTTTAGAATTTTAATTTTTTAGTCCGGCCTCACCCTAAGCGCACCCCCTTTGAGGGACGCAGGGGTCTTTTTTCCTCGGAACTCCCAAGTTCCCTCCCATTTTTGGGGAAATCTCCCCTTTGCACATCCCCCCAGCTAGGACTGTTTCCACCCTTTTTTGCAAACCTCTTCCCCACCATGGTTTTTTTTTGCTTCTCCCTTTCTTTTTGAGGCTTTGTTTTTCCAAGAGTTTTCTCCTGTTCTTCCCTGTGGATTCGAACGACACTTCCATTATGGAAACCCCCCCTCTCTATAAGCTCCTTTTTTTTTATACCCCCCAATCTTTCCTTCTTCTAGTCATTATTATAAGTTTCTCTCCCCGGACTCCCCTCATTCAGTATATTTTCATCGTCCCTTTCTTTCTAATTAGCTGTTATCTTCCCCCTTGTTCCTCCATTTCCCCCACCCCTTTCTGACCATCTTTCTTTATAGGTTCTTCAGCTTGGCCCTTTAGCCCCCTAGGACTCCGTGATTTCCTTTTGGTGCGCTCCGTTTGTTTGAATTTTGCTGTGAGTTCTCTTAGGCGGGTTCCCTTCTTGTGCTCCCCCATCAACCCCTGTTTCAATTTTGATCCCGCTTTTTTGTGACCCCCCTCTTAGAGTTTTTTAGAACATTCATTCTAACTGACGGCCATTCCTGGACTCTTTTCTCACTGCCTTTCAGTTTCTCAGAACCTTCTTCCTTTCTTGGACCTTTCCCAGAGGATCCTCTTTTTTCTCAATACCCCTTCCTCACTCCTTTTTTTGGTTTTCTTTTTTCGATCTCTTTCAGTCCTTTCTCTCCTTTCGCAGTTCTTATCTGGCTTTTTGAAAATGATACCTGCGTCTTCCCCTGGGATCAGCTCTGTTCTCTTCTTTCGGACATCGGGACATCTTTCCTGAGATTTTTCCCCCAAACATTCTTCTCTTTCTCGGACTTGCCCTGCTTTGTGCGTTTCTGTTGGCCTTTTAAACCGACGCCGTTTTGTTTTTCAGTAGTTCCATTCAACCATCGGCATTCACCTTCGCATCACTGACTTCCCTAAGTACTCCAGAAATTCCTTGGACGTCCGTCCTGCCAGATTCTCCCTCGCTGAGGCCCGTCGGGGGAGACCTCATAACGACCCACCCATTTCAACTCGGAAACAGAAGTCGACCCAACCCCTTTTTTTTTTTTTATTCTCCGAGGCACTTTTTAAGTGACGTAGCGGAAACTGTACTACTAGTGGGTGAAGTACTTTCCTCGGTGACCCATTTTTTTCTTAAAATCCTTTCTCTTTTTTCTGGTGGTACGTTCCTGAGGAGTTAGGTTCATTT
>Ga0179593_1501420_pt1 | contig 12839 bp, 9 predicted proteins | sample CZODoug2_1_08_16_FD_185931 | JGI IMG/M metagenome (GOLD analysis project Ga0179593, IMG submission 185931) | Vadose zone soil fungal communities from Angelo Coast Range Reserve, California, USA - CZODoug2_1_08_16fungal (PacBio error correction) | ecosystem: Environmental > Terrestrial > Soil >... | reverse complement strand
GTTTATAGACTCCAGATCTATCCCCTCTTTGATCTACGAGCATTCACCTCTACCCTAATAGATAGGTCCCCTACTCACGTCCCCCCCCCCCCCCCCGGGTTTTCTGGCTCTTAGGGAGTTTTTCTTTCTGATTCAGCGGGTCTGACCAGGACTTTCTGCTTTCTTCTTCCTGTCAGGGTCAATGCGTTTTTCCCCCCCGATCATCACCATTCTTTCGAATAGCGAAGGTCGCCCCCCTTCTTCGTTGCTTCCAAAGTCGGACCTTTTTTCTGCTCCTCCCTTATCACGCCAGTTCCCTCCCCCCTTTTTCAGATTCGAGCTGGCTTTTCGAAATGGCTGGGGAGTAGCGCCCTTTGTACGTATCGTTGTTCCTTTTCCCGGAGTAGCCTCCTTCATTCCCTGAAGGGACCTCGTTCTCTTAGAGAGGACAGGACAGTTGAATCCGTTCTCGCATTGCAAATTAATAAGTTGTAGAGGGCCCTTGTGTCTCTCCCCCGCCCGTCCGGTTCTGGAGTAGCGATCCCCCCCCGGGACTTGTCGTGGGAGTTGAGATGATTAGACTTTCCGTTTGAACTGTGGTCCCTTTCGCCGTTTTTTGATTTTTCCCCCCGGTTTCTTTTCCTTTTTTTACGCCATGACCCCGAGCTGGTAACGGGGTCGGATTCTTTTTTCCGTCCGATCGACCCTTGGCACCAATGCCGAGACGCTTCGCCGGTCGGTTGAATAAGCAAGACGCCCTGAGTGATGCGCCTTTTCCTAGCAACCCCGCTTCCACTAACCCTCATCTGTTTCACCCCCCCACCCCTTGCGCGATTCCCTCCGGCCTCCTCGTTCCCTCCAACTGCGTCTCAAGGCCCCGGACTGCGGTCCCTTTAGGCGTTGTCAATGTGCCTTCCCCCCCAGCACCCCCCCTGTTCCTCTTTACCTTTGTCCCTCCTTCCCCCAAAATAATGTGTCTAGAATCTTTGCTCCTTTGGCGAGCAAAGGAAGCGAGGCTTTTCCTCTCTGCCTCCTAGCGTCGAACCCCGTTGTCAGGCCGAGCTCTTTCTGAGGAGATAGTCGACTGTTTCTTTTGAGACCTTTCTTCGAACGGCTTCGGGTAGCGGCTGCAGAACCCCCACCAAGGTGTGCCGGCCGCGCGACGCACCCTCTAACTGATCCTTGTGTAAACAGACTCGGCTTCTTTATTATGAGGCGTAGTTCCTCAGCCTAGGCTTCCCTGCATGAGACGGGTAAGGAAGTTCTCATTTTTTCCAGGATACTGCCCTTGGAAGCTCCGTCCTCCGCCCCCTCTTCACTGGCCCTAGTGAAGCAGCCCGAAATGCCCCGACAGGTCCCTTGGTTTTGCGCTTATTTCCCGTGACCCTATTCTTCCCCGGGATCATAGAAGGGCCCTCCCCCCTTTGTGTTCCTCCAACCGATTATCATTTTTGGGTTCCTTTCCTCCGATCTCAGCTCCTGATGGCTTGATCCTCCCCTGAGTTCTCTCTGGTCGAAGCCTGTGTCAGGGGAAGGCAGTCAGAAGCAGCACTGACGTTCTCCGCCTTTGTCTTTATCCCGGCGCGTCATGTCGATGGCCGAACCCTCCCCGTTCCCGTCCGCCAGACCAGCACGCCCGTATGACTTAACCTGGCGGAGGGCAGCGTCGCCCTTTCTTTGTTTGCTGAGGATCTCCCCTCTGTGTAGTGGCTCCCTTCCCCTTCTTTACTTCTTCACACCATGCCCGCGCATGATCGATCCTCCCTCCCTGACGAAGGCCAAGAAAACTGCGTCTATCCCCCTCCTACTAGGCGATTTATCAATCTATCTCTGACTTAGTTTGTGGATTCCTTCTTTCCGAGCTTCTTTCTCCCGATGATCTTGGGGTAACTCATGATCGTTTGCCTTTCGCTAATAGTAACGGCGGCATCGGTTGAATGGTTCTCATTTTGCAGATCTCCCTCCCGTCCTGCCCGAATGTTCCTAATTAACCCCCTCCCTTCCCTCTGCCTCCCCTTCTCCCCTTTTTTTTTGTCTCTTTATTTCATGGCGTGGGCCTTTCTTTTTCTTGCGTTCCTGACGGGACTGTTAGGAGTAAGGAGCATTGAAACCACGGGTATCATTCACTTTTGTGTTCTTGACCTATGACAGGCCGGGCCCTGTCGCTCCCCTGCACGCGCCTTTTTTTATCTTGCTATGCTTCATTAGCCTCAACTTTCTTTTATGTCGGGGATGGTGATTAGGTTTAATCTGGCGGCCTTGACGTTTTTATTCCCTTTTGCATAACAGATGTGAGCCATTCTTCGCAGTGTCTTCTTCCCTATGTTTAATCCGTTCTCTGCTCCCCTCTGTCGCTGAAGACGTTTTCCTTCTTCCAGATTCTCCTTTCGCGTATACGATGGTTTCTTTAGAATTACTCTCTCCGTTCCCCTCACAGCCTCATCCTTTTCTCCTTGTTTGTGCCATCGCGGACAGATCTGGCTGTGGTTTCGTAGGCACCTCTTTGCAGACGACTAGCCTTCCTTCCCCGCTTCGAAATTTTAACGTATCTCCCATGCCAGCGCTATTTTCAGATAGGCTTGGAGTCCATTCTCTGATCCCTTTCGGCATCCTCCGCAACGCGTGTCCTTATATAGAGAAGATTCTTTTTATTTTCTGGACTCATCTTACTCCGTTTTGCCTGGTCCTTTTCTGTTAGACGGCCCTCAACCGTTCTTCGCGTTGGAGAAGTGACAGTCAAAATGTCTCTGAAGGGTTTTGGTTTTTCCTTTTGGGCAATATTGTTTGCGATCTATTGGTCCCACTCATGTTCGGCAGCCGCGTGCTCTACCCCTATCTCAAAAGCTTCTTAGATCGGCTAGCTGGCCGATCCAGACTGATCTTCCCCCCCAACCTTCGGGGAACAGTGTAGGCAAGCTTCACTAAGCAAGATCCCTAACCTATCTCTTCACTCCCTGCCCAATGACTTATGTTGGGCTTTGCTCTCGTTCCAGATACCGCTGCCGCGGTGCTTGTTTTCACCCTCACCTAGCGCTTTTTTTAGGGCATGAAGTACCACTGAAGGACGCCGCGCCTCCTTCTTATCCCTTCCCTTCGACCCCTTGCAGGTACTCGTCGAAGTGGACTAGCCCCGCACTAAGAAAATCTCAAAAGACTTGCAGCCAGATCGTTCCTCCCTTATTTGGATATCCTTGCCTTATTCTTTCTCAGAATTACGTCCTGGCTTCCTGGGTTGCTTAAAAAGATGATTCCCCTGAGCTTACCACTGGGCGCTCTCCCCCTGTTTGAGTTTCCTCCGTGTCCCTCGCCCTACGCACAACGTCCGAGTCTATGAAGAGACATCGGAAGAAGTGTCGACAATAACTCTGTCAATGCTCTTAACTTCGTTTTTTAGCTGCGTTAGGATACACTGATTCTGACATACCTTTCTTGGATGCATCCTCTGCCCCCTGTGGTCCCTGATGGGACGAAAGGAGGACCAACACCCCCTTAACCAGGGCGCTTTCCTTCTAGGCCTTTTTTTTTTCGCTTGCTGCCACGATTCTCTATCTTTTCTTTCACCAAGTGTTGTTGAGAGCTCGGCTGACTAAAGCTCTCATTTTCATTCCCATGGATGTAGTTTCTGTGGTCTTTTCCCCCGGCCTTCCGTCCCATCATTTTTCCTCCTCGAATGCAATAACAGTCCTTCTTTCTCCTTGTAGTGCATCATTCCGCTCGCGTGACAGCGAATCACTCAGGATCAGCTCGATAGGCTGACCAATGTTATATCTGGGCGCCTTGGCAGTGTTCTATGTCTCGGCATGGTTTGATGATGTAGTACTTTTACAGGACTTTTTCCCTTAGTTCCTTCAAGACATTTGTGCGCGATTGCCTTGACCCGCGGCAGGAAGATAATTCCCCCCCTTTTCCCCCCGTGACCTCCGCCCCCCTGGCCATCGGCTTTCTAGCCGAGGCATTCTCCCCCACTCTCCCTTGCTTCTAGTTCTTGTGCTGATCGAAATTGTCTAGGGGGAGGCAGTGTCGGAGAGCGGGGGACTCTCCACTGAGTCTTGTCCCTGCAAGCCGTGCGGTTCATTCACTCGGCCATTAATGATAGACTGGCAGAGAATGTCTCCCAAGGAAGCTTTGTTGAACTTCGTCCCAAGATTTTCTGAATTTGCTCGCATTTCCAAAACCTCACGAGTTTTGGTCGCGTCATAGAGTAAATTTCTTTTTTGAGTAGCCCCCCCCTCACTCTCCTTCTAGGCACGGTACGCGGACTACTCGCAGGTGAGACGTGTCCGTACTATGCTCAGGGAGCCTTGCCAGCGGACGCACACTGTCGGGACGCGTCCGTTGCGGAAGGACTCCTCCGTTACTCCCAATTCTTCTACTCCTTATCTACTCCAGATGCTGTTGTACCCCCCTCGCACTCCCGCGACGAGCTTAGCACTGGGTTGCGAGAAGAAGGTCCGCCGTGGGAGAGAGCGAATGAAATGAAGTAACAGAAAACTGAGTAGACTTAGCAAGAAGGATACGATCTATACGAGTGCAGGGCAAAACACATATGGAAAGTACCCCAAAAAACAGCTGAGAGCGTACATTGCGCTTCCTCCACAAAGCTAAGAAGGCGTGGAGGCCGTTCGGGCATTGCAATGAAAATCCGATCGATGTCGCCCGAATAACACGACATCATGGCGTGCTAGATATAGGACTATGGGACTTCTCCGGCAGGCCGAAGTGGAAAAGCTGAAGCCCTCCGATGTACACAGGTACTAGACCGCGTTCATGCGAGATATCGTTCTACACTGGAAGGCAATAAGAATCGCGACTGGGCCCTCTTATGAGAAACGAGAGCATCTCTACACACGTCGCAGGCTCCTCTTCGAGCAGGTCCAAAGGCCGGCGATCGGGTGACTGTTATTGAGGCTATTCTAGATCCTTCAGGCCCTCCATCGAGATGGTCCTTCCTCTGGATCTCAGAGGCAGGTCGGCCAGCGCCATTGCGCCGCCGATCACGGCGAACATAGGGGATCGGCAAGCCACGATCCCAGCCGCTTCTTATGCTTGATGCCCACGGCAGTGCGATGCCGAAGGAACTGTCGTGGCCTCGAAGCTCACTAATCAGAAAAAGGAGTAAGGCTCATTCCCCTCTATCTCAGATGACCTCTCCCTAGAGCAAGAGTTGTTAAGGCCCTTTCATCAGGGCAGGATGCACGTCCAGCAGCAGAAGGTTCACGTTGATTGAGTCCCCGTGGTAGCGCCGTTGGCGTTCTGCCGGTCCGGCCCTCAAGACATACCTCTCTGAACTGGGATCCGCTCGCGAGCGGCGTGAGTTGTTGAGGAAGTCTTCAGCATTGGCAAGGAGGCGCGGACGGTATAGCGACAAGAAGGAGAACGATCGTCCGCCGTCTTGCCGCCGATGACGATGATTCCTCAAGACGTATGTCTGTTCAATCTCTCGCGGCGGCTCTCTTCTTATCATCCTCCGTGTGGAGTTTGATGGCCGCGCCGCTGAGTTCCGGTAAAGATGCGCATGTTCTACGAAATACAGATAGTGGCATTAGTATATAGTCCAAGCCTGCATCTAATTTTGCGGCCCTGGTGGATGGGAAAGATATCCTCATTCAGGCCTGACCTTCTGCTACTCCACCTCCGATTCGAGTTTACGCGCCCGACCATTCAGGGTTGTAATGGGCAGGGCGGCTGTGGACGGCCGACCGGGTTGATTGCTATCGCGTCTTGAGCACCCCAGCTCTCAAGGAGGCTTGTTCTCTTTCATGTCCTGCTGACACAGGGTTGCCGCTCGAAATCCTGCTTGCCCCGGCACGCGCATCGTCATGGGCGATTTCGGCCAATCTCAAAATGATCAATGATGATGGTATGTACGTCCCCCCGCTTTTTTTCGGACTTCCTTCTGTGATATGCGTTTTTCCCTTTTGACAAATCATCGCAGCGCTGGGACTGGCCGGTCCTGCATCTTTTTGTTGACATGTGGACGTGATCTGCGGCTGTTTGCACGCGTCGGTACTTTCCTTATCAGCGCCATGCTGTTACTATATGGGGGCGTGCACTTAGCATATGGCGGCGCGTCCGCCCCATCCGCAGCATAAGATTACGCCGGCCTGTCCTCTCCCCAAGGCGTTACCCTTTCTTAGACGGAACCATTCTGGCTTTCGCCCAAGCTTCGGCTTGTCCTTCCGCGGGAAAGGTAGCCCCAGATCGCCCAGCGCTCGTTTAACGATATCGGCTGGGCCTTCGTTTCCTGTCAGGTGGCCCTTTGCGCTGTCGGCAATCGTTTCGCCCACTTGATCGCCAGCTGCCCGCCATTATGTAGTGGTTTGAATTTTCCTTCATCGTCATGTTTTTTTCACCGCGCGGCCTGGTTCCCATGCTTCGCCCCTCTTTCCTCCTCTAGCGTTTTAACTCGCTGAAGCTGACTCTCGACAGGCCTCAAGGGTTGGGGGAATTGTCAATGCTTCCCCGCTTCTATTCATCGTCACGACTCATGTCATGGCAAGTATGGATGAGCATCTGTTCTCCCACCGGTTAAACGAGAGGAATTTGCCCGCTTCTGAAGTCCGGACCTTTATCAACCCTGATGGCCCAACGGTGCGCAAGAAAACGAGGGTCGTAAATGATCCGCAAACCACGACCGGTCACCATAACCATTTCGCCTGACGTCCTCCTTCCTGCCTGAACACCGGCCTGGACGGTGAGGTTGGGCTTTTTTCGATATTCCAGATCACCGAGTCTGGTTTAACAATTTCCACCCTCTTGTTTTTTACGTTCGCATTTTCCTTATATTATGGCTGACGCCGTGCCGAGACGATGTACTGGGGAGGCAGAGCGTGCAGGGACTTCGCCGCCCTGGATCCCTTCTTACCAATTACTCCCCTAAACATGTTATCAGCGCAAGTCGACCATCTCCATGGAGAGGTAAAGCTTTCTGATGCGTTGTTGCATGGCGGAACTCCTCTTTTTTTCTCGGCGTCCTGCCGGATCCATGTGCAAGGCGCCATGTTCTTCTCCTCTAACAGAACGCCGTGTTCGAGCCGTTTACCGCTACACCGTCCTTCTTTTCCTTCAAGCCCCGGCAAGCAGAGGAGCGCCAGCGGACTGCCTTCAGTGGGCCATCTCGTAGGTCTTGCGTGAGCTTGTCGGGGAGCCCCTTCGCCCGAGCTTCTGGAATGCTTCTCGATGCCGGTTGCGGGGTGTCGGTGCCTTTGGTTTTGCTGTTGACCCTTGTGGGGAACGTTCATGGGCCAAAACCGTGAACTACACATTTTTTCTCGGCGGAGTGTTGGTTTAGTTAGGGCGCCTAGAAGGTCATTTTTGTTGTTTATGATCGCGCACAACTCCGAAGAGCTCCGGCGCGTCATTCTGTGCGGTCACCTTTTTTTTTCCCATGCCAATATTTCCCCCTTCTCGCCATAGTTCTGCTCCCTGAACCTTGCTCTTCGTGCCCCGATTAGAAGAAGCACCTTTCTCCCATCAGTCGGGCAAGACCACGCCGTTCCTCTCTAGCCCCTGCCGAAACGTCGTGCGGATCAAGGGATTCAGCTGGATGCGCGGCAATATACCCTTACTTTTCTTAGGCTAGTCCACAGTTAGGTAAATGTGCCGATAGTCCTGCTTCCACTTGATCGCTACTGAAGCCGATAAGCTCCCTTCCTCCGACCCGTCTTCCCTTTCTCTTATCATGGGAATAAACATGTTGCCGTCTTCCTTCGCCTCCTTCGCCATGGCTTCTGGGAGGTGAGTTCTTTTCTTAGAGCGGGGAACAATCTGTTTTTTTTCTTCCCTGCAGGAAGGATTGGATGCGGCTCCGCGTTTCTTCCGCGTAAGGAAGGCCGTGCCATGCCTGGCAGGACACCATCTTCTTTTTTTTCGGTGTGAACTCGCAGTACGCATTTTTTTCTTTCCGCTCCACTACCTATGTGGCCTCTTTGACGAGAGGCCTCACCTCCCTTCTGGTGTTTTCTTCTTGAGGTTGCACGGACGCCCCCCTCTTTTCTACGTCTCCCTGGTTATAGATTTTCTTCTTTTTTCAATCCTTCTTCCTTGACAGTTTCTTTGAACGACCGCCGAAGCGGTTGATCCTCTTTTTTTTTTTAGTCGCTGTCTCTCCGGATGAGCTCACAGCCAAGTTTATGTCCCTCTAGCATAGTCCGCAAGACTGTTTCCCTGGGAATCCCTACAACCCCGGAGGCAACCTTGGCTTAGATCTTCCCTCCCCTGGGGACCGCGTTCTCAAAGCTCAGCCTTGAAGAGTATCTCTTCCCTACCCGCGACCAACAACCAATTTTCGATGAGGTTCCTCCCTACTTCCACACGACATTCTTGTGAGGAGATATCTGCGGCCTCTTTGTTTCTCTCTTGCCTTCCGGCAGAGGACCAGGAGGAATCATGCAGCCCACGATTTCGCATTGAAACGGGTCTCAGGATTCGTAATCCGGAGCTTGTAGTTTATTGACCCGGGACCGTGGTTTCTCTCCGCGACCCGTGCTGCGATCTCCCCATGTGACGAACCCCCGAATCGCCTGTCCTCCAAGCCCGTTCCCAATCTTCTTTTGCGTCAGTTCCACAGGCAGTTCTCTTTTTCGGATATTCTTAGATCCTGATTCCGTCTTGATACTACGAGCTGTTGTAGTCGTTGATCCTTATGTTGTGCCCTTTAGAGGTCCTTCGCCTTTTTCCGGATTACATTCTAGAACCATCAGACTGGCCATTTCTAAACGCTGGATCTCTTTATGAGAAAGGATGCCTTGCACCTTTAGAAGCATTCTTGCCTATATCTCTCCATGATAATTTGCAAATTCGTCTTCCTAGGTCGCTTCCGATGACCGAGGTAGCGCTTTTTCCCCTTCAGGTGTTCCCAGGGTTTTTCCTTGGACGCAGCCAGCCCTCGTCCTCTGTCGTCACTTGCCACCCTTCCGAACCCTCCCTTCTTCCCTGCCTCCCCCCCTTTAAAGCACGCCCTTTCCCTTCTCCAGCAATTCTCGGATGTGATTTGCTTTTGCGGAGTTGCTGAAATTTCATCCGTCTTGCCAGGAAGTCGCTTCTCTTCTCTCTTTTCACCCCCCCGCCCCAGGCCCTTTTGTTCTTTTCTGTGATTGACGATGATTTCTATTCCCTCCCGTCGTCGCACATTTGACTGCCAAGCTCTCTTGAGTCAAAATATTTTCTAAGTTGTGGTTGAGATTACCTTTTTTTTGTAGATCGGTGCGATACGAATGATATGTTTTCCTTCGGTTGCATCGTTGCTCTTTTTTCGGCGGCCATGGTGTGTGGCCTAGCCAATACAGGAGAGCCTGATTTTTGACATATGGGGGTTTTCCTCACTTGTCTCGACTTTTTTTACCCCTTTTCGGTCCATTTTTTGTTTTTGTTATTCTTGCCTTTCCTTATAGTCACAAAGGGGTCCCCCTTCTATGTATGTGTTTTTTTACTGAAACCCACAAAACCACACTGTGACCCACAGGTCGACAGCGACTCATGTACCGATAGGCAGAGAATCAATTTTTCTCCCTCTCAGTTCCACTGCTTTCTATTTTTTTTTTTCTACGTAACTCGGCAATAGGAGATTTTTTCCCTTTGCTCCCTAACCCCTTACCTTACAGGATGTCTCCACTTTCTGTTACTTTTGACAGTTTTCCTCCCTTTTTACAGGCTCTCTTTTTTTTTTGTTTAAGCCCATTTTCTCATTGCCAGCTAGTCCCTTTTTTTTGGGTGGAAGACTCTTTTTCCCCCTCGGGACCCCCCCTTAAGCCATTCTTTTTTGTACTTTTTTTTCCCTTGTAGTATCAGCTTTTTCTTCCCACTCTTTTTATCTTGCACATGCCTTTTATTTCTTTTGGTGCATGTAGCAAATTTATCTCACTTTTTCCTGCTTTTCATTATTGTATTTTTTTTACTGCTTTCCTTTACGGGGACCCTTGGAGTCTGTTTTTTCTTTTCTCTACACTATTTTTTCCTTTTATCAAAATGGTTGAAATCTGGTCCCGTACATCTTCTAGGTTTCGGCGGACTGGGACAAGCATTGGCACGGAGAATTCCCTTCTTCGTGTTTTTTTTTTTTAACGCCGCTCCCCTCATTCTCCAGTGGGTGAATATGCTCTGTGTTCGGGCCCATGATTTTTTTCGCTCCCTCCTGGATTCGCATTCTGGGTCTCTTTCTGCTCCCAGAGATCCCAGTTTCCAGTCTTCAATTACTGATCCTTTCCCCCCCCGATTGATCGACCCTTGGCCCGGCTATTTAACCTGTTTTGACCTTTGTCCCCAAGAGCGTTCCTTTCAAAAGTGTTCTTTAACCACCCAGCCCTATATCATAAACTTTTCAGAGATTGACGTCCCTCTCCTTTGAAGGGTAGGTTTTTTTCTCCCCGCTAAGACTCCTGTGTATTGAGACCATGAGCCCCCCCTACCCTTTCTTTTTCTATTTTTTTAGGATTCAACTGAGGATTCCCTTCTCTTAATGTCAAGCAATCTCCTTCCTCCCTCTCTCACCGAATTGCCTGTCTTTCATATAAGTCAATTTTCCTGAATTCTAACTGACCCCTCCCTGCTGGCGTAGAAGCTCAACTCTAGAAATCCCGCCTTGGAGGTATATACCTCTATGCTCCTTCATCTTTCCCCCGTTCCTGCATTCCCCTACGCCCGTCATTCCTAGGAACTTCCGTTCCCGCCCCTTTTGATCTTTGCTCCTATTTTCCAGCCTCCTCGCATCACCGTCCGGGTCTATGAAGCATACGCCAGTCCCCGCCCAGAGATCAGCCAAATTTCTTTCCCCCGGTCGGCTATTTCCTTCCCCTCTTTATATCGTTCTTTTTTCTCTTCCCCGTTCCCGCTTCCCGCGGAGGACGGTCCTTTATTGAGAGCTCGCCGCCCGCATTTCCTTCGTCAGAAATTGTATGTTTCCTTCACTGTTATTGCCACCACCCTTCTCCCTCCCATCTGGACTGACAGGTCGGAGGAATGGGGAGGCGATCTTATTGATCTGATTCTTTTTCCCCTCGCGGTTTTTTTTTCGGATTTTGAGGATTTCCCCTCCGTTCTAGCATCCGAACTCGCCTCACCGCGCAGCGGCATGGAATCGTGCGTTCCTTGTGTTTTTACAATGCCCTTCCCTTCCCATTCGGTCACCACCCGCAGGTCTGAGCTCACCCCCCCCCCCCCCCCCCCGAAAATTAATGGCTTCTCCTCGTATAAGTAGATTTTGATAGAGATTCAGTCGCTTCATCCGCATTCTCCCTTCCAGCTTTATGGCCGCAGTGGATTGTGACTAGTTTGTTCCCTCGGCTGCCCGCTGGCGCGGCCATCTGACCCGTGGCGGGTTGCTGGGTCGGACGTCTTGGAAACGCGTACCAGGGTAGTGGATGATCAGATTTGCGATTGCATACTCTTTGAAACGACCAGGCGTTTTTTATTCCTCCGACCTGAAAGAGTCTCGGGCGGCTTCCAGGGCTTTGCTGAAATTATTCGCGCTTCGTGCTCGGCCTGTTGGGGGGAGGATAGTTGTAGGAGCGGGATTTTGGAACGTCGCCCGGCATAATTCAGATCTCGTAGCGGCGCTGACAGGTCCTATGAAGCATGGCCTCCGCTACCATCTTCTAGAGTGAAAATTTCGCTCCGCGGTTCTAAGGAAAGTCCATCCAACCTCACGGGCTTCCTGCCGGGTCCGTCCCGGCAGCCGATTTTGGTGCCCCCTGCGGGCTTTTTGAGTGGGTGATTTCCACAAGTGGTCTTGCCCGCGATTTGCGAGAGGGCCATCCGAAGGTCGTTTTGCTCTCCCGTGTCCCAGGCCCTCCCGACGGTTGCTCACATGGTCATTTTGTTCACCGTTCTTTTTACCAACGGACCGACCTTTTCATGCCGCTTGGCATAGACGCGAGAACATTTCATTGGCCCCCCCGATGAAAGTAACACTAGACAGATCGTCCCCTAGGAAGATTACTACCACGCGCAGACCTTCAGCTTCACGGCGGCCCAACAGTTGACACCTTCCCTCAGAACAAACATGCCCGGCGGTTTCCCGACTTCACCCCCGTCACATCATGGAGTTAGGACGCCTAGTGGTGCGTGCTGAGATTTTAATTCCCCTTCCCTTGTCCGCAAACGTTCAGTTTAACATTTCTCGATCCAGGGTGTCAGCTTCTTATCCTTTTCTCGGTGATCCCCCCCTTCAAGAGAGAGATTTTTTTCCTTTTTTTTGAGAAGATCTTTTTGACTCAGAGCTCGAAACCTGAAGTTCCTTTTCCTCCCTGCCACAGGAGGATTTCCTCTTTCTGCTGTCTGATTCTTTTCTTTAATAGTAGCTTAGGGCTCATTCCCTCCCCCCCCCTCTTTTATCTGAAGAGGGGAGATGGGAGGTCGCTCATGTTCCCTTTTTCTAGCCGCGATTTCCTCTCCCTCTCTTCCGTTCCCCTTCTTTCAGGAAGAAGAAGATGAGAACGGCCATGTCTCTCCCTTATTGCAGTTGCATTTGATTTATTCCCTGGCTGTCCCCGGCCCCTGACTCTCATGAGACTTCTTTCCCCTTTGAGAAACATCCCCTCCCTGATCATGTTCTTCTCCTGTAGAGAAGAACCGGGGAGTCGAGTCTTTTCGTTTCGCCTTCTGTGTCTTCTCCTTTTTTAGTCCAAGACCTTTTCCTTCAGGTGATGACGTGGTGCGAAAGGTTTCATCAGTCTTGTTCCTCCCAGTCAGTGGACAGCAAGTACAAGCACAGAATCCTACCTGCCCAGGTCTTTGCCTTTTTCTTGGCTCTGCCTATACTTTTGTTTTGAGGACATTTTTTTTCATCGCCCCCTTTCTCGATCTTTTCCCCCCCGCTCTTTGAAGGCGCCTTGATCTGAGCCTTAAGAGGACGATGATGTCCG
>Ga0179593_1475954_pt1 | contig 12839 bp, 11 predicted proteins | sample CZODoug2_1_08_16_FD_185931 | JGI IMG/M metagenome (GOLD analysis project Ga0179593, IMG submission 185931) | Vadose zone soil fungal communities from Angelo Coast Range Reserve, California, USA - CZODoug2_1_08_16fungal (PacBio error correction) | ecosystem: Environmental > Terrestrial > Soil >... | reverse complement strand
TGGCGTTTCCCCACCTTTATCTTTGTTCACCCCTCGGAGCCATTTTATTTGAGTTCCGCTTAGGGTTTTCACTCTGCAGTCGGTTGCAGTGTTGCGCTTTTTCTCAGCTTCCATTCTTCCGACCCGCCGTATCCAAAAGCCTTTTGAGCCCTTCGAGACCCACGCCCGTCCGCGTAAATCCCCCTGTTTCTTAGATTTTTTAAACAACCCCACCGGCCCCTACCCTGCCGCCAGGAGAAACTTGAGAAACCCCCGGCCCAACTAGGGCTTGCATTTCGCCTCCACAATTTCGCGCCAATAAGGCCACCCGTCCTGTCTAGCTTATTTCCGCCCCCCATTCTTTGAGAGGTTTATAGAAAGACCAAGCATTCCTCTATGACTTGCTGCTGGGGCCCTCCCCAGATCAGGGGATTACGTAGTTGCCTACTTTCTAACTTTCGGTCGCAAGTCCCATGCACGACACGAATGCGTCCCCTCTACCCCCTCCTTTTCTCAGGGTCGCGTTTTAGCTCTCTACCTGGACCCCCGGGAATAAGGGTGGCCCCCACGGCAGGTGCGCCCGCTTCTTAGTCTGCTTTTTTGTTTTCTTTCCTGCGTAACCGCCCGCTGCACAGACTCACCTATCGGTTGCCTATTCCCGTTCCCTTAGTGGCCACCTAAGCTCTTTGAGTGTTTAGTGTGAATAGCATTCTACCTCTGCCTCTTGTACAATTATCTCACTCAGGATGAGGATCCACCCGCACATCCCCTTCCCTTTGCTCGTCCCCACCCACCCCCTCTCTCCATGTCCTGATAGACTCTATCTGAAAGTGCTATCTTTGGTCTTCCCCACCGATTTCAGCGAGCGTCCGACGTTGCCACGATACAGGTCAGCCGCTAAATTTTTTTTTTTTGTTTCTAGCTTCCCTTCTTCTCTTGCATGGACACCTGTTGCTGAGTCCCCCAAGTTTTTCACCCGATCTTTTGCTTTCCCGGCTTCTGGCTCACCCTCCCACGGAGCAGATCAAAACTTTCTTCAGCTTTTACGCACACCCCCAATAAGAACGTACAGCCCCCCTTTTTTTTTTTTTGGGGGTGGGTTTAGGATCTGGTAATGTTCCCCCCCCCTCTCCCTGTTCTTGGCCCCGTCGAGATGCGGCGGGTCTGTTGTCGCGAAGAACTACGATACGCGTGCTTGTCCTTTCTTTCCAGCGCTGAAATCCGAGTGAGGTTTACCAGACGTGACCTCTGTCTTTTCACACGTTTTTTTCCCGGGGAGTACGCCGTCACTTGCCCCCCACTAAACCCTTGAAACATCTTTGCGCATTTCTGAGGGAAAATGGTAATTTTCATTCGCTCAGCAAGTTTTCCAGTTTCACTCCTTGAGGAGATTCTCGTTCTGAAACCGGTTAGTGAATCTTTCTTGTGCTTTTCCAGACGTTGTCTACGACCAACTTTTCCGTGTAATTGACTTCACCCAGGCTTGATTCGATTTTTTTGGGTCGGAAAAGCCGTAGACGTGTCTACCTCCCCCTTTTCCAACGCCGTTTACGGCCTTGCTTACCATCCCCCAGCGGAAAGAACCGCACGATGCCTACGCCGTCCTTCTTTCCGGAATCTCTTAGTAGCAGATCGGAAACGCTTTCCCAGTTGTCCCCCGACGCCCCGACTGATTTTCTTCTGACCTCAATCGTTTTTCCGGCTTGTCTTTTGCACCCAAGCATCCTTGCGCCCTTGCACCCTGTTTCTTTGCTCAGAACACCCACTCAGGGCTCAGTGCTTTCCCTGCCCTCCGCGGACCTAGATTTCCCTCTGTGCATACCTTTTTTTCTCACTACCGCTTGTGTTGTGGTTTCTTTTGAGAGATGCCGTCTTTCCCGTGACGTCGCCTTTATTTCGGACCGATTTGAGCTCTTTTGTTTGTTTGTCCAGCTCTCAATGCGTTAGGTAGAGATGATTTTCCCCCCCCCGTCCCCCCCCTGCAATTCAGTTTTGCATTAGCTTGTTCTTTTCGGAAAGAGAGACTCGCCTTGTCCGGTCCCTTGCATCCTGGCCCGTTTTTTTTTTAGTTCACGCCCTTGCTGGGCCTTTAATATTTGATGTTCCAAAGACCCTTTACTTTTTCTGGAAACGTTCGTGCACCCTGAAGTTTTGTTAGCCACCTTCCCGAAGCCTCTGTTTTTATGCGCAGACCAACGCATTCCCTTTTCTGGCCTCCCGATCTGCAAGTCCAGTATCACTGCAGGGTCATTTCCACGGGCGTCTCTCTCATCGTCGTTTATGAAAGTTGGGTTTTTATCCTTCCATTTTTCTCACGCCATGCTCCTTTCCCGATTTTTTTCCTTATCCCGGCAGCTCGTACGCCCCCGGCCGACAGCTGCACTTTTGTTTTTACATCTCGCTGATTCCCCCTCGGCCGCCTTTTGTCCTCCTCCTTCGTTTGGCGGTGATTCGATTCAACCCACTTTTCCTTTTTTCGCATCGCGGATTCTTTCCCATTCTAACTTAAGCCGTTCCCCCAGCCCACACACTTGTTGCACTTCCGGCTTGTTTCGAGACCGGACGTCCTACATCTTTGGCCCGCCTTCGAATGGGCAGTGTGCCCGAATTTCCTAACCAATCAACCTTCAACTCTTTTCAACTCCTTTGGACCCAGCAACCACGGCCCCCCCCCAGCCCCCCCCCCCAAAACCTCCCCCCCCTCCCCCAACCCCCAAACCCCCACCCCCCCGCCCCCCCCCCCCCCCCCCCCCCCCCAACCCACCACCCCCACCCAAAACCACCCCCCACCCACCCCCCCACCACCCCCCCCCCCCCCCCCCCCCCCCCCCCCAAACCCCACGTCCCCCGCAACCCACGAACCACTGAAGAGTTCCCGTCCGTTTGCCCCCAGCCGAAACCAACCCCGTCCTATGCGAGTCGTATGCTTGCGGCTGTTTGGCTGTAAGAGCCGAAGTCATAGTGAATCGCTGGTTTTAGTCCCATTAGATATTTACGTTCAGTCTAATTAGATTCTATCTCACCCCGCTAATGTTTCCCAGCGGATAGGTTTTCCCCCATCTCTTCTTCCAAGTGTAAACATGTACCGGAGCCAACGCCCGAGCCCCATCTCACAATTTTCCGGCGGCATTCTTCCCTTTGACAGACCAGAATCAACGGTAGCGGATTCGCGAGCGCGTGATCCATTCTTTTTGCTGCCACTCGTATAACAGAGAGAGAGGCCAAAAGAAAAGAGGTTAGCCCCCCAATAGCACGGCCGGAACCCCCCGGATCGCCAAAAGGCAGAGAACCTAGGTTTTAGCGCGATCCCTAAGAGAACCCAACGTCCTAAAAGGTTAGAAGGTCGAGGGACCAGTCCGGGTGTGAATCAGCGTTTGAGAGAATGCTAGTTATACTGCGGCAGCCGCTTTAACCCGGCTCAAACCTTTCGACCTGTAGCTCAGGATAAGACAAGAATGAATTTCTGGTTTGGAGATGGCAAACGACGGCACGAAGAAGGGGCTACAATCACGGAATGTGGAAAGGGAATAGTTTGATATAGACCAGCAACCTTGTTTTAAGTTGGGAGTCAACGGTTTTGGCTGCTAGGGAGCATCATTGGGTTGCTTTGCTGAAATAGTATCCCTTCCTTATTCTTCCTCTGTCTAGATTCTACCTTCTCGTTGTTTCTTTTTTCTGCTCTACCTCCCGTTCGCGTCCCTGCACACTTTTTCTATGCCAACAATCATACGCCTTGCGGCCCGCAATCTGCTCCGTCCTTTACCCCCGTTTGCGGGACCTCCCCCCCCCTCGTCATTTTTCCTTTTCCTTCCTCCGTTGTTGTGTTTTCTCTAGATGGTGAAAGTTTGTTTCCCCCCCCTCTTGCTTTCACTCTTCCCCTTTGCAGCAAGGCCCCGATGCGCCGTAGTCGTGGCATACCGCCTCGCTTTTTCCTTCCCCGACTTCGTTCTTTCTAAATTTTCGACACCGGAAGTAGACGCCCGCCTTTCCGCCGCATTTTTAACTTGAGCGCTTTTTTCTATAACCCCCCCCCTTGCTCTTCCGAGCCTAAGCACCTCACCCCTTTTGCTTTCTTGCACCGAGGGCCTTGCTTGCCCCCCCTCCCCCATCGCCCAATTCTCCCCCCATTTTTCCAATTTCTCGATTTCACCAACGGTTTTCTTTTTAGGTTGCCCGTTTTAGCCAGCCCCTCTCCGTGTTTGATTCGAGGTTCGCCTCATGGTCTCCCTTTTTTCGGCTTTAAGGTTCGCCGTCTAACTAGTGCTCCAGATCCCGTTCTTTTGCCTTTTTTTCTTCGCTCTGTTCCCATTTCACCTTTTTCCCCCCCCGCGGTTTCTACCAGCTGTTCTGAAGACGCTCGGTTCGTAAGTTTTTCAACCTGTTTTCAACTACCTCCTCTTCGTCAAATCTCATTGGCCGGCTTTGCCAATATTTAGGTTCGTTGTTTCTTGTTTGCGCCTCTTTGTACCCCTGTTCTGAGTATGGGCGCCCGCACATCTTGGTACCCTTTTCCGGCTTACGGACCCTTTTTCCCTTTTTCTATATGGGTTCCTGCGAAAGGCCCCCGCCGCTTCTTTCTTCGGACTCACTTGTTTTTCTTGATTTCTCTTCCTTTTTTGCGCGGCGAGCTGGGCTTTTGAGATGCCCAGGCGTTCCCCGGGATTCTCCTGTGATTTTCCTTTTTATCGCCTTCCCCCTGCAACCTTTAAAGTCCATTCTTCCCCCTAGGCCTTCACACCCTGTCCCTAAATCTATTCCGTCCTGCACGTTTTTTTCGGCTCTGTTTCAACTTCGGCTATATTTGTTGTGGTGGTTGTTGTGGGGGGGGGGGTCACAAGTCGCTTTCCCTTTGTTTTGTCGTTCGCAGTCCTACTGAAGACGGAGTTTTGTCAGAGAGACTAGTTCTTTCCCCATGACCTTTCCTTGTCTTCTTTTTACGCGGGTTGGTTTTGATGTCGATTATCCTCCCCACGGGTCCCTTTGGGACAGTGGCTGATGTCATCCGGCACCGCATGCGGTCTCGATACAAGTAACTCCTCTGCTCGGCCTCCTCTCCTGGGGCCCTTTGCTCCTTGTGTTGTCTTTTCGGTCCTCCCCGCTGTGGTCGTAAGTTTTCCCCTACCCCGCTGCGGAGCTTTTGGGCCTCTCCTGAAGTTCACGCCTCTTTACGACCGAAAATCCGCGGCACTCCCATACTCGTCCCCCTCCTCCTCCGAGGATCAGTATTCCTTTACTTACCCGAAGTAAACATCAGTCGCCTTTGGCAGCAGCCCGTCAGTCCAGATAAGTATGCGTTCCCTGTAACCTGAAACCCTGAAGCGGGCCTACTGGTACCCCTTAGAGGATTCCCGACCCACCACTTTCCCTGATCAGGACGCCGTTCGAACGCCAGCTCCTGCAGCAGCCCCGGTCCTCTCCTTACCAAGAAGGTTGTTTGGTTTCTTAGTGATGCCGGCTTTCCGCTTCCTTCCCTTTTGGCGTCGACGCTCTTTGATGAATGACTTTCCTCGTACACGTTTTCTTTGGCGTCCTCTGCTTTTCGGTACAGGCATCTCTTTCTGGGTATGCCCATTCTAGGCTGGATGTCTTGCTACATCGGCCTACCTTCTTTGCCGGTGTTATTTCTGCGTCCCCCTAGTCAGTGCGGGATTAGCTTTTATTTCTCTTCCCCATCACCCCCCCCCCCAACCCTTCCCCCGGACGTTCCCCCTCGACGTCCTTCGCCCAAGATTCCTTTTCACGCGGGTCTTTGCGCTGCCGCATAGGTTTCTTTTTCTCCCTGCCTGTCCCCCTCATAGCCTCGCCAGTCAGAGCGAGCCGAGCCCCATTCCTGCGTGAATGTGAACATTTTGAGCTCCATGAGAGTCATTTCCCAATCGCCATGCGCCCTTTTTTTCCCCGAATCTTTCTTTTGGACTTGAGCTTTCGACCTACGCGCGTAAGCACCAGAACATCTCATGTTTTATTAGACCTTCCTGTTCCGCCTGCGCCGTTACGATGAGTTTTCCTCTTCCGAAGCCCACCCAAGGCGCTCTCCTCGGATATCAGCCCAGCCAGTCCCCACTTACCCAGTCGCCCACCTGGGTTTCACCTTCTGTATTTTTTGTGAGTACCAAGGCTCTCCTCAGATTGTGCCGGTTCTTTCCTGGGCGATTAACAAACTGGATCCCCAGTTAACCCTGTTTCCCTCCTTCCCAATAAGCTCCGAATATTTTGTCGCCGCCGTCTTCAACCCCCCGTTGTTTCCGTAGTGGAGCCCCCAGCCCCTTCGTTAATAGTCCTTAGCTGCCCCGATGTACTGCACTTCTCGATCTCACTTCGTCGGTGTGGTCTCCTTGAGTTGGCTTTGGCGCCACCTGGCCTGGCTACTTGTTAACGACCCTGGTCCCAACCGCGATCCCCAGCTAACAGAACTTCTTGCACGGCCTCAACCATTTATCTTTCTCGATTCGGTATGTCTTTTGACGCTGACGTTTAATTTTAGGCCCTCAGATCACGCAAGACCTCTTGTACAAATTTTTTTTTCCACCGCAAAAGTATGACACTCTCAAACTTTTGGTCTCGCTAACACTCACAAGTAACCGGCTGGATTCTGCGCAGTAGGTCAGAGAAGGGCGTTTAAGTAACTGTGAACAACGATTGTCCCGTGGGCGGATCGGCCACGTAAGAGAACCAATTTAATAAGTGAGGGATGGACGTCAACCTCGGGCGACGGCGAGTCAGAGACTTGGACGGGGGCCAGTGTACGTGGCGCTCTTTTAGGGTTTGTTTAGTCCTAAAGACGCCGTTGGGGAAGGGGACGATCATCGGGGATTCTTGCTAGGGGTAGTATTTCTGGGCTCGTTCGACCAGTTTTAGCGGCCTGCATAGACATGGAGTGCTGTAGATGGATCCCTGGTCCCAGCCCCACCCCCCAAAACCACTCCCCCCCCCCCATAGGAAAGGGAAGTTTAGTACGAGTTCGCCTGCACCCCAGAGTTTCCGTGACAACCCTTCCATCCGCGGGCCCGAACAATCACTGGAATGTCCAGCCAAAGATAGTTTTGTCCCGCCAAAGCATGTCATCTCATCTCCCCTCCTTTGTCTTTAAGAATTGTCGGTCAGCCCCGCTTATTGGGAGCAGTCCACGGGGAATGCCGCTGAGAGCTCTTAGTCGGGCGTGAATCGAGCAGAGGTGGTGCCGTCTGATCCTCCCCCCCCACGTTTTTTTTCACTTTCCGTTACCCGGAGGATGTAGATCCAGCCGAATCAAGGCAGAGATGCACTTTTGATGCTTTCGCGACAAACCGGCGCGACTAGCCCCACTCCAAGTTCCCCCTGCACACGAGGGCTTGTCCCACTTCCTCGCAACTTCCTTCCACCTTTCATGGCTCGCTTTTGATGAAAACGGATTTGTAAATTTTTTTTTTCCCGAGCATCCCCCAGAATACTATATTCCCCTCCCGGGTGCCCCAGCTCAGTTCTGGGAGTCCCCAAGTTCTGCATACATGCTTACCGCGTCCAGATTTGCCGTGCCTTTCGATTTTTCGCTTTTTTCCCCTCCGCTCCAACGGCGCCAGGACGTGCCTCCGGTCGTCCCAGTCTCTTTATCTAGCGCGAGTTCATCCTACCGCCCTGCCCCCTTGGACGCTAACCCCCCTATCTTAAATAGAATTTTCTGTGGGAAATATTTCTGTTTCGCCCTGTTTGTATCCCCTCTTGCATCTTACCACGGTAGATCCGATATTTGGTGCTGAAAGCCCCTTCCCCTCTGCGCAACCGATCTGACGTGATACTGAGACTTCTGACCTTTTTCCTTAGTGGGCTCCAGGGAGCCTGCTTGCTGTTCCTAGGAACCCGGCCTGCCTCCCAACGTTTCGTCAGCTCCGCATCGTCGGGTCGGCTGGACCGAGAATTAGTTCGTCTGCCCCCATTTCTATAAGCGTGTGATTTTTGCTTTTTTTCTCGCGGCGAACCCTGCCCGTCCTCGATCAAACATGCTTCTTTTTCCTTACCTCCCAACAAATCCGACTTGTTATAGGAAAATTTTTTTTCTCTGTTTCTTGCCCGTCTTTCTTTTTTTTTTCTTCCTCCTGTGCCGCGTTCTTGGGTCGATCTCAATTTGCCGACGATTTCTTCTTATGATGCAGCTCGCCGAGCTGACGCTTCCGTGACCAACTTTCCCCCGATGTCGTCCCTTTTCTCACGCTAGGAGTAGAGGTAAATCCACCAAGTAACTATTCGGGGAACCTCTTTTCTCATTGTCTGAGAGAATGCTCATGACTTCGCGAGCAAGATTTCCCGTCACCGACTTTAGTTTAAGTTCTGCAGTTGATCATGTTTTTTCTTCCGGTGGCCCTCCCCTTTAATTTGGTCCTGCGTACCCCTTCCGTGTCTTATTGGGCGGGCCGCCGTCGATGTCGATCATTTCTTTTAAGAATTCCCTTCTTCCTAAAATCAAAAACGCCCTTGAAAGCCTGCCTTCCCTTCGACTCCGACTGCGTCGGTTCCCCTTCATTTCCGGCCTCTAATCCTTTTTTTTTCCGCTTCAGAATGACCGCTTTTCAATTGTACGAACGCTTTACACCCAAACGCCGCTGGCGCCCTGAAACATTGGAGGTTCCCTCCTCACACCACCAGTGGTCTACCCCCACTCGGTCGAATCGACCTCCGCGAGGAAGCGTCTCGTTCCCTCCTTCCTCACCATGTGTTTTTGTTGAGAGCCTCGCCTCTTGACCTTTTTTTTGTGCTGGCTTCCTCCTCTTGTGAGACTTGATTTGGTTGTTGAGGCCGCCTCGACAATGGTGGTGCCCTTTTTTTTCGTGCTTTCTTTCCCCCGCGCGTTTTTTTTTTTCTCTAGAGGCGTTTTTTATGTCCTCGTCATACTCGTTGACGTTTCCTTCTGCGACTATCGAAAGGCGTTCGTCCGAGAGAGTTGTCTTTAGTTTTTGGATGTTTTTCCCCTTCTCCGTACGGGTTTCCCCCCCCGGAGTCCTCCCGACGTTTTTCCTTCAATAGCAATCGTTGTCTTCGAGTCCACGCCACTGTCGCGGAATCACAACCCTTCCTATTAGTCCACGTATGCCTTGCTTCCCGAGGAGTCTCCGCTGGTTGCCGGTCCCCCCTGGCCGTGATTTTCTTGGTTTTTTCCCTCGCACGTCTCAAGCTTTTCCCACCCCTAATATTGCTTTTCTTTTCTCCGCCCTTCGCTAAAACCCAGGGCCTAACCTCCCGGCACTGGGCACTTCTAGATGAGCACGTCTCCCCCCGTGGCGTTCTCTCGTCGTTTCTACGACACCCAAGCTCTCAGCTTTCCCCCCGTAACTCTTGTTCGACCAGTCCGCCGTACCCCCGGCGCCGACCGGTGTTGCGGAGTTTTTTTGCGTTCATCTTTTCAGCTCTTTTTGATATTGCTACGTTGTTTTTCTCTGCTGTTCCCCCCCATAAAAAGATTCTCATCGGGAACGCCCCGTGAAGAAACCCCCCCGGACCCCTTCCCACTATACCGTCAAGCGAGCGGGCACCCCCCCACTTTTTGTTCGTAAGAGTTCAGCACGCGTGGGTCATCTCCTTGGCTTCCGAATATCTGGCAAGTTCACTTAATCTGTCTTTCCCCTTACTTCGCGGTGGTCGACTCTCTTTTTGCCTAGGCGTGCTACGTTAAAGCTTCCCTCGATCCAAATTCGAGCCAGCTAAAAGCATGTCTTTTGCACCTCACCTTTTCCAATAGTTTTTATTCCCCTTTTTAGGTATCTTTGAACGCGTTAATCCTCAGAGTGCCTGCCCATGGCTTCCCACGTTGGTTCTTGAAACCAGGATGCCGGGTTTTACCACGTTTTTTTTCAGTCCCCCCTCGACAACCTCACGGCGCGGTCTTTCTTTTCGCCGTTATAATTTCTAATTCCCTTGCCCGCCTGCTTCACCCTTCCTGGTGGTTTCTTACCGGTCTCTCATCTTACGCTTGTCTTTTTCCCCCCCCCTTTTTTGGTTCCCAAATCCCCAGCCTCCTTTTTCATCCTACGACCTCATGATTGGGGCCGTTGATTTTTTTTCCGACTTTATGCTTCCTCCAGCCCTTTTTTCAGGGTATGACGTGATTGCAAGCGCCTTCTCGATTTTTTTTTTCTGTCCAACTCGCTCCTTTACTCATTAGGCCTTTGAGCTTTCTTGCGTTCCCCTTCTTGGTCCTTACCACGTGACCGTTGCTCTCTGGAGCTTAAGACTTTTGTCGAGTCCCCCCGCTATACCGCGTCGCCAATCTTTTTTCGACCTGCTTACGTTTAGCTTTCCCCCCCCGTTTTTGAGAACAGGTCATCCCTTCTTCCTCTCCTCTTTTTTTTTTGTTAATCTGGCTTGGCTTTCCCTCCAACGGATTAGCTCGGAAACTTTCTGTCTGCCACTTCTCTTTGATCGATTTAGTTGTTCTTAGCGCACCTGAGTTGTTCATTAGCTCCTCTTTCTTTTCCACTTTCAGCCGTGCAAACTCCGGACTTCCCTAGCCCTTTTCCGATGAATTTCCCCATTATGAGATTTCTCTCCAACTCTCTCGTTTTTCGAATTAGAACTAACTTCGACCGGCCCCACTATTGGCTTTCCTTCCGTCCAAATAGACACAAACTGCAACCCGTCCTTCTAGTTAAAAAACGTGCCTTTCTGTCCGGTGTCCGCCGCTCATTGACTACTTGGGCTGCGCCTGGCGACGCAGCCTCGCGTTCGAGTCGGGCACGGTCCTTTCTCCCACGCCAGCTATACCTATGAGATACAGTTCGTGTCCGTTCTATTTTTTCCTTTTCTCACGTGGACCAGTGGCCGCGTGTTACACATGAAGGGGACCCGATGTAGTTCTCTCCCGCTTTTGCAATTTTACCGTGCCCTTTCGTCACTAACGATACCTAACGATTTCGTCACCGCCTACTCCTTTTGCAAGATTATTTCGCTTGCCCTCCTTTGCGCAGAGGCACATTTATATGATTTTTCAGACACTCCCTCCTCCTTTCTGGCACCTGTCCCTGGCGTGGATAGACTTCTCCTTGAATTTCTCTTCGCGCCGGCGATTCTCTCTTCTCGATATTGAAGGCAGAAAAGTTTGATTTTCGATCGCATTCCCTGCGACGGGTCGAGCTTCCCCGCTTGTGAGGAAAGGTTCCCTTCCCTAATTGGTCTTTTGCCGGCTCCGCAGGAGAAAGCAAAGGCCGCAGATACAAAATCTTTCAAATCCCTCCAATAAAAGTTGCTTCAACGTGTTTTTGGGCTCTGTAACGTGCGCCGTCTTTCTTATGACTCCCTGAATTCAATTCTTGTTGCCTTTGTGTTAGCCCTCATCAGGTCATTGAGGTGGTTGTCCCGTGAACGCGCGAGTCGGGAACCAGAGGCCGATGTCTGCATTCCTCTTGAGTGTCCCTCTTTCTGCAAACCCCGAATCTTAGTGGGCCCTCTGGCTCTGGATATTTCATGAAGGACTATTAATGATCTGCGCCCCTCTTTTTAAAGAACTCAGATGATTTTTCTTTATGTGAATTGCTGACCTTCTACTGCCGGTGTTTTTTTTTCAGAACCGGAAATTTGGTCAGTGCGCCCGCCGTCTGCGGAGGATGGCTGGAAACCCCCCCCCCCCCCCCCCCCCACCAAAAACACCCCCCCCAAACCCCCCCCCCCCCCCCCCCAAAGGATTCCTCCGCGTTGGCCAAGAATTTCGTGAGTTGACCTCCACATCCACAAGAGACAGCACCTTTCCGATCCTTGTTCGACGACGCACGGGGAAGTCTCGGCTAAGTCTGCTTCCCCCTCGACGCATCTCAAGCACCAAGAGCTTCCCCCCTCCCCAACCCAGATTTTTTTGCCGGAAATTTCCGAGGTGCCTCGCACCCTGGGCCCAGTTTTCTCCAACGCCCTCTCCCCTTCCTTTCTGAAATCTCTATTTTCTAATAATACGTGTTGTATTTTTTTTTGACTGATCGGATTTCACTTGTGCTGGCTTCTAGCGATGGAGCCTGTGTCTTCTCTTTCCCTCCCCCTGTGTGCCTTTTCTCCCTCCATTTTTCAGAGTAACGCAGCTTCGGGGTATGCATTCTCTTCGTTCTTTCTTCTGTTCTCTCCCCCCTGCCCCTTCGTTTCCTGAGCTCCTTTTTGCCTCGAGTCTTCTCTCGCTCCTGGCTTTTTCCCTCTTTTTTGGATTTTTCGGCCTTTCCGTCGCCACTGAGTAGACCCGACTTCGTTGCCGCCCCATCTCGTTTTCTGGCGTCCCACTGCCCCGGTCCTTTCGTTCACCCTCCCCCATCCGCAACTTCCAGTAGCTCAGCCGTGCCTTCCCTCGCGCCTAGCGCTTCGTGAATGTTTCCACTTTTTCTATTCCCTTGTCGATCATTCTGACATTCCATGCGCCAGCTTTTCCCGAATATTTTTGGGGCAGTATTAGTCAGCGTCCCGAACCTTACTTACAAGTCCTCCCCTTTCACGCTCGGTGCCATTTAAGCTGGCGAAGAAGAAATTTCTCCGTATTCGTTCGCCCCCCCCACAGTTCCGTCCCGCCGCTCCTCCAAGATGATTCAACGTCTCTCCGAGCCAAACCCTTTTAGGAACCTTCTTCTTTTTTTTTTGCCTTTCCCCCGTCGTTCCTCGATTTTTTGATCTGCTTTACGTTTTTTTCAGTTCTCTGCTTCCGCCCACCAATCCACACTGATCCTTTCAGCTTGGCCGCCAAAACTCGGCCCCCAGCTAGACATCCTACTTAAGTCGCTCGTGACGACACCTTTTCGCGTCGTAGATTCTTCCTAGGCGTGGCATGCGCCCTTGAGGACCCGATATAGCAATGTTCCAAGCTCCCGATTTCCGATCCCTTCTTTCAGTTGTTTTTCCGCTCCCTGTTTTTCGTGGAGCCTCAT
>Ga0179593_1464432_pt1 | contig 12839 bp, 14 predicted proteins | sample CZODoug2_1_08_16_FD_185931 | JGI IMG/M metagenome (GOLD analysis project Ga0179593, IMG submission 185931) | Vadose zone soil fungal communities from Angelo Coast Range Reserve, California, USA - CZODoug2_1_08_16fungal (PacBio error correction) | ecosystem: Environmental > Terrestrial > Soil >... | reverse complement strand
CCCTCCCTTACTGACAGTAGAAATACGAGCAGTCTAAGATCGCCGCGTTCCAAATGGTAGTCCCTGATTTCTTCTGTTGTATTCAATTACCAGAAACTGTGCCCCTACGCCCTCCAATTATCTTTGTGGCCCCCTGGCCTACCCCTAATTTTTCCTTTTATGGAAATTTCTTCAAAACCCCAGGGCAATCTGTATCATTGCGGTTTACACTTCGGGTCCAGGAAAGCCATCAAACCCCCCACCCTGTGTTTTTTTTCCTTTTTACACACCTTTGTTCACCATGCCTGGTCTCCATCGAACCACGTACGTATATTGTAGAACAGCCCAGTCACTCCTTTAGAGAGATAACTTTTTTTTTCCCCATCTGCACCAATCATCCCAAACGATCCGTGAACTGATTGCTACACCGATCCAGTCGAGTTTTTTGACCTTCCCCGTCCCCCCGTTTGATCTCTTTCCCCCCTTTCGAGGTCCCCCGCCCAGCCTTTCTGTATTCTTATTTTTTGCACCACACGCGTCCCGAAAATTTGTCTGCGTATTTTTTCGTGGGTTTTTTCTCAGTTCCTGTTTTGAACTTTTGGAACTCACTATTACTTAGTGAACTCCCCGGGTACACGGTCCCTTTGAACCCACTTTTTTACGTTTGAACTTTTTAGGGGACAAGTTTCACTCCACTTTAACGAAGTTTGCATTATGACCCCGCACTTCTTTATACTTTTTCCTTACGTCGAACCTTGTACGACCCCCCCCGCACAATTCTTCGGGGTTTAACCTCTTTTTTACGCGAATGTCCCCCGTTTATTGATTTTCTTTTTTTGCGTTCTCGCATGTTGCGGCCCTTTCACCCCGACAACACCTTTTTTTATCTCTGTTCACGTGACATTTTAGCCCCTTTTTCCCCGTTTCCTTTGTCCCCGCATCGGAGGTCTGTTTTCGTTCTGTTACTGTTCAGGCACCACCCATCCCGTGGTGAACTTCACTTCTGGGCTATGACCTTACAAGACCTTCCTCACACCCCCCACTTTCCCCTACACATGTTGTCTTTTTGCGTCTCTTGACCTTTTTTTGTCGTTTCACTTTTTTTTTCCCCGGGAGAGTCTTTCAATCGCTGTTCAGAGTGGATATCTCTGCCCCACCCTTTTTTTGGTGCCGCCTCTGATTGTAACACCTACTGTCCCACTCCATCACGGCCTCGCCCTAACTACTTTCCCAATTTTTGCCCTCCAGACCACGTTAATTTAACCTAGTTTAATCCTTCCACGACAGATACAGTTTTTGTCCCTCCTCGTTTCTCCAACCTGGCTACATTTTTTTCCCCCTACATCGTCCCCAGTCGAGCCGCTTCCTTTTTAGAACTCCCTCCCCCTTCCCCCACGTCGGGTTACTTTTCAGCTGAGTGCCCTTTACTGTTGTGGTTGCAATTATCTCCGTTTGAACTGCCGAGGCACCCCAGTTAGGTGTTTCCCCCCCCCCCCCCGATCACCCTGGCTGCCCAAACCTTCGCCGTCCACACCCCTTTCTTTCGCGCTTTTTTCCTGAGGCAATGTTAGGTCCTTTTTTACTTCGGCGACCTTGTCATTCCTTTCCATCATACTGGTTAGACCAACATAGGTCCCGGCCTGACGTTTTTTTTCTTTTTTTTGGTGTTTTTTTTACCAATCCTGCTAAAGCCGGCTTCTTAGTTTTTACCCGCTTATGGAGGAGAAGCCACATCCCCCCCCCCCATGTGAGTTTTTACAGTTGTGACTTTCACGAATCTTTTGACTGTGCGCCAAGATTTCCTGTAGATTTTCACCAATTAATTTGGTTCTGTAGTGGCTGACCGAAGTCGACCGCTCCCTGAACACGTTAGGTGCGCTTCTCTTGTCTTTTGTTAAACTTGGTGTTTTTTTTTTCCCATGTGCAGTTTCGTGTAACACACCCCCATTTATTTTATAAGTGTCTCCGATTAGGTCCACCGTCCCAGACCGGAAACTCACGTATTCATGAGATCTTTCCGTTCATTTGTCGAGCTGCAATACTAGCGTTGTCCTAATGTCAATGACCCTTGTATTCCCATGTCGTCCTCCATCTGGCCTTGCCACCGTGACCTGTTCGCCTTTTTTTACATAGGATGACTTTTCTCTGCGTTGGTTAGCGTTTCTTTGCGTCAGGAAGGAGTGCGAGTATCGAAACCCCCAAGGTTGCAGAACATTTCAATGGTCCCCTGAACTTCCTTTTTTCACCTCCGCTCTGTAACAGGGCTTTACTAGACGTTTTCTAGTTTTCAGTACAGAATTTTAAGTACGAGTCTTCTCCTGCTTGTTCTTGATCCCTCCCCAGGCATCCTCACACTCTAACTCCCCCCCCATGAACAATGTGCTTAACAAATGTCTTCGCGGATTTCGGTCCCTTCAATTGCTCCCTGAAGATGATTACACTTTTTGCTCGTCTTTTTTTTTTAAAGCTGCGCTTTGACGACACCCTCCTATGGCCTAGTGTCCGGACTCATCCCCCTTGCTTGCCCACTTTTTTTTCCAAACGACAATGAAACCGGTTGTACCCTCCCTGCCAAGAAATTCCAATCCACTTTTGCGATGTCCCCCCATTTCGCTAAGTGATTCCCTCCACTGGTGTGATCTCCCACTGGCTTGTTATTGCCCTCTTGCACTTTTCTGCGGCTCCGAACAAAGCCCGTTTTTCCCCCTTTACCCCCTTTTCATGGATTCTCCGCCCATCACGGCCCGATCGAATTTTTCCGCATTTGATCACCCCGAGTATGCGAATTTTCTCGAATGTTCATTCCGGTTGACCCGGCGTCACCGGATTTTTTTTTTCCTCCCGTCCCAAATGTCCTGTTTTTTTCCGTCTCCACACGTACCAGTGCCCGCCCCCAACCCCCTGACTATGTGCCACACCCCGAGATTTCCCCCCCCCAAGCATTTCACCCCATGTTTCACCTGTTCCGTTTCCATTCCGATGGTGTCAGCCACACAATCGTCAATTTCCTTTTTCTTTAACGAAAAGCCCTTTCTTTAACATGTCCACGGCATTTTTCTAGATGAAGCACGACCTTCAATTTTTTTCCCACAACACCCCCGGTGTACCCCCCCCTTTACGAAAAAACCGACACCCCGGGTTCAACTTAAACTAACCCAACCCCATCTTTTTTTGGTTAATGGTTTTTCCCAACAATCATGGCCACGACCCACACTCTATTTCTCTTAATACTTGTTTGTTTGTCCTCCCGTTTTTTCTTCTTTTCATTTGCTCGGTTTTTCTCTTGTCACCGCTTCCAAACCTTTGAATCTTCCTGTATTTTTTTCACCAATTTTTTTTTCCCGTGTTCGGTGTTTCTTTTATTTCAGCTTTTTCCCCCAAGTTTTTTTTACTCTTGATGTTTAGTGGTAACGTGCACCTAACCCCTTTTCTGTCACTCACCGGCCCCAGTCTTTGGTTCGTGAAATTAACCCCCCCGTTTCCCGCTTTTGCTTCCCCTTCAACCATCGGACGGGTGTAGTCGCTCGGTTTTCTTCCCTTTTTCACCCTTTACCCCTTGCTTTTTTTTTCCTGTACGTATGGTGCCGTTTTTTTTTTCTCACTTTCCGTTCGTATTTCCTCTTGTCCCATCAGCTACCAACCTCCCCCCTCATCTAAATTTCTGTCGGGGTTAACCTGCCCTTCACTTTTCACCTCAAATTCTTCCCTCCACCCCAGGACCCCCCCCTTGGGGTATTTTCTTGCTTTGGTGCACCCCCCCCACTTGCGTGCCCCCGTCTTTTTTGGGCGTTCGAAGTTCCCTTATTTTGCAACTAATTTTTGAAATTCCTTTCCTTTTAGGTTCTGGGTCCCTTATTAGGCCACGTGTCATCTCTCCCCCCTCTTGAGGCTCAATCCCCAACTGAGCATTACATCGACGATGTCCATTTGGTTCATGTTATCCCTCTAGTTTTGCCCCACCCACCTCCCCAAGCAACCCGCCCTTTATTCTACTCGCACACCCACGTTCCTATCCTCCCATCCAGCCATCCATTCCCTACTCATTGTGCAAATCTTTCTTAGGGAGCGTGTCAAGTGATGGTCACAAAAACTTTTCGTCCGGCGGCTTTCATGTGATTCCAGGGTTTGATTGCCCATTTCCCCTGAGTTTGACCCCTCCTCCTAGTTCCCTGGTCTGCCGTTCTTTTAATGCTCCCCCCCGAATTGGTCTGCTTTTTGGCGGGCGCTTTTTTCGCAGGTTTTCGGTGAGAGCAGTTTTTTTCTTCGGTCGCCTTTTCCCCAGGCGTTTAGGTCCCGACCAGCCAAAGAACCCCCACGAACTCCCGAAATTGTTCCAGAACCCTCCCCATTTTGTTAGATAACCCTGGACTCCCTCAAGTCTTTGTATGACTCCTTGTTCAGGACCCCTTTTAAAAAAGACCGACGCAAATATAGCTAACAGAACTCCAAGACAATTCTCTCCCCCTCTCTCTTTCCCTCCCCTTTCTTACTTTTTGCGCTTTCCCAACGCCCGGTTGGTAAGACAAATGATGCTTCTGTCGACTTCCGGGGACGATTTTCTTGTGAGTCGTGACATTACTGGCACTCGGATGAGATTTCGGTCCAGTCTTCCATCGGTATTGCCCCCGGATATTAATTGGTCTTTGCCTGTTGTCTCCACTCGCAATAACTTGAGACCATATAGTTGGTTTCTCTGCCTCAGCCCCCTCGTCAAAGGGTTATTTAACTTGGTATTTTTCTCTCTGCCTTAACCCTTTTCTTTTTCTTGTCCACACTTGTAACCCCCACCCCACCAAAACTTTTTCCCCCCATCCCTTTCGATTTTTTTTGCTTTTTGGAAAATGCTTCGATTCCAACCCTTTCTCGTCAGTTGCTTCAATATTGACCCAGTGCCTTACGGGGTATGATGTGGCAGTCAAATGTCACCCTATTGGGCGGTAGAACCAAAACCCCCCAAACCCAATAGGCCAGAACGGGGAGCCGTCTCTTTCCCGTTGTCGGAGACGGATCGGAACAACACGAGCATCGTCTTGGTGAGGTTTTCTTCCTTGACACTCCTTTTCTTTTATTCTGACTGAGTTTTTTTTCCTTTTGTCCTCTTTTACCCCCCTCCCTATGTATGTCCATGCCTTTTTTTCTTCGAGATAATTTTTTTTGTTTTTGGCACTCACTTGCTTGCGCCGACACCCTTTTACCAACCTCCCGCTCCCCCGTCTTAGAGTGTCCTTGGAGGTTGAAACTGCCTTTTGCCCCAGCCCAAATCCTGGTTTTGACTTTGTTTTCCGAGACAAGGCCCCCCCCCCCTTTACCCTCCCCCTCCTGTTTCGCTGCGTACCCCCCAACCTTCATTCCTGAGTCCGAAGGTTTCTCGTCCCCCCTAACCACCCCAATTAGTTGTGTTGTTTCTTCAGCATCTCTGTGCACACATTTTCTTTCTCCAGATATGCCCTCTTTTCGTTCGACTGATCACACCCCCCCCCCCCCGCACTCGTTATACCCTTTTCTCGTTTCCCTTTTTGTTGATTTTTCCCGGGCCAATCTCTGGCGCTGTTTTCGCACTGGGCCATGGCCCCCATTTCGTCTAGTTTTTGTTTTTAACAGCTGTTTGGCCCTTGCCCGATCCGCGACTACACGGGCCTGTCCATGCGCGTACCCTTGCAGACCCTGTGCTGTTGTCACCCCGTCCAGTCGGGGCGCTTTTCCCACGGTACTGGTATTCTAATTAAACTCTAGTTCTCCCCCCCGACATGCTTCTCTTATTTCAAGTTCTCAAAAATTTTCCTTCTTTCTGGTGGCCTTCTCCCATGATGTGCCCCGCCCCTATGTTCTTTTTACTGTTTGCGGCCCTTTTTTTCTTTTATGTTTTTGATTGCCCTCAGTACCCCCGTTTGCCCCTGTTTTCTTATGAATGTCGTTGAAAATTACTTTTCCTTTGTTCTGCTTCCCCCCTCGAAACGTAACATTTCTTTTTTCCCCATATCTTCTGGACACTGTCCCACTATGTGTCTGTTTTTGATTTTTGTCTCGGGCCTTTGTACTTTTTGGTCTAGGGGGACCCCCTATGGTTACCCACCGTAGTTTTCCCCCTATGGCATCCATGCCCAAAAACAAACCCCAAAACCCCCCCCCATTATGCTTTCCGCCCCCAACACCGCATTTCTCCCCGATAGTCCACTGAGCACACTTTTTTTCCCCCGCAAAACACCCTTTTTTCCCCGGTCTTAGATTTCTTGGCGCGGTCCCACCGCTCTCAACCTAGGATGTTTTGTCTCTTTCTTGCCTTCATCCCCCTACCCTGTTTTTTGTTTTTTCTTTCCAACGTGGTATCTGCGTCCCTTCACCTCCACAACCTTTTCAAACCCCCCTCCCCCCATTCTTCTCCCCTTTGTAGCGACACCGGTAACCCTGTAGGATGGCACGCCCCTGTACGTTCCGTGGAATCTCTCTTTTTCTTTATGGTTACAAGTGTTCCCCCCCACATTCCATGGTCGGACGCTCCATTTTCGCATCTGATAGCTCCCACCCAACAGGATTACCTTTTCCTTTTTCCCTTTTTTTTTTTGTTGTTAAACCCTACGACTTGCGGTGTTCGAAAACCATTCTCTCTGTTTCCCCTTCAGTCTTCCCTGAATCCTTTCATGGTAAATCAATGCCCCGTCCTTCTTCCAATCTTTTTGGAGGCAATTTCCCGCCAGTTCTTTCCTATAGGATGACTGAGAGTGCCCCCCCTTCCCTAGTTTGCCCCTGTTGATGTACAGGTACAGGAAGGGAATTGAGAAGAAGTACTTTTTCTAAATCAGATCTTTCAAACTTGTTGTTTCGCCGTAAAGAAAGGACCTTTTTGCGCCCTCCGTTCTCCCTCCTTTTGCAAATCCACCCCTATTTTAACCCCAGAAACCCTTTCCCACCCTGTACCCCCCCCCTTTCCACCCCCGGGTTTTTAGGTGGCCTTCCAGTACAAGTTGATTTGATGGAGCAACCTTTCTTCATGGTACTTTACCACCCCGAAGTCTGATTGCTTCTGTCTGATTGAATTGGGGTAGCCTTCTTCTGGGGTTTTCTATGCCGGTTTGCTGTTTTTTATTTTCCTTCCTGAATTTTCCGTTCGCCTCCTCCCGCGTCACTTCTGGCATCTTTTTTACTCTTTCCCCCACCATCTGACTATATTTTTTTTTGAACTTCTTCCCCCTCCGATTTTAGCCTATTCTGAATGGCCTTGTCTTTCCCCACCAGTTTTTAGAATTTATTGACCCCCAATTTTTTTTTCTTCTTAAGTGCGTGGTCTCCACCGGTGCTCAAATTTAAATGACAAGCTTTTTCCCCCCCGCCCTTGAAATGTGGTCGACCAGCCTTCCTTTTTTTGCTTACGCAGTCCCGTTTCACTCAAGACCGTGCAGTAAGAACCACTCTCAGACTCCTTTTCATCCCTTTTTTTTTTCATTTTCTTTGAAATCTTTCATCCTCCCCCCTTTCGCCTTGAGTCCCTTCGCTTTGCAAGGCGCAGTCCTCTTTTTCGTTTCATGTTTTGGTTAAGGTTCGCCCCCCCCTCCGAGTATCCTCTTCCTTCTCTTTCACTTTTTTTTTTTTTGTTGGTTTTTAGTGAGTCTTTCCCCTGAACTCTTGCCTGTCTACCTTCCCATTGTCGCGAGCGTTACCCCCCTTTTCCTTTCCTGACGGGCGAAGGTTTCTGTTCACCCCCCCCCCCCTCCCCAATGTGCCTTTTTTTATTCCTTTTCCACTCAAGGCTCTTTTGCGCCTTCCGGCGCGGCCCTGCCCTCTGTGCTGTTTATTCGCCAACTGTTGAAACCCTTGTTTTTTTATCTGGATTCACTTTTTCTTTCACTCGTGTTACAACCCACCACGGCCAGTAACCCCCCCAACTGCAACTTATTGTCCCCCCCCCCCAACTTTGTCATCCCCCCTTTTTGATTTCCACTCTCTCACCCTATTCCCACACCTGCTTGGTCGAAGATTAACCCCCCCGCAGATGCCATAAATTTTTTTTTTTCCTTCAGAGCCCTTTTTTCCCAAACCGACTCCCTCGACCGGATAAATTTTCTTCATCATCGGGCTTTTTTTTCATGGGCAGACTGCTCCCCTTTACGGTTTGGCGTTTGACAAGCCTTTTTTTTTTTCGATTCTTATGGCCCAGATCCCACCCAGTCTCCCCTGCCCAGGTTGCATGGGCTTTTCTTCAGTTATCCTGTCTAGTTAGACTTTCCCTGGAATTACTTTTAAAGTTTCCACCCGCAAGTTTGCGGACCCCCCGGTGAACCCTTCAGATTTCAACTTTTTTTTGATTTTTTATGCAAAGTTTTACAACCCCATCTTCCCCGACGTGAATCCCTTTTTACCCCCCGACTATGTGAATTCCAGAGAATTATGTCATCCCCCAATGCCACCTCTCGGGTTTCCTTTCCCCGATTTCCTGGCCCATTGGTTTTTGTTCCCGATCTTTTTCGCGGCTGTGAGTATATACCCCAGTGATTGTCCCCTTTTCCCTCCCCCCCCACAAAAGATACCTTCTCTGGTCCACCTCAAGTGACCATTCTACCGCCTCACATCGAGTTTCCATTTTTTTCTCAGATTTTTTCCCGTGAGGGGGAAGTCAACCATCCCCCTGTTCCCCCTTAAATTTGAGGTCAAATTCCTTCCAGTCCGACCCCATTCCCTCAATTGCCTCACCTTCCTCCCTAACCGATGTTTTATTTTTATCAAGTTTGCTACTCGTGTCCAGCCTTTTTCCGCTCTTTTGACGGAGAATTGATCACCATAGTGGGCCTCCCTCCACATTATTTGCCACACTTCATTCGTCCCACTCACACGGTCCCCCCCTCTAAACTCCAATATGGGAAAAGGGCCCCTCCCCTAGTACCCTCGGTTACGGGTTTTTTTCTGTGCTCCAAAGCCAAACAACCCAGTCGACCTTTTCCACCGACCATTTATCACCCAGGCGCGGTTTTCCCCCCCTTCACCACTTCTGCACCCCAGAGAGGCATGGGGCGCGCAGTAGTCCCTTTTCCCCCCACCCCTCAGGATTTCGGTAACCTCCTTTTGAGTCTATAGGTGTGCAATCTCCCCCCCCCCCTTTTTACCTCGACGTTCCGCGCAAACGTCATGAACCCTCCCCACGCTTCAAACTAGCCTACCCCCCCCTTGCCTTGAGCAGCACCACCATTTGCGGCTTTCGCGCCATTGCATGCGCCCACCGCTCGCTCTCAGCCCTACTGAGACCAACCCAGGACTCACCTTCCGAAGTGTCCGTTTTTGTGATACGCCTATAAGCGTGATATTGACTCCCCAAGAATCGGGCGACCCCTTTTCTAGCCTAAGGAGGTCACCCCTCCCATCCCCCCCCTTCTTCCCCCACTGATTCCCCCTTACCCTCCCCCTAGCCCCACCCCCTCCCTTACCTTCCTCAATTCCTCCTTCTCCCCCCCCCCCCCCCCCACCCCCCCCCCCCCCTCCCCCCCCCCTCCCTCCTTTTTCTCTTTTTTCCTTTTCTCTTTTTTCCTTCTTCTTCTTTTTTCCCCCCTTATTTTTCTCTCTCCTCTTTTTTTCTTTCTCTTTTTTCCCTCTTTTTTTTTTTCTCTTCTTTTTTTCTCTTCCTTTGTTTATCTAACCTTCAGAAAAGCTGAAGGTGATGTTTCTCTGCCTAGGTCAATTCTGGACCTCATGCCCTGGTATCGCGATGTCCCTATTTCTACATTTTTCGCTTTCCCCCAACGTCACTAAGGAGTTTTTTCTGGACCGGAAGTGCCATTTTAACACCCCCACTGTAGAGCTCCTACCCCGAGCCATTGAGACGTTTTTAAAGGTGGCCCAACGACAGCTTGTCCCCCACATGCCATCTCTGTAAGTTGCTGGGAGTTTTTACTTCATTTTTTTTTGCTGCGGGTCACCCTTTTCATACAGTATACTCTTTGGCTGTTTCCTTCTTGGCGGAAAGGATTCGTTGTTCCCTGTGCTCAAGACAGTCGAAACTTTTTGTCCACTTGCCCCCTTTTCCCAGACTAAGAAGTTTCTCACATAAGTCAGCTCTCGGTTTTGGCCCCGTTTTTTTGCCTGAGACCCCTGACCTTTCCGCCTCACATCACAGTGTTTTTCCCCATGAAACTATGAGCTGGAACAACGACTTTTTCATTTCTTCATTTTTGCTTGAAGACTTGCGTCACTCGTTAGAGGAACCCTTTTGAATTCCTGAGAAGTCTCTTTAAACTATCTTTAATAGTCAAAGCATCACTCCGGGAACCCTCCCACTCTATAAGACCAAAGATCACATGTTTTAAAATTTCTCCCCCGTGTAGACCTTTTACACTGAACCTAATAAATGTCTTTCTTAACCTTCTCTGCCCTTCCCGTGATCTTCCTTGCAATCAACCCAAATAGAAGAGGGTACCAATTACCGGAGTCAACCTCTTTTAAAAGCCCCCTCTTTCCCGTTTCCCAAGGTTTTGAAAGACACGTGCAAACCGTCTCCGATCCATCGTAAGTCAACCCCCCTGCTGTTTTTTTCTGACTTCTTTAGAGCTATAGGACAACAACCCTGGCCCCCTAGATTATTTCAATTGAGGATTTTGTTCTTGAGAGCCCCCCCACTATGTCACCCCCCGTGGAAGCGCGACTCGCCCACGGCAAAGCCTCAGACACGTTCCTTTTCCAGCTGGAACTTCGAATCAGTCTGCGCCCGGTCCGAGTCATTTTTCGCCCTTCCAATCGTCTTTCCTGACTTTTGTCATATGACCGTTTACCCCTTCCGTTTTTTTTTTTTCCCCCCCCCTTCTGCAATGCGGTTCTTAGGTAATTTCGGGTTTTTTTCGGGGAACACCCTTAATCGTGACCTTTAACCCCAACCCTGTTCACTCGGGCAACTTGCGAGATCAGACCTCCTTGTGAAATGGTCCCGGTATCCCCCCCGTCTTTTGGCTGAACTCTTTAAAACATATGATCAATCATGTTCTCACTCCCCACCTAGGAAGGGTGGAACGTGTTTCTCCGTTGACTTTCCTTTTTATGTGAGCCACGGGTACATAATTCTTTGCCCAACAAAACATGTGTGTTCCCCCCCTTCCCCCGTTTTTTTTGTAGCCACCGCACCCCGTGGATCACGTCTGACTCCACGTTTGTTCGCGGGTCCACCAGGCAACGACCAAACACCAAAACAACACTCTCTAGGGGACAAGCCCCCATGGTTTTTTTTTTTTTTAAGAAGAGATGCTCTTTTGTCGTTTTTTTTCCCGCCCCCGTAAGCGGCACCAATGGTTTAAAATTTTTCCTTGCCCTGACCCCCACACTTTTAGTTTCTAGACCCTTTTCTATGTGACCCCCCTTGTTGCCGATTCCTTGTTCATCACCTAGGAAATTAACACTGTCAACCAAGGGCCGGACTTTCTGTTTGGTCAAGACCCCCCCAGGATCATTGTCACCCATATTTTTCTTTTTATCTGCCAAGGGGAAATGTAAATTAACTTACATGAGGCTCATAGCTCTGGTTTTTTGAAGAGTTTCTTCAGTGTGATTGCAACTTTATTTCCTGTTCCGACAAAACACCGAATGCTCTGAAATTATTGTGGTGGGTTTTTTCAAGCCCTTTTGAGGAGTCGGCGGAGTCCCCTCCCTAACTACCTGGAATTATTTTCAAATTTGAGGCTCATTTGACCACTGACAATTACCCATTCTTACTTACCACTCTAAGGTATTATACCATTCTCCTCGAATACGTCTCCCCCAACCCCCTCAAATCTTACAAAGAGGTTTCTTCTGTCCCCCACCCTCGCCCTTGAAGGCACGACCTTGGCGTCTTTACGTCCCGCTTATTGCCAATGTAAGCTCCAGTTTTCCTAAAGTCCCGATTGTCTGGGGGTCTCCCCGATCTTAGCCGGCTTCCTTTTTGCACGATAGATTTGGGTTATCTCATCCAAACTTCGCCTTATTATATTCCGGGGGTTTAACATGCATTTCCCCCCTTTCGACTTTCTTTCTATCTCAAAGCTGCCCAAAGGTCCCCATTTGATGTTCATTTTGAATCTTGGGCCACCCTTCCCCCCCAACGCCCCCCACACCCACTCCCAGTCACCAAATCCGAGACGCCTCCCGCCCAGACCCCCCCACGTGCTTCTAACCTCCTTACCGCAGCCTCACACGGTTCCCACAGGAGTCATGTAGTGCGTTTGATGATGTTAAAACCCTTCGATCTTTCCTAAGATTGGCCGACTTTCCACGTTTTAATTCCTTTACTTTTAAGCTATTGTCCAGTCCTTGCGTTCGCATTTCTGGCGTCGGAGCTTTTTTTTACTTCGTTTTTCCTTCCTGCATGTCCTTAACAGGAGAGTTTTTTCCTTAGAAATAGAATTTGGGATTGAGCTCCGAAAGGCACTTATTTGAAATACAGAATTTTGTCGTAGTTTTTTTTTTAAACGTTTCAACAGTTTTTTTTAACGACAATAAGTGAGTCGTCTTGATTTGGTGGAGTCGGAATGGCTGGCGGTCTTTTTTTGGCAACTGATCTTCTCGAGCTTTTCTCCTTTATTTCCCCCCCGAATGCCAGCGCCCCCCATCCACCCTGGCGCAGTTTTCGCCACGTTTCGGGTTCTGAGTTGTACTCGATTTTTTTATCCCCCAAGATTTCCCTTCCCTTTCCTTTGACCCCTGAACGCACCCTCCTACGACCAAGTGTTTTTTCCGTCTGTTTGTAGACCGCCTCCGTATGTACGATCTTTTTTTTTTTTCCCCACGCATGTTGTCCAGTCCCAGCCCCCCCCCCACGCCTTTTTTTACTTTTCCTTTCCCCTTTCAACGTTTGTCCCCTTTTTTTTTAGTTTGTCACCCCTCCCAGCCCCAGAGACCTTCTCTGCGTCATG
>Ga0179593_1298169_pt1 | contig 12839 bp, 9 predicted proteins | sample CZODoug2_1_08_16_FD_185931 | JGI IMG/M metagenome (GOLD analysis project Ga0179593, IMG submission 185931) | Vadose zone soil fungal communities from Angelo Coast Range Reserve, California, USA - CZODoug2_1_08_16fungal (PacBio error correction) | ecosystem: Environmental > Terrestrial > Soil >... | reverse complement strand
TTCTGCGGCTGCCCGGGATTTTTCCCCTATCTTTTTAGGAGAACCTCCTTCAGTTTTTCATGTAAGTCAAAATTTCCGAGAAAAATGGCACTTCCCCACGAGCCTCCAGGTTCTTGCCCTTTTACTTTTTGGTTTTTTTTGTTTGGCTATTGCTCCTCGCGCTCCCAGCGGTTATAATTTCACCGCAGAGAATTTTTGACATTCAAAAAGCACGCTTTCCCGTCTAAGAGTCCTCGATTCTGATGTCGGGAATAGGTCCCCCCGCTCTCTGTCGTCACACTAAAGGAAAATGACTTATGCCAGCGATCCTATGAGAGGATGAGTCGTTTCTAGCTGTCCCCAGAGAGATATTTGCCAGAACCAGTGCCCAACTAGTTTCCTGGTATATGATAAACCATGCCTTTTTGCAACGTTTTTCGGTTCGCATTTTGCCCAAATATTAGGGAATTACTCTTTATAGGATTCCCATTCAGAACCGTCGGATCCTCTTTTTACAGCTCCGCGTTAGAGCAGTGACGCGTTCTTCCGAGGGAGCCATGAGGAACCGAATCCACTTTCTCCCCCCCCCTCAACAAAAAACAACAAACGTAACGACGAGAGGCCCCAGTCCCTTTGACCCCGGCGCCCCTTTCTATTAAACAGGACACCCATACCCCTCCATCGTACTTCCGTCCCTTTTGGACAAGTTTTTTGGTTTATGACTCGTTTGTCGTTGATAGGCGGGTATTCTTCTTATTTCCACACTCCCGGAAGTTTCTCTGGGTTTTTTTTTTCCTATGGCGTTTTTAAGTTTGGGTTTGTCTTTCCCGGCGGCGTGAAGCTGGTTGTTAATTGGGCACTCTCGTTCCCTGATCCTTTGTATCCTCTTTGGCTTTGAGACCGGTGTGTGCGCCGAGTTCCTTGTTTAAGATGAGTCGGCGTGGAGAGGATTCCAAACATGGCCCACCCTCCTACTTCGACTGTTTTCGGCCCGTCCATTAACTGTACCGTCTCTTGCGTACCGTCCGGTTGTCGCGCTGATGGTGCGAAGGGATTTCTGTTTTTTCCTGACCCGTTTCCCCTATTCTCCCGCCGTCTCCCCTGAATCCCCTGTGGTCGCTATTGAGCAGAGTTTTGCAACCCTTTCCCTCTTTTTATCGACCCTCACTTTGTCTCGAAAATAGCAGTACCCCCCATATTCAATGATTTGGCAAACGCTGGACCTTCTCTTCTCTCCCTTTCACTTCCCTTCCCAGCATGTTCCGGCTAGATTTAACCCGGTACTTTTCTCCTACGACCCCCGGTTGAAGGATGTTCCCAGAAGCAAAGTGTGAACTATGAATTCCACCCAGGTCACCGCCCACTTGGACCCCTCCCTTTTCTGGCGCCGGACAGCCCTCGGACAGTCATCCTTTTTATTCCTTTCCTTTTGGCTGAAACCGTTTTTAATTTTCCTGGTAAAGACCCCCGGAATGACATGAGCGGCTTTTTCTTTCCCACCCCCCCCCGGCGATTCGTCCAGTCCTTTTCATCCAGTTGACTACGTAATTCTTTTTTACGCTGTTTGACACCCGAGAGCGGTAGATCTTGCTTCCTATAATTTCCTTTAGTGGGGTATTCTTTTCACCCCCTATTAGGCTTTCGCCCCCAGCATCCAAGTCTCGGGATTTAATTTGAGATCTGGGTAACGCCAATCCCCTCTCCAATTCCTTCACAGGACCATTTTTTGTCTCGGACCCCCGCCCCCGCCCCTGGCACTGCCCCCCCCCGGTCGGTAACAACCAATGTAGAAACCCCCCACGGTCCGGACTCACGGTGTACTTTTGAGGTTCCCTTTTCGTTGGCGATCGCACCCATCTGTGACGTGTTCGTCCTGATCTTTTTTAGTTTGGTTAGTTGGGCGATAATGCTCCTCCTTTTCTTGCGTTTTGGTCCCGTGTTATGGTGTCCCCGACCCTTTTTTCCTTGGTCTAGTCGGCCGCAGTGGCTGTTCTGGAGGTTTGAAAATCAGGATGCCTTCTCCCCCTTCCATCCCCCCCCCCCCCATCCTCCCCTAACCCTTTTTAGCGATAATGGATTACTTCCCCCCCCCACTTGGAATTTCAGCCCGCTCAGAACTCCGAAGGGCATCCACCCTGGGCTATAGAGGGAAAGAAAGGGTTGCGGACGTACTTCCCCCCACCCTTTTCCACTGACAAGCACTCCAACATTTTTCTTCCTGAGGACCGAATTCCCCTCCATTTCATAGGAAATGTGTACGACTTTATTCTAATGTCTGGTCCCCATTCTTTTCCTGCAAAGATTTTTCCTCTTTGCGCAGAGTTTCCTCCGATCCCCTCGAGACCACATTTGTAGCACGATAATTTTTCCTCATCATTGAATTACTTTCCTTCCGACCAGTTGACGCATTTTCCCCTGGTTTTTTCCTCCCTCGCCACCCTCCCACCCCCCGGCTTTTTTTTTTTTAGCTTCTTTTTTTGTGAGTGCCTCCTTTAGATGACAGTTCTTGGACCTTTCATCCATCCTGCAGTCCTTTTTTCACATGCCCCCGCCTTTCCTGACCCCAGAGTTTTTCGCGCTCTCCCTCTTCATAGATGAGCAAGGCGCCGTTTGCCCACTTTCGACGACCCTTAGCACTAATTCTTTTTACTTATTTTACACTCGACGTTTTTTTTTTTTTCGAGAGACTTTTTTTGGATTTTTTTTCCTTTCCCTCGCTTTAGCGTTCTTTCCTTTTGCATCCAACTTATCCTTTTCGGCCAGATTGATCCACCTCTCTCCGCCTTCCCGCTCTCGCCCCCTGTGTCAGTAAGGGGTCCTGTAGCTCCAGACGTGCGAATTTTGACTGCATCAGTATGGCGGCTCAGAGGCGGCGACTCGCCGCGAACACTACTCCTATTCGTAGTTTCGACGTTCCCCCTTGCGGGCAACCCCCTCTGGCCTCTCCCTCGCACTTCTGTCATGCGACAGGACTCAAGTCGCTATTGAGAGATTGAGGATACGACCCGACTCGCTCACAACTGACCCCTCTTTTCCATCCCCCAACACCTGGATAACCGCCCTTCTCCTCCCTTCTTGCAACCCCTTGGCCTCGTACTTCGAATTTGAGCGTGCTTTTTTAAAAGGTCCTCCCTCGGGGTTTGATTCTCAGGCAGTGTCCCGTTGGTTTATTACTTCCATTCACTTTCTCCCCATTCTTTCAGTTTCAGTTTGGCTTTCCTTTCTACAGTTATTACTTCTCGAGGCTGGACCGGCTCCAATATTGGGTTATGAAGACTTGATTGCGACGACTCTTTTTCGATTCTTGACTTGCTGTTTGCCTTTCCTCCTTTTGTCTTTCTCAGTCGCCAATCGCTGAAGGCGAATACTGGTGAACTATGGCGTGACTCCCCCCGTCGTCACCCCGCCTTCGAAGTATTCGCCTGATCGACCACCCGACCCAAACGATTTTCAGCCTTCCACTTCGGACCGGTCCCCATCTGGGTGCCTCGAAAGAGATGCCCGACTCCCCCCTCACCCTTGAGTATCTTCGGCCTGGACTTTGTGCCCTAATTCTTTTCTCCTCCTCCGTTCAGGGGTTTTTTGTTCAAGCGTCCCCCCCCTTTTACCCTGGCCTTTTCTTCGCATGAGTGCGCCTGAAGTGCGAACCTTCTCAAAGAGACCGATTTTGGCTCTTCCCTCTCTGTCCTGAGATCCCCCTTCTCAGTCTTCCCTCCCATATGCCCGCCCTCTTTGCTCGAGTGAACAGCGTCACTGCATTGCCTTTTCCCCCTGGATGACGCCCGCTGAGGGTTGGAAGGCTTACATTTTGGATAGGTTGAGAGATGTTACCCTTTTTTGACTGCGACCTCCTCCTGGCGAGTTCGCCTTTTTACCAGTTCCCCCTTACTTCCACTTCGTCAGTCGAGTTTCTGGCGCCACGAGACAGGCCGTTTTGAGTTCCCCATTTTCCGTCCCTGTTTGATGCCCATTTGAACACTTTGACTCCCCCCCCCTCAATTCCCCCACTTTTTTCTTTTTCCTGTTCCGACGTGTACTCTGATCCGCACTTTGTTTCCCTGCCGGTGACGTCCAAGATTTAGCCTGTGCCACTTTTCCCAGGTCGTTTTTGCGGCGGAGAGGCGAGAAAGTGGAGGAGTTCTACTCATTTTTTCCCCTCCCTCAATTTTAGCATCCAGCGGTGGCCTTCCCCCCTTTCTTCCGGCGGCGTATTCTCAGACCGTCAGTTTTTTTTCCAAGCCACACATAAACGGAGACCCACCCTCCGCGACACCTGCAGTTATCCCCTTTTGCCCGATCTCTCTCGTACAGGGTCTTTCCTTTGTCCCCTGGGGCCTTCCGCCGCGGGTACCTGACGGAGATTCATTCCGCTTAACTCGCTCACCCCTCCGCCAGCCCCTCTCTCCCTTCTCTCCCCCCCCCCAGCTTTCCAGCCCGTTCTCCCAGTGTCCGTCGAGCAACGACACACCAAAGAACAAGTCCAGAGACCAACTATGACGTTCTCCGTTCGTGTTTTCCCCTAGCTGGGAATCTCACGAGCCTCGGCTCTCCTGGAGTCATCACACCCTCCCCCTTTCCACCCTGGGACGAGCCGTACGATAGGTTTCGGGTCGTCTCTCGTGGTACCTCGCTTCTGCTCCGTGTTCAATGAGGAGGGGGCTGGTCCTTAGTTAGTAGGACGAAGGGATTCTTTCCCGCTTGCTTTTTCCCCGACCGCGTAATTCCTCCCCTGAACCGTCTCGTCCTACTTTTCCCTTAGGGGTCTTCCCCCCCTCGCTCCAGTCTGACGGGCCTTTTCTAGGTTTTAAGAAGAGGACCTCAGGGCAGCCCTGTTGACCTCCGCTTTCCCTTACGATTTTCTCCTCTTTTGCTTTTTCCAAACTCTAGACGGCCAACAGCCCGCCGCGCTCGAGCTTTTCAGAGGCTTTTTCCATCACGTGCAGGTTAGTCTTGTCGCTAGAGCTCTTGGGCCCCGGATTCCCCTGAAGCTTTAGTCTCTTCTCCGGCCGAGCGGACTTTTCAAGCTCACGGGATCTTTTCCTCGGATTCCCCTTTTGTTTGACTTCGAACTCGAGCCCGCTCATTTATCCTCGATTGAGCACAAGCCATTTTTTTCTCTGATTTTGACTTCCTGTAAACCCCCCCTCCTGGTATGCCCTCCCTCTCCCTCTTCCACGTAGCCCCCTTCTTTCCCACTCTCCTTTCCCCCCCTGTGTTGTTTTTCTGCCTATCTTGGGCTTTGACGACAGGGCCAGGCTCGGAGGCGCCTGACTCAGTGTTCCCTTGACTTAGCCAACACTTTCTCCAATGGATCCCCGCTACTCAGTTCTTGAAGATCAGTTTGCTTTTTTAGGGGAGGTAGCCTCTCCCAGCTGTTCTCCCCGTCCTTCCTTTTTTTTTTGCCCGATCCTTCTTTCCACTCTCTCGGCCCCCTTCGGCAGTCGCCCGTAGTTCTTCTTTCTGGGAATACGTCAGCCCACGCTCTAGAGACAGACATCCTAACACTTCCGTTCCCCTCCTCTGCCCTCCGCCACGCTCTTTTCAGAGCGTCCTTTTTTCATTTCCCCCCGTCGATATTTTCAACGAACATTCTCGCCTTACCTGTTCGAGATAGGAGTCGGTCTGAAGCGTTAGTTTCTCTTCGTCAACCCTCTTTTCTGGTCCCGTCTTTGAGTTCCCTAGACTGCTCGACTAAGCTGGCGCCGTCGTCTTAGACAGTTCGCCTGGGCTGAGATTTTTTGACAGGAGGGCCGGCACTACCTTCCCTCACAGACCTTCTCCCTATGCCCCTTCATCATGACCCTTCGCCGTCTCTCCCCACTTTTTTCGTTTTGTCCACCCAATTCCAAAGACTACTTTTACTTGCCTTCCCCTTGGATTCCCCCACCGTGGCTCATCTGACTAAGGCCTGGGTCTTTTCTCCGGTTTTTTTTTTCCTTGCTATTGCACACACGCTTGCAAGTATACGGGGTAGCGGGTTTAGTTTGTTGGCTTTTGCGTTTCGGCGGACTTTTCTTTTGTGAAGTTTTCAGATTCATTTTTCGATTGGATATATGAGGGTAGTCTGTTTGCGCTCGTTTTTTTTTCAGGTCTTCTCCTTTTACGTTCGCTTCTTATTACCACCTTTGACACATTCGGCCGTTAGGCCTTTGGGACGATCCATGTTCTTCGGCCCAGCTCTTGCTCCACGTAACCTTTTACGCGATTCTTTTTTTGACTTGGATGGGGTTTTTGGTCTGGAACTTTGAGACGCTGCTCATTCTCCGACGGCCTTTTTCTTCTTGATCTCGGATGGCACCTTTATCTTCCACACCGCCAGTTAGCGCCCTCCTTCCCCCGACGCCTACATTGATTTTACTCGTGTACCTATATTTCTCGAAAGTAAAAGGAAGGCCCTCTTTTCGGATCGAGTACCATCCGACCGCGACTTTTTCACGACAACCTGTGTGTGGTAAGGAAGTCCCCCCTTTTGGCCGCCTTTCGCCCCAACGGTCACAGTATTGGTGTCGGTTTCCGGCCCAGAGTAGACTTCAATACCTTTACTTTTGCACTTTTTATACGGGTGTTCCTTCTGCTTGCCGAGGAGTTCACGTTCCCGTGATTTTTTCTACCCACACGATCGTTTTTTGCCCTCCCGTTTAGGGCGCTTCAGAATATTTAGAGAGGTCATCGGAGTGACCAACTGCACTTCCTGCTCTTTCCAAATCAGAGCGGCTTTTTTCTAAGGGCCTTCGTTTTTTTCTTCTTCCGCCCCAGAGCTTTCCGTTCTTTCCGAGAAAAGTAGTTCTGTCGACGATGCTTCGTGTGCCCTTCCCCTTCACTCCTTCCAGGGTAACCCCTTCTTCCGCTTTTTCCCGAAAGACCCTGGGCCTTGCCGGTCGTCACCAGAACTATTGAAAAAAAAGTACACCCGGGCCGTTAAGTTATACTTGAACCTTTTCTTGTTCTTTGCCCGATAGTTGCTTCCTCTCACCCCTTCTGGACCCCGGTCTAAGTGTCTTTCTTGGGGGCGGGTGGGATCTCCCTGCTCACTTCCTACGTTTGTGGGTCCCTGGAGGTAGTAACGCAACCTTTCCTTCGTCTCCTCCCTCTGGAGAGTGAGAACCCCCTCAGAGCCGTTAGCCAAATTCATATCCCTTTTGCCTTTTTCCCTCAATCTGGTTCGCTATCATGGCGTCCCCTCCAAACCCCCATTTGGGAGCTAAGTCTCGCTCCTAGAACTTAGCATATAATTTAACCCCACGGAGTTACTTGTCCCCGAACTTGGCGGAAGTACTAAACCCCCTGACAATGCCGAGACCACCCCCGCTCGTCGAATGGAATTAACGCTCCCCTCCTCGCTCCACGGTAGCCCAGACCTTTTTCCTTTCCTTTTTTTATCCGAGTGTGCAAGGCTCTTTTTCGACGGCTGTAGCGTTCCGCGCTTTCTACTCTCAAGAGCCTAACACCACTTTATCCCGCTGGTCTCCTAAGTCAGCGACGACACCCCGCTTTATGCTCCGCCGGTGTTCATGAGAAAAATAAGGTTCGGATTAGGTTTCCGAGGGATAGTCGCTCAGCTTAGCCATCCATACTTGTACTTCCTTCCCAGTTCGTACCTTTTTTTCAAATCCATTTTTTACTGACCACAGCCTGAGAGAGTCTCGCGCCGCGCGATTTTCCCAGAGCTCCCTCGAGGCTCGTTATGAAAATGGGACTCCCGACTGCTTCCAAGCAACTCTCCGTCTCACTACTTAGGTTTTTTCCATCGTTTTTTGTGAGACGCGATCCTCCTGAGTGCTTTTCCTTCCCTTCTTTTGAGCGTCCCCCTTTTGTTCCCCCTTTCCAACCTCGAATACGGAGGCCCGATCTGCTTATCTCGGAGCAGTGCCGACCGTTTTCCGCGTTTCAGTAAGTGGGGTCAGTCCCTTACTTGGACGAAGTCTTCTTCCAGTCCTTCAGGACCCCCTTTTAGATTTCTGACGATTTCCCCGAAGTCTACAGTAGTAGGTTGTTCACTTGCGGGAGAATCACCCTAGGTAGCTCTTCACTTCTCCCCCATGCGAAGTTTGAAATACCACCTCGTCTCCCGTTGTTTGCGTCTGATTTTTCTTAATAGCCTTCACCTCCTCCCCCCCCCGAGTGAAGGCAATCGCATGATCCAATGTAATCACTTCGTTGCCCCAACCGTTGCCTCGTCGCTAGATGAGCTTGTTTTTTTTGCCCACGTTCCCCGTGTTTTGGATCGGTCGTGTCCAGAGTTTTGTCGTGTATTATTGCGGTCCTCTACTCCGCCAGTTTGTTTTGACCATTCTTTCAGTGCTTCGCGTAGGTGCGCTCCCAGATTTTTTTTGTCGACCCTCCGCGTCCCCCGCTTTTCTTGATTTGCTATCCTTTTGGATCAGGGCATCCTGGCTGAGTTTCAACATCCGTCTGCGGGTCTCCTCATGTCCCTGCTGTTGTCGTTCCGCCCCCAAGCGTCCCACCAGCCGTCCTTTATTTTAGCCGTTCTCCCAGCCCACAAACGACCCCCAAATCCCTTTAGAATAACTTGACCGTCCCGACTTTGAGCTCATCCCCCACCTTAGCGGGACCCCGGCCACGTAACCCTCCTAGCTTACGTGACTGTGGGAAGGGGTGTCTGACTGCTGTCTCTTTCCTAACCTTCCGTGCAAGTTGCCATAGTTTCCCCCCCGCGACATCCTTTTTTTCCCTGGCATATTTTCATCGACTTAGTGCTGTACACGGTCGATCAGTCGAAACCGCTCCTTTGATTGGGCTGTCGTACCTTACGGTACGAGATCACCCAACTTTTCCTGTTCCCGTTCTCTTTCTTCCTCCTTTTGAACTCTTTTTTGTGCACCTGGCCTTCATGATTTGCCCCTTTCTTTCACTCGATCTCTTTCTGGACTTCACCTTCTCCCCCCTATACTTTGAGTCCCCTGCTTTTCAGGGCCTTGTCTTCCCCCCTCGTGCTGCTCTTTCGCCCCCCGTGAACCAAGTCATTTCCCTTTCTTGCTTGAGCGCTTTTTCGGCGCCCGTAGCGGACTTGGATTCCACTTGTTTTTTTGACAGGTTTTTTGCATGCATCGTCAAAGTTGACTTGTAACTCCCCGCCCGTTGTTCGCGTCGCACTTTTACTCGGACACCTTGATGTTTCCAATTTGCCCTGGTGACTTGTAGAGAACTTATCAAGGTAAGCGTGCCAATCAAATCGTTCTGAGGGAGGGCGCTTCCCCCATGCTTTATTCAATAGCTACCCCGTGGCCCCAGAAGATGACTAAATTTAGCTACCCTCTTGGCTCCTGCTGCGAATGCTTTGGTCCTCTTTGCCAGGTACCTTCCACCACCGAAACTACCGGATACCCAGCCACGCTCTCCCCCCTGCTTGGCACGCGAGACTTTCTCGCCTTAAAGATCGACGTTGTCTTTTCTGTATGACTCCGGCGCGCCGGCCGGACTTAACGCCCAGAAACATCTCTCCAACGCTCATCATATATCCTAATCCCCCTCGTCCCCCCCCCAACCCGTGTAAGTTCCTCCCCCCCCCAAAGCCCAAAGGACCCCTTTTGACCATATTCAGTCATATGCCTTTTTTTCAATAGGAGTTTTCCCTCCCAACAACCCAATTTAAATCACACGCTCGTCTGCCCCCCCCCTTTCCCCCCCCTTGCGTCCCCTGTACACCCGAACCCTGCTCATTCCCAACCGGGGACTTCCCGTTCGTCCGAGTTTTTCCTTCATAGTTTTATAGAACGGCGCGGTGCCCCCACAGAGTATTTCTCTTAGTATCTTCCTTCTCTGGTATAGTCTGTCCCCTCCTTGATCCCTTTGACTAGCTACTGATCATGCGACCCCGCTTTTTTCGGAACTCCTTCTTTCTCGTCAGTCTATTCCTTTTTAGCCTCACTTTTGACTTTTTTTTTTGGAGCTGGTGTGCTGAAGATGACCGACTTTTTTTTTTACACTTTAACCGTCGGTTCTCCAAGAAGAGTTTAATAGGTAGGGGACCAGGATCTCTCTTCAAAAATCTTCCTACGATCCTAGCGGCTCTTCTCGGATTGGCTCTTGGAAGTGTATTGGATCCCTTTCGCGAGCTTGAGAAGATCCCTGCTTTTCCGCTCCACCATTTTTTTTGAGTTCCTTCCAGTTCAGTGGACGGGTTCCGAGCCTTTTTCGTACGGTGGACTAGTTTATACCCTTTTTGTTTCGCGATAGTAGCATCGAGACGCCCTGATCCTTGCTCCCTGGTTTTTTTTCTGAATCATTTTTTTTGCGGTGTCACTTCCCCTAACACTGCTGTCCTGTCTCCTCCGCGCTTTCCGTCGTCCCGACGCCCTTCCTTCTACTACTAACTTACGTTGTGTGTGTATGCGAGAGATGCCAGTCAGGCGACGGTTTCAAGGATATTAGGGAAGTTCTCTTGGAGTAATGTCCAGTCACCCTGCCCCCTCGAACAAAATTTTTTAAATGATAATGACGGCTTCCCTCTTCGGAGAGTCCCTCGTAGAGCGATAAAAGCGGTATAAGCGTCCCCATGCAGTTTACCGTAAACTCTTTTTGACTTGGTCCTATCCTTCCGATTCGTCTGTCAGTTTGAAGTGCTCCAGCCTAGTCGCTTAGAAAAAAGAACCTTACCGGCTTTGCCTGATCTTCGACATATGTCTTTTCTGATCGGTATGTTTTTTTCCCTCCGATCTGCACACCGTCCCCTATTCTTCCTTCGATAGCCAAGAGAGAGTTTTTCCCTGTCTCCATTTTATTTTTATTCAAACTTTAACGTATCAGTTCTCTGATCCCCCTCTTCCCCCTAGGCCTCTCCCCTCTTATCAGTTTTTTGGATTTTTCCCTATGAGAGACTTTATCCATGCGGGACATTCCCACATAGAAGAAAGACTTCCTCCTATTTTCCACCCCCCTTTGACCAAACGGCGGGTTAGTAAAACTAGTGACACCTGACCCGCCGTCTTTACTGCCGTTCCAGGTTTGGATAATTGGCTGGTTTTCTTTGGAGGGCTCAGGATTGGTTCGGCTTATTGACCCACGTCTTTAGTCCTTACGGGCCTTTCTTGTAGTTTGGGGGTGTTTGCTGTTTTTGGACGCTGCCAGATGATGACGGGGTCTTCTGGCTGCCTTTTTGAGGATCTGATGTGGTCTTTGCGCTGTTATATTTTCCTTTCTTATTGTGTCGCTTGATCGTGTGATACCTGGCCACCATGCCGCCACCCGTCGCTTCTTCTATAAAGAGTCCCCCTTCCATCTCTCCGTCCGGTTCACGAGCTGATGTTCTCCGTTTTGCTGTGGTTGTGGTGTTAATTTCACTTTTTTTCTGAGTCTCCCCTCCTCCAGGAGGACCCTTCCGAGACAGATGGAGTTCTTTCGAATCTTTGTTCCACTTCAGCCATTTCCTCAATCTTTCTCGTCAATGCCCGAAAGCCGAAGTCATGTCTTTTACCAAGGCTTTAGAGAACTGTCCACCGTCAAGGCCCCCCCAGTCTGTTTGATCGCTTACCCCTTTTGAACGATGACCGAAGACCCCCCTTCCTTGATTTACGCAGTACCCCCTGGGGAAGTTGGCCGGCCCCACCCTGTAACATTCAAAGTGGTCAAACTCAGTCCTGCTCGGCTCCGGTCTGATCATGACGGCATCACTTGACCTTCACGTGTCTTTTGGCGCACCCGGTCTGCCCTTTATGAGTTCCTTCTTCAGTGCCAGAGATTGCTACACCCCTGCTCGGCGACGTCGATCCGATATTTGTTTAAATTTTTCAAAGGATGCTGTCTCTTGCAACCTTTTTTTTTCTGTTGCCTGTTCGTCCCTATTGGCCCTGCTGTGGGTTATACTAGTAAAAGATATTCCGCCGCCCTATTACAGTCTCTGTTAGCCCTTCCCTGTTTTTGCCTTGCCCCCGCCATTTTTCCCGATTTTGTCACTGATTTGAGTGGGACTGACGCCCCTGGAACTTCCCCGGTCCTTCCTTCGCGCTCTTCGCCAGACACCGTCCCCACGAGGGCCGGCCTTCCCTCCATTTTTTTTTCCGGTGCATCTTTTTGCAGTGGGCGTAGAGACTTTTCGAACCAGTGTTGGGGGGTGGCTCCATTAGCCAAAACGGGGATTACTTAGGCGCTCGTTTGGGTTCCCCTTTTGGCGCTTCTGCTCATCTTAGATGCGTGTGGACCGTGTGGTTCTTTCACGCAAAAATCTGTCCTGTCGTTTCTCCGTACGTTTTTTTTTTCGGCGGTTTCCCCCTCCCCTTCTATCGAGTACCCCCCAATTGCATCTTGCCACCCGTTCAGATTTCGGAGATCATGGCATCTCAACCAATCTGGAAGAGAAGCCCATCTTCGCTCCTAGTAGCACAGAATGGCACTAACCACCAAAACTTCGAGGTTTACGTCTTTTAGTGTCAACCCCTGGTCCCCTTCCGTATCCCCCTAGAACAACACTATTTTATTGGATCCCGAAACGTTCCAATCTCTCCCCTTTGCACGTTTTTGTTGCCCCCCCCAGACGATTGGTTAAGCTATTGGCCAGGTCCCTCTTTTCTATTTGTTCGCGCCTGCATTACTTCCAGCGCGACAACCCGGGTCGCACGGCTGATGACTGCGACCTTACCTGAAGTTTCCTTCTCGCTGTGATGCCCGTCGTGAACGTCCCCCTCCGTACTCTTCTTTCTTGTTGTCGTTTTTTTAGACAGCATGCTCCGCCAGACGGCTTGACCTCCTTGCTGCCACTTCTTTCTCTACCCCCGCATCCCCCCTCGAACCTTCCCAATTTCGATTTCTGTCCTTTTTAGATGTGTTTTGATTCAGATCGAACTCCTCGGCGTTCATTTCTTTTTTTTTTTTGACGAGCCAAGCTCGCCGTCGCATCCTTGAGG
>Ga0179593_1410487_pt1 | contig 12840 bp, 11 predicted proteins | sample CZODoug2_1_08_16_FD_185931 | JGI IMG/M metagenome (GOLD analysis project Ga0179593, IMG submission 185931) | Vadose zone soil fungal communities from Angelo Coast Range Reserve, California, USA - CZODoug2_1_08_16fungal (PacBio error correction) | ecosystem: Environmental > Terrestrial > Soil >... | reverse complement strand
TACCAGTCTGAAAACCTTGGGTTTTGCTTCCCCTTTTTTCAAGTGTCCCGTACCTTCTCTGTTCGCCCACAGCACGCGCCAGCTCTCCAGACTTTCGTTCCGGACCAAAGCCCCATTCTGCTGTTCGATGGTTTCCTACCCGTAAGCTCTTCACCCCGCCTGGGCTCACACTTGATGTGTCGACCTTTCCCGTAGCTTTCGCTCGCCGTGTTGGCCTCCGGAATGCTCGAGTGTTTTTAAACTTCCAAACGCGTCTGTTTTTTTTTTTTTCCAATTCTTTCCCTCTGTAAGCCGTTGAAAGATCCCCCTGTGGAAAAAAACCTTTGACAAGGATCTTGGCCCGGCACGGCTTCATTTTCGTAAGGCTATCCCCCAGCGATCTGCTGGAAATTTTCGGTCTTCTTTCTTCCCCCGAGTGATTTGAGTCTATAGTAATCGAAAGTTCTCTCGAAAACCGCCTGGACTCTTCCCCTATTCGTGGACGGCGATTTCCCGTATGTCTTGATACGTGTCGGACTTCTTCGGCAAGTAATTTCAAGCCGCACGTATTCTTTATTGGAATCATTAGGTTATCTGTCTTTCCCTATTTTTTTTTTTTCCGCTTTCTCTTTTTTTTCTACTTCCAGGAGGGACTCCCTGAGACTTATAAGCCCCTTAAACTTTGGTAGGTAGACCCATGCCCTTGTGTCAATCGCGCCTCCAGGTTTCCTAACTAGCTGCATCCCCCGGCGCCCTGAGAGGTACTCCACCTGCAGCTCTGCCGTCAAAACCGCTCCTTCACGCCGATGCCTAGCGGCATACAGTGTGGAAAAGAAACAAGAGTTTTCGGTCCTGCCCTCTTCCTCCAAATGCTTGAAGCGTGGGGACTCCTTTGCCGGGAGGCTTCTCTTGCCCCAGAAGAATGAAAAAGTGGAGTTATGTGGAGAAGGGTACAGAGAATCATTGCGGGCGCAGATCTCTCATAACAGGCGCAGAAGCGGTGATTCTTCCACTCCGACCCCAACACCCCCCCCCCCCAACACAGACACATGCAGTGCGACAAGTCTGGACGCCATGCCTAATCCCCCGAGATCTTTGGCTTGGACACAATGGTAGGACAAGCTGCTTTTTTGACCAATACGCAGGCGATCCGGATTTTGGAGCCGGTTGTAACTTCCCGATTCCTTTTATTCCTGATAAAGAGGTTTCGTTGCAGCCCCCCCCCTTTCTTGCTTCACCTTCACGGAAATAATCTTCCTTGGCGCTGATTGTTTGGCTTGGCCAGGTCTTTCCTTCCGGCTACAAAAGTCGACGAGGCTTTTTTTTATGGATTTTCGGTGGCCCCACTGGACCTGACGTCTCTTCTCCCCGAGCGCCGAAGCGCTCGAGTAATGATTTTTCAGGGATCTCTCCTTCTTTTAATACTTTTTGTGTTTGAGGAGGTCTTGACCTCCCGGTCATCCCCCCACTAGTGGTCTCTTCTTCCCGGTCACCTCGCCAATCTTTTTGTTTCCATGATCAGTCTCATTATCATAACCAAGTTCTTATTGTCGTTTTTTCTCCTTCTTTCACCCCTTCCAAAAGCAGACGCCGAGAAGCTCTGACTTACTTCGTGATTTTCCGGTTGATGACGCTGTCCTGTGATTTAAAATCATTCTCGCCCGTCCCTCCTCGTTTAGCCGCTGGTCAATGGTCTTTGACAGTCAGTGCCCAGTCCACGCCCTGTATTCTCGAGGCGTATGTTCCACAGTTTGTATTTTCACCTGTTTTAGTTTCTCTTCCTATGCTCGGGTCTGAGTGATGACGCTTGATAATGATCCCATTTCGCAAGGTTTTTTGCTCCCCCTCCAAGAGGCGTGTGGCTACCTTATTTGGACGTTCGATGAGGCCTGACTACTTTTCTTCTCGACCGGCTAAACTACCATTTTTTTTCTTTTCGTTCTGCATCCATCCCGCCGCTCCTAGTTCAAAAGACGTCCAAGCAGTTTCCCCTGCCGAACGGTTTCCACTCAAAGTTGTTTTGCGGGCACCCAACTTTTTCAGGATCGGTCCTTGCTTTGGTTTTTTGTCACCTATCCCTTCTTCCCCCTGTGACCCGCGTCTGTTTATGCCGGAGGCTCCACGGATTTTCGATGCCTCCTTGGTCTTCTTTTCCAGTGACCCCCCCTGGCCGTGGATGCACTTCCCGTTGCCGATCTTGATCTTTTTTGACAGGCATTTACTCCTTCAAGGTGCTTAATTCTGGGTGCCGGCCGCCCCTCCCGTAGTTTTTAACCCTACAGGAGTTCCGTATTCACTTGCGTACAGCCGGCTTTGACTTCTTCTGGAACTTTCCGGCAAGCGCAGGTACCTCCCTTCTCAGCAGTTATTGCTCGCACAGTCCCCCGAAACTGTTTGGATTCTCTTGGCCAGGTGTTTTTAACGCTCTTTTTTTCGACGTTTGAGATTTTTCTCCACCGCCCCTGTCCCTCGGCAGCCCGCGCCCTTCATCGTACCCCGGACTCGGGTGATAGGGGTCTCGGTTCTTTTTTCCGTGGCCGTTGCCAGTACGTTATTTTTTTGTGAATTTGAAAGGTGTTAGCGGAATTGAGGTCAACGGCTTCCGAGTCCCCATTGGATTTCCCTGCACCTACGTGTGGCTGTTTCCAACCCCCTTTTCTCTTCATTCTGCCGATGGGTCGGCGTTTTTTGAATGCCGTGCAATGGATCCCCCCTCTTAGACCCCCCTGCTGTGAGTGACTGATTTCATTTAAGGCGCATTAGTCCAACTTAGGCCCGAATAAATTTACCGTGTTTGTTTTCCCCCCGCCTTTTTTTTCAGCTTTTGTTTCTACCTCTTCCTCCCATTTGAGTTACAGTTGGACCACAATTCAACTTGCCCCTCCCACTCCCCCATAATACGTTTCCCTCTGGCCATGGCTGTGTCCCCGCCTAAACTCAACTTGCTCAGGCGACAGCTCCCCTCCCCCAGCAAAACGTCTTTTCGTTAACTTCTTTTGCCCCGTTCTGGCAGTCAAAACCGTAGGCTTCCTTCCTCAGCCCCTCTCGCCCCCTTGTGAGATTGGTCAACCGTCCTTTACACACTAAACACTACCGTTTTTTTTGACACTTCTGTCTTGGGCCCCGCGCGGTCTTTGCGCAGATGGCCCTGGTAGATGGTGCTGGTCCTTCCAGCAAGTTAAACTCTGACGTACAATGCACCTCGAATCCCTAGGTTGTCTTCCGTTCCCCTTTCTGAATGAGTCGAAGAAGTTCGTGTTTATTTACAGATTCTTTCGGTAGCCCCCCAGCCAGCCGAGTTTTGATACCTCCCTGTTTTGGGCGATTGAAATCCAAGAGAGCTTCGCTTTGCTCGGTAGATCGCTTCCCCCTCCGGCGTGCTGAAACAGTTTTCTAGTTGAGTCCCCTTCTTGATACTGTTCTTGTACGGACCTGTTTCATTCCCGATAGGAACATTCCTGCAGCTGTGCTCCGCGGCTTCCTTTCGCGATGACACTCTCCCTTTGACAGCCGAGTACTTTGGTCCGATTTGCTTGCGTCGGCTATTGATCAGGACCTGACCCGGGGTAGGCAAGCCCCATTGTCTCCCCTTCAATACTTTTGCAGCGCTACTTTTCGTCCTTCCACCCCCGCATAACGGTCACTTTTCGACCGATTAAAATGACCCCTTTCCAGAGTCATCCCTTTCGGTACACAATTGATTTCTTGCAAAGCAGTTCCCATAACCCCTTTTTGCGAACTCCCCCCCGACACGTTCTAAAAGGTCCTTCCCCCCAAGAACTTCTTTACCCATTTCACCTCTCGATCGTATTTTTGAATGACTTTAGGACGAGTCCTGGCCTCTCCGGTGTCCGGGTCACTCGTCTCAAGGAGATAGTGGCGGCTGGGGCTGGGTTCGACCGTTGAGGATTTCCGTTTTTTTGCGTTTTAGTTTCTCCTTCCCCCAGCAAGTAAGACGTTCCTGGCGCTTTGTATTTCCTCGGTGGAGCGTTCTGTCCAGTGCCGAGGTCCGAGTTCCACACTTTTTTTTCAGTTGCCCTTTCCTTCCGCTTTTTTCCGTGTGTGCGCAACCCAGTCCCGACATTGCCATCCCTGACCCCCTCCAGGTAAGACCTTGTTATTTTACATTCTTTTTCACAGCAGGTTCGGGTCATGGCTATGCCGCCTCTTTTTTTTGCCTTTCTTGCAACTTTCCGAACCCCTCGCTTGGAACAGGCCGATCCCCACCGAGGCCTCTTCCGTACACACCAGTACGTCATCTGGATCGGTTAGGCCTCTTTTGCCCTTTTTTTGTTTGATCTCTCTTGACGACCTCTTCCCTCGGCTCTGTCAGTTCCTAGCTCCCGCATTGTTCGTATGGACTTCATTTTCAGCGGACCTTTGGCAGCTTGGAGCACCTCCTCCCTCTGCGTTCATGTACTGGCAGTTTTTTCAGCAACCTGTTGATACTGGCAGGAGCTTGGCGACCCCGGGGGGGATGCTTTGGGTCCGCTGTGCCTGCCGGTCTGGTTGCTCCAATTTTTTCACAAAGCGTTCCCTGAGCCACCTTTTCCCCCGGCCTGGCCACTTTTCCTGCGTAATCCTTTTTCCTCCCCGCGCTACTCAGCCGTTCGCCCTTTACGTTCTTGTTGGCCGATAAGGGCTGAACATTCCTCTTCGGCATCCTCCTCCGGATCTTTTAGGCCGTAGCCCTCCTCGCCGCGTCACTGGATTTCGTGAATTGACCAACCCTTGGGGTTCTTTTCGGCCTCAGGTTTCTGTTTAAATGATCTTCCCCCTCTCTCTTCTCTGAAGATATGGTCTGGTTTGAAAAATTCTTACGCGCGTGTCCCTTGACTTCTTCGCACCTTGAACGTTTGTATGATCTTCAAATCTAAGTTTTCTCTCCCCCCCTCTTTAGTTTTTCGTTTTATCTTCCTTTCAGAACTGCTGTTTATTGCTGCTTTGGTTCTTCCCCTATGTTGAGCGTCGACCAATTTTCGGAGATGATACCTTTTGCCCGCCCCGCAGTTTTGACGTAAGCGCGTACATCTCCCCTCCCCTCGTAGAAGGAGTCGCGTTTAATAGATTTTTTTCTGCAAGGCAGCAGATAGTTGGCCAGTGGCGATCCTTCTTTGCCTCTTACGTTTTTTGTCCTCCTCCCTGTCCCTGATTAAGCGTTCCCCTACGCTCCCCGGTGTTTACGAGATAGACTAGACCTTGCGTCCTTGCGCAGCAAATTCTTCGCGCACCTGTGGATTTCAGCTAATCAGGAGCGTTTTGTCTCACATAACAGCCTCCTGCTATCGCCCCCCGTTTTTGTGACCTCCTCCCCCCCCCCCCCCCCCCCCATATAACCTTCACATCGTATAGCTTTGGCTTTTTTGTCCCGGACAGCGCGAACGCTGTACGTTTGAACAGACACACTACTATCTTTAGGTTCCTCGTTCGTTCATGACAGCTTTTCAGCCGGTAGTTGTTGATCACTTGACTTTTTCCCGTTTTCCTCCCCGGTGGGCGAGGGCGTCTAGTCCCAGCCATCGTCACCGGGGGTCCACTTTTTTTTTTCTTTTGACACCAGCCCCCCCCCCCCCCCCACCCCCCCCACCCACCCCTTGGACTGTCCTTTCGCCTTGACGATTCAGGGTTTGTTTAAGCATCTTTCCTTTTTTTTCCCCTTTTTCGTTGTCGGCTTCCCCGCATCCTCAGGCCTCACCCAATTGCCTTGTGTCGGGGGTTGGTTTTATTTTCTTGCAAGTGTATGTTTGCCCCGTCTCTATGTTATCGCGTTACCCCCTCAATCCCGCCCGCCCTCGCTGGTCGTGCAAACATTTTCCAAGCCACTGGTCTTTCCCTCCGATGGCCTCATCTCTCCCTTTCATGCTTTTTCACATCACGCCTTTTGACTTTGGATGGAGCCATTGGCACTTTCCTCTCGCGTCGGCTCGTTTCCGAAGTTTGACTTTTTTGGTTTTGTCAAAGGACCCCGCTGAGTTGGTTCGTCCATGTCACGAGTAAGAGGAAGCTGGCCGCCCCTCGGGCATTTCCCCCTTTCTTTACTCCGGAATTTCTGTACCGGGACGTATTTTTTTTTACGCCACGGCTCTCCCCCCCTCGCATTTGTGTCAGGAGCTTTTCTGTCCAGTCCCCCTCTTTCCCTTTGTACTGCTGCTATCCCTCCTGACAACTGATCTTCCACCGCTGTTCAGTCTAAACCTGTGACTGCCTCTTTGTCCTTTTGCTGAGTACTTTTTTTCTTTACCCTGAGTGACGTCATTCATGAAAGCCTCTTTTTTCCCTTGAAGTCGTATTCCGGTAATCGTTGTTCCCAAGACTTTCCTTTTTCCCCACCCTTTTTGTTTCGCCCCTTTTCACGGGTGTCCGACGGTAGCTTTCCTCTCGCCCCTCCCCTTCTTCCCCCGGTTCCATGCCCGTTTTTTTCAAATGAGGCGACCGCCCCGTTATCGATTGACCTAGTTGCCATCATCCCCCTCCTGCCCGAGGTCTCCTTCTTTTCCCTTCCCCCCTCGGAGCTCCCCGGAGCGTAAGTGCCCCAGCAACGCCTTATGGTGAGGGCTAAGTATTGACTGTTTGCGTTTAATATTCCAGAGGTTTTTTTTTGACACGTTTACGCCTCACTTCCCTGGCTTTTCGCCTGTGTCCCTCGGCCTCTCCCAGTATTTCCGCAGCGACGTAACAGCCTTTATCCAGCTATGTTTTTTCGCCCATCCCGGCGAAAAGTTGGACTTTTTTTTGTGCCTCATACGACTCCCCCTGCGTAAACGTCCAGGTAGACACAGTCGCTCTTTTTCCCCCCAATACGCTCTGAGCCGGTGCTTTTTAATGAGATTCGGCTAACTTCCGGGTCCTATCGGATTGACTTCTCCCCAAGCTGATTTTCTTTCCGTTTTCCGGGCATTCTCGTCTCACCCTTCACCGAAAGCCTCTTCCCCCTCCCCTAGGAATTCTCTTCCTGCGTTTTTCCTTTTTTCCCGGTCGTATCGCCCCGAGCCACACCCACCTAACGCCCCTTTTTGTGTTTGAGGATAAGTTCCTTTTAGTTACCACGTGAGGGTAGTTCCGCTCCGTTTCAAGGTTCCCTCCTCTTGATTTGACTTTAGGTACGGCCTCTATTTACCTCCAAGTTGTTTTCTTCTCTTCCTTCCTCAGGTCCCATCCAATCTCGGATTTCAGGCTGAACCGCAGCATCTTTCCTTTTTCGCGCCGCGGATCCTCACCCCCACCAGGCGACTTTTTTGTGACTCCCTTTCTCCCTGACGTGCCAACCCTTCATCTGACTCTTCGCAGCTTCATCTGCAGAGGTTTGGAAGGTTCGTGCGCTTGCCTGCCGGAACGCCCCAATCCTTTCTTTTTTTTTCGCGTCAGCCGAGTCGTTTCGACGGAATAGTGAACGTTCCTCTCCCCCAAGTCCAACAGCCTTGATCTCTTTTTTGTTCACCAAGGTACGGGCAGTCAATTGTCTACTTACGGGTTCCTTCCCCTTTCTCGGTGAGTGGCATTTTCGTCCGTACGACATTTCGCCGGATTTTTCACCTAACCACTCGGCGTGTACCGGCTGCTGTTAGCCCCTCCCCTTTTCTTCCCTTGACTTCCTCACGCCCCGTTTTTTTTCCGGTTGTATTTAGCAGCAGACGCCGACTTTTTTCAATTTCGGCCGTCAGTCCGGCGCCTTTGCGGCCATCCCCTTCAGGCCCGTTATTTTTGTTACACAACGGTCTCCCCTCTCCCCTCTTTCGGCGTGCCGGATCTTGGCCGTCATTAGCGGCAGGTCGGTGACGTTTTGAGAAGGAGGATGGTTCCCCCCTGGTCTCTTTTAGACTTTTCAGTTGACCACAAGGCCTTGTCTCAGCCCTCCCTTTTACGGAGATTGCGAGGTCTCATCATGTCACTCGTAATTTCCTCCTTCGGCCGAGGGGGAACCGCGCAATCCGGGATACAGGTCTTTTACTGAATGCCCCTTCTGTGACAGCATCTCCAGGGCGGATCCCCTTTCTTCTACCGCGCCGTCCTCCCCATCAAGAAGCAGGCATCTTGCCGATACCTCTTTGAGATGCTGCCATTCCCTGTTTCAAGTCTCTTTCTAGCTTGCGATCTCTCCCCCTCCCAACTCTGGGCCCAGCGGCCGATCTTTCCCATGCGACTGCGCGTTTTATACCTCCTGGTTATAGGTCGCTACTCACCGTGGTTCTGCTTCTTATTGGCCTGTGCGTTCTTGAGGATTCCTTCCGTCTTCCCCCTAGTCTTCCCTGGGGATGGTCCCCGCAAATTTTTTTTTTTTTTCTTTCCACACCCTCTTAGCTTAATTTTAAGTCGCTTTGCTTAAGATCGTGTCCCCGGATCCATCCTGAGAGAAATGCCGGTGCGTCCTAGTCAGTAAAGGATAGAATTGTCGGGGCAATCGTTTACCGTTCAGCCTTCTTGTACCGTTGTTTGTTGTTATTTTGAGAAGTGGATGGGACCGTTTTTTTCACCTGAAATTTGAAATTGAAGGGCGTGATACCAAGGTACCCTACACACCTTCTTTTTATTTTCTTCTCTTTCGCCTGACTCTCCCTCTTCTCTTTTAGTCTTGCATCCCTTCCGCCTTCCCACCCCACTACTGGCCTTTGTTACCTCGCTTCTTTTTTCATTCTTTCTCCCACCTTGCAACCCTCCCCCCCATTCCCCCTGCAGTTTTAGCGACTGAGTCCATTGATTCCCTCACAGGGATCCTTTTTGAATGACGACCAGCAACACTCCTGGTCTTTTCTGAATCTGGTGGACGTGCAACCCCATTTAGAGGTCAAGCGCCCGTCGATGCCCTTCTTTGCTGCGCTGGAAAAATTGTAACTCGGAAACCTAGGTGACCCCGCTTTTTTTGAACTGACGCGTCGGGCTTACTTAAAGACCGCTCACATGGTCTTTTCTGTTCTCCCCTTTTTCCCTCTGAAGTTTTAAACCTTTCTCTCCAAGGTTTTTTTTGTTCGTCCCCGGTCCGTTTCCCCAGCTCGACCCTTAGGTGGCTGCTTTTTTATTTCCGCCCGTCTCCTGTAGGGAGTCTTCGACCCAGAGACATTGTCGTTTGCCTCCTGGTCGAGAGACCAAACCTTTTTGTTTATTTTTTGTTGTCTTCGGGTGATTCCCCCCGGCGTTCACTTGTCTGTCGGCTAAAATTTTTCTTGACCTCTTGAAGGGCCCCTGCCTTTCCCGTCTGCTCCCACCACTGTTTTCCCAGCTTCCTTGCCTTTGTCACGTTGTCTGCTACCAGGAGAGGACGCCCGTTATTTCCGTCTTCCCCTTGCTTTTCCGCGTTAAGAAGTCCTAGCTCCTGCCCTGCTTGCTGTGGTTTTTTAAGGACCGGTTTCCTAGTTTGATCCCCTGGCCCTGTGAAGCGTACAATGCTATTACCACTCATCCCTTCCTGGTACCTTTATGGAGGTCGCTCTTATCGATCCTAAAAAAGGGACTTTACCCCCCTCTTGAAGTACTTCGGACCACCCTCTGTTCCCTAGATAGGCCCCGGACCGGTTGGCGACCCTACCAGATCTGATCCCGCTTCTCCCCCTCACAGCGGCTACCCCCATTTCAAGCCGCCAGCCCTGTCTTTCTGCTCACACGTCCTTCGTCCCACCTGATAGCCGCGCCTTTTTTTCCCTTTTCCCCTGCCCATTCCTCAAGGATGGCGGTCGGCTGTTGGTCTTTGGCGACGCTTCAATCGAGGATTGTTTTTTTTTCCGTTTAGATGCTTCGGCCCCAATCGTACTTATTTGCGAGCTGAGTAGAGGTGGACGCCTCTTCGGACCGGCGAGAGTTTCCCGAGTTTTTTCGTGAGCCTGTTTCCTCCTGAATACGCTTTTTTCCGTTCTTTAGTCAACAGTACCCTCTTTTATTATCCCGCCCAGGTTTCCGACAGATCCCGACCAGTATCCCGTCCCTTCGTTTGATCCTCTGGTCCAGTACATTTGTAGCTGCTGCTTTTTTTTTTCCAAAGCTTCAACCTCCCCTTCAGAAAGCCGCCCCAACCTCGCTATAGCTTAAAGTTTCATCTTCCCCTCTTTCGGTCCCCCCTTCCTCTTTCCTCCTCCTTTGTTGAGTTCCTGTCAAATAGCAGCGCGGTTGTGAAGGTATTACCTTGCGCGCTTTTGTTTTTCCTTCCTTTTCTTTTTACGCTTAGGAACCGCCCTTCAGTCCTTTTCTTGAATCTTATACCCGCTTTCCTTTCTCATGGTAAATTTGTTTTGGAGAGTCTTCTTGCTTTTTTTTTCGGCAAATGGAGTCCTACTCCTCTCAAGTTTCTCCACTTTGGCACCCGGCTCCGGCATCCACTTTGAACGTTCTGTGCAGTAGCTCTGAGATAACACTTTGAGTTTTCGTGACTCCCCCCAGCCTCTCAGGGCAATGTCGCTTATTTGCAGAAGGCTGACCACTCCTTCTCTCGCAACTCGTGATTGTAGCCCCTAGACGCCGCGCCTTGATTTTTCGGACCGGTACCCATTCAGAGTCAGAAGGTTTTTTGACATTCTGTCAATTGATCAGGCACCCCCTTCGTCAAGTGATTACTTTTACCCTTCCCTCCTCCCCTCTCGGTGAGTCGTCTTGTATTTGCACTTGACGGGGCCGATATGCCTTGCCAATCGCCGGTGCCATAGGCAAGTTCTTCCTCTGTTCTGAGTTATTTCATAGGATCCTGAGACTCCCTTTTGATGCTGTTTGCAGGGTATATCTCCCCCACCAACCCCCACCCCCCCCCCCCACCCCCCACCTACAACACCCCCCCCCCCCCCCCCCCCCCCCCCCCCCCCACCCACCCCCCCCCCCCCCCCCCCCCCACAACACAACCACCCCCCCCCCCCCCCACCCCCCCCCCTTGAGCGTCCCAGGGACCTGGCGGCGATGACAATTGGTCTTTCCCCTCCGCAGGGCCTTCAGATGCTTCGTCATGGTCCATCTCCCCCCGTGAGAATGAAGTTTGGCCTATGCGCGTCACCCTTCCCCTTGCAAATTTGACTTCCTCCTCTTGTGAAAAGGCCTCATTTTCGCCGGAATTGGTCCCCATGAACCGTGAAATTAGACAGAAGGTTAGCATTCCCCATCTGATACGCTGTTCCCTACGTGGGATATCATCGAATCTCTCAGGGTTAATTTTCTTCCTATGTAGTTATCCTATTTTTGCGGGCCCTGATCTCCAGCTGTCGTCGGAATTTCCTTTTCTTCTCCGCCTCCTTTCTCTATTACTTGTAAATACGACCCCCCCTGTCATATAGTTTTTTTTCATGTTTCTGCAGAGTAATTGCTTAACTCCCATCCACCCTTTCTTGCCCAGGCGTTCCTTTGACTTCGTACGGCGTCCACAAGGACAGCGGTGTCGGTGTATTTTTAGGTTTAAGGCTTTTTCCAGCTAGCAAAGGTTTTCTGCGCTTCCTCGCCTGGTTTTTTTCCACTTCAAAAAGGGACTGTCGTCTGCCCTTTCCCACCCGATCAGCGGTTGTTTAGGGTCGTCACCTTCTTTTCTGGAGTTGATCGTCCCATCCTTATCAGGCACAGCAAGGGCCCCCTTTTCTTTTGGTTTGGTTGGGAGTAACTTTTCAGTCTAAATTCCATGCGCAGCTTGTTGCTTGTCCCCCTCCCGCGACTAGCCCCGCGTCTGGTTTTTACAACATAATCCAAGGTTGCGTACGATTCCCCCATGCTATTTTTAAGCTATGCCTCCGGCGGGGATACTCCTGGGCGGTAATCCCTGGACCCCGTCTTCATTTTTGATAGACTGTATTCCTCCTGTCTGCTAAGAGGTGGAACTCCCACCCCCTCGTTTCTAGGTTGTCCCACCCTTCTTACTCGACGCCGGGAATGCCTTCTTGGATAACAAAACTTTTACGGCATAAGGCTAGCTGTCCCCCCTTAAACATTGTTCTCGTCAAGTATTTACCCAGGAGATACCCGCTCAGAGATGACTGTCTTTCTTCCGGCCCGTATTTCCCTTCTTTGAGGACCTATAGTACTTCTCCAAGGCAAGAGGCTGAAAAAGCCTTGCGATAACGCGTTTCGGATGGTTGCCATGATGACTGGATAGCTCTCTCCTGTAAGTTTTTGCCAGCGCCAGCTCTGCAGTATTGTTCCGCCGTCATTCCTTGTGGCTTCATTTTCCCCCTCGCTTCGAGTTTCCTCCATTATGCATCTAAATTGAGAAGCCCTCACGGATTCTTAGCCACTGCGCGTCCCCCCTTTAGTTCTCAATAGACCTCTTCCCCCCTTTCTCCCCCTCCCTCCGGTCTTTCCCGTGGCGCCCCCCCTCCTTTTCCCCAGGCCCCAAGACGGAGAAGCAAGTAGACTTTGCGACCGGTTTTTTTCCCAGACAACTTTCGGTGATGGCCTCCCTTTTTTTTCAGGACACTGCTTGCAGAGGGTGAATTCGTTGTGCTGCCCCTCCGAAGGACGTCGCCTCTTTCGATTTGTTCATCTCCATTTTCGCCTCATTCTCGTCCAAAGTTTTGCCACCGTTACGTCTCCCCTTTGCCTGCCCAGGGAGCCAAGGTTTTCCCTAGTAGAATACTCAAAGTCTCAGTCTTTCAACCCAGGTCCCTGTAGTCCCCGACGCCCTTTGACACATACGCCTCGCTTTAGTTGGACTGGTGATCCCTTTCGGCTACCTCCCGCTATACTCCTTTTTTGCTCTCCTCTGTAATTTCTGTTGGCCTCTCTTATCAACGTCCTCCCTGACTCGCCCTTAACTCGTGACGATCTCTTTTTTTCTGCCAGGTCCTATCGCTTACAACACGACGATAGCGGATTTTTTTGTTTGATAAATGCCCTTCTATTTAAATGGCCTCAGTATGTCGTTTTCCCCCAGAGCCGCCGACCAGCCTGATTTAACTTGATTGTTCT
>Ga0179593_1691262_pt1 | contig 12841 bp, 15 predicted proteins | sample CZODoug2_1_08_16_FD_185931 | JGI IMG/M metagenome (GOLD analysis project Ga0179593, IMG submission 185931) | Vadose zone soil fungal communities from Angelo Coast Range Reserve, California, USA - CZODoug2_1_08_16fungal (PacBio error correction) | ecosystem: Environmental > Terrestrial > Soil >... | reverse complement strand
ACCCCCCCGGTGAAAACTACCGTTTTCCTTTTTTTTTTTTTTCCCCCCAGGATTTCTACGTTCCAGGCCAACCGCGGTACCATTCGCTGTAGGATGATTCTTTTGACCCTGACCCCCGCTCCAAGTCACGCACTGGCAAACAGTGTGTGCCGCCCCTGGGTCCTCACCCTGTAAGTCGTCCAAGGGCCTAATGTTTTGGCCCCAAAGACGGCTTTTCTTGTGAGTTTTTGCGATCTGTAACCGAATTCCGTCCGCACAATATTAATTTGAGTCCTTCTCAATTACCTTGCCTACCCCCCTGTCTACTAAATTTAGGCCCCCCTCGTTATTTTCTATCACCCCCTGGTCCTGAACCCCAAATTTGTTGTCGTTTCTTTTTTTTTTCCATCTGGAGAGTTTTTCTGAGCGGCAAATCGGCGGGCAGACAGTTGCATCTCTGCGATATCTCCCCCCGTGTTATAATCTGCAAATCCGTGGCGCCCAGCTTTGCTGACCCTTTCGAAACTTCCCCCCTGATTGGGCAGCGCCACAATGGTCACTTTTGTTGGAGATTCGTCCGAGGCGCCCCCCCCTTCTTAGTCCACATCTCTCCTTTCTCCCCTTTACAGTTTTCCCCCCGTCCGTGGACAAAACCGGACCACCGTTTCTGTCAAACGCTTATGTTTTCTCCCTTGAACACGAGTTTCCCTTCTTTTTGTTTGCATCCTGGAGATGTTGTCCATCCCGGTCTGCTCGCCGGCCGCCCTTTGACTTTCGGGCGTTCTTCCACTGCCTTTCTGTTGAAATTCACACTTGACTCGTCATGCCCCCCCACCCCCTTGGCGTTTTTTTTCAACCCCTATCTCAGTTTTGTCAGAACCCAGTCACCTCACACCAGCCCTTCTTTTTCCCCTTATTGGCCCCTTGGTATGCGTCCCATCACGGCAATCCCGACACCCCTCCCAACCAGCTTCGCCGCATTATGAGCAGCGGGCGTCGTGCGATTCTTTTCCACCCGAAACGTTCCCCCCCCTGAGAAGCTTTTCCAACTTGTTCTTTTGACTTGCGCCAGTGGACCAAGGACCCTTGAGGAGGTTTTTTGAAACCCATTATCGCTTTTTAGTGGTTTCTAAAGGTAGAGTGGTCCAGGCCCCCCCCTTCCTTTCCCCCCTTGTAGTTTTCCTTCAGTTTTTCTTCAAAGCTTTTTTTTTTGATTTTTTTTTTTGCGAGGGAAGGACTTCCCCTTTTGTTTTGGAGTGGACTCCCCAGGAGTTCTCTCCTTAAGTTGCCCTCTTTTCCCTGGGTTGCACAACTCCTGGTTCGGGGAGATTCCCTCCATTTTCCTTCCCCCCTGTTTTTAGGGTTTATGAACATTCTAAGCCTTCCGCTTCCGTTTTCCCCCCGTTGTCCGTAGGATTGGCTGACCATAAGTCTTAAGCAAAATTTTCGGAACTCCAAAATATAGGCTGTTTGTTCTCCTGCTGGGTGGTTGGCAATCTTTCGTGCTGACCGAATTTTGACTCCAAGTAGCCCCGGTATTTTTTCAATACTGCAGGGGGTCTTGGGTCTCACAGTCTATTTCTTGAGCTTTTTTTTCTTTTTTTTTTTTCCTTTACAAAAAACAACCCATCCGGACCCCGATGTTTGCCCTTCCCCGACCCCCCACCAGTTACTGTAAGGGGTGGTGGAACCTGGGTTCGTGCACCTTTGCCACCAGCGCCCTTCTTCTTCTGGGGGGGAAAAAACTCCTGGTGATTAAAGGGCTAAGACCCTGTGCCGTTTCTGCGGTTTGGGACTCTGAGTACTGGTCTTTGCTGTGGGCGCTTCAAATGGGTTTCATTGCCCATTGCCCCAAGGTCTACTTTTTCGTCTGCCGGACGCTGCGGATCGTCGAAAGCCTTCCTTCCCCCCGTGATGTACGAACCACACTAGTTTGTCCGTTTCCCCCTTAGCAAGCCGCCGTTGGCTGGGAGCCTCTTGACCCTTTGACTTTTTGCGACACTGGTCAGTCCTGGCGTTTTATCTTTTTCCTTTCTTTGCCCCTTTTCCAAACCCCATCGGCTGGCTGTCGCTTTTCCCGCACTTTGGGTTGCCTTTTTTTTGGACCTTTGAAAACGAGTTGGTACTGTCTGGTTCCTTTTCCCCCCTCCTTTTGCCGTAATTGAAACCCCTTTGTTTGAGGCTGCCCCCTCCTTTAGGAAAACCCTTTCAGTGCTCCCTTCCCTCCCTCTTGAATAGACTGGCTGGCCCCCAAGTGGCGCGGCAGTTCCTGGTGCACCACCTTTTAGACCCCCACTTATCCCGTTTGCAAAGCATTACTGAAGGCTCCCCCCCCCCTCCGAGAATCGACACGAGAACTTCCTCCCTTCAGTCGCAAAGACCGCCTTCTACCACCATTCCCTTTTCGTCTTTCCCAGGTGTCCTGCCTGTTTGGGGGAGAATCTCATAACTGCCCCCAGGATGGGGTGCCAAGTTCTAGTGTCTCTTACCCCTTTTCTTTAGGTGATTTATGGTTTGACTGAACTCGGGTGCCTTTTGGTGCCCTTTTTCCCAAGCACTTCTTATTTAACTTATTGAAGTTTTGGCCGCCGGCTACCTTGCCCAATATTCCATTCTTTCCATGAGGTCTCGGAGGCTTTCCTTTTAATTGGTCATCGGCCAGGGCCAGGCTTTTCCCAGACCCTTTAAACAGGGACGATCTCTTATAGACAGTTTATGATTCCTTCATCCTCGGGCTTTGCCGTCTGCAAGAGTCACTGCTCTTTCATCTCCCCCTGGCTGTTTATCCCTTGGCCGGATCTTACCAATTATCCCCCAAAGCTGACTCTCTCCTTTTGCCCAGGAATTGTTTTTTCAGCCCACCCAGGTTCCTTCCCCTCCCCTTTTTTTACGCTGTTGAAAGTTTCTTTGCAGGACCCGTTCGGTTCGTATTCCCCCCCTGCATGGAGAGTCCACGGGCCGGTACCTTTGCCATTTTTTTTTACACACATTTTTTTTTCTTTTACAGTTTGCCTCGTTTTTTTTCTTTCTTTTGTCTCAATGTCCCCCCCCTCCGCTTTTAGTGGAGTGTACGGCGATCTGTTCCTTTGATTCTTTTTTTTCCCAGCTGTGCCATATTTTCGGCTCCCCTATTGCACGCCAAACCCCCCCCCATGCATTGTGTTTTTTGCGCCCTGTACTCCTCCCCCCGCTTCCAAGCTCTCATTGTCCCAATTAACGTAAGACCAATTATCGTTCCAGTTTGGCGCGTCATCTCCTTTTTCCCTCCTCCTTTGTTGTTTGTGATCCGACTTTCTTCCGTGCCAGCTTTCCTCTCCTAATGTGCTTGTTTTTTGTCCCCGACTTTTGTTTCTTCCTAGCCCGATCCTTGAATGTACATTCCCCCCCTTATTGGACTTTTTTCCGCCCCCGTTCGCGTATGTTTCCCCTTTGTCCCCATAACTTTTTCCCTCAACACTACCTCCTTTTAACTGCCGGGTCCCGCCATGATAGTCCCCGACAGTGTATGAAACTTTTTCCTTACCCCCTTGAACCCCCCAGTTTGCCCCGGCCTCCTTTTTTTGCGTACAATATACTCCCGTTCCTCATTCCCTTTTCCCCCCTCCAAGCATTAAACCTCACTTCCGGACCCGGGATGGCAGACAAATTTTCTTTCCCCCTCTCAGGTCCCCCCCCCCCCAAGTTCTTCCGGGTTTACTAAGTCAGTTGAGTTGCGATCATTCTTCCCCTCCCCTTAATAGACACCCTCTGGCTACGGCGGGCACCTGGCTTCTTGTTATCCCCCCCCAGTCCTGTCAAGCCGATTTCTCTATCGATCCTAACTTCCCACGACTCACCTACCGATTTTTTTTTTTTGCCTGCCTTAAGCGTCCTTTTTATTGTGTCAAATATTTCCTTCTCTATCGGGGGTGCCTATTTCTCCCGCTTTCCTGCAAACTTTTTTCCCTCTCCTGGCGGCTGTTCTTTCTCCCCCTTCCTTTCCCCCCTTTACAAGCAATCCCCCCCGAGTGTTTGGACAGATTCCTCTTTCTTCCCCGCTTTTTTTTTTTCTCAGTACTTTTTTTGTAGGACAATTTTCCCCCTCCTTCCCGTGCATCAGCCTCTTTCCCCCCCAGTTTTCCCCCCTCTTCGGTGTGCCCCCCCTTTTGCCGCTTTACGGTTTTCGTGACTTTTGCCGATTGCCCCAGCGGGTTTCCTTTCTTGTCAGTTTTTTTTAACATCCCCTTTCTTCCCCAAAGTTGAGGTCCATTCATGTTTTAAGCTTTGCAACCCAGGCCACCCGCGGGATGGCATAACAGACTTCAAGGGTTTGGCATTTGACCTTGGGAATGGTTCCCCTCCCCCCCCGAAACCCTGCCTGCAAAAAATTCACTTTTTTTCTCAATTTTGCACTTTTGCTTAGAGCCCCCCCAGGCCAATGCTCTTCAAGATAGTTTGCCCCTGTTCTTACTCCCAACGTCTTCCTTTTTTTTTTTGAATGAGAAATCCCCCACCTGTTTTGTGTCCTCACCCAACGCCGGGCGGACCCCCCCCATGATTGGACAACCAATTCCTTTTTTCCTTTTTCCTTTAGAACCCGTCCATTTTCCATGAGCCCTCCTTCCGTTCCCACCTTGTTACCGAACCCATAAACGTTCTTTTGTCCCTCTCTGGATGAACCGCTTCTCCCGAGTTCGGACATATCTTTCCCCTGCGTAACCTTTCCGGAAATAACCCCCTTCCCTTCGACAACCCGGCTCTCCCTCCCCCTTTTTTTTCCCGTTGCTCACACTAAAACAAGAGCCGAATTTCCTCTCCTTCTCATCCACCACGTTCCCCCGGCCCGTTTTTTCTTTTCTGACGGAAATAACCCGCCGGTCCTTAAACCCCTTCTTTTTCTTTTTTTTTAAATTAAAGTTTGCCCCTCTCGATAGCAACCCCCCTTTTCTTTAAACCACCCCTTCAAGCCAGCTTCCGTTCCCTCGACCTCCGCAGGGAACTAACTGCGCCACTGATTGTTGCCCTCCCCCCCCTCCTGGCTTTTCTGGTACCTTTTGAACTTCACCTCCTCCTCATGATTCTTGCTTTTTGATTCTTTTCTTGCAGAAACTTTGACATCCGTTCTCTGTTGCCCCATTCACCTCCCCCTTTCCCTTTTTACGATGCCTCCCGGTGCTTCATATTGCACGGGATTAGCTCAAAATCTTCCTTTTCCCCCCTCTTAACTTTGCCCCGCCCCCACCACTTTCCCTCTTTTCAACAAACAATTTAACTTTTGCTGGAATGTCCCCCTTCTGTCCCTCCCCCTCACCCGACTATTTGTATGTGGGCCCGCCCCTTCCCCCTCGAAGGTCCCCCTCACCCTCCCACTCCCCCTTGCTTCCCCCCAAGACGACCTCCCCAAGGTTTTTTCCTTGCTTCCCCCCCACTCCCCCTTTGTCTTCCTGAAATGTGGATTATCCCTTCCATAAGTTTTTCTGTCCGCCTGGGCTCTCCCCTATCCTTTCCATTTCCCCAGAAGTGCTGCTTTTTCGTCTTGGTCTCTCCCCCCCCTTTAGTTACGATCCTCCCACCGTTGCATATTGAATTGGTGGTTCTTTTTTGCCCCTTCGGTCGTACCCCCCGGACTGTAAAAACTGCCGGAGTTTTTTTGGTCCCCTTTTCCCCCCCCTTGTCCCTTCCTGAAACCTGGACACTCCACCCAAGACCCGGCGAGTCTTTTCCCTCTTTCACGATCCAACCTTCCTCCAGCCCGGTCCACTACTTCGGACCACTGTGCCACCACCCCCGGATTTTTTGCAGAAACGGTTTCATTCTTTTTTTTTTTCTTTCCTGCCCCTTGAAGGCTCAGATTACTTCCCATCCCCTTTCGGAGTTGGCCAACCCGTTCGCCCCGGCCCACTCCCCCCCTTTCCAAACCGTGACCCCAATTGTTCTCTCTTCTGTAGGTTTGTCTTCTCTTCTTTTTCCCCGTTCAACTTGCGTCAGGTACCGGGGCCCTTTTTTCTCTGGACCCTAACTCAACCGCCCTTCTGGCCCCCTTAACTAACCCCAGCATTCGCAATCTCCCACAAGGTTTTTTTTTTTTTCTCCCCGCTTTTGTCCAATACAACGACGATTAACCACATCCCCTTTTTAGTTTTTTCTTCTTAGTTTCTACGAGGCTCCTTTCCTCTTAGCTCAGGGAATCTCTTTTAATACCCTGCCCGCCCCCGTCTTTCTTTTGGTTTTAAGAACCTGCCAGTTTTTTCTTCTTCCTCATGGCCTCCCCCCCTTTTCAAGAAGTTCCCTTTTTTCCTTGGGAGTCTTTTCCTCTTTCCTTAAGTTGAGCCTGAACCCTTGTATATGTTTTACCTTTTTAACAAAACCCGGTCGTTTTCGCTTACCTCTCTTTCCTTTTTTTCCCCTCAATTGTTGTTGTGTTTTTTTTTTGAGATATATAATGGACCTTCAGTTTTATTGGTTAAACAGCTAGTCGTTTCCCTGTCTCCCCCCCCTTGATACCTGCGACTCAGAGAGCATGCACCCAATTTCCCCCGACTTCTGGGAAACACCGTTTTGCCGCCATGGGTTGTCCTCCCACTGGGCAATTTTCTTCCCCAAAGACGGGGGGTCTGTTGGCTCCCCCGATTAAAAGAATGACGCTCCCCCTAATTCATGGATCCTTCCCCCTTTTAATCTTTAACTCTCCAAGCCCCCCCCACCATCTTCCCCTTTTGTCGGAACTTTTGCTTGTATTTCAGGGAACAGAAATTTCCTCCCAAACAGCCCTTGTTGTGACTAATTTGTTTTCCCCCCTTTGGTCAGGCCTTTTTTCCTTATAGGAGGCTTCCCTGGAGGTTTCCTAATCCCCGGACCCTTTTTTTTTCCCCCCCCCCCAGTTTGAAACCCCTGGCGGGAAGGGTCCCCCCCCCCTGTACCTTTTTCTCCGCCCCAATTTGGTCCCCCCCCCCCCCCTGTTTTTTGGAAGTGAGTCCGGCGGCACCGTTTCGTCGTTCCCCCGATTTATCTGTTCCACTTTTTAAGGTGAACACTCCAAAACTGACCCCCCCCCCTTTTCTGTCAAATCGGTTTGGGCCTAGGTATGACTCTTAAAGTTCTGCTCTGAGTCTTTGTTTTGAAACGAGGTGGTGGCTCCTTTTGGATTCAGGGCCTCTCTTTTTTTTCCCCTTGAACAGTTTCCCCCTTTTTTTCAATATGTCCTTCGGGCCACACGGGGGATCCAGGTCATTTCGTCTCCCATTAACTCCAATTACCTTTGGACCACCTTCTTGTGGCGCCTTTTCTCTCGTACATAAAGGCCTCTCAAGGAACTTTTCCCCCTTTGTTTCCGCCTTTCATTTTTCTTCTGAGGGATTCGTTTGTTTTCTTAAACCGACGAGTCCCTCTTAATGGACACCTTTCGGAAAATTGAGCGTTCCCCCAAAGACGTGGTTTGCTTTTCATCCCTGCTTATGCCTTCTAGGAGTTAACGGTTCCCCGTTCTTGATGAGGGCCACCGCCAAGCGTTTTCCGGTTTTCGTTGGGACTTTCCCTTGTTCCACAATTTTTCTTTTTGGCGAGATCCAAGTTTCTTGTGGCTGGGGGGCGTCTTGAGATTTGTTTCTCCAATCTGGGAGCGATCCCTGTCCCCCTAACCTTTGAGGTTGCCAGGTACCGGATTTGGAAACTGACCCTTTCACGGTAGCAAACCTTTTGCCAATGGTGGCCCCGCGTTCGTGAGATCCCTGGCGATACGGAACGAGGAGGCTTTCGTTGGCCCCACCCCCCAAGAATGTTCACTTTTCAACCCTTGGCGGAGACTACCCCCCTCTTATGGGTGGTCAGGGGTTCTTTTTGGAGTGAGCAATGCCTTCGTTAAGAGTTTGGTACTCTTCTTTGGTTTTGAAGCTTCCTGGGTTGCGTTTTTTTTTTTTTTTCGATGACTTTTTTTTTTTCCTCTCCAGGGGCGGGGATGGTGGGAATCCATGTTTATCGGCGGCCGGGTTTTTTTTCGGGTCCTTTTCCAGCCTGTTTGTAAGGCGCTTCTTTCTGCGCTGGTGTCTGGAAACAATTTTTTCTTTTTTCGGGATGTCGGCGTGGTGTGGGTTTGTTTCTTGAAGTTTGGCGGTTTTGAAAACTGGTTTCGGTTTGCGGCCCAACTTGTATTTTTTTTGGTTCCTGGCTCCCCCTTTACCTTTTTAAGCCTTCCGGCGATTTGTTGGCCCCCCAAATGCAGAATCCCTCCTTCTTCGCCGATTTACGGTTAGCCAAAGGATGTTTTGGTTTGCATTTCAAACCTTTTTTTTCAAAGGCGGCTTTCCTTGTCCCCCAGCTGATGCCTTCTCCTTTGTCTTGCCCTTTAGTTAATCTTCCGCCGGACTCTTCTTCTTTGGGAAAAACCAAAGCCTTGGTTTTTTTGTTCGTTGACTTAACCCCCCTTCGTATTTCGTGGGCCGCCCCCGCGAGCCTTGCAAAACGACTCTAAGATCTTCCGTTTCGTGCCCCTTTCTTCCTCTTTGCCTTTTTAATTGAACCCCCTGAATTTTGAGCTGCCTTTTCTCGTGATTCCTACCTGCGAGAAGGCCCTGTTCACCTTCCTACCTGGTGATTTGGATTTGGCAATTGCGGTCTTTTTTCTGGGCACCCCACCTTTTGATTACCCCCCTCCCCCCCTTTCTCCCGGCACCTCTCCCGACCCTGGGTAAGGTCTTTTCCTAAGAATTTTTTCGACGGTGTAACCCCCCCCCTCCCGTCACGCTTCTTCTTTTCCCTGGGGAAAGCACCGACCAGCCCCTGGCGCCCTTTTACATGTTTCCCGGGGTGGTGAGTTTTTCCCACCCCCTCCCCAATTTTGCCGGCGCTGCAAGGCTTGCCCTAATTTTTTGGTCTCTTCAACCCTAATGGTTCTTCGGGAAAGGCGGGTAGAAACCAAGACGTCTCCTTCTTTTTTCCTTCGAGCTCCCGGGGATTTTTTCAATATTTCCACGTGATTTTACGGTCTGTGTTGATTTCCATGTTGGAGTTGTCTAGGCCATGGCCCCAGGCAGGCAGCTTCCTCTGTTTGATCTCCCAAATTACCCCTCCTTTGTCCCGCCCTCTCTTTTTCTTTGAGGATCGGCGTTTTGATCAAAGAAAGTCCGTGTCATCCGGTTTTGGGTCTGAGAACTGACACCCACCCTTTTTCGAATCAGCGAGGCCCGCAATTTTCTCGGTTTCCCTTATTGATGGTCCGTTGTTCTATGAAGATGGGGTGAATTCCTTCGTGGAGGACCCAGTTTAGTCGTAGTCGACGTGCTCTGATTTTTCGGCGGCCCGTGCTCCTTTTTTTCCTCGGACACCTTCTGAACACCCCCTCTTCATTTTCTTACAAAATGAGGTTTCTTCTTATCACGGCCCTTCACACTATAGTTTTATGGAAGATTGTGCAAGTTCTTCCTTTCTTCCGTTCCAGGGCGGCGCAACTTCCAGGTCCCTTCACGTGTTGGGATTGCCGCCCCCCATTTAAACCTGAATGGTCATCAGTTTTTCACCGGCATCGTTGTTCTCAATCACCCCCAAGACATTACGCCTCGTGGGTTCTAATCGCTCCCCATCGGTTGCCGCCATTCCTATATTTTCCTCCTCCGATCGGCGAGCTGCAGATTGGGCGATATTTTCGTAAAGTTTGGATCCAATGAGGATCGTCTGTCCCCCCCTTCCTCCTGCCCCCGTGCCATTGGCTTTCTGGAGGGCTTTCGTCCACCCCGTCCTTTGCCTTCTGAGCTGTAGACACTCTCCGTACCCTCACTAATCTTTTCCTTCCCCTGGTCCGTGCTTCGTAAAGCGTCCGAGTGTGGCAAGCTTGTTTTTTTTTTTCCTGAGCATTATTGTGTGGTATTGGTTAATGGGGCCTGCTGAAGCGCAGAACCGTTAGCCCGACCTGCGGGACTCCCCTACGCCGACTCCCTTTCCCCCCATGTTATGTCCCTTCGTCCGGTTTCTTTTTTTTCTTTGGACGTGCCCCCTTCCCTTTTTTTAAAACATTCCTTTCAACCCCCTTCCTTCCTGGGGTTTTTTTTTTTTTTTTGTTCTTCCGCACTCTTCTCTTCCGGCCCCTAGCCATCCCCCCGGACCTTCCTGGAATTTTTGATCCACTCCTTGGTGCCCAAATACCCTCTGCAATTAGACTCCCCCTTCGGATCCCCCAATCAGCCCCTTTTTTTCCCTTTCCTTAGGTGAGGGCCCGCTCCAGGCAATCCGTCCTTTTCCCGCCGTCGTTTTGAAATCACCGTAAGCGTTGAAGGTCCCCAACCCCTCTCCCTATTGAATGTATTGCTTTTTTTCTCCGCTCCGCCTTCCAACCCCTTCATCACCCGTAGTTTTCCCAAACCTTTTTTTTTCGGCTCGCCCCCTGCGCCACTTGGTAATCCCCCACGCTCCCACCCCCTTTTCCCCCCGTGCTCCAAAATGACTGGTTTCGCCAGGCTTCTTTTCACAGCTGTCTGGTCCTGTGGACGGTCTCAACACTCTACGAGATTTAACCCTTCAAAACTTCGTTTTGTCCTTTCTGTCGGTCGTGACAAAGTTCTTCTCCTCACCTGACTGTCTCATCAGGGTCTCCCCCCTGCTGCGATCGCGCCCACTTGACCCCCCCTTAAGCGGGACTTGGCATTTCACCTTCAGTTTTCCTTATTTTCCCTCCCCCCCACCCTTCAAGCCAGCACCCAATTAACCCGTTGCCCCCAATTTTTCCGGTTCCCGATTTTTTCCACATGCACAGACTTCCGTGGCTTTTTTTTCCCCCTCAAATTTAGGGTGGTACTCCTTTCTTTTTCCCTACCCTTCCCCTTGCTTTTTTCACCCTTTTGATGAAGCTCTTGTGCCACCCTATCCCTTTCCAACGTGACAGGGACCATTTTCGGCCCCCCTTCTTGTTTTAAATTGTTTCCGTTTCCCCACCCGTGGCTTTTTTTTCCGCGAATTTCCCGCGTCGCTTTTCGCTTTTTCCCTTTCTTTCTTCGCATGAGCCATTTACCTTTCTGTGCTCCCACCCTCCCACCCCTTGTTCCTTTTTCTTTCTAAACCCGCGCACCTTCCGCACTCCGTGAAACACGTTCCTTTCCCAGTCCCTCCGCCGCTGCCCCCCCCTGGCCCCCTCCCCCTTCCACCCCCGTTTTTTTAACCCTTTTTCCCCTCTTACACCCCCGGCTTCCCCAATTTTTTTTGCCCCCCAATCCCTTCGGATCTCCCCGCCTCAAACCACGCCCTGTCAACCCCCTTTTCTCCCTGCGTATACCCTAGCCGTCTGCCCCAGAGTCCCCCCTCCTTTTTGCCAAGTCCTGTCCCCTGGGTTTCTGCCGTTTACCACAGTCTTTGCCAATTTTCCTCGTTCTCGCCTGGGTTGATATTTCAACTCCATTTGACAAGGTCCATTTATTTTATGTTTGACCTCTTCTACTTGCCTCTTTGGTTCCCTTCTTTTTCCTTCTTTTTTGCACCTTTGATCGCTCCCCGCCCCCTTGCAACCTTTCCTTCACCCCCTCCCCCCCCCCCCCCCCAACCTTGGGTCCGTTAGCACCCCCACGCCCCCCCCGTCCCCTTTGAAAACGTTTCCCCTTCCACTAAACGAACTTTGTCTGTGGCGCCAGTCCTTTTTTTGACCCCGTTATAATCCTCTTAACCCATGTCTTCAACCCCTCCCTCCCTCACTGTCTTTTTTCTCCAAAATTACGTTAGACCCCTTTTTTTGGCCCCCCTCTCGGAATTCTGCTGCTTTTTATACCTTCGCACGCCCCGTTGCTTTCGGAAGGGCTGTTTTTCGTTCGTGATATGCCCCTCTCCCCCGATATGCAGTCCTCCCGGTTACCCTTTCCGTTATTTTTCGTGAATGGCCCACTTGATATTTTTTCCCCCACTTTGCCCTCTCAGATATCCCTGCCCCCTACTCGCCTCCCCTCCCCTCTCTTCCCTCACCTTCTACCCCCCACCCTTCCCGCCCCTCCTTCCCCCCCCCTCCTTCCCTCTCCCCGTCCCTCTCCACCTTTCCCTCCTCTTCCTTCCCCTCCTAACTCCCCCCCTCCTTCCCGCCTCTCGGTCCCCCTATCCTTCCCCCCCCCCTTGACCCTCTCCCTCCTTACTCCCCCCCTAATTGTCATCCACTTCGCCCCATTTTCACTCCCTTTCTTCGCCATTCTTCCTCCCTCCTTTCCACCTCTCCCATCCCTTTTTGCCCTTCCCCCTACTTGTTCCTGACCCTTTGACACAGAACTGCTCCCAATTTTCCCCCTTTCAAGCCTTCACCTTTTTTCCCTCCACTTGAGCTCTTGTCCATTCCTATCATGTCACCCCCGACTCAATTTCTTTTTTTTGGAGAACTTTTTCTTTTTTTTACTTTTCCTAAAGATAGATCACCTAATTTCTCTTTAGAATTCAGTACGTCCCTCCAAGCCTTCGCAACCCCCTCTTCAACTTGTGTCCTTGGGCTCGGCCCTTTTTAGCCCCCTTCCCTTTTCAGCCCAGTACCAGTTAGGAAACACCCCCTTATACCCCCGCCGACTGTCACCGCGGTTCCCCGCTACTTTTTTTTTTTTCTACCACCACCCCCCCCCCCCCCCTGATGTCACAGGTCCACCTGTCTTTTTCGAATGTTCTCCCCCCTTTGTAGACCACCCATACCCTCTCCCCCCCCCCTATCCTTATATGTAGTTACCATTTAGGTTCTCCGTCATCCCCACTTTTTTTTTTCTTTTTGGAAGTTTTTTCTCTTCCTTGGCCCCGGACCGCCAATGTTTGCCGCTGCCCCCCTTTATTTCTTGGTTTGCACCAACTTTCCCTTAAGGGGACGTGACTAGAGTTTTTCCTTTTTTTTTTTTTCAGTGTACCGCGAGCCGTACCGTCTTCTTCTTTTTAAGTTCCCCTGCGC
>Ga0179593_1474036_pt1 | contig 12841 bp, 30 predicted proteins | sample CZODoug2_1_08_16_FD_185931 | JGI IMG/M metagenome (GOLD analysis project Ga0179593, IMG submission 185931) | Vadose zone soil fungal communities from Angelo Coast Range Reserve, California, USA - CZODoug2_1_08_16fungal (PacBio error correction) | ecosystem: Environmental > Terrestrial > Soil >... | reverse complement strand
TCATGGATAAGTTTTTTTGGTTTTTGTTGGACCTTGTCTTTTGCCCCTGCGTTCTGGGCAATCCCGTGTGCTTTTTCACCCAGCCTGCTTCTTTTTTTGAACGAACATTCCCCATCCCCTCTTCACACAATTGTATTTTCCCCCCCTATCTTTTTCCTCTTTTTTTTAAAATTCACTCCCCTTGCGTTCCGTTTGAGTTTTTGTCTTTAGCGAGGGAAAAGATGACTAGTTTCGCGCTCCACCCCTTCCCTTTTGAGCACATTTCCCTCGGCAGCACACCCCCTTTAAGACTCTTTTTCTCCTGTAGAAACCACTCCCCCTTGTTCCCCCAGTTGTCACCCAAATTGCGGTCCATTTCCCTTACAGCCACATGGGTTTGATTTTTTCCCTTTGTCACCCCGACCCAAACACTTCAGACGCCCCCTGCCCTTGTCTCTGTTCCCCTTGTCCTATTTCCTTCCCCCCCCCAGGGCTCTTTTCTCGCCGCCCCCCCTTGTGAACGACTTTTATTTTTCCCACCACCATCCCCCTTTCCGAAGTCCACCCCATTGCTTTTTTTTTTGAGTTTTCAACCAAATTTGTTTGTTTTTTTTTGCATTTCTACTTTCTCTTCCCGCGTCCTTTTACTTTTCCCCCCAGAGACTCTTGGTTAATAGCACATCCGCTTTTGTCCCTTGCATTTTTTTTTTTCCCCCAACCCTTATTTGAACCGTTTCAGTTTTCCTGCCTTTTTCTTTTTATTCCGCAGCCCCGGACGCGCTTTTATCCGCGAAATGGTTTTTGTGTAACCATTTGATACACAGACTGATGACTTTTGCTTTTATTCTTCAGATCACTTTCCTCTCCTGGTTTCATTTGACCCCTATTTTTATCCAGCTCCTTCTTTTAAACAACTGGATGGGCCATTCCACGACCATTTTCCGGAAATCATTGCCGTCCCACACCCCTTACTTTTCTGTTCCTTGTGTACCTCCCCTTTTTTGAACCCCCTTTTCGCACTTCTTTCCCCCGAGGAATTTTTTGCAACCCACCGACGTGAGTTTCGCCTTCCCCTTTTCTGACCGCTCCATTTATATTGGGGGCGGCTTTCGAACCCCAACAGACCACACCCCTTGGGACACCCGAATATTCCACCGGCCTGTTTCACCAACTTTTTTCCTTCTGATTGTCCCTTTCCCTTTTTGTTGGCGGCTTTTTCAGATCTTGAAGTTTTGAGTTTTGTCTTTTCTTTTGAACTTTTTTTGCCTTGTCCCCCTTGCGTTTGCCTTCTTCCAGAATTTTGCTTATGCCTTTTAGGCCTGGTCCTACCAGTGCGCCCTTGGTCCTGTCCCCCTGATTTTTTCGTTTGCGCCCTCCCTTTACTTCTGAACGGTGTAGTCTTTTTACAATTTACCTCGTTTTTCTGATTTCCTTTTTTTCCCTCCCCTTGTTTTTTTTTTTATTCCCCAGCTTTTGCTCCCTGTCCCGGTATATTTTTTTTTTTACAATATGGCTCTCAGGTCTCCCCCATTTTTTCTCCTTTTCTTCCCCATTTCTTGGAATTCAACCCGAACGCACGGAGAATTAACACCGCTCTACAACTCTCCCTCTTTCCTCCCCCCCCACTCCTGGGCGTGTTTTCTACCCCATTCTGACCCCGTTTTTTTTGTCCGTATGTGTTCAGGAATGGTGCCAGGCCAAAAGTTTCCCCATTTGCGACCAATTATGGTCCCCTTTTTTTCATGGGTTTTGTTCAACCCACCCTTTCTGCCACCATCTTCAATCCTCTGACCTGGGACCATATCTTTGCCTATTTAATGCGACTTTTGACATCGGTTGCGTTTTTTTCTCACTCTTCCCCTTCCCAAACTTTTTCCCGCCCACCGAACCCTTTTCTCGCCTGCTTCCTTTTTGCGGCCCACCACCCGCCGGTCCTTGTTTTTTTTTTTTTCCCCACCCGTCTGCCAGTTGTACTTCACACCGACCCCCTCTCCCCAGATGGACCTTTCTTCCCTTCGCAACAGGTTGTTTTTTTGTTAGTATAAGTCCCCCCCGCCCACGCCCTGTGCCCGTTGGTTTGGGACCCAGCCATTCTTTTTTCATTTCCAGAGTCCTTATGTGGTTTTTTCTTCCCGTTTTCCCCCCCCGCTTTTGACCCCCGTAATTGACGTGTTCCCACCTTCCTTCTCACTTCCCACACTTTTTGAGCCACTTTTTAGTTCCACCTCTCTCCCCCTTTTGACTAGTTCACAACGTTTGGTCCCCAATCTTTTCTCTTGCAAGGGTCTTTAGGTTGGGTCCCCTTTGCCCCCCCCCTCCCTATTCTTCAATTTTTTTTTTACACCACCAGTGTTGCTGAGGCCGCCCCTGAATCCCAGGAAACCCCTTTCCCACCACCATCCCTCATTCTGCTTTCCTCGTCTTTTCCCTCTGTTTACTGTATTTTCCTTTTCTTCCTTTGAGTTCCCTTTTGGGTCTTTTGATCGTTAGCAATTATTTTTTTTTTTGCTACTCTCCTCGTTTTCCCGTGCGGTCTAAAGTAACGCAACCCCCTTCCTCCCTTTCTCTTTTCCGGCACCGATTTTCCTTCCCTCGTTCCCCTCCCCTTTTCTACCCCAACCCACACAGCGATCAATTTCACAGGCTTGACGAACCTTCTTTTTTTCTGCACGTTTTGCACCGCAAAAGTCCGGACTTTTCATCTAAGCCTTCTTTTTGGAAACCCGTCGGCACCTTTTTTCCCCCCTTCCCCGGTAGTAACTTTCTCGCCTTGCAGCCCCCACCCCCCCGTTCGTCAACAGCTGCCCCACTTTTGCCTTTTTCCCAATACCTTTTTTCCGAGCCCTAGTGGTAAATCTAGACCCTCTCACCCCCCCTTGGATTCTTCCCCCCCACTCCCAAACTCCCAGTTTCTTCTTTTAAGCGGGCTCCGCTTCTTTTTTTTTCTATCATCTTTCGTAGAATACCCCTTTTTCGCTTTTCCCTCTTCCGTGAGATTTTCGATCAGTTTCTTTCCGATTGCTTGAAACAAAAACCCCCCCCCCCATGACTTACCGATCTTCTGTGCCTCTTTTTGCCGTTCCCCCCTTTTACTTCTGCCTTTTGTTCTAGTTACCAATCTTTTCCCTGCGGCCCCTCTCCCGTCGGCGCCGTGTTTTTTTTCCCCCTATCCGACTGCATCTTTTCGGCCCCTTGTTGGGTCCCGTTTTTTACCTAACGGTTTTTTCTTTTCGCTGTGCCCCAGCACCCCGTTGTGCTTGAAAATTTTTCTTCACCCCAAGTGTTGTTTTCCAACTTTCTTTTCCTTTGATTCCCCACTTCGGGTCTCTTTTGTCTCTTTCCACTGGGCGTTTTTCTTGGGTTACTCCCATCGTTTACCTTTTTCTTCCCCCACTTTCCTTTCCCCTTCGTCCTTTCTTTGCCCACGCGATTTTTTTTCCTCGTCCAAATTTTTTAGTTTGCACAATCTCATCCCTTCCTACCTTGTCCCATTCCCCTGTTGACATTTATTTTTCGTTTTTTTCCGAGTGCTAGTTTCATCTAGTTTTTCTTCCCGCTTTTCTCCAAACCAGTTTGAGGTTTTTTTTTCACTTTCTTCTCCGTTTTATCTGATGAATTTTTTCCCGTTGCCACTGACGTCCACCCTCCCCTTCCCCCCCCTGTTCTCAACATTTTTTTTGGCGAGTTTTATGACGTCATTTTACGGCTCTGGTTTTTCCCAGGTTCCTCCTTTTTTCTTGTAGAACCCGGACACTTAGTTATTTAGCATTCTTTGATTTCTGTTTTCTCCCCCCACTCCTGTTTCTTTTTTTCCCCCACCCTTTTTTTCTATTGTTTGATTCGCCCCAATTTGGTTTAGATGGATCTTTTTCCGTGCCAGCATAGGACAATTTTTTTCGGGTCTTTCCCCGCCCGTTTTGTTTTTTTTTTTCTCCCAGGCTGTTACGTTTCCCCCCCCACCCCCATGCGGCGGTGTACCAAGGCAGTGACACCCCGGCGCGGCCACGTCGGCGTTAACTTCTTCTTTTTTTCCCCCCGTTTTTAGATGCTTTTTTTTTTCCGAGGACGTACGAACTGGGCCAAGTCATAGTCCCCCAGTTTTCCAATCTTCGACTGATTTTTTTTGAGTTGGCTTTGTTTTTTTTGGTACCTTTTTTTTTTTTTTTTTACCTCTTCGCGAGTTTTTCTTTTGAAACCCTGTTCCTTACTTATGTCGCCTTTTTTCAAGTTCCCCCCCGTGCCCTGTGGTGTCTCCCCTTGCCTTCCAGACTTTCTTTCCAAGGTTGTCCCCCCAGTAAGCTTTGTAATCTCCGGTCCCCCCCCCCCCCCCCACCAAGGACCTCAGATGTTTTTTTCTATCAGGATTATGTTCCCCCGGCCTCTTCTTTTCTTTCTGGGTGATTGGCAATAGCTTTTTTTCCTCTGCAGTCAAGCGCAAACATGACTTGCATGAGTCCCACCCCTTTTCCTTGTACTTGCTCCCCCCTCCTTACTTTCCGCCTTTACCCTACCGGCTGACTGGTTTTGTCTGTTTCTTTGAAAACTTCCCCCCCCAAGGATTCGGGAAAAAGTTGTCTCTTTTTTTCTTTTTGTGCTTATCTAATAAGGATCTTTCTCCCCCCCCCGTTTCTCAGCAATTTTCCCTTTGCTCCAATTGACCCATTGTTTTTTCCCCACGAATTCCCCTGTTTTCTAGATTGTCTACTTCCTGTTCTTCTTCATCTCCCCTTTTCCGCCCCCCCAAACCTCTTTTCCCAAAACCCCCTCACGTTTTTCTCTTCGGTCGGCATGTTGTTCACCTTTTTTGCTCTTTCTTCGTTCACCGTCTGTCTCACAAACGATGGCCGGCCCCTGCACAACATTCCATAGTGTTCCTCTCCCGGTTGTCAAAAAGTGCCTTGTTCACTGTACACCGTTCCAAGTTGTTCACTGCCCTCCGTGTGGATCCATGTACTTAATGCCTAAGTGCTTACTCTTCATGTGTTGGTATTTCATGACCTCCCACAATGGCTTTTGACCCCCCGAGTTTAATACTTTTGTCTTTGACTATCTTCGCTTTTTTCCCCTTTTCTTGTCACCCCGCATTTTCCCCCCCAAAGGATCTCTGAACTTCTTTATTTGGCCTGGGATGCTAGTTCCCGCCTTCCCCTCCGAAAAATTCTTGGTCACCACCGCACCCTCCCTGCTTGGATTCATTTTCTAGTCTCATCCCTCAGGTGTATTTTTGTTGTTGTTTTCGAGCTTTTTCCAGTTTGGGCGGACGGACAGATTCTGTTTTTCCCCCCAACCTTTTTTTCTTTCCCTACGTCCTGGTTGACAACTTGTTTTCTGCATCCCGTCCCCTTCCAATTTTTTCAAGGCGCGTGGCATTTTTTTCCCCCTTCCCCCTCCAAAGCGGACTTCACATCACCATCTATTTCGCTTTTCCCCCCCATCACGGACATTTTTCTTTTTCACTGTAATGTTTCACCACTTCCTCGTCGTTTACCCGTGCCGGGTCTGGGCTTGACATTGGTAGCCACCCGTTTTCAAAGGCTTTGCCGCTTGCCGGTCCCGCCATGCCCTGTGACCACAAACCTTATGGGCCACTTTTTACGGTTTTTTTTGGGCCCCTCTCCGTTTGTTTTGATCATCTTGTTTTCAGCCACCCTTCGCTCGAAACCAGGTTTTTCTCCTAAACCCAGGGACCGATCTCCTTGCTCCATTTGATTTCGACCCGGTTTTGCGGAATGTGGGCGTCTTCCTTTGATCCCCCGTGCCATTGTCTCTTCCCTTACTTAGCATTAGTTACCTTTTTACATCATTCTTTTGCCTGGACCTGTCAATTTGCGCTCTTGGCTATGGCTGTCGACCCCAGAACGGGGGTTTAGAGTGATCCTCCGTTCCTTCTGTTTTTTGCCCTCCCTTCCCTGGTTTCTCCCTTTTTTGTGCTCTTTTCGAATCCGGGTTTTTTTCCCCGTTGGGACCAACCCTTCCTAGCCGTTTTATATATGGCGGTCGGAACCCCCCCCTTTGCGCAGCTTTCTATTGTGTGATTTTTTTTTGTTCCCATGCTTTTTCCTTGCGGCGTTTCTTCCTTCCTTTGAATTCCCCATTGGCGTGTTTTTTCCCCATTTTCCGCTTAGATTGCCGTGTTTTTTTTTACACTCCTTTCTCCCCCCATTCTGTCTTCCTCTTGCTCGTTTCTTTTGATGCCGCTGTCTGTGGATTCGTTTCCCGCCTCCTTTCCAGATTTTTTTCTGGCCCCACTTTGCAGACGGTTACGTTTCGACCCCCTTCTCACTATATTTTTTTCCTTCCCCCCTTCACGAGTACCTCACTTACCCCCTGCTGTCCACCACCTCCCCCCCCTTTTCCCCCCCCTTCGGAACAATGCCAATTTTTTGACTTTGGTTTGCTATTTTCGTTCTCCCCGTCTTCGTATCTTGTTCTCAACGTTTGTTCGTGCACAGCCGTTTTGTTCTTCTCATGCGTTTGGGTACCGCGCTGTTTCTTGGGACCACTGCATTTTGTTTTGTGTCTCTCCCAGCCATTTTTCTCCAACTCCACTCGGTCCCCGTACTCCAATTTTCCCTGGGCTCTACCCCCCCGCTTCATCGAACCCCTTTTGGCGCTTTCCCCGGCCCCATAGGCCCCCCCGACCCAAAGTGCTTTTTTTTTTTCCGTTATGATTTTTTTGTTGCAGGCATTTTTTTTTTTTTTTCAAAGTCCCCCTTTCCTTGGTTTTACCCCATCACTCACCTTTTTGTTCCAGTTTTTTAGTTTTTCCTAACAACGTACCCCTTGTTCTTGAACCTTCCCCGTCAGAGGGCTTCCTCGCATCTTTCGTTCCTTTTTTACGGCGTGTGTACCCGATTTTGGAACCCCCCATGATGGTTTCGTGAGTTTCCTTTTTCGGGTATTTAACTTTCTCAGGCGCCTCACACCCCCTTTTCTCCTCTGTCATGCTTTTCCACCTTCCCTGTCTTTTTTTTTTTGAGTTTTGGTTTTGTACTGTTTCCTACCTTTTCTAAGCTTCCCTTTTAGCATCTGGTACGCCGGCCCCCTTCCCTTTTTTCCCACTCCATCGTTCCAATAGGTAATGTCTTCCCACCATTGGAATATTAGCGGTCATATTTCACCTTTTTTTCCCCCTGCGTCATTTTTCCCGTCAATTCTTTTTTTTTTTGTTTGATGGGTGAGCCTTCGTTTTTTGCCCCTACACATTCAGTTTGAACTCTACCCCCGCATGGCCACTTTCCCCCATCTCCCTGTCCCCCTTTTGTCCCCTTTTTTTTGCGTTTTACCCGTGCACACTTCTTTGATCTTCCGACCCCAACATTGTTTTTCTGAAACCAACATCGTACCACCTTTTTCTTTTTTTTTTTACAGTTGGACCCATGGCGTTGGGCCCTCCATCTTCATTTACACCGGTTTACCAACCCTCTTCACCCTTTTATGTTTTCTTGTTTCCCCCATTCCCTCAGTTCCCCCCGCGCGTTTTTTTACCCGTGGGGGTTTTTTTTTTCCCCTTCGTCCCCAGAGGATTTTGAAGCTCGAAACCCCCCTTCCCCTCCCTTTTGCCCGAAATGGCCTTCCCTGAGTATTTTTCCTTTTGGAAACAGATTTTCCAGCCGTACTCTTCCTATTCCCCCTTTTTTTTTTTTTCCCCTCTTCTTCCCCCCCCCTCCCTTTACCTTTGATCGCCAACGCCCTGCTTTTCCATTTTTTCAGTGTAAGCTGACCCATTATACTAAGCCAACTCGCTTCCCTGTGCTTTTTTTTTTCCCAACCCGCTCCCCCCAATTATTTTTTTTTTGCTTGTTTCCTGAGACTTTCCCCCCCTTTTTCTTCTTTAGTCGGGCTTTCCCGGTTAACCGATCCCCAACGGTGCTAGTTGACTTGATTAGTCCCCCCCTTTCTTTCCCTTTGTTAGGGCTGTAGTTTTTTCCGCACTTGGATGTTGGTTCTCCGTCCTGTCCTCCCCTTTTTCTCCAGAACTGCGACCCCTGGCCTGGCTTTTTTTACATGCAGCCCCTTTATTTTTGACAGGCTTACTTCTCGTACCGGGGCTTTCAGTTTTATTAGTTTTTTATCCAAATCTTCCTTTCAGGTCGTACTCTTTTTTTCCTTTTGAGGTTTGCTGGTTCGAATTTTGACGGGACTTACAATTTCATGTATTTTTTTGTTGTTTCTGCTGAAACAGTCTGTCCTTGGTCACGGGAGTTTTTCGGACCTTTTCCCCTTTTGTGATGGGTTTCCCCCGTGTTGGTTTGAGGGAATTGAGCACCCCTTCGTTTTTGACCCCTCCCCGGCCAAAATTTTAATTTTCTTCTCATTCTTTCCCCCCGATCCCTCCTTCACGCGTTCTCTTTTTTCCCTTGCGGCGTCCCCCTTTTCAGAATTTCTCTTTTTTTCACAACTTCTTTCTGTCCCCCCCCCAAGTCAACCACCCCTAATACTTGAGAGTTTTTCTCTCCTGTCATCTTTTTTTTGGTCTGCCACCCCCCCACTTCTTCGAGTTTTGTACCTCCCCCCTTTTGCTCGACCACCCCCCCGTTTGGCCGTTTTAGCGGGGCCACTTTGCCCGTTAAGTTATGGGGCCCCATCAGTGCACATGGTCAATGGCCTCCATTCTTTCTCTTTTACCCACCAATTTTTCCCCAGTATCCCAACATTCCGATTGGTTTTTCTTTTTTCATCCCTGCATTGCCCGTTTTTTTCCTGGGAGACGTTCCCTTTTGCGCTTTCGGTGTTTTCTCTTCGAAGTTCCTTTTTTTTTTAACGCGGTTTCCAAGGCGGGTTTTTTTGCTTGCACCATGCCTCTTTTACGTTTCTTTTTTGCTTTTCGGCGAGACGGGCCCCGGGAATTCTCTCCCCCCCTTTCCGTTTCCCCCCGATCTTTTCCCGGGGTTATTTGCGGATTTCCCCTTTTGGCACTCTTTTTTTTCTCAAAACTCAACCCGCCCCCATCATTGGGTTTTCCCTCCCCAACTGCACGTTTCCCTCCCAGGTTTCTTTCACAACTGCCCCCTGTCTTCCGATGGCCCCCCCCACTTGCCCGTAGGTTTTCGTGGTTCTCTTTCCCCTGCGTCGGTTCTTCATGATCAGGTTTATGTTTGTTTCCTCTTTTTTCCATATGACGTGTTCCCTGTGAGCACTTGTTTCTTTTCCGGCCCTTTTCTTGTCTTTTCTTCCATTTTTGATCCTTCCTTTCCCGTTCCCCCCCACCCTTGACTTTTTTTTTGCCCCCTGACCTTGATACCCCAGGCTTCATTTTTTGGACCGTCATCACTTTTCGCCCTCCACGTTTCAATTACTTCACGAGGTCCTCCGCCCTATTCTTTTTGTTTTTCTTTTTCAGGCTGTTTTCCGCCTTCCCACCCTTTCTTTCCGTAACACCCTAGAATCTGACCTCCCAAGACACTTTTTGGTCCCCCTGAACTCCCCCGTTTGTCTTTTTTCCCAAGCGGGTCACTCGTCTTTACCCCCACCCTTTTCCAAATTCACGCGAGCTAATTGTACTTTATCAGCGTCTTTCCCCGTCGACCCCTTGCAGTTTTTTATGGCTTCATTCCTTCCCCTTTTTTTGCCTGTTCTGAATACCCGGCCTTCCACCTTATATTTCATTTGTAGGCCGTCCCTCTGGTGGCATTTTTCCCACTTCCCCGAAGCCCCCCCCCCCTCCTTTTTATTTTGATTCAATTCCACTCCGGCATCCTGCGATCTCCGTGTTTTTTTGTCCCCTTGTTCTTTTTTCTTTTGACTGCCCCCGCCATAATATTTTCGCACCTTGCTTCTTTCCGGACAAAGTGCATTGCCCCCTTCCCCTTGTTTTTTTTTCTTTTTTTTTTTTTTTCCCCAAGGCTGCTTTTTGATCCTGTGGCCAACAATGGTGGCCTATTTCTTCGTAGTTCCCCGTTATGTGACTCTTTTTTTCCTTTCATGCACTTCCTTTGTTTTGCCCCCTTTACACCCCACCCATTTTCTCGGATATTTTTCAATGACTCCGTTTTTTTGATGAGATATGGGCTTCCCTTTTCTCCCGGGTTCCCCCCCCCAGTTTTACAATCATGGTTTACTCACACCCCGTTCCATTCTAAATGTACCCAACGGCTCTCTTTTTTTCTGGATTTTTTTCCAGTCCTTTGACGGAGTTTGTTTTTTTTTTTATAGTATTTCTTTTACATTCAATCACGAAAACTTTTTTTTTTGCCCTACATTCATTTGCCCTTTTTTTTTTTCGCACCTTTTTACTTTTGTTTGGATCTACCCTGCTAAGGTTAACGTGACCTTTGTTTTTTATTAAACGTATTTTCTTTACGTTCTCCCGTTTTTCTTTTCAGTCAGTTTCCCACTCGGCCACCTTTTGCTTTTATAGTCTTCTTTTGGGTGCTTACCCCAAACCCCCCCGTCCTCCCATTTTTTTTCTTTGTGCTTGTCCCCCCCAAGCGTTTTATTCCCCCCCTCATTCTTTTGACCCGTTGTTTTACAATGTCGTTTTAGTTTACCTTGAACCCGATCGTTACATTACCATTGATCGCGGATCCGGCTCACTTCCCCCCCTTGTCTTTTTTCTCCCCCTATTTACGTTATCGTCTATCCCCCCCCAGTGTGCACCAGGTCAATGTGTGCGTTTAACATTTCTTTCCGCACTGTTTTTTCCCCCTAGTCCCCAATTTGGCCTCCCCCCCTCCTGTTTTTCTTTCTTTTTTTTCCTTTTTTGATTGGTCCCCCTGATATGTCTTCGGCCTCCCACGTGACTTCTACGTTTTTTCCGTTTATTTTGCGGTGTTCCCACCCTTCAACTATTCCCCTTTTCCCTTTTACCTTCCCCCCAGTTGGTTGTGAGACTTCGATCATCTCTTTTTCCCCGTGACCTTTTTCTTTCTCAATTTTTTCCCCTGGTATGCCGGAGCACCTCCCCTTTTTCCATCTGACTTCCAGGGCACCCTCCGCGAACTTCTGCTTTCCCCACCTACCGTCTTTTTTTCCCTTTCTGAAGCCTCACTTTTTCCCCCTTCTTTGTTGTGCTGGTTGGTTTTGATAGCGAGAACCCCAGCTCTTCCTAGTCGAACACCACTTTCTTTTTTTATGTGGTCCCCCTTTCCTCTCCTTTTACGTTTCCCTTTTTCCTTTCGGACACTATTGTTACACTCCCCCAGCTGCGTCCCCCATCGCCCCTTCCCGTGCAACCCTTTTTGGAGTCCCCTTTGACCGCCCACCCCAAACTCCGTCCCTCCTTTCTCCCCTGCTCTTTTCTTTGGCATGCTTTTTCACTTCGAACAGTTGCGTTTGACTTTTTTTCGTCCCCCCAATTCCCCCCCCTCTTCCTTAGCTTATCTCCCCCCCAATCCCTTGGCGTTTTCAGTAAAAAAACCCCCTTTTTTTTTTGTTTCTTTTTCTTGCTCCCCCAACCAATGTTTTTCTATGCCTCCGTTCACTCCTTATACTTTTCCCTCTCGTTCCCTTTCTCATCCCTCTTTTTCACCCCCATAGGCTGTCGTTAATAATACTACTCTTTTCCATTGCCTTTCCTCCCCCATGCTTACCCAAACTTTGAGAGTTCTCCCCCGCTTCTTGGCCTCAAAATCAGCAAGTTTTTTTTGCCTTGTCGTTCCCAACTTTGTTGTTGTAAAATTTTGGCCCCTCCCCCCCTGATTATTTTTATTTCCTTCCTGGCCCCTCGTCAGCTTCACCCCCCCCTGCCCCCCTCCCCCTCCCAATCGTCTTTGGCCCAGGCTTTTTCGCATTTTTCCACCCTTTGTCTTGCCAGTTCCTGTTGTTGCCTGCATTTCATGCTGCCCAAAACTCTTTGTTGTGGTTTAAGTGAACCCGCCCACTTGCCACCCACGTGCTCCTTTCCGTGATTTTGACTGTTTGACGGCCCCTCCCCCCAATCGAATGTTGAGTTTTTCGTTGTTCCTCCGGCCCTTTCTGACCCCCCCCCCCCCTTTTTTTCTATTTTGTCTTGCTCGAACAGCCACCCTTTCTGGTCCCCCCTTTTGATCCCCCAATTTTTTTTTCCCAACCAGTCCCCCGTGTTTCTTTCTGGACCCCTTCTTTTCGTCGTTCTTATAGTTACTCCCAGTCTCCTTTCTCGCGCGTATTCTTGTACCGTGTACTTGTAGTTGTTTTCTTTGCCCCCATTCGTCTTCCCTGCCCTTGTTCCGTTTTTCGAATTTTTTCCCTTGATGTACCTCTCTTTGTGGCGTTGATCCTACAGCGCTGTGCCCAGTTTTTTCCACACACACGGACTCGCGTCTTTTCAGCTCTTCTTTTCGATTCTTGTACCCCGGTTCGGGTCTCCCCCACAGTGCCCCAATGTTCTTTTTTCTGTTTGATGACGGTCCTTTTAATACCCCCCCCCCTTGCTTCCCGGTCTCACCCAAGTCCGGTTTCTCCCGTCCCTTTATCGCCCCCCCCCCTCCCAAGACCCGTATTACTGTTCCTTTGTCCCTCCCCTGCCTTTTGGCAAACTGACGTTCACCTCCCCGCCTTCATCCACTGCGCGCCTTTTTCCTTTTCTCAACCCCTTGGCGTAGGTGTCCCTCGTGACACCCCCCTGGCTTTTTTTTGCGGACTTTGTCCCTCCTTTTTCCCCCATTGCAGTGGCGTCCCAATTCTTTTGTTTTGACCTTGGATAAACCATCCCATTTCCAACTCCTCCGCCGCCCTTTGACCGCTTTTTTTCTTCCTTTCTAAACGTGCTAGTTTGATCTTTTTGCCGTCTCGACCCTCTGTGCCAAAAACAAACCCCCCTCCTCCCCATAGCCCTTTTTCCCTGTTGCAGATTGCGCAACCCCCCCAGCCCCGGGTTGCGCTTCCTTTCCCACCCTTTTTGCCTGAACCGCCGACCCCTTCCCCTGCCCTTTGGATTTTT
>Ga0179593_1342224_pt1 | contig 12841 bp, 5 predicted proteins | sample CZODoug2_1_08_16_FD_185931 | JGI IMG/M metagenome (GOLD analysis project Ga0179593, IMG submission 185931) | Vadose zone soil fungal communities from Angelo Coast Range Reserve, California, USA - CZODoug2_1_08_16fungal (PacBio error correction) | ecosystem: Environmental > Terrestrial > Soil >... | reverse complement strand
TTGCTTGTTTTCTTTTATTATTTTTTCTTTGTGTGTGTGTGTTTGTGTATGCGCGTGAAAGATTTACCTGAGTTCAGCCTTTCCGCCGGTTACATCTCCCCCCTGCCTGCTCCCTATGACCTTTTTCGATATAGACGGATCTTTCCCTACGTCGGGCGGCTCTCCCCCCCTGGGCTCGACCGCGGGCGCACGCATTGGTTACATACTTGAGCCGTTTCTCTCTTAGATCGGAATGTATAGTATCCAGCGTCCCACGTCTCCTTTTCTACCCCCTTCATCGTACTTAGGATGCCTCCGCTGTGTTTCCTACCACGTGGAACCCCGTTCAACCCTCTGAATGGATTTGCTCTTTTTTCTGTCCCAAGTTTTCCTTAATAACTCCGTCTTCAGTCTTGGTTTCGTTTTTCCCTACTATTGCTCGTCGATTTGGTATTATTGTCGATATAGAAGAGTTGCAGTCCCTTGTATTAAGACGGTTGAATTCCCTTTTTCCTTTTTTTCATTTTTCCGACAGGTGTGTTTTATAGATTAACCTGTTATCGGTTTCCGAGCCAGCTTAAATTATGACTTACCTACTACAATTTAATAGCTTAACCCGGCCCTGATGTACACCATTCTATATCTTGTTTGAGACCACTGCACGGGTTTGCTTTTTGCCCCCCTCAGTAGAATTGGACTCTCCTTCGGTCCATTCCAGTCCAAAACCGAGGTATGTATATCGCCTAAGAAGGTTTAGGATAGGTGTTATGATGAGAAGTTCTTATGTCGATCCCCTTGAGATGAATGTCTGTTCGACCGCGAGGGTATTTGCTTTTCTTCCCTTCTGTCGTAGGTTTTGGATTTCATTTGTCAGGAAGTTTCCTGGTGAATGTGCCTCCTTCCCCTCCTTGTTTGGAAACTCCAGATTCTCCCCCTTAGAGTCCGCCGCCGTTTCCTCTTCTCTTTTCGACCTTAGCCTACATTTGATGGAAATTTCTCTTCTTCCTTTTTCTCCTATCTTCCTCTCGTTTTTTTCGTAGATCTCCCCAAAAGGCCCCTTTCCCTTTTCCCCCCCCTGATCGGCCAAGTTTTTTAGCACTCTAGGAGTAGGTACCCTTTTTTTTTTGGGAGGACTCGACTCCTGTGCTTAAGAACAGTCAGGCGTGCGTTTGAAACGACAGGAGGTGCCCGGGCCCCTGAAAAAAGACTTTTCAGTCGATGCACCAGTACCAACTCCCCCCGCCCTCCCGTGAAAAGGGTCAAGACGACCAGATTCCCCTAGGCTTCCTCGCCCTTTTCCTACCCGCAAGTTTCCGACCAAGGAAACATTCGCGGTCCCGCCAGCAGCCGATGAAAAAGAAACCCCCCCTCACTCAACCTCCCCTTGAGTCTCGTTTTTTTCAGCACCTTTTTGTGCCGAAGGACTTGCAATTCGGATCGCCCGCCTTGCCCCTTTTTCCAAGGAACTTCAGCCCGCTTCAACCCGTTACAGTTGCGCACCTCTCTTAGGCTGCCTTGTTGAAGGCTGTGGCCTTTGTTTTTGTTTAGGGCGATTTTGCCAATTAGGTTTCAGTCGGTACATGTCAACATTCCCAGTGATTCGTCTCCCCTGACATGAGAATTCCCTTTTCATAGCGAGGCCCCCAACATGACCTCGTGGGCGTTCAAGCCGGCAGTCGACTCGTAAAACCCCCTTCTTTAAGCCGTGCCCTGTTCCGCGTTGATCCTATTTTAGCTTCTCCCGTCGCGGCTCCCACGACTAAGCAAGAGTTCTTTTTTTCGCCCTTCCCCTTCCTCCCGCCTGTTTAAGTTTTTCCGCGTGTTTACAGACCGTTTTTCCCCGACACTCCCCTACTTCCGCTGTTCTTGGGCCGTTGGCCAGGTCTTCTTCAAGACAAAACACAATCCCTGGTCGCATTCGACGATAGCTATCTGTCAACAAACGGCCTGTGTTTGAATAAGTCCATTCCCTCGAGTCACCCCCTGAACCGGGGGCCGAGCCATTCTGTACACGGCCGTTTGCGCTCTTTTCCAGCTCTATGTTCGACCCCCATTCAGTTCAGCTGTGTTCCTCAAGACGATCAGAATTCGAGCACCTGTGACACCGAGATCCCCCGGTGCTTGTTTACATCTGTCCTGTAACATTTTTTCCCCCCTCCTTGTTCCCTAATTGCCAGATCCTTTAGTTTTTGACTTCCTTCCGAAGAAATCAGCGATTGGTTTTTTTGCAGTTGCTTTCAGTTCTTCACAAGGTCGGCCCATCTTCGCTTCAAGCCCCCCGAACCAGTTTCTCACAACCCTCTCCCGAACTTGCTGCGTGACCAACTACCCCCCCTTAAAGCCCCTAGAGGTCCCCTCCTTACCTCAGGGGCACGTAAGGGCCCGTCAATGGCCACCCTACTTCCCCCTGATATGACCTCTCCAGGCCACACTTCCCTGTGGTCGGATGTTTCCCTTTTTCCGACATCGTCCGGCTGGACTTCCTCCAATCAGGTTAAACGATATCCCCCTCAAGAAATTGCGTTCAAATGAGAAAACTACCTTGGCTCGGCAGAGTTTGTTTTCATCGTTTACAGCGCATTTTCTCTTGGGACCGCGGCTCTGCGCATTCCACTTCGCTAAAACTGTCCGGACCCGATTTTACCAGAGATGCGTATGTTTCTCTTGTTTCGGCCCCTTGTGCGGATTTGGTAAAACCTCCCCCCTGACCATTTCCCTTTTTCCGACATCATCTTTCTTGTACCAGTCCGTACTCTCCCTCTGTAGGAGTCTCAGGTATAAGGTAACCCTCCCGGAACGACGCTCGGTTTCTGTCTACTGATGTGTAGCTTGCAGGCTTCTTTGCCCTCTCTAAGAGACCTTCCCCCCCCAGCCTACTCGGTCGTTGTCCCGTTCTTCAAATTAGCAAGATCTTTAAAGGATTCTTCTTTCCCGGATGTTCCCATATATCTCTCCTCCGTTTGTTGTAGTCCATATATAACCACCTTTTACCCGATCTCCTGGTACGCCCCGCCATTTTTTTCTCTTTCAATATGGGTTAATCAATCATGAAATGCTGAGACGGTGGGGGGGGAATTTGTCCCCTCCACTTAAGACATTCTACTCTTTCTTCCCACTTCCGCCTCTCTTCGTAGCGATACCTTTGTCAGACTTATCCTTTTTCAAACTCCTATTTGTATACTACCATTTACGATTTCGCCGCCCTTTATAGTGAAGGTGGCAAGGTGCCCGGGCCGGTCCCCCATTGGTTCCACCACGCCTCAGATGTGGCTCCAAACCTGATCGTGTAGACGGCTCCCACCCCGTCCCGCTCTTTGGGGTGACCCCTTTGCTAGATCAAGTTGGAGCGATGGCCAGCGATCAGCCGAGTCGCTTTCTGTGCGACCACAAGCAGTTCCCCATTCTTGCGGTTTTCGTTTCATCTTGAGGGCCCTTGCCCCCAATTTTCCCACCGTTGAACCCCCATCTTAGCTGGTTATTCCCGTCCCCGCCGGCAAGACTTACCCCCCCTACTTACAATAGAAACCCGGGGTCATCCCAGATGTTTCAGCTTTTTTAATCGAGTGTCCCCCGATTTTGGTACCAGTTCGCAATATTAGTGCCATTTCCTCACTTTCCATAGGAAGTCTGGTGATTAGTTCTCTTTTTCCTCTCTGCGGGTCTGGCTGTTTGTCTGTTGATCCCCCCATTTCTTGTCTCGATAGTTGACCTCTCATCTCATTTTTTTTGAAAGCTTTCTCCTGAGCTATCTCTTAGTATTCGAGCCGGGCCTCATTCCTTTCCTCATGCTTCTGTAATTTCGGCCTCCCGATACCGCTCCACAGAATTATCTCGATGTCCCTTGTTCTCGCCTCTTTAGCGGCACGAGTCTTTTTTTTTCCCCTTCCTTCCTTTTTGACAACATTTTCCTCCTCTGCACGCGGGGCGCATCCGTGTCCTTCGACCTTTGTCCCTGTGCAGTGTCCCAGTCTATGGAACTTTAGCGATGCCCTGATCCCTTTCGAACCCTTCTCGTCGAATGCTGACCGCGTTGTTTGTCTCCCGTGAAACGTACCCGCAACCTCGCGTTCTTGATTTTCTTTTTTCCCGTGTTCGTCAACGCGGCCTTACTGGACCCTTTCTTTTAGGGCCGGTGTTTCCCACCCATCCTTTTGTCACTTTTCGCATTTTCCTTCGATTTCCCCGGAATATCTAAGGTGGCCCCTTGGGCCCTTCGGACAACAGGTGGACGCGTTCAAGTCTTTTCTGTCCCTCCCGTATCTTTATGTGTGTGGTATATGCCCCTTTCTTTTTTCTTCTTTGACTTCGGCCGAATTCACTTCGTGAATTCTAATTCCTTCAAATTGATTTCCCCTCGCCTTACCCAGGAATTTTTTCAGATTCACCCCGATCTCTGGGTTGCGACTGCACTTTGGGTTTGGCTTTCTTCTTCCTTATATTTGGCGACACTCGGGCCAGCTTAGAACAGTCTGCTTTGACCTCTTTACTGGCTCTTTCGGTCGTATCGGTGTGTTCTGCCTTCTAGGGGACTTATTTTCTGATAAAATGGCGGACCCGTGTTCGCGAACCGATTCTTTTTGTAGATATCACAGTTTGTACCCTATTCTTCCTGGGGTATTCTGTATGGCCAGGATTCCATTTGTTCCTTTTTCGCTGGAAGCATGGCTGTCTCCCAGAATGTTATCACATCCCAGATGCCTCCTATGTTTCCCTATTCGTCTCGCTTTTGAACGACGTTTCTCCGGGATTTCCCCCATTAATTATGGGACCATTATCAATCCCCTCCCCCCGTTTTGCTTTTTTGATCTCTATCAGTCGAAGTGAACTGGTCCCAGCACTGACTTTTCCTTTTTTTCTCCCCTCTAGTCAACTCTTATTCCCATAGCAAGTTGCCCCCCCCTTCCCCGGTTGCTCGTAACCTCATTATGACGCGGGACTTCCACCCCTCCCTCCCGTTCGCTGGAAACCTACCTACAAATGACCGTACATTTCCCCCGTCTGCATTCTGACCCTCGAATATGCGCCTCCCAGACCAGGCATTCCCTTTATCGACATCTTGCCGGCTCCAGTCTTCAAAACCCCAGATTTCCTAACAGTTCCAAGTGTTCCCGTGCTTCCCCCCATTCCTTCTTTTTCGTCAATTAATGTCCACTTGCTTATTTTCGACGCCACGGCTCCTCCAGTGGCCCCCCTTCTACAACACCTTTCCTTTTCTGAACTACAGATCTGGGGCCGGGCATTCTTTTCCACTGGGTTCTTTTCGAGTTTGTCCAACAGTTTTTTTTGACGGATTTCCCTTCCCCAGAAAGTGACGTCAGCCCTACATCTCTTTATTTCCCTCCCCCTCAGGGCAAACAAACATCTCCTAGGAGGGTGGTTTCCCTCTGGGGGTTGACGGGCGCCTCTTTTCCAAGCCTTGTAAGTCGTTCCCTTTTTCAGTTCGAGTCTGCTCTGTACCATCGTCGTGCTTTCCCCAAATTCAGACGATTTCCAAGAATTTTATGCAACCGAAATGACATGATCCCTTCCGGTTCCGGTTTTTAACTGTCCGCTTGTGCAACCTGTTGGACCATACCTCAACGTTCTGCCCCCGGGCCTTGTACAAGGTTATTTTCAGAACCGCACACACACCCCTCGGTTCCTCCCCCCCCTCCCGCGTCCTGTCTTTGGTCTTTTTTCAAAAGGTTAGCTGTTGAACCGCTACACAGAGCGGCAATTGGTTAAAAGGAATTCCCTCCGCTCGGTCCCCTGAGTTAAGACCCCCAGAGTAGTAGACCAGTGTCCGTGGCTTACCCCCCCGCCGATGGACCTCTTTCCATACAGTCTTTATAGAGCCCCATGCCCCGATCCTAAGTTTCTCCTTTACAAGAGGATCGGGGCGGCGGCCCCAAACCGTCCTCGGGCCGTTTACCCTGAAGGACAGCAGATTCCCACCTGTCACCTCCTTCCTCTTCTGCCTACCGGTTTAGACTTTCTAAGTGTAGCTGCCCACTTTCGCCCCATTTCCCCTCTCCCCTCCCTCACAGGGATCCGGCGACCCCCAAAAGCAATCCCCCTCAGGCAGTGAAAACACCCAGAGCAATCCCGACGTTCCGATTCCTGTCGCGAACTGAGCAGGATCGGCCTCCGGCCTACAACTTTCCCCACCCTCCTGGCCGTCTGCCCCAGCTCCCGGGGCCACACCCCTGGTTATCCCTTTTTTTGGTAGCTGGCCGTCGTGGCGGGCCTTAGATCCTTTATCCCCCCTCGGCCAGATGGGCAGCAACCCTCTGAACCTAATCCCCCCCCTCCCCCTCCCCCCCCTCCCCTTGGTATTGATCGGCAAGAGCCCCCACTCGCTTTACGCTGAGGCCCCTTTTTTGCCTTTTTCCACTTCGATGCGCCACCTCAGAAACCGAGGAAGATATTTCCGTTCTCTGGTCGGCCCCTCTGTCGTCTTTTTTTGTTTTCCCCCCAAACCTTCCCCCTTCCCCTTTCTGGCAGAATTCTCGGCTGCGACCTTCAAGTCGTCATTTTTTTTTCCCCAATGTCGTTTAGGTTACCTGACGACTTTAATTTGATAGCAAATGATCGGGGGGTTTTCCGGTTTTTTTTCCTCCAGTTAGTTCCTATTAACTGGCGAGTCCAACCTCGGCCGTCCCCGAGGCCGATACCTCGTCACCTTTTTTCTGACAGGGGTCGTACCAGTTGCACGCGTCGGTACAGGAGTCTTTCCCAGGTTTCCCCTTTCCCTGTTTAAGCCTCCCGTTGTTGGGTTGAGTAGAGAGGACACATGGTAACTTTCTAAATGGTCCCCCTCTTTTCCTCCTTGAACTAGCATTGAGCACGAAGAGTACGTAGGATTTTCCCGAATTCTGGTTTAGGACCCCCTCATTCAGCCTGGACAATTGTCTCTCGATGCTTTACTACGACATCAGTGGCCGAGAAATTAATTCATTTCCACGAATCTTCTTTCACGACCATGTTAAGGCGAAGCCTTCGGTCCCAGTTCCGTTCCCATTGAATGGCGTTTATGTTCCTGAAGAGGTTGCATTCCACCTCTTAACCCACGGACGATCGGGCCTTTGTTTTTTTGGGGGGATTACCCCGGGGGTCTCTGACTGACTGGAGTTCCTCGTCCCCCATACAAAACCCTTGAGTAACCCAATCTTTGTTATGGTGCCGATCACCTTCTGAAACTAGTGTAGTCCCTCTTTTGTCTGAAGGTCTAAATTCCTCGGACCCAATATTAACTGAGGGGGATGCACGTAAAGACGGCCACGATTTATCACAATGGAAACCTCAGACAAAAGGGTTATGAGCGTTGTGATCCCTTTTTTTTTTTGCTAACGTAATTTTAGATCCTTTCTGGCTCCCCTCTTTCCTTTTACATGACTGGAATTAGAAACTTATAGGAATTAGGGGTTTTAGGGTTCATTCTAATTGCCCTTATGCGTGTGAGGTGTGGATTACTTCCCCTGTTTTATTTTTTATTTGTTCATCTTGGCGGACTCCAGTTGAAGTCTCTTTCATTCTCAACTTTAGTCCCTCCCTCTGGAGTTCTTCGGACGCTTCCTTTAGACTTTTATGCCGAAAGGATTACTGGTCCGCCCCTAGCCGGTGTTACCGCTTTCCCCTTACTTTGACTATTTACATTTGCTATATCCGAGGATAGGGCCTCGAAGGCTGGTTAGACAAACCCATGCCCCCGCTTAAAGCGGGAGCCGCAATTTTCGCCTGATTGCATTCCTTTCATGAATCCTGCCCTCGTTTGAATGTAGCGGATGCAAATGCTGCACGTTCGACCAGCGTACTCGTCGCGCCTTTTCGTTACGCGGCGGTGTTCTTCACTCTTGGCACTTTCCCGAAACAAATTCGTCACGTCTTTGTCGTCTCGTGTTTCAGTAAAAGCGGAACTTCCTTGTAACACCTCCTACTTGTGCCTTTGCCTGTTTTCAAAATACTATTGCCTTTCCCTGCAGTGTTTATCCCGCGATGAGTAAGTCCTAGCCGCTTACGGTCGCCTGGATTAATCTTTGGACTATCCGCCAATCCTTGCTTGAATCAAGCTTCCAGTCATTGTGTGTGTCCTGACGATGACAAATTTTTGCCTTTTTTTTTTTGCTTTGGGACTGGCGCGTTTCCATGTGAATTGAACGACTAAAAAATTCCCCTGAAAAAACGAAAAAGTGCTTCCCATTCCCCCGATACGAGTCCGTGAGAACCCTTGCCAGGAGGGGTTCCAGACCCGTCTCATCCCTACGTGATTGGAGGCATATCCGTTGCGGGCAAGGCATTCTGCACAATGTCGCCCCACGCCTTTTTCGCCGTTGCTTGACTTTAGTTTTTTCTGACGGCGCGTGGTTCGTCATGTCGATAAACTGGCCGGATTTCCTTTTTCCTGCCAGGGATATGGTTAATTCCCCTTACCTGGATATCGGTCAGTTCTTTATTGGTATTTTCCCTCTCAGGTCTTGTTGACGGCCGCGGCCTTTGCTTTGCAGCCCAGCCAGTTTTCCTTCAAAATTGACTTCCGGCGGTTCCTCTCGTCTTCTCAAAGCATTTCCCCCCTCTAAGGCTGGACAGGAAGTATGGACGCCTTTTTTCTTCTCTTTTCCCTTCGCCACTTGTTGGTCCTATCATCCTAGTCCTGCTCCCCTTCTCGGGCACGTTAGTCGAGAACGACCTCTACGTGACCTCGGCGGCCTCGCAGGATGGCAGAACTCGGTCTTTTTCCTAAAAGCACCTGCTGGTACGCGTAAACCCCGGCACCAATCTACCCGTCTGGGACATCAACCCTAAAACTGTGACCCCTCAGAACTTCCGTGAACGACCTTCCCGGTTCTGAGGCTGCCTTCAACTCAGCCAGGGTGTACGGACACTCTGACCCCCGAGACTCAGTACCAACAAAGATAAGCACCGGAGAGGACAGGCCACTGGCTTGTGCCAGAACGATCAGTCTTCAGGCCTGGCCCTTTTTCTTCTGGACGCGTCGAGTCTTGGCTCTTCTTCCAACCTTCAGTTTTTTTGCGCCACTCGATTCTGTCCGGTGTCCGGACGGGGCCGGGGTTCAGTGTGCCCTCGAGTTGTGATTTGAAGATCTTTCCCTGCCTTGCATCTTTTCTCTTCAAAGTCCCAATGAGCTCATTTTCCTTTCCGCGGAAAAACCCTGATCTTTATGGCGGTGAAAGCCGGGACATGTCGCCCGTCCAAATGATGACTGCCGGGGGTTCGCCATGGAATCCAGTTGATTGTACGCGGCTCCCCCTGAGACGCGTACAGAACCCCACAAGCCAGCCTCCACCGACATAAACTGACAGCCTTCTGGTTCTCAATCCCTTACAGCGGGTGAAATTGAAGCCAACTCCCACAGCATTCCTTCATTTCTGCCGGGGGCCAAGTTTTTGATCGCTTGATAAGAAAAAGCAGAACCCCACGCGTCGCATCCCGCCGTAGTTTACCTCTTGATCGAAAACGGTTAGCCTTTTAACTTACATTCCCGCCTGAAACACCTTGCCTTGTGGAAAATTGCCTTTTTCCCAGGCCGCTGTCCACATCTTTCGAACTCTTGTCAGCTTTACGGTCACACCCTCTCTCGCTTGGCCGATCTCTTCAACTCCTCGCTTCCCCTTGGCACCTTGGACATCGCGCTCCCCAATTCGTGTGAGCGGGCCACATCTTTCCCCTGGTGTTCCCATGACAATGCTCGGCGACTCCTGGAGCGCCAGGAAGCGTCCACATACACTCCGCTTAGTCTCTTCTCATCTCTTCTCTTTTGAGCTCAAACTGTCGCATACCGCGACCCACCTCCAAAGTGGAGCCTGGAGAACCCGCCAGATCCGGTTTTCACCAGTTACCGTCAATACCCCGTCCGGCCGGAGAGAATTTAGACATTGTACCGGCCTGGCGCCCGAACTGGCACCACCTGGGCTGCCTCTTTAGGGAGAAAACACGATGTTCTCCAGGTTTGTCGATGTTGTCGTCCGTTGTCCGCCCATAGTGGAATTGTGGTCTACTGCATCCCCATCGAAATGGTACAAACCTGTCCATTGAGACCCGTCATCCCCTTGACCACGCCTGAGCTAGCGTTATGGCAATCAGACCGCTGTCCCCGCCCTGTCCCCCAGAGTCTCCTAACTTATCTAGAGAACACCGGTACGCACCAGAAGAGACCTTCCCGCTGTGTTTCCTTCACGGTCCCATATGGAGTGGGAAAACCGCCCCTCCCTTCCCCGACCCTGATCTACGGCGGCGAACGGTTGAACATTTCCTTCCCCATCTTTATTTTTACCCCTCCTTGATATTCAGGTCTCCGCCCTGCTTAGGATTTTCTAAGCTCCTGACCCTTTTTTTCCCCTACCCTACTAGGACCCCCCAGCCCCAACCCCTTTTCTAACCGAGTCCACGGCGCCTGTGCCCCCACCCAACAACTTCCGTACCAGTCCCCCCTACCGTCGTGCTTCTCTGCACCCAGCATTTATGCAACCACCCACCACCGGCGCACACGCGTCGGTCTTGGAGATTCTTTCTTTGTTAATCTTTTTCTCTTTTTATCATTGTTGTGGTTAGAGAGTACCCTTGTCAAATATCTCCCCTTCCCTCCCCTTCTTAGTTTTGGCCTCCTCATCCGACCGAGTAAGTGGGGCGCCTCCTCGGGTTAACGCCGCCTTCCTACGTGAACATTTTGCCTCTCCCTTCGAGTGATCCTGCCCGAGTACCTTAGTACTCTATTTAATCCCCCCTACATATGTGACTCCATGTTCCCGGGCAGCCTATCTCACGTAGTCCCCCCCCCAGGGAAAGGGACTGTTTATTTTTAAATCGAAAGGGTTTCCGACCAAGTTCCCCCAGAAGCTCGGCTCCTTCGTTCCTAAAGGGTTGTTATAGTAAGTACTATCGATTTACCACGATATTTCCCATCGCGGGGATACAGATCATTTTCGGCTCTCCCCCTTCGGGGTAGGTAAGATTTGATTTGTACACCCAAACTTCGTGCGGAAAATGAACGATGTTTCTTGAACTTACTAAGTGCAAGATTTCCTTCCCGAAGACCCCTCTTCAAAACGTTTGTCAAATCGGGTTGTTCGAACTGAGTCGCGTCAGCTAGGTTTGCCCCGGATCTCTTTGAAACAGGCCCCCTTATGGTCAGTTAGAATTATCTGCCCCTCTGTGATCGTGTCTTTTTTTCCTCCTTAGGTAGTGCGGGGTGCTGACCTTCCCCCCTTTTCGTTTCTGTTCGCTGTCTTATTGGCCGACAGTCCCCTACCTGCTCCATTTTTTCTCACTGAGCGATAGCTTTAGAGTCTTTCGGTACTTCCTTTTTCTTTTTTGATATCCCTTTCTTCTATGCCATTAATGTACTCCCCCGATCAGATGTCCCCCGATCCCAAAAGGACTGATATATCTACCGTGTCTCCCCCTACCCTGTGTACTTATAGTCTTACAAGAGACGGTTTTAGAAAAGGACAGATTCCAGATGCTAATTTTGAGTTGTACAGCATGCTGAGGAATTGTACATGTCAAGGTTCCCAGACTCCGGGAATGTCCCAAGTATTCAATAGTTGCAAATCTAGACAATCGACGAGTCTCGTTATGGAGGCCCCGACGTTGTGGTTTCCAATAACCTTTGAAAAGTTTCCTAAACATTGGTTTACTTCTTTTGATTTAAGATGAGTAAGTCGACTTCACCTTTTTCCCCTCAGATTCTTCCGGTAGTTCTTCCAAACATACTATTTATGGTCTGCCGGTGGTAGAATCCAGGTCCCGATCCATGAAGCGTGACTTTCCGTTTCCTCCCCGCCAGGTTTTACGACGTTTTCCTGCATTTGCCCAGCTCTCCGCATTTGTGTGGCCTATTCCGCTGACCCTATGTCGCCTATGACTCTATGAACGTACTTAACAATTGCCCTCCCTTCCAATTAGTAACCCCGACGTTCCTCCAAGGACCCAACATTTATACTATTGGGCTCGGAAAGAAAGTTTTTTAGGATACTTCTACTCTTAAGACTTCGGAGATCCCGAATTTAACTTAATTAGTCCCCCAGTCGTTCAGCCCCTCCTCCCTTTTCTTTTGAGTATCTTTTTGTTTCTGCATTGCACGGGCAGTATTAGTGTCTTCAGACGGCTCCTTCCGTTTCAGATAACCCGTTATTGATCGGGTCTATTCCATGACCTTTGGCCTTTTTATCTGTCGCTGTAGGTGCCCCCCGTCATCCATCTATAGCATTTGTTCTGTTTCAGAGGAAGAAGGATTGATCACTCCCACTAATTGATTCAACGCCTTCTGAGGAAGACCGCACGGGTTTTAATATTCTCTTCTGGACGAACCCGCCCACTGAGGACCCTTTAATTAGGTCGAATATTCTTTCCATCCTTCTTTTTTTGGTGCCTGAGAGATCTTATCCACTCCCCCTCCACTGTGTTTTCCATTCCTTAGGACACTTACGGTAAGTAACAGACTCTCTAGTAGGAAACAGATTATCCCACCCCTTTACGATCCTGTGGCGATTTCCATAGTCTTGGATCTGGTCATCCATTCCTGAGCTAAATTAACACCAATTTCGACCGTATCTTTCACGTAAACCTCACAACTCCCGTCCTTCCAGGAAGGTCCAAGAACCGACAAGCTATCCTACCGGCGCCCCTAACCGTTCCATCTTTTTTTCTCGTTTGCTCCCTCCCCTTAAGACCCCGTTTCTCCGGCAAACATCAGCCCACATCTAAACCCGCCGTTCAGGGAAGTAGGGAAAGAAAACCCCCCAGCCGGAGTCCTGCTAAGGACTTGGCAATGAGGTATAATTCTGCCTCGTTGACATCCTCTCTCCAACCAACCAACAAGTTGGAAACCCCTATATGGTCCCATGTTTTCATTCCGGGGGTCCAG
>Ga0179593_1550587_pt1 | contig 12842 bp, 16 predicted proteins | sample CZODoug2_1_08_16_FD_185931 | JGI IMG/M metagenome (GOLD analysis project Ga0179593, IMG submission 185931) | Vadose zone soil fungal communities from Angelo Coast Range Reserve, California, USA - CZODoug2_1_08_16fungal (PacBio error correction) | ecosystem: Environmental > Terrestrial > Soil >... | reverse complement strand
GTCTAGCCGCCGGCCCTTAACCTACCGGTTTTCCGATTTTCCAACCCCCTAGTCTGAAGAAAAAAATCAACTGGACGGTTTTTCAGTCCCCCCTTGTTTATGCGCCGTGGCGACGATGAGCCCCCCCACTTTTCCCCGGTTAAAGTCTCAGTTTTTCCTGTGCAATGCTGCAAATGAACCGATCTGTCGGAAGGCTCTTTGGCACCCCCGATCGTCGCTGTGACCCTTAGGACGAACCCCTTTGGCCTTTCTTTTTTCCCCCTGCGACAAAAAGAGTCGCCTGATATCTTCTCCTCTCTATCCAGATTCGGTTTCACTTCCGCCTATTTTTTTCGTCCTGCATCGGAAGGATCGCCTATTTCGTTTTTTTTTTTTTTTTTTTCTTTGTCGGGTTTCATCCTTTTCCGCTGTTCAGCAAGACAACGTTGCACTTTCTCTTCCGGTGTTTTCATCTTTTTTTATCCAGGGGCCATGTCGCCTAGACCCTGCGTTATTACCCATACCCCTTTTGATAACGAACGGTTCGAGAAGCCTCCATTTTTTCTTTGATGCAACCGACCTCCCCAGCCTAGATCGACTTTTCCGCGTCTCTCCGGGATTTCAGGTGGAACCATAAGTTCCGTTAAGTGTTGTACATGACAGCTTTTTTTTTGATCCCCCCCGATTTTGCTACCGTCGACCCCCCAATTTTCCCCTGGTCAAAGCATGCTTGCTTGTCTTTCCACCCCTCCTGCCTGTGACATACTGTTTTTTTTTTCCTCCCTGCTTTATCCTCCGAGCTCCCCCGACCTTTTAAATGCCTTTTTTTTTTTTTTTTTTTTTCCCGCGACGATACTATTACCGAGCTGTATGTATTTTGCTTTTTTTTACCGTGCACGGCGCTTCTTCAGGCGCGCCTCCTTTCACTAGATTTGCGTGTCCTCCTTTCCTTTACAATGACATTTTTTTGACGCTGTTTCCGGCGGTACCGACGAACCTTCCATCGGCGCGAGCCACTTCTTATCTGGCCCCGTTTAAAAGATACCTACACGTTTTTTTTTTTTTTTTTTTGTGAAGTCCTGAGGGCATGTTTCCCCCGCCCCCAGCGTTCCCGCACACCTCCCCTAGTCCTTTTTCCCCACGAGCATCAACCCTTTCCTTTTACGCTTTTTAGGCCCCCGTTGGATGGTTTGATGCATTGTTTGTGACTTTTCTCTTACCCCCCCCACCCCTTTTTTTTTTGACCACCTGGACCTTACGTTGAATCACAGCACCCATGTCATTATCTTTTCCCGCCCCCAAGTTTCCAGAACGACATTGAGTTTTTCGTCTCCCCCCCTCCCAACAAATGCGCCTTTTCCCTTCTGTTTGCCCTTCTCGCGGCGCGGTGCCCCAAGACTCCTGTTTTTTTTCTCTCGTGGTCTTTTGCTGAACTTCCTTCGTACCGCCAACCGCATTCTTCCTAGCGGGACCTTTTTTTTTTTTTTTTTTTTCCATGTCCCCCCCCCCCCCCCCGCCTATCCGCGGCTATGGCTACCCCTTAGTCTTCTCTTCCCCCCTTTTGCCCACCGGGGGACCTTTTTCTAGACCCCCCCCCCCCCCTACCCTCCGTTCCCCCCCCCCCGCCGCACACCGTTTTTCTTCCCCCGTGCACCGGCTTGCCCACCCTCACTGTGCTGTACCCTTGATGAATTTGTTGTTCTGCCGTTCGCAACCCGTGCTGACCCGTTCTTTCCACGTTTCTTTTTTTTATATAACCGCTTCTGCGGCATTCAACGTAATGACTTTATTACGTTTTTTCAGTCCCCCTGCCTCCAGCTGCGAGTGCATGTGCCGGTGGCCCGATCGCTTTTTTCGAATCATGCTGCCAATCTTCTTACCGCGTCTTGCTCGACAGCCTTAGATTTGCTCTTCTCCTTTTTGCTCAGGCTGCGTCAACTTGTCCCCCCCTGCCCGCTCGGGCGTGTGTCCTAGCCCAACATCCTGGCAACCTCCGATTTACTTGTTTTGACGTATACTTTCCAGGGCCCCTGTGCGAGTTTTTCCTGGCTGCCCCCCTTTTTTGCCACCCCCTTTTTTTTTTCGTCACAGTCCCCCTCGTTCCACATAGTGCTTTTAAATTTTCCTCGCATCCCCTATGGCAGTGCTTCGCCGTAGGCCCCCCCCCCCCATTTTTCCAGTCCCACATCAAGTTTCATCTCCTTCCGCCCACCAGGGTCCTCGACCCCTTACCCTTTCCACGTTGCAAAGGACCAGGAGGTTCTCCCGGTTTTTTTTTTTTTTTGGGTCCCCCTGCTCGATGCCCCACTCCACCCACAACCACCCTTTTTTGGCTTTCCCCCAGAACCCCCAGGGAACCCCCAGGCCTGAGGTTGGGGGGGGGTTCCCCCCCCCCCCCCGTTCCCCCCACCTTTCTCCGCCCCCCCCCCTGTTCTGCGCGAAGGCAGCTGCAACCTAGCGACGTCCCCTTCCCCCCCCCCATACTGTTTTGCCTTCTTTTTCAACCTGTCCCCACGAACTGGGAACCAGTTTTCGTTTTTTCAGGCTTCGGTTTGTCGCCCGTGCCTGCCGCCCATTTCCGGGGGTTTTTGTTCTCGCTTCTTTTTCCTTTGGCTCTGCCCTGCCCCAAATTTCGTGGCTGGGGTGCCCCCGCCCCCCTGACCTCACCCCCCCTTCGGTCGGGCAGAACCAGCGGGTTTTTTTCCTTTTCTGCACTTGCCACCGCGTTTTCCTTAGCGTCTTTTTATTTTTTTTTTTTTCTTTGACGAAGGTTCTCGAATCTTCCCCCCCGACCCTCACATCGAAACAAAAGTTGGACTCTAAGGCGGGTTTGGTTTTTTTTTCAAAAACAACTGTTTTCCCCCCCTACTATTCGGTGGGGAAACCCACACCCAGAACGAGTGGCTGTCTTTCTTAGGGTCCCCGTTGTCTTTTATGACATTGGCGAATTATTCGTCCCTTCTCTTTTTTTTCCAAACCCCCCGCCGGATTGAGGTTTACCGTTTCAGCCCCTTGAAGGTTTCCGTCTTTCTTCCTGACCCAAATTGTTATCTCTTTTCCATATCCTGTTCCCCCTTTTTTTTTTTTTTTTCTCTAGATTTCTGCGGCGAAAATAACCCCACTTTTTTTTCCCTGTTATGTCCTCTTCTTTTCTTTTTCCGCCCTTTGTCCCGGTCTGTTTCCTCTCGTTTTTGAACCAGGGTTTTTTTTGGTGTTTTCGCTTCCTCTTAAAAAAACCAAACCGCCCTCAGGTCTTTTTTTTTCGTGAGGTCAGTGAAAATTTAGGTTGCGGTTTTTCTTGGTTTCTTGAAACGTTGCTTAAACAGGCCCCCCCCCTTTGTCCCAGGGGCCCTCGTTTCCCCGCGCCTTTTTTTTTTGTGGACTCGCAGAATTCCCACTAAACCTTATGAGGGTGTCGTTCCAGTTTTTCACCTCCCACCCGAATTCACTCGGACGGCCGGATTTTATTTTTTGACAGGGCGGGAAACCCCCTTCTATCCTGGATGGTCCTCAGTGGGGGGACAGTGGCTAGTTGGTGGCGGGTCCTAAACCTTGTTTTGCAGGATTTTGTAGCGCCACGTTTTTTTCTCCCCCCCACCATGTATCAAACTGGTGGACTCACGTCGCTACAGCGAATCCAGTTTGTTGGCGGGGGTCTGGTTTTTCTGGTGGCGCGAAAGGCCCTTAAACGCCCCCCCCCGTTTTTCCCGTGACGTAATAGCGGCCCCAGACTTAGAGGTTTTATTTTCCCCACGCTTTCCCCCCCCCCCGAATTTTTCCCTGCTGCTCGGGCCGCCTTTTAGTACTGTTTGTTATTGAATCCAACCGCCCCAAAAAACTTTTGGTTAAACAGAATTTTTTTGCACCAAGAACATTTAAGGGGATCCTTACAAAAACAAACAAACCGGGCATTCCCCCATTCCCTTTTAGGTGCTTCCCCCCGCACCGGAGTAGTACCTTTCTTTTGACCTTAAACACTCCTTGTCCTTTCCCTTGTTTCCTGATGTTCGTTTTCGTGGCCCCTTGTGCTTTTTCCGATCCCTCCTTTTCTTTTTCTTTTCTTCGCCGGATTGTTTTATTTAAGGAAGTCCTTTTTCTTACCCCGGGAACCCCCTCCCCGAAGTTTGCAGGAGTTTTCACCAGTGAAGGGGGGACAACTCCCCTTTGGTTCAATTTGGATGCCCAAAACCTTTTTTCCGTAAGGCAACCTCTCCCATGGTTGGAGCTTGCCCTCTGTTTCATTCTTTGAACCCTCGGTGCCGCGTTTTTTCCGTTTTTTCCCCCCCTCCCGTTTTTTTCAATCTTCTCTCGGGCGGAGTGCAAACCCCTTGAGACCTGTCTTTGGCGCATGGCGTGGACCGACAGGGATGGGGCAGAACTGGTCCCCCCCTCTCTGTATATTCGCTCCCCCCCAACCTCCCCCTCAACCTCGGGAAGGGATTGTTTTTGACAGGCAGCTTTGTTTTCCCCTTTCCCCGGGTTTCTCCGCGCGAGCTGGGATCCCACCCCCCCCCCCCCCTTTTCCTGACCCCCAGTCTGGTTTCCCGGGCAAATCCTCCCGGTGCGAGGATTTTTTTTCGTCGAACCCCCCCTTTTTTGCAGGACCCGGTGGCCTGTTTTTTGTTAGTTCTAACCCCCCCTTTGATTTTTGGCCCCCAGAAAGACCCTGCAGAGGTTATTTTTCACTTTTTACCCCCCCCAAGCCGGCGCGTCGATCGAGGTTTTTTTTGTCCCCTTTTTCTCTTTTTTTCCAAAACCAGAATCTGTTTGACGATATTACGTGTTTTTCCGAAAACCCCCAAAATCCCAGTTTTCTTTTGGTAGAGGACCCCTGACGCTCGTTCTTTTAAGGTGGGGGCTGTTTGGCTGATGGTCTGAAATTGTTTCGGGGTGCAGACTAGCCTCTCCCCCTTCGCGGTTTTGGCAGGCTCTTTTTTTCCAAGGCGTGGATCCTTTGTCCTCCCTTTTACTTTTTTGGGGCATTCCAGCCCCACCAAACGTCGTTCCGCGTTACACCTTCCCCGGGTTCTTTGGGTTTTCCCGATGTATTCTACTTTTTGCCGGCCTTGTGGTGGCCAAGGGCGGGGGTTTTCCATCTTCTGTACAAGCTTGAGGTTTTTCCTGCTCCCTTTTTTGAGTTTTGCCCCGAGGTTTGCTTTTTCCCGTCCTTTTCCGGGCACGGGGGACCGTTTTGCCGAGACTTTAATTGGGTTCCCCCGGGCTAGAAGACCCCACCCTAACGGCGCAAAGTTTCCTTGCGCCTTCTATGAACCCGTCACGGGGGATTTTTGAGAGACTCGGGTTTTCCACCCCCCTACCCCGATAGTAAGTCCTACCTTCACCCCTCTTCGACACTTCGATTCCTGGGACGGCGAGGTTTCAGTACAAAAACTGCCCCCGGGATGTCCCCCAGTTGTTCCACCCGATGGTTAGTTTTTGAATAAGCCCACCCAGTTTTTGCCCTCCCCCGGACATGGTCCTTCTAGGTTCGTGCCCCCCTGCAACCCGTGTGATTAACCCGCCATTTTTTAAAGATTCCTGCCTACTAGGATTTTTTTCCTTTCCAGCGAGCGTCCTAGGTCCGTTCTTTCTTTTTCGCGTCCTTGCTTTTTCCAGTCCCAAGCTGTGGGTTTTAATTTTTTTGCGGTCAGCGTCATGCCTTTGTTTTTCCCTTCAAACCAAGGTTCCACAACTTTTTTTTTTCAGCAGAGCCACGTTATTTCAACCCCCCCTGGGGTGAGTTCTAAGGACCCCCCTCATGTACAATCCTTTCCAGCTCCCGACGACTTGTCTGTAACCTCGATGGATTACGATTCGGCCCAGATATCACCCCCTTCTCCCAGTTACGTTCATTCCTGTCTTGTTTTTTTCTCCGGGAAAAACCCCCCAACCCCAGGCTTTTTGACATTCGGTTCTCTTTTTTTTTTCATCGCCCCCACTCCCCCTTCGTACACCAGGGCCGGAACTTCAACACCCGTGTCCGCAAACCGTTTGACCCCGTCCAGACACCTTCAGCGGTTTTTTTTCCGTTACCGCGCCAGGAAACGTCTCGTTTTTCCTCTTGTTTCTTTGTGTGCTCCCAGCTAGGGTGCGGTTATGACCAAAGTTGGGAAGTTCTTCACTCTTCGAGGGTTCCCTTTTCACGGCGAACCCCCATGAACCATTATCCCGGGCTCGGCTTGTTCCAGCAGCTTCTTTCCTTGGTTTTTGTTTTCCGGGGGCCCCGGTTTTTTCGTTTTTTCCTTAGTGTTTCCGCGTGCTTCGTATCCATTTTTTTTTTTTGTCTTTTCTCCTCTTTCTTCCCCAATATATTTTTTTTTTTTTTGTTTCCCCTGAATCCCTTTCTCGAATCGAACCCGGGCAGAAGTCCAAAGTATGCCCGGTAAGGGCTGATTTTTTTCCTGAAAGGTAAACACCTTCTTTTCAGAAATTTGTTCTCATGCTTACGCCGGGAGGGGCGCATGATTTTTCTGGGTTTTTCCTTTCGTTCCTCTTTCCCCCCCTTCTGGCCCCCTATAAAGATTCTACCCCTGATCAGGTTTAGCCACATGCAGTTTCTCCCAACCCTCGGAGGTGAAGTTTTCCCACTTTGGGGGCATTCCTCTGGTTTTTCCTACCTTTGTTTATGGCCTTGAGTTTTTTCAAACAAAACTTTTAGTTCTGCCCCTGGGTCCCTTCATGGCTTTATGATTGCCTCCCTGTGAGATAGGTGTGACCTTTCCCATTTTTTTTCGAAAAAACCTGGCACCGCCCGCAGGGATTAAAAGGTTTGTTGTTGATTTTTTTCCCCCAGTGGCAATCTTTAACTTTTCCCCCCCCCCCCTACTCTTTTTTGTCTAATATTTAGGATGTTTTTTTGGATTTTTTCCCCTTTGCGGGTTTTCCCCCTCCCACCCAGGGTTTTCCTTTCCAAGACACGGCCCGTGACGTTTTGTGTTCCTATTTCCCCCCATGGCGTTTCTCTTGTCCGTTCAATTTACCAATACCCTCGTTCTTCCTTAAAGATTAGCCCCCTGGGGACACCCCTCTGGGAGGGACCAGGACTCTTCCCGCCCTTTTTTTGGGGTTCTCTGGTACCATGGGGAGGTTTGGTCTTTCCTCTTTTGGCCACATACCCTTTCCCGTGAAAAACCCCGAAACTGTTTTTTCCTTTTCCCCTTTGCACCTTTTATGAAATGGATTTGAACATTTAAAACTCATTTTCTTTTCGTGGTTAGAATTAGCCCCCCCCATTTTCCCCCCCTTCTTACCGAGCGATAAATCCATTACCCCTTTTTTCCGTTTTAGGCGGTCCGTTTTCTTTTGCTACATTTTTGTTTACAAATGAGATTAGTTCCCCAGGTCTTGGTACGGTTGATGAATTTGTTTTTCTGGTTTTTTAGGTGGTTCCCCATGGTCCGCCTCAAAGTTCTTTTTGGTTTCCCAAAACGCGTGTTCATTACGCGATTGTGGGAGAAAACAGTTTGTTTTCACTCCTCCCCTTTTCAAGTTTTTTTTTTTTTTAAATTGTGGAAAGCTTGTTTTTTCTTCCATCCTTAGGGTACCTCGCAGTGGCCCCCCTCGGTGGTTTGGGGGCATTTCCCCCCCCCTTTCACATTCATCCCGCCCCCGATGATGGTAATTTCTTTTTTCATGGTTGAAAAGGGGGCCTGGGAAAAATTGGCTCTTAACTTCTTTTTTTTGAACTTTTTTCCCCCGTTGCCCCCAAACTTTTTCATATTAGTTTTAGAAACGACCCTCCACTTTGTGACGATACAATCACCAACAAGAATTTTTATTTAGCTTTTCCGGGGGGACGGCAATTCTTTTTCGTTTTTTTTTTTAACACCCCTGATAGAGCTATCCCCCCCCCACAATCCTGGGTTTCGGGTCATGGAGGTAGGTCCCCCATAGGGAAAACCCCATCTTCTTTTATTATTACTTCTACGTGCTTTTCTTTTGTACAAACCTTCGTTTTTTTTCCCCATGCAAGGAAGTATCCCTCAACCCCCAAGACATAATGTGAAGAACGGCCGTTGCCACCTTTCCACAAAAAACCTTTTTGGAGGAATGGTCTACCCCGGTTTTTTTTTTCTGCTTTGGAAAAAAACCCCTGTGCACCACTGTTTTTGGGTCCCTTCCACCCGCATTTTTAATCTATCCCCCCTTGTTGCCCATTTACCCTGAGACTCAAAAAAACGGGGGGAAGTCGGGTATGGATTTGACCGCTCCAGCGGGCGGCGAGTTGGGTCTCATTTCCTTCCTTGGCGGAATCCTTTTTCCCTCCTGTCTTCCCTCGCTTTTTCTAGCTGGGTTTGTTTTATCACCGCTTTTGTGCTCCATGTTTCCGACCCCCCAGAGGGCCCCCTTCTTGTTTCATTTCCCCGAAAAAACTCCAAAAAAACCCCATTCAAACACCCTAGGTGAATTTTTTCCTTTTCAAGAGCTTCAGCCCCCTTTGGGGGAGCCCTTAGTTTGTCACCATTTTTTCACCCTTGTCCGTCGTTCAATTAGTGTTCAAACTAAACCCTGATTTCTTGGTTCCCCCCCCTTGGGGTTTTTTTTTTTTTTTTTTTTAAGTTCTTGATCCTGTGTTTGCTTTTTTCCTTGGGAAACCGCCCGGACAGACCCCTACATCACAGGGTCCCTTTTTCCTCCGGGAAAAGGTTTTTATCGCCGGCTTTAAGATTTTTTAAAAGCCCCAGGTTTCCGTGTCGGTTTTCCTTTTTCCCCGCTTTTTTTGGGAACCACCTTTCCTGATTCTAACTCACCGGTCCTTTTCTGTGTCAATTGAGAACTTTTTTCCCCCCCTGACCCAAGTTTTCGACCCTTTTACTTCACCTTCCTGCGGTTAAGGCCACCGATCCTTTCAGACCCACCAAGGTAGGACCCTTTTGCTTTCTTCTTTTCAAGGTTGAAGTGTAACACCCATTTTTCTTTATATCTTGTTTCCCTTACTCCTCTTTTGTCCTGTAGATGAAAAGTACCTTTAATGGAGTTCTTTCTTTCCGGGCGACGGGCATGGAAGCCCCTGGCCCACAGGTTTTCTCGGACCGCCTGTTGTATGTTGCCCTTTTTGGTTTTTTTTTTTAAACAAAGGGATAGGGTTTTCTGTTTTTTTTTCCTCCCCCCAAAAGTCACCCATTTTCCCTCAACCCCTCAGCTGTGTCCTTCCCCCCCTCCTCTTTTCGCCTCAGCAGGCGGGTTTTTTTTTTCCTTTTTCCCTGGACTCCCCAAAGTCTTTTTGACCCTTTTTCCACCATGCATGGGAACTCTGAAAAAAACCAAACTTTTCCGTTACTGGCTCAAGGGTTTTTGCTGGGCCACAAAACCCACAGGTGGTTTACCACCCCCCACCCCCTCGTGAACCCCCCCCCCCCCCTTTTGGGAAAAGGGCCCTGTTTAGGTTGTTAGCGGACCCGGAATCAAATGGTTTGAACTTTTTCTTTTCTTTCACTGTCTTTGAGGGGCAGGACCAACCCTCGATTAGGTTTCTTTTCAACCTTTTTCCTGAAAATTCCTAGGTTAGTGTCCTCCATTCCAATTTTCCTCCCTAAATTTTTAAGTGTTTTTCTTTTTCTCTCTCCCGGGGGAGTCCTCAACAACTCAAAATTCAAACCTGGATTTGTCTACCCACCATAAGCGGTTAATTCTTTGCGTTTTCTTCGACCCCAACACCGTCCCCCCCTTTTTTTCCCCTTTGGGATTTTTTTAAGGTGTCCTTTTTTAAATAGACAAAAAAACACCCAAAACCCATCATTTCGTTTTACTCAAGGGTAGTTGTTTCCCCACTTCCCTGTGTGATGCCGAACCTTTTGTTTTCCACCCACACCTTTTAAGAAAGCCACCCCCGGTTTTTTTTTTGCGTTTGTCGCAGAAGGCCTATCTCTTCATTTTTTTCCTTTGGCTTTTTGCTAACGTTTTGACACGTCTAATCCCCCGCAGTTTCTTATTTCCGGGTCTTTTTTTTTCGTCGGTCTACCCCGATTTTGGATGATTTTTTTGTCCTCGCAAGTGCTGGTGAGCTTCTCTTTATTTTTTCCCCTTCCCCCCCAAACTTTAGGGACCTTCTTGCCCCCTCTCACCTCTTCACTGTGGTCCGGAGTGGGGCTTCTTTTCTTTTCATGATTGATCTACGTCCCTCCTGGAAACCACACGGTGTTGGCCAAAAGTATGCGTGAATTTTTTTTCATTTCGGGTAAAGCAAATTCGTTTTCTGGACCCCCAACACGATCACTTTTTTTTTTGGTTTCGCCAGCGTTGGGGCTGAAGTGGTTCTTTGCCCCTTTGTGCACAACCCCTTCTGTCCCCCCCCCCCCGGGTGTCCCTGGCGATGGTCTTTGGGGGGTCTTGCCCCCCAAAAACCCCCGGGTTTTTTTTCCACACTTCACTTGTTTTTTTTTTCCTTCTGCCGCCCGCTGATGGGTGGGGTCTGGGAAAAATTTTCGGTTTGTGCAACTCTGCCTTCCTTTGCTCGTTTCTTGTCCGGTGTCACAACCGGTTTGGCCTTACCAGCTTTACCTTGCTTTGACATTTTTTCCTATGTTTGTCGGAGTCCGGGGCATTGCCTTTCCCCAAAAAGGGTTTGCCCCCCCCCTTGGAACTGCACTTCCTTCAAAATCACGTTTTCGGCCCCTTTTCCTTTTTTTTTTTTTTTCCGGGAACTGAAACACTCGGTTCCGTGTGCTCAAAAAAAGTCTGGGAAAGTACCTTTCCCCCCCTTCTGTCCCAGGTTTGGGTCCCTTTTTTCAAAGGGTTCTTTTTTACCTTTTTCCCCCCCCCTCGGCTTGCAAGTTTTTTCTCTTCCCGGTTTGACCCACCTGTTCCCTCGGTTCCCTTAGGTAAAGACTTTTGCATTCTTGTTGATCCTCGCCCCCTGAAGTGTCGGGGGCGAGCACACCCTTCTTTTTCTGCCCGCCTGTATTGTGAAGGAAGGGAATCCATCCCCCTTTTCCTTCTTTTTTTCCAACCCCCCCCCAACCTTTTTTTTGAACCCCCTCTGTGAAGTGGAGAGAGTTTCGGTAAAACCCCCGCTTAGTTTTCCTTTTTCTGTGATTCTATGGTGACCATGAAAGAGGTCACCCACCGATGGAACAAGCGAGGGTGAAGGTTCTCAAGCAAACCCTCAAACCACGATTCGGCCGAAGGTCAGAAGGGGGTCCAAGCCCCCAACCCCGGCGTGGGCCAGGAAATAATTGGGCCGCATGTGACTGGTTTAAAGGAGGGTCTTCCCAGGGAAAGTTGAAATTCCCTCAAGTGGCTCGGGGATAACTTTTTTCTCGTGCGTGTGATAGGGATAAGGTGGTTTTCCTGGTGTTCCTTTCCCGTTTCAGTAACCCCCTCTGCGCCTTCGCTTGGCCGCCGAAAAAGCCTTGGGTTTTCCTTGCTCGGCCTCTTTCTCTGCCTGTCTTTTTTTTGTGATTTTCCCGTCGCTTGCTGTTTCGTTGTTTTTTTTTTTTTTCTCACGAGGGGACCTTTGTTTTGACAGCCCCTTTGGCGGGTTGAGTGTGATTTTTTTCCCCTGGGTTTTTCTTTCCCAAGCGTGGGTCCATTCTCCTTTTCGCATTGAACAATCCCCCGTCGAGCCTCGTGATCTTTCCTGAAGGTGCTTGGCTCCTTTGGGGCGAACAGCTCGTTTCGTGAAAGGTTGTGCCCAGGTCCCCCTTTCGGTTTTTTTCTGTAACAGTCCGCCCACGTTCGGCGTTTCGAGATGACAACCTTCAGGCCATCCCCCAAGTTTTTAGCCACTTCAAGCAGGCCCGTTTTTTTTTGGTTTTTTTGTAGGACCCCTTTTTCCCCCCAAGCCAAAGCAAAAGGAACCACATTTCCTTTGTTGCAATGTTGAGAGTCACACCGTTTCCCGGTTTTTTTTTCCTTTAAGCCGTCTCACTTTCCACCTTAGGATGTCCTTTTCTACCAAAGTTAGATGGTATTCTTCTGAGAACCACCGCAAATTTCCTGAAAAGGTTTCTTTTTCCAGGTTTTTAAGGGGTCCTGAAAGCAAAAGTTGTTTTGCAGTAGATTTTCTTTTTTTTTCCTCCTGGGACCCTGTTTCCCCTGTAGCCTCGGGTCCCACTCCCGTTCACCACCCGAGTGGAGAAACCATCCGGTTCCAAGTGCGCATTGCGAAGAACGCTCCTTTGTACGTTTTTTTCCGAGAGGGTTTCCCGGAGTCTTGTTTTTTCCCCCTCCGGTACGAGCCGTCCCAAAAAGTCCCCTCCCCACGGTGACGGTTTCTCTTCCTGGACTCCCTAGAAAATTTGCTAAACCTCCCCCGGGATCTCCAAGGACCACCGACCCCTTCTCTGGCACGTTTCCCTTGGATGTCCCCCCCCCCCCTGGCGTTTTCCTTTTTTTTACATTTCTGAAACATCGGACCCCGCCCTCTATGCTTTCCCCCCAGCGTTGGATGACGGATCTGCTCCTTTCCCACCCCCGACGTAAGTCTTTTCGTTTCCTTTTCGTTCCTGGCCCCCCCCCCCGTATTCGGCCACTCCCTTGACCGCTTTTTTTTCCTCCTTTCCACACTTTTCTTTCCCCGGTTCTTTACACATTGTTCCCGCACCGCCCTTATTCCACACCACACAATTTTTCTGGCTCCCCAAACCTCTTCGGTACCCTCCTAACCCCCGTCCCGCCAGGGTCCCGTCGATAGCCCCTCAGCAGGTTTTTTTAGTTGGAACCCCCCGCGGGAATACTTTTGTACCCAAAAGCCGCCTTCGCGGGTTTGAGACCTTATCCCACAATGACAAAGCGAATTTCCACGTTTTAGCAACGTGCTCGCCCCTATTACAGAGATACCCCTTTTTCTGAAGGGTCATGTCCACGGCAGTAGTTACCGGTTCGGTTTGAGCCCCCGGCACTTGCCGGTGCCCCCCTTTATG
>Ga0179593_1541152_pt1 | contig 12842 bp, 10 predicted proteins | sample CZODoug2_1_08_16_FD_185931 | JGI IMG/M metagenome (GOLD analysis project Ga0179593, IMG submission 185931) | Vadose zone soil fungal communities from Angelo Coast Range Reserve, California, USA - CZODoug2_1_08_16fungal (PacBio error correction) | ecosystem: Environmental > Terrestrial > Soil >... | reverse complement strand
TATCTCGTCAGGTTCCTTTTTCCTACGTGGGCGGTTCTGTATCTTCTCCGAAGGAGTCAAGCTCTACTTCTTCTTTTGTCGCGCAACCCCCCTTTTACCGACTTCGAACTCCCCCCTTCAATAGTCGTACTGTCAATGTTGTGGACCCCTTGCATCGTTTCTCTCTCCCCCCCCAGCTCGAGTGGCTCGACACTTTTTCCCGCGCCGCCCCCGTGGTGTTAAACTTATCACCTCCCTCTTCTTTTTCAGTGGACTGTCACCGACGAAGGCGTAGTCTTGCTATGGATTTTGCTTCGGCTAGGTGACCTTCCCCTTCCCATTCCAAAATCTTTCCTTCACCGTCACCTTCACTTGCGTTCCAGCATTCGGCGCGGGGCGTCTGTCCCCGACCCATTTTTACTTCCAAGTGCGCTAGGTTTTTCATTTTTCCCCTCGCATCAATTTGCTTTTTCGCAATCTTCGACCTCCCCCTGCCCCCTGAGTCCAACCGCCAACCCCCCCTTTTTCTGTAAAAGAACCCTCCTTTAGTCTTTCTTCTGCAGCTGGGATTGCTCTTCTTCCTTTTTTTCCGCGTATTTTTCTTGCCAGGAGGGCACGGCTTCCTTTCAATTTTCCCCCCTCCTTTCCCAGTAGCGTTCCCGATCAGCAGCCTACCACCACCCCACGAGGACGAAGATCGCGGCGGACCTTCCTTTACTTTCTTTTCCCCCCGACGAAAAGTTTCTCTTCCCCTTTTTCCCCCTACAGCAGGACCTTTTGATCCTTACATAAGCCTCCCTTGAACTTATTTGCAATCACCGGCGGGGGCGGCGAGGCCTCTCCCGGCCATTTTTTCTTTACTTCATCCGACCTTTCTTCCACTCCGAACGTCCTCTTGTCCGAAACTTTCTGCATATGTGGAGCGGGCTTCTCCCCCCTTTGAAACCTCCCGGCGAGTGATGTTTTCTGGAGAGTTTTTTTCCAAGGCGCGGCTCCGACGAGTCATGAGCATCTCGAAGTACTCCTGACCACTGCTCTTTTGTTTTTCAGAGCGGACTATCCCCCTAAGAAGTGCTCTTCCGGAAATTCGACGATTTCCCTTCCTTCCCCCATTTCCCCCAAGTCAAGCCCTGGTTGATGCTTTTCTCGGGCCGAGAGAAGCTCCCCTTTTTCCTGCGGCAGACCCGCCTCTGAGGACTCCCCCGGTAACGGAGATCTTCTCCCGCTATGCGCAAGCTGCGCTCTCCTCCGGGGGGAATGCGATGACTGACTCAGCGATTTCTCCGTCTTTCCATCAACTTTCCCGGAGATCTCTCTTGTGACACGATCCTTCCTTTCCGCGTCTGGGCGTGAAGCATCTTTCCTATCTGGGGTTGGGGGCCCAAGCGGACCCCGAGACCCTCCGAGCGGCGCTTGTCTACTACCCAGCGAATGGTGCTCGTGTTGATTCTCGCCCTTTTCATGGATCCTCTTCCCTCATAGTTTTTTCTCAGAGATAATGCAGGCTGCTGTTTTTCTTGAGCTCTTTGAGTGGGTTATTAGATTCTTTGCGAACCGCTCCCTTTCTTATCGTCCTTGAGCCATGCTTCACTCTCTTCTGCCGCGGGCACGGCCCCCCCAGCGAACCCCCCCTTTCCCCCCCCCCCCTACGCGTTTCTACGGCGGATTTCGTAGTCCTTTTATGTTCTCTCCTGATTGCCTCCTTCCGGGATCCGTTTTCAACCCTTGATCACTAATGAGAATCGCCCCCTTTTCTTTCTAGGGCGAGCTTCTTCCTCCCCCCCTCGGAAGTTTCTCCAAATACGTCTCTTTTTCGCCGCCACAGGTTGTCTTCTCCATCTCCGTTTTTCCCGAGAAGGATCGCCAACCCCCTTTTTGACGTGGTAGAATTGGTGTCTTCCCAACTCCTAGTAGTGCGGATTCTTATAGATCACGGAGTCGTTTCCTTCTTTTTCGTCCTCTTTAGGCTGTCTCTTCCGGTCATGAGGCATAGAGGCCTTCCTCCTTGTTGAAGACGAGCGCCCCTCCCTTTGCTCTCGACTCTTTCTTCTAGCCTCATGGAGCGGTTCGCCTCCCCCCCCCCACCGCATAGCCGCATTTTTTTTCTCCCTTCCGGACTGCCGTTTCTTTTTTCGTATTTTCGGACGGGGCAATCCCCCCCATGTTCATGCCCCTTTTGAAGGCCTTGCATCCATTTTTTTCCCAGTTGATTGCCCCACGATCGTTTTCTGTAAGGCCAAATGAGGGTTCCCTTGTTTTCCGGGAACTTTTCCTCGTCGGTTTGTCGTCTCCTTCCCCAGTACCGTCCTTGCGGTCTCCCCTTTTGCGTGCGGCTTTCCTTTGATCCAGGGCGTGGTTTTCTGGGTTCCGGTCTGTCACAAGAAGGGTGTAACTCGTATCACTTCCGGCCTCCCTTCGGCGCCGGAACGGCCTGCCCGGCAAAAAACGCATGCGCCCCTATGCACGGCGCTTCTTCCTTTTTCTTTTTCGCGTCCGTGGTTTTGGCTTATTACGTTCATGCTTCCAAGGTGATGGCGATCTGATGGCAGTCCCTCCCTTTGATGCCCATCAACGAAGAGCAGCTTTTTCGCATCAGGGTCCGGGAGACTTCCCGAACGTATGAGGGAAATTCCCCCCCCCCTGATCTTTACGGTGTGGTCTTTTGATTCTCACATTTGGATGATTGGGTGGATTTCCTCCGTCAAAGAGCAGAAGCTCCCTCCCCCCGAGAACGTCGTAGGTTGCCCGTTATAGAACAACCAGGTCTTTTTGCGGACCCTCATCGGGGTCGAGCCCCCTTTCGATTTCCTCGTTTTCGCTCCCCTATTTGTGTTTGCGAGATTTTTTGACTTGAGATCCCCCAAACATTGAACTTTCTTTTCCCGAAGACTCAGGTGAGTCGATTATGTACCAGCCGGCCTTCCATTCTTTCCCGAGATAATTTACTCGAGTTTCCCTTTTTTAGGAACGTCTTTTTGACGACGTAGTTGCACGTCGAGCCCTATTCTCTCTCTTTTCCTCCCTTGTGTTCTCTCTATCTCGCAGCGGCCCCCCCCCCTTTTGGGCAATAAGTGCCGGTCCCTCCTTATCGACGACGGCTTCAGCTCATTTTTTTTTTGCTATGGGAAGATTCCCCCCTTTTTGTCTGGTAATTTAAAGGGGTGACCTTAGTCCCATGTTGTGTTCTCTAAACGGCTTCCCCTTCCTCGGCCCTCAAAGACCAGCTTTTTGACACCCCTGAAGGGCCGCGCCCCTTTTTTCCCGGTTTGTTCGCCATACTTATCGCAGTGGGGCTGGTTTTCCGAAGGCGAGCTGCGTGTCGTTCTCCTCTTCTTTTTTTCCCGGCCCACATCCACCCTTCCCTTCCCAAAATTAGTAAGGCACCGTCACTTCTTTTTTTTGCCCGCTCGCTGCAGCCGCGCCGGCGTCCTTTCGCCGGACCCTCGTCGGGTCTTCCACGCGCCGGCATTGCTCATCAATTTTTTTGGCCGCATTCGCAATTCGTAGACCCCTTTCCGCTCCGTAGATCCCCCCCCCACCCACGGACTTTCAAACATCATAACCCTTCCCCGCTCCGTGCTCGGCGGCATCGTGCTGGTCCCCTTTCAGTTAAGGCGGCCCCCGGCAATGACTTCGCACGGAGTGTGTTTCTCGCCCATTTTTTTCATTTTCTCGCCCCAGTTTGACGATAACCCTGTCGATCACCTGGATCACTTTTTCCGGAATCCCGTCGCTTTTTTGCAAGGAGTCCCTTCGAATTCCCCGACGAAAAGGTTTTTTTCCGTCACGACAGCCGGCATTAGAATATTTCTTCCTTACATTTCCTCCAGGAAAGGAACTCTTTTGGAAAGCCCGGAGGGACGGCGCTTCCCTCAAGGAGTCGGAGCCGGCCTCTCCCAGTTCCTCCTCTTTTCCGGACATACGACCCTGCTTCTTCCCGTTCCGAAATTTCTCCACCTTCTTTGGAGCGGCTTCTTGTTTTCCATTGCCACCCGCTCCAGAGTTTGAGGCGTTTTGTCGTTTTCTGATGAGGTTTCGGCAGCTTCTCGCCCGTTGCCGAATTTCGACGACTCCCCTTCTCGCCTATCTGTGAGCATCCCCCGATTTAGACGAAGTAATGCTATATTTTTTCCTTCTCCCCCCCCCCCCCCCCCTTTAGAGGGAGCCCCCTCTTCAAGAAATGGTTTTCTTCGATCTGAGCATTTTTTTCCGCGGCTCGAGACGAACTTTCCAGGTCTCCTAGAAATAGCGGCTTTCTTGGAGGTAAGAAATTTTTTGGAAGGTAGGAGAGCCCCTACCTCTCCGAGATAATGCGTTCCCCCGATTAGAAGCCCTTTGCCCTTGTAGAGAAGGCTCTTCTCGATCCTGTGATGAGCTCCCTGATATAATATTTGCTTTCGCCGATTTTTGGTGTGGGTTCGATCTCCCGTTATGTCGCTTTTGTGTTCCCTTTCATGCGTGAAAGTTTTCCGTCGTTTCTCCTAAACGAGTCCTCTAAAATTTCTCTCGTCCTGCGAAGAAACCCGCTCTCCTCGCCTTCGAGCTCGACGATTGCTTGAAGGAGCTAGGGGAAGCATCATTTTGGTGGTGGTTTCCTTCGACGAATTCCCCCCCCCGGCCTTTTTGCTCACTTTCGAGCTTGCACCTTCGTGGTTTCCTCTTTCATAGCGACCGCTTCTCTCAGGCTCTCTTGAGCCAGCTTTTTTTCCGCTCTACGCCCAGCTCCCTCCCCCGGTTCCTATCGTCCCACCAACGGCAGATCGGTGATGCGCTAGTAGCGTGTACGGGCGGTTCGCCTTTCTAAGAACCTGCTCCAGACACTTTTCAAGGGCCTGGGTGTCGGGGCGGGTGGCGGGGGTGGTGGCTTGGGGTTGGGGGAGGAAGCTTGGTCCCCAAAGGGCCTTACTGAGAGCCTGGAGATAGGTGAGCGCCCCTCTGGGAGATTTTCTACGTTTCGGGACACCTTGAGGAGTCAGACAAAAGAAGACGTTCCCCGGCCAGAACAAGCCGGGCGCGAGAAATAGGCCCTTTCAGCGTGAGCATCCCCTTTATTGACGTGGTTCTCCTTTTTTGCCTGAAATAAGTAGACGGGTTAGTGCAGCGCGCCCTCAATCTCGCGTAGTCTTTTTCTGCTTTTTATGCCCAGTAGCGGCCTTTCTTTCGTTCGACTTTAGGCATTTTTCCTTTTTTTCCTTCCCAGGCGCCTCCTGCACGCATCTCGTTCCGCCATCCCTCGTTTCGCATGGCGGGTTCTTAACCTAGCCCGGCTCCCCCAGCTTCAGTGGCTCTTTTTTAGATTTATGACGCATCTTTGCTGGAGATTTAGGAAGAGATTATTGATACTAGTTCTCCCCTGGACGGGGGTCCTGAGTTCATGGGTTTTTCCCCCTCCGGTGGAGGCCGCATCGTTCCTTTTTAAGGATCCCCCCCATATGAGTGTTTCTCAGGAGGTAGGACCTTCACTCTGCCCGGATGTCGATTCTCCCGGAATCCTTCTTTTGCAGAGATGGTGCTTATGTTCCTCGTTGATACAGATGGTGGTCTTTGATTTGATCGTCCTTTTTCTTGTCGCGAAGGTGCCTTCGATCCTCTTTCCTCCGGAATTTCCTTTCAGCCTCTTTGAAACGGATCACTTCCCCGCACTCCCGCATGCAGGCGAGAACTTCCTTTTTAGCCTTTGTTGGAGCTTTTTTTGGCTTGTTTTTGCTCACGTTAAGCTTTTTTTTCTTGTAGACCCCTCTTCTTCTGAGCATGTTTTTTTGGCTACCTTTCCTTGGGCTCGAAATGTTTCCCCAGATTGCAAGATTTTTTATTTCCTTGGGAAGGGCTTCTGAGACCATCCCGACAGCCCTTGAACTCAGTAGTTTTTGTTTTGTGGTAAATTTTGCCTGAACTGTGGATGATCTTGTTGTGCCGTTTGATTCCTGGACGAAGCGCTTGAGGAGCAAGAGCTCTTTTCTCTCCCTTTCAGACTTTAATACCCCTTTCTTTTTGGGGCTGTTGACGAACCCTTTGGTCTCTTCCCTTTTTCCAATTAGGTAGTTGTCTCCTTGCTGGTCTTTCTTTTCTCGGCCGCCGGCCTTTCCCATCCACAACCCTCGTCCTCCCCCTCCCTTCACACCGTTGGCGTCGCTTGTCCCCGAATCCGCGGCCATAGCGATCCTTATTTTCTCGCTTCTGAGGGAATTGCCAGAGTTCCCCACTTCCGCGACGCTTCGCTCTCTCCTTCTCCTCGTTGTTGTTGTTGGTCCCGCATATAATATCGCAGGCGTTTCTCCTACGTGACGGTCCCCCTCCGTAATCTTCTTTTTAAAGAAAGGATCGCTAGGCCCCTTGTTACCAACGTTTCTAGATTCGCAGCCTTTTGTTATTCGTAGGCTTTCTCCCTTCGGGTCCTGGCACTAGGCCTTTTCCGGGGCACCCAGCTCGAGGGTCTCAAACGAACTGACTCCGCACTTTCACCGATTCTTTTTTTGTTCTTTCTCTCACGATCGGGTGGTCTCTTTGGCTTGGGCCCACGACGATGATCTTGTGATCGGGCAGCGCTTCTTCCCCTTGAAGGTGCTTCCTCCCCCACATTCCAACCCCCCCCCCCCACCGAATTCCCCATTACAACCCCCTCTGAGTTACCGCTTTTTTTGCTTCTCCCTCGCCAGGAACCCCCGGTCGAGGCTCCATTTTGCGCTCGGTGCCTCCCCTTTCCTCGGCATCCTTTTTTACAGCAGCGTTCCTCGTGACACGCCGTTCGCCGTAGACCTCCCAATTTCGCGCAAACAATGACCCCCCAGAATCCTACTGAGCCCCTGCGGCATGTTGGATTGCTTTCTTTTTTCGCCCTTCGACCGTCCTTCTTAGGTGGAAAGGATTTAACACCCTTGAAAATTCTCCCGCGCAAAGGAGTGCTTTCCCAACAGGAAGTCACCCCCCCCCCCCTGGACAAAGGCGACATTTCTCCCGACACGCCGTTTCCCGGCCAGGAGTTACCCTCCTTTGAAGTTTCTTTTTCCAACGACTCCCAAATTTTGTCCCGTTCCTCCCGAAAGAATTTCAAAGATTTTCGTAAATAAGAAACCCCGGTAATCTCCTCTTTTTTTGCAATCACACTTCTTTGCGGAGATTTCAGGAATTAGGCGCCCCCTTTCTTACTCAAAGTGGGACTTTCTTTTACGTCCGTACTAAGGAAACATGCCCGATGCCCCCCCCTTCCCAGGTAAAGCCCTGAGAACTTGGCTATGTTCGGGCTCTCCAGCCCCCCTTCCAAAGCTCCAGAGGCTCTTTATGTCGGCAGCCCTTGAGCACCGGGTTGCGGACAATTTTTCGCGTTTCCGACCTGGCATTTTTTTCCGACGACCCCCCTTCTCGACCGCTATATTTCTAGATCGAAATTCCACACGTGCAGGTTCCCCCTCATTTTTTTCGAGCGCCCCCTTTCCTTCGAAGGATCGCGTTAAAATTCCCCCCAGTTCATCCTGGTGTTTTTCTGACGAAGTCTCACACCCACCCCTCCCGATTAGCGCGCCTCCCCTTTGCGTCCGACATTCCTTTGTGTTTTTTGGAGCCCTGCCTCGGCAGGAGCCCCCTCGAGCTTTCCTCTTTCCCCGCCCCGGACAGCTTCTTAGACGAGGTTTCATGGTGTCCACCAGATGACGGCGCCCCCCTAGTCTTTCGTGATGCGGGCCATTCAAAGATCTTCCAGTGCTCGGGTGTGCCACTTCCTCCCCAATGATTTCTGGTGGTGGCGTGCTTTTGAAGCATGGCTTTTTTCGTCGGGAAACTTCTTGAGCAATCTTCTCTTTTCCCGAGGACTGGTCCTCAACACCCCCTCCACTGTGCAAAGCGCGGTGGGTTTGCTCTCGGACGCAGATGCTGATTATTCCTCGTTTTTTTTTTATTGTTTTTTTTTTCTTATTTTTTTTTTTTTTTTTTGTTTGTTGTTTTTTTTTTTTTTTTTGGTTTTGTGGTTTTTTTTCTTTTTTCTTTTTTGGTTTTTTTTTCCCTTTTGAGTCGATCATGCCCTAGACACCGTCTTTTCTCGCGATGTGCCCCCTCTGTGTTGTCTTCTTTCATAGCTTTACGCTCCTGATCTCCTTTTTTCTCTTTTTTCTGGCTTAACGCAGACCTTTCGAATTCCCTTCGGAACCCCGCCTAGACGGGGCCGGGAAAAAAAACCCCCCCCCTTAGAACTTAGGATGCCGGAGGGAACATTCTTGTTTACGGTAGAGATCCCCCCCTAGAGCCCGGACCTCCCGACGGGAACTGATCCGAAAAAAGGGCGTCAAGAATGAGAGAGCTTTCAGGAACTTGCGTATTGTTCCCTTTTTCTCTATACCGCATGAAAAAGCTTCCCGCGCTCTACTCTACGCCCAGAGGGTTTTTATGTAGGAAGCCCAAGGTATCTTGACCCCCTAGGCAAAAAGGCGGACCATTTCAGGAGAGCCCCTCACCAGGGAGTGATGAAGACAGTGTTCCTGCCCGAGCTTCGATTTTAGTGAATTCCTTTTTTTGAAGCATCATTTCACCGGCGTTTTCTCGGCCTTTCTGCGCAAAATCCGGCCGAGTGGGAGACAGTCGTCCCTCGAGGATCCCACGCTTTTCGAAAAGCCCTCCTGACTTTTCGCATCCTTCTCGCCCCTGCCGCAATCATCCCTCCTTTTCTCAGCATTGGCTGGACCCTCTCCGCTCCAGCCTTTTTTTTTTCTCCCTCGGACCGTTTTCTTCTATCTTGCCGGTCGTATTTTTTCCCGCAAATCTGGGATCCTGTTTACCTGCCACTTTCGACAGAAGGCCTTTTTTTCAGCGCCTCCCATGCACACCCCTCTCGGTCCCTTTCCAATTAAGGAGCCCAAATATTAGGGTTGCGGTCTTAACGTGAACGAGATTCCGGGGTTCTTCGACCTGTCCCACGCACTGCCGGCTCTCTCTGTCGTTGGATATGTCGTCTTGATCAATTTTGTCTTGTGGTGGATTTGATTCCCGTCTGGGCGGAAAATTTTTATTCACCTCCGTTTCTGCCCCTCTTTCCCGGAACTTCCTTTCACTCTCCCGCAAGCCCCCCCCCGATCCCCGGCGCCTCAGGAGTTTTCTGTTGCGTTTTTTTTTTGATCTACGTTCATTCTGCAACCTTATCGTTGTTCCGATGGAGGAGAGTTGCTGTCCCTTCTCCATTGATGCCCTGCCGAGCACCGAGCGAACCTCATCGACCTCATGTCCTGTCTCCCCTCGCCCGGCGCCTCCCTTTCCGAGCGAGAGGGCGTTTAAGGTTCCTTCACCCTTTCTTTTGGTGGATTCTACCCCCTGGTCACCCGCACCGTCACCGAGCCATGTCGAGACACGCTTTTTGTCTTTTCCCCCATTCCCAAGGGCGGATAGACCCCTTCGGGGGGTATGGGCTTTTTTTTATGGTTTGCGGGCGCGTTCCTTCGTTTTCCCTCCCAATAGAGGCTTTTCTTTTCCTGATCCGAGGGCCGCCTTTTTCAAACATTGAAGATTTCCTGAAGTCCCCCTGTTGTCGACGATTTACAAGAATTTTGGTGCCCCTCTCATCGAGATCATTCCACCTTGAAGAAGTAGTAATGACTTTTTTCGTTCCCGCACGTAGGGCACGTTTTCCTTCTGTCGAGACTCTCTATTTTACTCAGTTTTGAATCTATTCGCAGTTAGCGGATCGTCTCCGTGAGGTTTTCTCAGACGTCTAGGAAGATCAGCTTTCTCATAGATAGATATGGCCGCTTCCCCCACAGGTGCCGGTCGGTACCCCTGCCAAAGGGGTGAACCTTCGTTTTCCTCGTAAAGGGTGTGTCTCTCAGGCAGTCTTCCTTCCTCAATCGGGCCCCTCCCCCCCAGAGATAGTGTGAGATACAACGCCCTGAAGTTGCCAAAAGCTTGTTGCGACCCCCCCTTGGGGTATATACGAAAAGTGGGTTTGGCACCCGACTTCGAGAGAGTGCTCCCGCGATTTCTGTGCGGACGGTGATAAAAGGCAATTCTCAAGCGTACGAAGGCCCCTCCCCCCCTTTTCAACAACCTCCCGATCGAATTCCAGCATCCTTCGCGGGAGAGGAGAATCTCCATTGGGTAGAGGCCTCCCTGCTGTCTTCGGCCCTTAGCATCCCCTGTATTTTTCCCCAGCCGCTGGAGAAATCTTTTCCCGAAGCCCCCGTTTTCTCCCTTCAGGAGATCACCCCCACACCCCTTTTTTCGAGCACAAATGTCCCCTCCCCCCCTCATTTCGAGACGCTTTTCTGCAGGCTTTGGGAGGGAATTTTGAAGTCCTTAGCAAGCAAGGCAGGAGGGCCTTTTGGGATTTGCCAAATTTCCGGAGCGCCCCAAGAGAGTTTTTTAAAGATTCCACTTCAGGAACCCCCCCCTGCACGAGTCACGACCCGCCTTTCGTCGATGCATTCCTTTTCCGCGTCGTTTGGGTTACCCCGACAAAGTTTTTTTCGTTCCAAGACCCGCCAGGAACCTTCATATTTTCCCCCCACCCTCCTCCAGGAAAGATGTTTCCCCATCCCCGGCGGGGTTTCCCCACTGATGCACTCCCGGAGCCGGCAATTTTTGGGACAGATTGTAAGTCCCCCCCTCCCCGCAGCCCCTGAAATCATTCCCCTCTTTCCGAACTTTCAACTTCTATGATGAGCTTCTCTGTACCTCCCCAATCTCAAGAGCGAGTTTTTAAGGATCAGATAGCACTCTGACACCCCCGATGCGCTTTAGCTGCTGCTCCGGGAAGAAGCTACCCCTCTCGACAGATATCTGTGCGCCGATTCGACGCTTTTCATGCTATCTCATTCCGGCACGTCTTTCTTTCGTTTAATGCCCCCCCAAGGTCAAGCCCTGGTTGGCGATACTGCGCTGAATGGAGATTTTCGCTGCGCAGTTGAGGCGCCGAATCCTTTGGGAGTATCGCAATGCCTGTGGATGAGAATCTTCAGCTCTGAGACGGATGCGCCCCTCCTCGATTTCGCATCCGGTGGTTGAATGCCCCCCCCGCGTGCTTCCGGAGCCGTTCTCCCTATGAAGAGAAACATATACTAATTAGATCCTAGGGGTCCCCCTATTTCTTCAAGTGATGCCTCCGCTGGGGAGTCCAGAAGAACGGAGGTCATGAAAATCATGGTTAGCGTAAAATGAGATTCCCCGGAGCGCGTAGTCTTTCGTACATGCCCCGCGAATTTGTTTCAAGCGATACCCCCCCTCCCTGTATCTCCAGAGGGCCCTTCTATATTTTTCTTCTAAGTTGGTGTTCCAGCCGATTTCCCATTCCAAGGCAGCGAGAGCCGGTAGAGCCTAAGGGACACGGATGAGGCTCTTGGCTTTTCTTTTCCCCAGAGGAAGTAGCATCAAAGAGAACCGGGAGAGCTCTCGCCGGCGGAAGGAATACGGGGAACGCCCCGAAGATCTAGTCAAAAAGAAACCGCGCAAGACTTGAAGAGCTTTTTGGAAAGTGCGGGTGTCCAAAAACACCCTCAGGCGAGAGACCCGTGAGAGAGTGGCCTGTCGAAAGACCCTCCCTACATAGAGGACGAAGGCCATCGGAAAAAAGGGCAGCACCGCATTAGACGCATGGACAGGACGGTCTGAGAGCGGCTCCTGACACAGCGTTTTGCGTCCTCCAATCCGACTACGTTCGGCAGCTACCGCCACCGGAGCTTCGACCTCTGCTGAACAGGAACATTTTTCGACGTTTCCCTCCCATTATTGAAGTGCCACAGAATTCCTGCCCGCGGCATAAGTAAGAGCCAGTGGGCAGTAAGGCGATTAGCCTTCCTTCCAGAGGAGTCGCAGCGGCTCCCACGGAGGTTTTCAAATTCGCGTCTCGTTGTAGATCGTCGAGATCCCCGGCTCGCGAAAGCGGGATCCCCTCCCCCCAAGAACTCCTGACGAGCCAGCCCTCTGGGCGGTTAGCAGGCTGGAACCAACGCCCCGATCCCATAGCCATTTGTCTTAGGCCCTTTTTTACGCATCTGCAGGGGTCTTTTTTGGCCTTCAACCGGACCATGTTCCTGAATTTCCGGCGCCGACCTTGGGCCTTTTTTTCGCCAAACGCAGGCCGGGGTTAGTGGCCCCCCCCGATCGTCCTGTGCGGCTTTGAGCAAAAATCCAGGTGGGATGGTATCAAAGTGAACCCCCTTGTAGTCAGAGTGTAGAGAAACTCCGGAACTCCCGGTAGCAAGCGATCGAGATGATGTTCGTTTTTGTCCACGGTTAAGGCTTCTTTGATCGCCTATCTGGGGCCGAAGTGTAATTGTGAACCCTTTTTCCATCAGAGGGAGCACGCCCGGAACGGCGACCCTTCCGACCAGATTTAAGCGAGAAGCGCTGAGTTTCCTGTTGACGACGTCTGTTTTTGGCCTTTCTACGTTCTTTTTTGTGAAACGCTGTCGACGATTTACTGATGGCCCGCAAGCAATCTTTTAATGAGCACAGAGAGAGAGTCGGAGCGCTCCTCCCCCGAATGGGGTTGCGAAGGAGCCGCTTAGCCGCTTCTTGAAAGTAGCTCGGGTTGGCTTTTCCCGGTGACGGCCTTCCTCCCCTTTTGGACTTCTGTGGCCGTAGGAAAGTCCGAGCTCGGCTGATCATCACGTCTTCCCGCTAGCCGTAGTCGTTTCAGCAAAATGAGGTCATGACCACCCACCTTTTGATATCGGGCGCAACCACCTATCGTAGAGGGCGTCGCGGCCTGTCGTTTTTTGTAGAGCCACTCGAGCGATTTTCCTGCTCTTGCAGATTTTTAGATCCACCTGACTATTCAGATTCCAAACGCGTCGAAGATGTAAACCCCCGCATTTTTCCCCGCGGCCCTCTAAGAGCTTGCACGCCGTCAGTAGTGCTCGCCCCACGTAGTGAAATTTGTCGAGCCC
>Ga0179593_1259926_pt1 | contig 12842 bp, 15 predicted proteins | sample CZODoug2_1_08_16_FD_185931 | JGI IMG/M metagenome (GOLD analysis project Ga0179593, IMG submission 185931) | Vadose zone soil fungal communities from Angelo Coast Range Reserve, California, USA - CZODoug2_1_08_16fungal (PacBio error correction) | ecosystem: Environmental > Terrestrial > Soil >... | reverse complement strand
TAGACTTTTGCCTCCATCTTTTTCGTCCTTACTATGCACTTTCGCTTTTCTTCCCCTAACTTACCCCCGTAATTAAGGTCCCCTTCTTTATGCGCTTCTCCATTCCCGGCACCTTCGAGAAGCCCTCAGAAGGTTTTTTAGCCTGGTCGTCCTTTTGTTCGTTTGCCGCCAGCTTCCCGCTTTTTTCCCGTACCCGACCCTCCCCCAGGATCTCAGTTGCAGACTCTTTTTTCGGAACAGGAGGAAGTTTCTGACGGCTTTTAATCCTAGACTTTCTCCCCATCATCCTCTCGGACGGAGCTGGTTAGTTCCCCGACAAGATGACTTAGCAATCTAATGCCAGGCTGCGGATCTCTAGCGCGGTGGGGCAGATGTCCCGTAATCTCGGTTTTTTCCCCCCCCCCACTTCTTCGACTGACCTTCTCAAATTCTCCGCGGTCCCCCAGTCCCGTTGGAGCCCTCGAAGTGCTGGATCGCCAGCCCGATGCGCTTTCCCCCGGGTCGATGGGGCCATCCCCCCTTTTCTGGCCTCAGCTTTCCCGCTCCAATAGGCCGGGGACCCCCCTCTTTCCTCCCGGTCTTCTCCTGCTCCCGCCTTGCCTGACGTGACTTAAGCGGGTTCCTTGGCAGCCTTAATGAACAGCTCGATGGTGAGATAGAACGCGTCCTCTGCATCTTTTTTCCTGCAATAGAGATAAACCGGGTCTTCTTTTAGGGCGATTCCCCCTCTTAAAATCCGATTTAAGGTGCTTGAGGCCGATGGATTTGGTGGTCGAGTGCCGATCTCCGCTTTTTCCAATATAGAAGAGGCTGGCGAGCCTCCATCCCTCAGTCTTTTTAGATTCGGTCTCGAGTACCTCCTCCCCCACGTTCCCGCCACCACCGCCACACCCCTGACCAGCAGCCGCTACCTTAGGTTCCCCCGGTCGTATGATCTTGCAACCTTGTGCTCTGAACTCACACCTTCCCCCCGCACGCGAGTATCCGTTTCCCATCCTCCACCCTGTTCCCCCGAGGCACTGCCCCATCGGCAGGCGATCCGGTGCGCCTCCCGGTGAGCAACCCGCTTTCTGTCTTTGTACTACTTCGTTTGAGGACGATTAGAAAGGGTTTCTCATGTCGCTGTAAGGAGGGGCTAGACTATTATTTCGGCCCCTTTTGGATTCCCCCTCCTTGTTTAGCCTTCATTAGAAAGACTGGGCATTGTTTTATTTTCCCATGACTTCTTCTCGGCTTGAACGATAGAGAAGACAATCCCTTCCCGTTTATCTTCCTCCGCTGACCGATCTCAGGTGACTCCTGGCCGGCGGTGTCACCTTCGTCCGAAATTCTTGAAGTCCCCCCCCTTTGACAGTACCCCTCTCCTAGACCTTCTCCCCGCACGATTTGCGCTTTCCTCTCGTTCTGCCGGCATGCAGTTAGCCCCATTTTTTTCCTTCCCTCCCTTTACTGAACGTCGGCCTGATTCGCCTACCTTTTTCCCTCAAAATATGGTGGATCCACCATGGTTGACGTTTGTTAGCTTCATAAAAGTGTACCGGACCCTGCTTGACCCATGCCGCCCGCCTCGCTCCCTTGGGGCATTCATTTGATTGCTCCTTCTCTTATCCTCCCCTCTTTCCCTTTCTCCTTGGCGCGCTTTTCTTTTTTTTTCACTCTTCCCATTCAATGGCGCACGGCATCGAGAATCTTCTTTAGTTTTAAGGTTTTGTAATGGCTCCCTAATGAACGACTAGCATTCTTTCTTTCTTAGTCTGGTTCCCTTAAGTTCAGGCCGGCGGCGCATCTTGAATGAAAGGTAGCCTACCCCCGCCTGCGTAGTCCAAAATGAAGTCCCGGTAAGTACAGTAAACGAGGCCCTCCAGACCTTTTAGAGCTTGAGGGGTAGGCCAGTTTTACCTTCCCCCGTCCCTGTATGAATGCCCATCGCAACATGCAGAGGATTCTTAATCCTTTTCAACAGTTTTAGTACCCCCTACACACCACGATGTTGTTGGTCACAAGGTACTAGAAAATTTTCGCGCCCCCTTCCCTCCCCTCAGCTGCCTTCCTCCCGAAACTTTTTCCCCCCTGAGGCACCCTGAGTCTAGCACGGTGAATTCCCGGAGCGCGTCCAGGGCGCCCCCTCCAAAACTCAGGCGGGGGCATCTCTCTCCTCCTAATTGTTTTTTTTTCTTTTCTTTTCTCGAGGCCCCCGCCTTTTTTTTCTGCTTTGCTGCTCCCCGGTGGATGATCCGCCCCCTAAGGGCTGAGACCTATGTACCGTCCCGAGAAATTCCAATTATCCCGATTATGGTCGGCTCCCGACTATCTCGTCTTTTTTTTGAAATTTCCCTTCCTCCTTCATCCCCCCAAGCCCATCGTGGTTTTTGGATGCTTGTAACTTTTTTTGTTTTTCATATCCGATTTTTTTCGATTCATTCTACCAGTTACTGCTTTCGCAACTTTTGCCCAGACCTTTTTAAACTATCTCGCCCGAGTCGATGTATATCTCGTTTTTGGCGGGCTGATGAAGGCGGGTCACGTTCCTTACTCCTTCCCTCAGATGCGCCGGCGCACTTCCTGTTCACCTAGGACCGAATATTCGTTGTTTCCACATTCCTTCGGGAACGGACCAAGACCCCCCCACCCCTCACCCTTCCCGCGTGCTTAGATGCTGTATGGTTTCTTTTCAGTCACATCCCCCCTCCTTACCATCCTCCCCTTGACCCCCCGTCCGCTAAGTTTAGATCCCCTCCAATTCTATTACACCTTTCTTGCGGCATGGCGCCGGTTACGGTATCCGGTCAGCTAAGCCCCTTTTCCCCCCTCCCTTTATAAATTCATTTTTCGCCAGGTTCCTCTGCACTCTTTCTTTTTCATATTTCTTCCATAAGGTGCCGCAGTTCTGCATCTGTCAGCCCAGAGGCGAGGTCACTCGGTCAGTTCTCTCTTTATTCCGGATTTCAATCCTCTAATTTGCCCTCTATCGCCAGGTTCCCTTCCTGGCAATGCGGCCTTTGCTGTCCTGTAGAGTGAGCCCTAGTTCTTCTTTTTTGTTGCGCCCTCCGCCGCCCGAGAATACATCATTGCAACACTCCGTTCTTCTTCCTCAGGCCTCCCCTGACTCTTTTCAGTTTGCCTGACTAAGAGGGCAGAACTTTAGCATGATCCTCAAGGTTTAGCTCTTCGACCCGTCATACCTCTTCCAAGAGAGTCGCGGTCTTTTCTGTGTCGCCCTGCCTTTCCGGTCCTCGGACTGCCAGCTGGTGTCGGTTGATGTTGAAGGTGATTGCCGTTTAAGACGGGCGATCCCCGCTTATGGCGTTGAGGTGCTGTTCGCTCCCTGTTCCGCTCCCAGGAAATTGAAAGTATATTCATGACTGCTGTTGGTCTTATGAGGTCATTTTTGTTGCGGGTTTTGTCGGGCTCCTGCTTTTTCGTATAAGCATTGATCCCTTGGCCTCAGCCCCCGCGAATAGTCCTGCAAACTAATATGGAAAGCTGACTGATTCCCGCCCCTGACCAACGCCCAGGCCGCTTTTCGCCGCTTCTTCTTTGCCGACCGGTTTTCTACGTTCCTTTTCTCATACTTCTACGGCTCCTCTGGTGTCTTTTTCAGCCGAAGAAGTGAGAATCTTCCTTTCAGATTTCCCTTGACTTTACCGTTTCTATTTCTGGACAAAGAGAGAATTACTTTTTAATCTCGCTCTGCGTCCCTGTCTATTCTTCGGTCCATCCGTTCCCTACTCATGAGAGACGCTCATTTCTGCGCAGTAGCCCTTTTCCTAGGAGAAAGATTTTATGGAAGTCCTTCCTTGCCTCTCTTGCGAATCCTACCCCCCCCCTCTAACAACTCCTTATTTAGGGCGAAGCCGAAGAAACCGAACTGCAGCACGCCCCCCCCCCCGCGTCGAGACTTCCCTTTTGGGTCATTCTGGCTGAACCCTCTATAGTTCTACCTCGGACGGGCCTATGCAGGAGGATTGGCAAGTTTCTCTTCTGGAACCCCCCCCCCTCTCCTTCTTTTTTCCCCCCGCACCCAATGAGTTCTGGAGCGCTGGCTCTGTGCCGATTTCTTTCGCGGCGCAGCCATTCCAAAGGCAGAGAAAATTCCTTTTCCTAGATATCTAATGTTCTCTCTCCGGCGTCGTCTCTCAGGGCCCAAGTCTGTTTAGTCAACTGGACCGTGCTTTAGTCGCGCCCTGCTCTTTCAGGCCAACGCGAGATTTATCTTATTAATCTCGTGGTTGTTGTTTTAGAGATCTTTCGGAACTTCTAGAGATATTGCTGCCACGACTTTCGATCGACCATATCAATTGTTCTTGGTGGAAATACATCTCATTCTTGCTCGAAGTCTTCTCATATTTTCTCCAATCTAATCATTGTTTAATGAAGCTGACCCCGGTGGCACCTTGTTGAGTCCTATGGCGCCAAGGGAGACCCTTTTCTTTTCTCCCAAGAATATCTCCCCTTTTTTTGGGCTTAAACCTGATTGACCTGTTTGTGCTTTCGTTCCAGATTCCTATTCCTTTTCAACCACCTCCCCCTTCCAATCAGGAAGAGGTCGAGCCCGACGCTCTCGGCGCTTATTGGCGTGTTTGAGTTTTGAGAGTTGGTTGTCTGGATCGGGGGTCCATTTCGGATTCCTTTCGGATTATCAATAAACCCGGCAGTTGTTTTTTTAGGAGCCAAATCTTCATCGTTCTTCAAGACCCCACGGTCTTTGCGCGGTTACATGACTCTGTATCTTAAGCGTGTATTCATTCTTAGGCTGCGTCGGCCCTTTTTTCCCTTCCGCTGGGACTCCGTCTTCCTCTTCGGGCAGGAAAAGAGCGAGCGATTCCCTTATTCTGCTCCCGGAATTTGCTCCGAGCCATGGAATCCCGGGATATGCCTTTCATTTCCCCCCGCCTGAGTGTTGTTTTTTCTTACGAAGCGCTTCCTTCTTGGCAGTCTTCAAGGCTTCGCTAAAGCCCGCGGGTTTCCTTTTCATTCTGATAGGTCGCCGAGCATCCACTGCCTTCAATATAAGTAGATTTTCCCCACGATGCGCTGCGCCCTTGGGTTTGTTTTCTCTCCCAGTTGTCCCTATTCCTAGGTTCGAGGAGATTTACTGTCGGCCCAAGATAGTCTTCTCTGCGCGTACTCTTTGCTCAGCCCAGAGCAAGGCTCGCCAACCGCCACCACCCTGACCCAGGCCTCGAAAAGCTCTTGATTTTTTCGGCATGAAGCACCTTTCTTTTCTTTCCGTGCGGTTAGACCACGGCACCTCCATCCAGCCAGAGCGCTTTCGTACTGCATCCCTTTCCCCCACATCAGGAACCGCCCCCCCCTCTTCGGCCGATGCGGTGCCTTCCCCCTTCCCCTCTTCAGCCCCCTCCTTTGAGGCTTTATGGCTTACGTTGTTCCCCGCTATCGACGTTCTTCTCGCTTTTTCTTTGGTTTTTGCCTTGGATTGCTCACTGCCCCCTCTCCCCGGTTTGGCCCCCTCGGTTACGCTGGAATGGTCTTTTACATGCTCGCCCTATGAACTCCCTCCTTCCTAACCGAATCACTAAGCGGTTCTCGCGAACTAAAGACCCCTTGTCCGCTTCTTAATTTCAGGGGCTTCCAACTTTCCCCCTTGATTCCCCCCTGTCTTGGTGCAGCTGCCTCTTTCAGCCGCATGTGGCTTAAGCCCGGGGTTATCCCCCTTTCTGTGGCCCCCCGTCGTAGAACCCGTTCCTGCCTCATATTCGAATCCCTGCCGTGCAGCTGGCGGCCGACTGTGTCTGGAGCCCTTTTTGACCCCGGTCTTGGTTTTTCAACCCTCTCGATACAGTCAACCTCTGAGAAAATGACGCCGCTTCGGAATAAGCAGTCACCCTTTTTTTCTATAGATTTTTGAGAAGCCTTCTAAATTCCTTCATGGCATTCTTTCTGGGTGCCTCCCTATCTTCACTTCAATGGCGACCAGGGCCCGATTGTCTTTTTTTTTTGTGACGGTTTTCTTTGCAATTTGTCACGGTTGCCGGTAGGTACTGGGCTCCTCTGGAGAAGATTGATTAGGTTTTTCGGTTTCACAGGACGGCCTCCCCTGCGCAATTTATTCATTTCCAATTTCTTACTATCCGGTCAGCCTCATCCACTTCCGACATCCCTAGCTCGACATAGCTCGTTGATCCCTTTTAACTCTTTTTTGAGTTCAGTTTTTCGTTCTTTTCCATTGATCGACATTCACAGTCCCTAGGATTGAATGACCCTTCCCCTTGTAACTAAACCAACCCTTTTGTGCTTTTGTTCTCCTTAGATTCTGTCATTCTGTATATCCGCTCTCTCTCTCCCTTGACTTTCTACTAATTCTCGTTTTATTTTACGTCCCGCTCCCCTCGGATTAAGGACGATGCTAAAAGGAGACCTCCTTCTTTGAGGAGACGTCTAAGCTTTTTTTTTGAGAGATCTTCCTGTTTTCCTCTTTGTGTTGCAAATGTTAACGTCCTTGCCTGTTACTATATTGGGAAGATCCCCCAAGGATCCTTGCTCCGCTTATTTAGATCTTTGAGTTATCGACGTCCTTTCTCATTTTCTTTGGCGTCGGGAATCCCCCCCAGTGAAAATAGTTTTTTGTCGGTAGTTTTTTCTTTTATCCCTTTGGATGGTCTTGCAGGCTACCATGTGCGTTCCTTCTTCCACCCAAATGACAGATTCAACCTGTCGATCTCGTGCTTTTGACGTGCTGATGCCGGACGTTTCGGCGGCTTCGACATTCCTAGTTTTTGTTTTCCTGGAAATCCCGTACATAATCGAGTCCTTCCTTTCTGACCCTATTCGCCACCCCTTACCCTAAACCCTTCACCCGCCCTGCCTTTCTCTATTCCCGTGTTTTCTCCATTTCCCGGAGAGTTTGGCAACCGCTTATATTCGTCACAGCATTTTTCTCGCAGTCTCTCACTCCCCTTTCCGGCCACATAGGCGGAATTTTAGGAGTCCGTACCTCTCTTTTAGCCTCAGTTTTCCCTTGTCAAAGGTCTCCATGTTTCCTGCCTTTTAGTAATTTCAGTTTCTTCTCATATGAGGAGTCAGCCTCGGGGCCTGATCTTTTTTCTCCGCCCCGCCGGCGTTGAGCGCCTATTTTTTTTTTTTTAGGGTTTTTCTTAAGAAACCTCTCTTCTATCCATTTCCCCTTCCTGGTGCGGCCAAGTTTTTTGTCAGCGGGCGAAAGTTCCGTTCTATTTTTCCGGTCGTTCTCATCTATTCGAGTTCAGAAGCCTGGAAACCCCCACTGATTCTTCCTTGAGAGCCGATTTCCGGGGGAAGGTCTCTCTTCCTCCCGCAGAGTTCAACTTCCGACCAGCGCAGCATGTCCGAACTGGTCGATGAGGTTTTTCCTAACACGTTTTCTAGCGCCCCCCTTCAGGGTTTTTTAGCCCAGACCCACCCCCCCGAGACCCGTTGAAGGTGGTCTGTAACCCTTTAAATCGATGTCTTTGTTTTCCTCTTTCTGGCTCCTTGCTGGACTTTCACTGGCCGGCGACTAGAGCTGACTTGAGGTGCCGTCTTCCTTTTCGAGCCACTTCTTCGATAAATGACCTTTCCGAGGATGCCTTACTTTTTTTTGGTCATATTTGCTGGGTCATGGTGTTTTCGGTTGCTGCTTTGCGATGCTCCTACTTCCTTTTCCGAACTATGATACTATCTACTTCTGTTTCTCAGTTCTTCAGGACATATGCCCTTTTCTATTATGGCCATCCTGGATTCTGCATCACCACAGAGTTCTTTTTTTGCATAGTCCTTTCCTTGGGTCTTCTCGTTTTTTTCATAATTCACTTTACACTCCTCTGGATTTTCTCCTTTGCTGCTTACGCCAGGTTTTGAACGCTTCTTCCTCACCATCTCTTTCTATCAGGAGATCAGCTGACGTCTGTCTGCTGTTCTTTTTCTGAGAGAATTACTTTCTAGACTCTCGTCGTCAGTTCCGTTCTTTCTGGCCTTCCCCCCTCAAGAATCTGAGTATAGATAAATTTCTTTTCTGACTCTCGTTTTTTGTTCTCCCTTTTCCTTTTCAGCGGCGCCATTGTTCTGTCCCCTTTTTGAGATGGCTTTCCTTCCGCTCCCCCTCCTCTGGAGTTCCGCCTTTTTTAGTTTGGAAAATTACTTTTCCAGCCTATCCCTTCTGACAACACCCCTTGACTCTATCCGCAATCTTCTCCTGTTCCTTTTCGTCCGAGATCTTTCCTGCGATCCCTGCCTAGAAGTCCGTTATACTCGGGGCCTTTCCCTTTTAAAACCTATAATGTTAATAACCCATCTATGTCATCGTCGGTTTTTAGGCCTTTTACTGAATTCGGGTCTTTTTTTTTTTTTCCCCTTTTTAACTTGAAGTATCAAGTCTCCCCCCCCCCCAAACTTATTTTTATTCTTATTCTCCCTGATCATTTGCTCTTATTCTTTCTCCTTCCGGACGGTGTTCTAGTTACTTTTCCCGAGATTTTTAGGAACTTCGGACCCCCTCTACGATGGATTTTCCAGTCTCTTCAATATCTATATATTTATCTCTTCCCCGTTGTTTTTTTTTATCTGCTAGTTTTTTTTTCAATCGTCTCCGCGTAGATTTCTACCCCACTTCACGGTTTTTCGACGCCCTGGCTGGAGTGTTCCAACATATCGACGTTACCGAGATAATCCATTCTCGCAAAGTAGAGATGCCTCCAGCTTTTTTTTAGAGTTTTTTCCCTTTTCCGCTCCCCCTCCGTCCTCATCATCCGTTACCGCCGAACCATACTCATTTTCCTCGGTGAATCCCTCTGTGGGAATTTTTTTCTTTTCCTGTTTCCCTGTTTCAAGGCCCTCTCCTGTACTGAAAAAAAATAATCCTGCATCGTCAGGCCCGCGCGGTCGGCCAGTCGAACTCCGTCCGGCCCCCACATTTTCCCTCTTTAGGAAGATCTGCTGGTGCTGCTCGTGATGGTTCCCCCTTCGGTTCCTGCTTGCGGGTCGCCCCCAATAATATTTCGTCTTTTCGCCGGTACAACGCCGATTCCTTTTTTCCCCCAGAAGGGTGGTCTGCGCTTGGTTTAGTCCCCTCCCTAGCGCTTACCCTCCCTGGACCTCGTGTGGTCGCTTTTTCCCAAGGTTTGTTCTTCGCTTTTTATCTTTTTTTTTTCCCGACCGCTCCCCCCGCTCTCGTGAGGTTTCATCCTACGCCGAAGAGGTTCAGCCCTTCCTTTACATTGCTCTGTTTTCTCTCCCATCGAACCTTTATAGATGGGATGTGACTCCTTAAGTTAGGTTGGCCCTTAGCCCCCCCTCAATTCGGCGGGCATGACGTAGGTATTAGAGGACCGCCCTGAGCAATCCGCTGTTTCATCTTTCTGCTCTTTTCGTAGCAGGGGATTGTTCACATATAAGTCTTTTTCCCCCTCCTTTTTCATATTGTCGAGGAATCTTCTTAGCCCATCAGGTCTCCGATTTGATGTGGGGTCTCGCCTCTCTCGTCCCTGCGGTCTCCCCCCCCCACCCGCCCCCCCCATGACGCGCTTCTACCGAAGAGCTTAGGCAGACGGTATTTCATTTCTCTTCCCAACCTTGAACCATCCCCCGCAATTGACCGAGAATACCCCAGCTCTTCGGCAACGCCCAAATTGCACATCAACAACTTTTATGTGGTTTCCGAACTTCCCCGGGCGCCCTCCCAGTCACCCGCTCTCGGATGCGAGTTTTTTTTTCCGGGATCCCAAGGTTTATCCTTTTCTGCGATTTGTTCATTAGGGGAGGAACTGGACTTCTCCTTCTTCCTAGAAATTCCCCTCTTCCGGTTAGAATCCTCGGGACCTCCTTTTTTTTTGATTTAATTTCTATCGGACCTTCTCTTATTCGAAGCCACATCACCCGAGGTCCCACTACAGAACTTCCGACTTTTTGCCTTTTCCCCGCGTTCTCTGGAAATTTCTAGAAGTGGCTAGATCCTCCCCCTCTCTCGATGGCGTGTCTCTGAACTCCGAGGGTTCTGGATACCCCAGGATGTCCCTTTCAGAGGCTTCCGGGCTCCTCCTTTCGGAACTCCCTTCAGGGGGTGCATTCCCGTCGCCAACATTTTCTACATCCGGTGACCCCGTTTTGACTTTTACACGCGTGGTACCAATATGGTCTCCTCTCCCCCTCTTCCGGCAAAGTGCATTTACTTTTAGGGTCCGGCTATTTTTTTCTCAATGGATACCTCCCTCTTGTATCGGATTTGTGCGTACCCATTGCTTTCGGCCTATCTCCCCTGCGTTTTGTTTTTTAAGGGTTTGGGTAGTAATGGTGACAGAAGAGATTCTAGACCCTGTGCCCGAGTTTCCCCTGCAAGGTGACGGAGAATTAATTCTCACTTTCGACTCCCTCCTTCCGTCCTGCAGAAGCACGTCAGAGACACTCTCGAATCTCCTTTTTTTCTCGAGAGTCTTTTCTCCGGTTGGTTTTTCGGAAACTTTGTTCTGCCCTTTCGAATCACTTTCACTCTGTGTCAGCCTTCCAACCTTTTTAGACCCACCACCCCTCCTGTTTTTGGCTCTTCGCCATGCCCACTGCCCGACCTAGGGTCTTGTCCTCATATCGAGGATTTTTATTTCAGGAAAGTGTCTCTCCCCTGTTTTCCTTACAGGAGAGCCGTCCCCTGGGAGGCCCAAATTCCTTCTTTCTTTTGAAGATATTTCCAGTTTTTTGTTTTTATTTTAGCTTTATGATCCTCCAGCGACGAGACATTTACGCGGACTGCCGCTCCTTTCTATGACATGGTCAGCCAGTTCTCCAATACCCTCTGATCCCGCCCGCCCGATGGATCTCTCGGGGGTAGAACGTTATTCTTCTGATCACTCAATTTAGTGTTTTGTTGCAGAAATTGGTTGCAGGGGACTCTTTTTGGGGATTCAGTTTTCTTTAAGGCGTTCTCCCACCAGTCCCTAAGCATGTCCTCGCTCTCCGATGGATGCAATCTCTCTTTCGGACGTTTGATTCTTCCCCGGACGGTTAGAGTTAACACTTGCATCCTTTCTCCCTGGCGCCGTTTCATTTTTTTCCCCTAGTTGTTCCTCCCCAAATAATCGAGCATTCCGCCGAGGCTTTTCCTCCCTAAACCCCCCCAGACCTATAGAGATTTCAGTCCTCCCCCCCCATTTGAGTTACCAGCCCCATCCCTCTTGCCCTTCCGAATTTGAAAATCTTTTTTTCTAATCGAATTCTTCGATTCCAGAAGGATCGAAGAGTCCTGGGTGCGGCCGAGCGCATATTGTCTTTCTCATCGTTTAAATATGACCCAAATGGTTCCCCGCGGATCCCCCCTTATTTGGAGGTTTGATTTTTCTCCCCCAAGCCCTTTGGTTTTGTCTATCTGAGGAAGTGAACGGTCTCGCATTGGACTTCACTTTTTTGGTGACCGCCCTCTTGGCCGAGGATCCTTCCGACGGGTTTTTTTCGATCTATTTTGGCCGTCCATTTTCCCTTAGTCGTCCGAAAGATGTTACCAACCCCAACTCCTCCACCCCCACCTCCCCAACCCCAAAACACCCACCCCCACCCCCTCCCAAAACCCCAACCCCAAACAACAACCAACCCCCCACCCCCCCAAACACCCCCCCAACCCACCCCCAAACCCCCCCTGGCAATGCTGCCCCTTTCTTTCTTAGAGGCGCTGCTTCTTTTTATTTTCTTGCCCTTCGCCCCCCGTCCTTAAGCCTTGATAGCCCCTCTCATGGACGACCTTGATCCCTCCCGTGGAGGGGAAGGTAGCTGGAACCCTGAAGCCCCCATCGAGACTCTTAAACTCGATTCTTTGCCCCCCCGATCTCGTCCCCCCTAGTCCCTCGGCAGTCTCTAATGAGTTTTCGGGCCGCAGCGGCCTCCTTATGGTTTTCCGGTGATGCTTTTGAATGACGTGAATCGGCTCTCCGATGCTTGGGACAGGTATTGTAGCACCCCCATGTACAGACCGGACCTTTTCGAGTGATTTTCCTTGATTTTGCCTGGTATGTGTTTTCCGTGTTCGGGCAATTGCTGCTTTATTTTCTCTGCTCGACCGTCATCTGCTCGCTTAGATACCTGATTTTGCCTTCGTCCCTTCGATCCTGTAATATTATACTCATGCCCCCGATTTCTGTCGCCACCCCCCACACCCCCCCCTGTTGAGTCTCTTCCCTCAGTCCCTTCTTCCGGCCTTGGCCGATTTTATTTCTCGGGGATCCTTATACGGCCCTCCCGTTATTTTTTTTGAAGCTTTCCTAATTCCCCCTCTTTTCCTAAAAACCCAGTATATTTCATCTGGCTCTCAGCTTTGTAATTTCCTTCCACTTTGTTTGTCCGAGTCTGCTCTGACCTTCCGTTACCGTATCTTCCCCCTCTTTTTGAGGATGCATCTAGATCATTCGGCGCATCGTTCTTGTCTCATCTCGTCCAGCTTTAGACTGGTTTGGCTTTCCTCGCTCTGAGATTTTTGAGAATCGCAGCTCCTTTCCTCTTTGGAGGTCTACAGGGACCTTCCGCGCCTGCCCCCCCCCAAGCGATTCATTATCCTACTGCTTTTCCCTGTTTGATTTCCTCTGAGGCTCGTTGGTTTCTCTTTGCCGCCCCCTTCCCCTTCTAGGTGTTCTTTAAGCCGCGGGCCATTTCCTTTCTCAACCCTATATTTCTCCCACAGTGAGTCCGACTCGGAGCGGATGTTCGGGTTTCGGCAGATTTCGGGCGTTTCGCAGCGACTCAACAAAAGGGAAAGTCCCTTCCACTTTTGATGCTGATCCGATGAGCGGATGGGCTATCCTTCCTCCCCATTTTCAGGCTTTTCTCTCTTTCCAACTTCCCCCCCCGTGCACTAGGTCGAGTTTCGTGGCTTCTTTAAGTCTAGAGATTCC
>Ga0179593_1703321_pt1 | contig 12843 bp, 8 predicted proteins | sample CZODoug2_1_08_16_FD_185931 | JGI IMG/M metagenome (GOLD analysis project Ga0179593, IMG submission 185931) | Vadose zone soil fungal communities from Angelo Coast Range Reserve, California, USA - CZODoug2_1_08_16fungal (PacBio error correction) | ecosystem: Environmental > Terrestrial > Soil >... | reverse complement strand
ACCTGGTCCCCAAATGCGATGCTCGGGCGATTTTTCCTTTACTTTTTTTCACTTCCCAGATCACTCGATCGGGCACGTCCTCATCTTTTTTTCTCAGCTTCCTCGAGTTTCGGCGTGTTTTGGCGGCACGCTCGTCTCTGGGATTACACCAGAGACCTTCGTTTTTTTTTACGACTTCTGCGACTTTATCCTTTGACCGGGACCTCCTGTCCCATTTCCCCTTCGTCGACGTAGGACCCTAGACTGGGACCAGTTCCTAACTTATTCGGAAGCCACCCGTTTTCGCCCACAGAACAACACCACTTGACTTTAGCCTTCAATAGCAAAAAAAGACCTTTTCTTCGCCGATTCAACCATTGCGTTAATCGAGCACCTGACTTGGCTGGTCTGGCCGCGACCATCCCCTCTTTTTTGAGCGTGGCCAGCCCCCTCCCTCCTTGCAGTTTCGTGCTACTCTCCAGAATTTCGCACTCCCCCTTACACCGAGGCTCAGCTTCGGATGCTAAGGCGATAGAAGCGGTTCTTTAGCATCTGCAGCCCACAGTGAACGCTTCTTCCGCAATTCATACTCCGATAAGTCACGTCGCCTAGTCCCCATGTGAAGGCGTATCGAGCCCCCTTCCCGTATTGGCCTTTTCGCAACAAAGGTGAGTCGTACGCACTAGTCCCTCTTCTACCCCAGGTTAGAGAGTAAACGATCGTCCCACGTCAGCATTTTCCTCCCTTCCCACCCTGTCCCTCCAACAATTTAAGAAACCGATGTTCGATCCGAGGGAAATTTCCCCGTGAGCCAGATTGAGGGTATTCCTATGCAAAGAGGAGATCCCGTATATCTATCCCCCACCCACGTTTACATTGCGTCCCCCCCACACATAATACGGACCCCCCCCCTATTTTTCACTTTACCTCGCCAGCGGGCATTATTTTTTTTTGCGGGACCACCTTCCTGCTGTCCTTTTCCTTGGTGCTCCTCAGGAAAGCCTTTGCTAAGACTCGTTGCCCCCCACTACCTTCTCGGACAGCGACGATCGGTGTGACGAGCCCACTTTACATCTCTCGCCTCCCTCCTTTAGACTAGACTCCCTCCAGGTACCAATTTTTTTCCTCGAACCTGTCCCCGTCAGAAGTTGCCGCTGAACGCCCCAGCTTTCCTCGCGACCGGCCCACGACCGGCAGAAAAAGCGCCCTTCTCCCTTCCCAATCGTCCCCCTTACTCATACGCTTTGGACCTACACCTTCCCCCATTCCCTATAAAGCGGTTTGACACCAACGGCGAGGCTTTTTTTGCGCTTGTCCGCATCTCTTGTCAATCACGTAACACGGATCCGCATCGTTCCTTGGTCCCTTACAGGGACGGTTCTCTTTAGCATTACACTCTTCAATGACGCGTCAGTGAGGTCGCCGAATTTTTTTGTCGCCGGCTCTTCTGTGACCAGGAATGCAGTAATTCATCCCCCTTCATGAATATGGGCCCCACTTTTTCTGTCAGGTGTGCCCCGTTCATCATAGTCCTATAGGTATGCGCGTGCTTGCTGCGCCCTAGACTTTTTTTCTCTTCGGCCTTCGTCTGAGTCTGTGTGCTTCACCCCTTTTGGGTGGAAGTCCCCCTTATTCCGCACTATTAGCTTGTTCCATGGTAACGTTGAGGTGCTTCCTTTTTCGTTCCGCTCTCGGGACTCTCCCCTTCGCCTTCTAGAATCGCTTGCTGCCCCCTTGCCTGAAGGTTCTGAAGACTTCACCGCCTCTGTCTTCCGGTTTCCGTCATCTCTTTAGGACAGTTGATGAAAAGAGAGTCGAGGCGCGGTCTCTTTTTTTTTGCGCCCTCCCTTCAGGACCCTCGCTTTTCTCTGCCCTCTTAAATGTGGTAGCCCTTCCCCTGATCGTTCCGATTTGACTTTGTCTTATTTCAAGACTACTCCAGATATCGGCACGGAGCCTCATCCTTGACGCTTCCCCCCCTTATAATGAGTCCTCTTTTGCTTTAGTGTAGTAGTTCATTTTCCTGGTGTCCGTACTCGACCCCCTCCCCAGCCTGGTCTTTCCGATTGATCAAGGAGTAAAAACGTATTTTGGTCGTACTCGCCCCCTTTCCCTCTCCAAAACCTCAGTTCGGTCTTAACTTGTGTCTGCTTTTCTCTAGGTCCTGACCCTACCATTCCCCCTCAGCCCTCCCTCCCGTCATTTTTTATTGCCATCCCTGCAAGTACTAACACGTGGGTGCCTTCGGTTCATCTTTTTCCCCATTTGATACGACGCACGCATCTCAAGCGCAACTTCACACTAATCTCTTTTCTAAATTGAGTGTTCCTTCGTTCTGAAGGTTATCTAGCTGATCACTAACTGTTCCCTCCTCTTTTATGACTTGAAGTAGATGTTACCGCGGTATGGGCGTAATACATAGCCCTTTTAATGACAATGTCGTATTAAAATTAGCTTTTCTGAAAACCACAATTTCTCGTTTGGTGTTCTGTGGGGTGGGGGGGGGGTTTGGGCCGGGTTTTGTGGGTGTTTGGTGGTTGGGGTTTGGGGTTTGGGTGGGGAGGTCGATCGGGTTTTTCTTTCCGGAGCTGCGGACACGTTTCCCCCTCTTAGAAATAGTTGCTAGACCACACTCCCTCCCCGGCCTAGGGAGAGTCAAGTTAGAATTTTCTTTGTCCCCTTTGAGAAAATCAAGATCGCGGCGACCCGTGCGCTGCTGAATTATGTCGGCTAATCTGACGTCTTTTCCTTCGCTCCCCTGACGAGGAGGTTTTTTCTTAGTCTTGACCATATCAGACCCCTTTCGCCGACCCCCCTTTCAATCTTACCGCGATCATCGAGAGGTTACAAAAGTGACGGTCGAGCCAGCAAGTTCCCCCCCTCTCTCTCTTATAGAGTCGTTGATGGCGTGTTCCATGGCTTATGCATTTTTGCCACACTCTGGAGAATAAGAGTCCCCTTCCGGTTGATGTGTCCCAGAGTTCGTAATTTACTTTTCAAAACTCTGCGCCGCTTGGGCGAACGCTCGGTTCTTTTTTTGACCGTCGGCGCCTGCTTATGCTCGCCCCGCAAATGCTTCGATTAAGTTTCTCCGAAGGTTTTCTCGCGACCTCTCCCCCAGATTTTTTTTCCCTGGCGCTTAAGAGTCCCCCTTTGATAGACACCGGACCTACTCTTAGAGTTGGGCTCCGGCGAGGGCACGTATATCCTTTCCCCCTTTCCTTTTTGTGTGATAGAGATCGTGGGTCGTGTACCCCCCCCCTTGCCTGCCTGGAGATTTTGAGGGACGTATCCCCTCTCTTGATTTCGCGTCCAATAGAGAGGTCTCCCCCGATATGCCGCTCGAAACCTCTTCCTTGCTTTTGCGTACGGCTTGAGCAAGACTCCCAATAGCTCCCCCAGGTTCTTGCGTGGACCACATAGAAAGAGTTTCCCCCCTCCCTTCTGCCAGTTTTTTTCAACGTCAGCACCCCTGAGCAAGACGAAACCTTTTTTGCATCCTCGCTCCGGCGATCAGAAGAGTTTTTTTTGTTTGAGACTTTTCCTCGCAGCACCACTCCATTCAACACGGACTTCGAGTGGTGAGAAACTTTCTCTCCCTCCCTTTGGTCAGCTACCCGAAGATCTGTCCAGTCCCGCTCGATGCGTGCGGCGTCACTTTTTTGCCTTCGACGTGCCTGACCTCCCCCCTTCCTTTTCCGTAATGAGAGAGAGCAGTACCCCCCCCTCCTTTAGATCGCTTGGAGAATCCCCTCCGAAAGTCCTCCTCGGGGCTCGTTCCGTTTTTTTTCATGTTTTCTCCGGAGAACTACCTGATTCGAACGTGTGACGGCGCCTAAGCCCTCTCTCGAACGGGCGTGTTCGCCCCCTCCATTTTCGGAGCTCGACTTTTTCCTCCTTGGCTTGGCCCCTACCCCAGAGAGAACCCTGGCTTTTTTTTTGTTGCCCTTCGGGCACGTCGTGAGGTCTTCCTCTCTTCTCAAGAACCGTTCTTTAATTTCTTGACTCACCTATCGGAAATACAGCTGATGGCTTTCAATCAGAGGCCGGACCCCCCCCCCCCCGCTATATAGAACGTGTCCCCTTGCCGACACGTCGCCACTACAAGGTTCCCCCTTTCCCTAAGGGAGTGGCGCTGTAGCTTCTGATTTTCCCCCTAAGCCGTTTTTCCCGCACGTCTTTGCGAGGCATACCACATTTGCAGTTTCTTTAGGTGATGGACCAGTGCCCTTCCGCTGCGGCTGAGGACTTTTTTTTTGCGTCAAGGCCCGACCCCTTGAAGCACAGTTAGCTTTGAAATCCCCCCCCGATCGTTTTTTTCGTTCCTTCCCCGGACCCTCCCGGTGGGAAAATACCCCTGCCTTGCCTCGGAAAAGCCCTCTTTTTTGTCGAGTAACCCCAGGCCCCCCGTTCATCAGCACCGGACATGTATGCGCCCTCCTTCTTTGATTCTGTCCCTTTTTATTCTAGATCCTTCTCCCGTCTTCTGGATTTTTCCCCAGGCGGTCCCTTCCAGATGAAAAAGTACTTAACTGCGCGCCGGCGCAAATGTTTTTTTCGTGTCGACTAGGCGAAGGTTCGTTTTTTTCCTAAACGCTAAGAAATACTGCTATAGCGTTGGCTTTATCTCCACAAGGTTTAATGAGATACTTAATAGAGTCTTTCCTCTCTAATCTTTTCTAGTCCCCGGGTGCTCCGAGACAATATTCACCAGTTTGCGAAAAGCAAACTTTTTGAGCTTTCCTTCCACGAGCATAATTCCCCTTTCCACCCCTTATTGAGGTTGAGGACTATGATTCTTTTTCCAAGGCCGTCTCCCTCCAAATTACCCCCGATCATGAGGGATAGCCCGCGCCGGCCAATCAGAACTCTCGTACCTATCGGCAGAGTCCTCTTTATGAAACGGCAAACGACCCAGGAAATCCTGTTTTTAAATTTCGTCCACCCCTTTTGATCCTTCCAATGAGACCTTTGCACGGAGGAATGAAGAGCGCGAGAGACACAAGTGTTTTTTCCCAACTGCCCTTTTTCTCTTTAACTTATCAACCGTGGTGACAGTATCCCCCACATACTTTACCTCCTTTCTCTCCTTCTATGGAGGTCAAGTCACGATCTAACCTTTGCGCAGATTTACACCCCCTTCTCTAGTGGTTTTACCATTTTTGTTTCACTTTAGGGTTTATCTTTCTTTCCCCGTTGTCCTGTTTTCCCTTCCCTGAAGCATCGTGTTACCTCCATGTACACTCTGTTGCGCCTGCCCTTTTTTTTGCTCCTTGCTCTTCTTCTTTGGGGTTCACTTCCCTCCTTTAAGGTGTGTCTTGTCCGTTCCTCGATAGGTGTTCCGCCCTTGTAGATTTTCGAGCGAGGTGCTCGACCTCTCTTTTCCCACGCCGATTTTCTTTCCGTGCCTGAGATTCTATCGTGAGTCCCCTTGATTTTTGGCCATCTACGGTCCCCTTAATCTCTTTGGGTCCAAGATACTACACGTCTTTCTAGGAAGGCTGGGGGATCATTATTCTTTCCTTTGATGTTTGTTAGTTTTTTTATTTCTATTTCCGTAATCTCCCCTCTTGAGCCCGTGAACAGCTTCGGATCACTCTTTGTCCCTTGAAAACACGTGTTCCTGTAGTTCCCGTGTTGTGGATCTTAACCTTTCGCGCGGTGCTTCTTCGACCGCTTTCACTCGAAGAACTTTTCTCGCCTGCCTCACCATGTTCTTCCCTTCAGGTTTTCAAGAAGGCTTGTTCTCTCCTCGATTTTAAGAACCTTAATGGCTCGAAGATTTTCCGCCTTTGTAATCGTTTAAGTTGCCTTCGGCGTTTATACAAATTTTCCTGAAGTTTCGACCCTTCTCCTGAAATTAATCCGACTCCCATCCCTGACTTCTTGTCGTGTCTTTCTAGGATAGCTACGGCTCATTGTCCCCCCTCTGGATGAGTGTCGCGGCCCTAATCCCACTGATGTGTTTTTAGTAGATCCTCTCCTGTCCTCGAGACTCCTGTGTGGAGGCCTTTTTTTTTTTTGTGTCGGAAATCGATCCTTTTGTTTTCCGACAAAGATATGTTTCCCTATTTCTCAGTTTTTTCCGGTCTTCCCCCCTGCCTTTTTTTCCCGACGAGAAAGACAGGATACGACCGGATAGTACGGTACTGGCGGTTAGAGTCCTTTCTCTCCGAAGTCTCCTTACTCTCTCGCTTATTCGATGCGCTTCCCACGAATCGAGGGATTCTTCCCCATTAGGGTCTTTCGAACGGATCGTTCTCCCCCGCTACCGGCCGATCCGCACTCGCAGTTCTTTCCCTCCTTCTGACCGACCAAGAGCGTTCGGTTAATTGATTTTTTGCAGGGGAGCCCCCCCCTCTTCGTCCCATTCACCCCCCTCAAGACCTTAGGTGGTTCTTAAAGATCGATTTTCCGGTGTTGTTTCTCACCTCCTTAGCTTCTTATTCTCCATTTTTTCACACCTCCCCCATATTTTTACGAGTACCCGTTCCAGAGAGACCCGATCTTGGCCTCCCCTCTCCCCTCCCCTTTTCCAGGTCATTTGACTAATCCTTACGGCCCTCTCCTCTCTCCCTTTACTTAATGTTTTGATCTCTCTACCCCTTCCGCTCCTGAAGAGCTCCCCCGTGCCCACGTCCAGCCTTGTCACTTTCAGAGTCTTTTTCTCCAAGACGTTGTCGCGGTTCCCAAAACAATTTTTTATTGTCTTTCTCGCCCCTTTTTTAGATCTTGAGCGAAATGTAGTCAACAACAATCGCTCGTTCTTTACCGATCCATACTTTCGGCGCGGATTGTAGAAGACTGCCTTAGTTGAGTTTCAGCCCAAAGCGCATGTCACCGACCGGCTGCTGTCGCCCCTGCTCGCCCTTGTCGATTTCCTGGTCAGTTAGAGGTGGAACCAGATTACATCCTACTTCTTCACACTCTCTCCGAAGGTTTAGGCCCCTCGCGCTCGGCTGTTACGTGACGGATACGGATACCTTCTTTTCTCCCTCTCATTCGTCTAAGCAGGCCTCCCTTTCAGCAAAATTCGTGCCTTCTGTAGAAAGATTCGACAACATGGGGACCCTCCCTCCTCCCGTGCCACCTCTATGCAACTCTTTTTTCTCTCACAAACAACCTAGATTCCCTCCCCCAAGGGCGCCCATCCCTGTCTGAGACCTACGCCTGCTCCCACAAGACTCCGACCAAACAGTGGTTTCCGAGACCAAAGAATAAGGTTTGATCCCAGCCTACCCATTCTCTTTTTACTTCTCCTCTAAGCGCCAAGAACACCTACTCGAGACTCTCCCTCTTGCGGAAGGATATAGAATACGGTTGGCCGACCACACATTTTATGCGCTTAGGCAACTCCTCCATTCCAACCCGTCGTCACCTTTAAGCTAAAGTCGTCCTAACCGACCTCGTCGTCGAACCTCTTTTTTCCGATCCTATTTCCTGAGAACACTCTTTTTATTGCCGATCTAGATCAGAACCGTCGATTTCCGTCCCTTAACTCCCCCCTCTAGCCCCGTGCCCCATTACTTATAAGTTCACCCACGGCAATGGAACTCTCCCCCCCCATCACCATTAGCCTTCCACAGGGAGACCTACGCGGGATCATAGATTAAACCTTTTTCTCCGCTACTGGATCTGGTCCCCACGCCCCAAATAAGAAACCCCCCTTCCCTGAATCCGTGATAACCTAAGACGACTCACTTCCTCGACGCGACTCCCCCTAGCGTGTACCACCACTCGTGAAGTGGTCAGTAAGGTGAGGTCGGACTAAAGAGAATGTCAACCTACACCTCCGGTAAGCCCCCGATCCCCTTTGTCTCCCTATCAACCTACGGCTTCCCCCATCCTCCTGCCGACCTTTCTACTTTTCACAGCATCCACAGTAATTGTAACCGGCGAGTCTTCTGTGCGGCCTTTTGGCCCCCCCCCGAAATTCGCCCGCAAACGCATCGGCCAACTCCCTGCGGCCCCCTTCTGCATTACGTCCCAGTCCTTTGCCTACCTTCATCAAGTTCCCTTACAGCGGACCCCCCCAACAACGGTACAACCCCGGCGAAGGCGTTTTCGCGACCTCTTTTTCCTTTCCGTGTTCCTCCAGTCACCTTCCCAGAACCGTTGCAGAGGTCAAGTTTCCTTCCCTTACCGGGAGCAACGGTTTCGCCAGGAGTTTCTCGCATTTTTTTTCTCCCCTCGTTTCGCGTGCTCGCCTTCTGCTTGAAATGCCCCTCATCCCCCAAGTGCGTTGGCTTCTGGCCACTGGTCCCCCTCTGCTGTTCCTTTCCTTCCTCCTTTCGCCGATTTTTTCGCCCTCACTCTTTCTTGCTCTGGACGTTCGGCGTCCGTCATTCGAGTCGCTTTTTTTCTTTGTATGTTACGGTTCCACCCCTCCTTTTTTGTGTGGTCACGAAGCAGGACACCCGTTCCTCCCCCCTCCGTCGGGACATTGGTCCACCTTCGCCAGGTTCGGTCCGTTTTTTTCAGCCGACCATCGAGGAGTTTTCGAGAACGGGTTCTCCCTCTGGGTCTCAAGAGGACTAGCAACTGGTTCCCGCTTCCCGACGCTGAGGAAGCCCTGAACCCGTTGGGAAGGTGCGATCAGCCTCCTAATTTTTAAGAGGGTTTTTTAGGAGAACCTCCCTACCTTGCGCGTTTACAGACCCCCCCCCCGAGGTTACGACAGGTGGATGGCCTCAAGACCTTTCTCCTTTTGCATTTTTTTTCCCTCCTCCCTTTCAGTCCTCTCTGCATCGGTAGTCCCTCTACAATGATTCATGACGACTTCGGATCCGTTCGCCACTTCCCCCTGTGGTCGGAGGTATCTTTCTGCGGTGAAGCCTCGACCTCACTATTTCCTTTACGATCCGGTGATTGGCGACAATCCAATCCAGAATTTTCCCCCGCCCCTCCACTGAGCCCCCCCCATCTATCTGGGTCTTCTGAAGTAAGCCGGACGCGACGCCTACCTCTCCGGAGGGAACGGTATGGTACATCACCAACCGTAACTGTCACCAGGTGTTGCTGTCCCGATGCAGATACTTGGCAAAAGTCGTTCCCCCCTCGCGATATTCACAAGTCCCAGAAGCTTGGCTTTGGGTCAGTGGCGACGTTGCGGAATCGAGCTTCTGATGATAGAGGTTTTCCCTTCCCCCTCTTTAGTACCTTGTTGACACAGTTCCTCTGTTTTATGGGTAGTAATACCTTTTGATACCGGCTCCTTTTACTCTGCGTATGACGACCTCGACGCTCTAGGTGGTCGACGGCACCCTTTTTCCGTACTAGGTTATTTTCTCCGTCTTTTCCCCTGACTCTTTCCCCGTCCTAGTCTATAACCCTCTCACCTCCCGTTTAGGAGATGAGTTAGATATCGTAGTCGGGACTCCCCTTTTTTTTTTCATCCCGCTTGTACTGGGAGCTCACCTGCAGCGCGCGGCGACACCTTTCTTTCTTCCCATGCTCTTGATCATCTGTCCGTCTGTTATCGCCCTCAATAACGCCTCCTAGGTGGGTTCCCGTCCTTGAGAAAAGGGGTTAGCCTGGCACTGGTCCCCTGGCTCTTCGTTCGAGGTATCGCTGCGTTGCCCACGTGCGTAGAGCTTCATCCCTCTGGCGGTCCGAGGGTTGATGGCTTTTTTCGGCTGAGAACACGTCTCGTACCGCTTTTCCGTCACTGTCCCCGGAGCGAGGATCCCTCCAGTTTTCTCGTGTTCGATCCCCCCTTTCTTGGCGAATGCGTCGCTGGGAGTTTCGGCCAGAAGCCCCTGTAGGGTCTTGAGGTAAGGAAAACTTCTTTTCTTTGCCCGTTTTCTGAGCGGAATACCCAATCCTCAGATGTGGCCGCGCTCCCCTTTTTCTAGAAAGTCCTCCCCCGGAGTTGTTCGAGAAGGCGAGGTCAAAGATCTATTTTTCCTTCATAATTGTTTTTTGTTTCTCGATGATTTTTCCCCAATTAAGATTTAACGCGACTCTTTCGCGGTAGGTGACTGAAGACTGTACAGGAAGAGTCCTGATGCTCCCCCAAACTTAGGAGACTACCTTAGCCCCCCCGCCAGTTCCCTGGTTCAGGAGCCTCAGGTCTCGCGCTGCTCCTACCCTCCCGCGTTCTCCCCTTCGAATCCGCTGGCAACTGTTCGAACGGCACTCGATCCCAGCTCTGCCTTGGCGAAAGGAATCCCTGTCTTTCGCTTCCCTCCTGTGTGCGCGCCGCTAACCACCTCCATTAAGTCACATTCTTCTCGGTTTTACAGGGATACACAGAAACTTGGGAAACCTCGAGCCTGCTTATGCGTCCCCTCCTATGTCCCCCTTTCGACTGTTCGAGAAGCCCTTCGGACGCCAACCTGGGTCCTCCTTTTTCTGCCGGACGGACGGCCCCGATCTCCCCGCCTGGACTTAATTTCAAAGCATCGTTTTCGTCCTTTGCTTTAGTGATAATGTCGCCACCTGGGACACGCTTGAAGACTTTTTCGCACGTGCTTTTTCCCGATCAGCCCTTTTTCATAACGATTGGATTTCACCAAGAGGTTCCTCGTACTTCGTCCCATCTGGCTCCTGGAACATCGATACACGAACCCGAGTACGTTCTCGCTCCTTTTTTTTTCTAACTAGAGTCGACGTTCTGAGTTCTACTGTGCGGACGTAATCCCCCCCTTATCCCTGGACCACCGCGGAAATAACCTACCTTTAGTCTCACCTTGAATATCTGTGACATCTACATCTTATGCTCTATATTGCGGCAACTGTGTCCCCCAAAAGTTTTTTCTCCATCTTCTTTGAATGTTTTTTTCTCTGGATATAGATCGGGAAAGTGTTTTTCCGCGCAACAGAGTAGATCCCCCCCTTACCGTTTTCGTTTTAGGTGTGACCGATGCCCAATGAAGAATGCTTCTTTAGTCTCTCGAGACCGGATCTGCAGCCGCCCCATTTTTCTCGATTGTTTCTCTTATGTCGCGCTCTCGGTCAACCTTGTTTTCCAATAAAAACGTGGAATAGTGACCCATTCCCCCCTCTTTTCGTTACTTCCTTTCCAATAAGCCCACCCCTTCCCCCGCCACTCATTTCTCCTTGATCCGGGTCTCCTCCGCGGATCTATTTCCCGATCCTCCTTTTTTACAAGTCGTACAAGACTGAAAAAATCTCCCCGGGTTCCCAAGACTGCATATGTTTTTTTTTTTTCCTCCCCCCTATGTCGACATAATGCTCCCGTTCTTTCTTCAAGTGAACCTCCCTCCGTTTTTGCTTGATCTTACGTCACTTCTTACGGGACGAAACCTTAGAGCCGAGTCCCCCCTCGGCTTCCCTTCCGTAGGAGTGCGCGGCCGCCCCCCTCGAGACGTGAACAGTTGGATCACTCACCTTGAACCATGTCCACGCGAAGGGCACTGACTCCCTTCTTTTTGCCAACACACTTCACTCAGCCTTCGCCCCTCTTCTCGCGGAGTTGACGCCTGGCCCCACCCACTCGCCTACTCCTCCTCTCACTATCGTCGCTCCCCATTGAACATTGTGCCCGATCCAGCGTGTGGTTCCTTCTCCGTTTCCGGTGCAGGTGCGGCTTCCCCGAGAGTTCTCTCACCGTTTTCTCGATCCCCTCCCCGCCCTCCGGCCCCCTCACTTCAACCCTGTTGCTACCTCTAACCGCCCCCCATTCCCTTTCCCTTCGGAATTCCGGGACGGCGAGAACCGGAGAGTGGCGAACCCTCTGGTCGACAGACTTTTTCTCCCTTTTTTCCTGTTGTGGTCCCCAAGTTCGGATTAAAGTGTATTCCACCGTCGTCCTTTCCGTCCTCCTCATCGTGGTGACTACATGGAAGAGTTGCCGTGAACTTTTTCTTTGGTGAGACGTTTGCGGGCTCTTTTCTTTCCGCGAACGACCCGCCGTTCCATTTTCTCTTAATTTACTTAGGAAGCGGTTAGCGGGTTTTGCGAGAGGATTCCCGCTCTCTTTTATCTAGGGAGTGAAGAGTTCTTGTTGAGTAACCGGCGCGGTGTTTCCGGTCGGATCCACCTCTATAAGCTGAGTTGTTAGTCCATCTCCTTCCGATAGACCCCTGCCTTTTGTTTAGGTATTATAGAGGGGGACTTCTTCCTTTTTTGTCTGGCGTACCGATTTGCTTTTACTTGCTTCGCACGCTTTCTCCCTCCCCCCTGAATCACCTCTCGGCCCTAGTGCTACTTTTTCCATCGGATACTGACACCACCCCTTTTTGGATTTTTGAGCCGGTGCCCCTTTTGATGCGCGGTAGAATGACTCTCGACAGGCCTCGCCGAAGTGTTTAGTTCCCCCCTGAGAAGCAACCCTGTTGTCTGGCTGCGTCGGCACGACCTGTCTCGACGGCCGCGGGGAAGTCCATGCATGGGTTCCCCCTACGCGTTCACGGGCGTGTAATAGTCCTGTGGACGTCCCCTTCGCCCTTTTTATTCCTTATGTCGAAATGCAGAGGCTTCTCAGCCGCAGGGCTTGTTAGTGTTACCGCGTCGGCGTCTTTTTGTAAAGTGCTCATGTAGGGCTGGACACGCTCCCCCTGCTTGGCTTTTCCTCTTCCCCCAGCCCCTCTCTGTGAGTAATTTATTGGATCAGTCGTCAGAACATTGGCGTTGTGGCCGCGGAATTCCTGTGGTTCTTTGTTCTCTCACACCCGCTGTTTTCTTTCAAGTATGAAGGGTCTTAGTATCTTCGTGCCGATTCTCCGCAGGGCCCTGATAGAATAGGGTTTAGATCCTCCTGCGTGTTCTCCCCGTCCCGCGGAATCTTCTGAGTTTTCCTCTCTGAAGACTATCAAACAAGATCTCGCTGGTCTTCGTCCCTTGTTTGCTCAATCCTGAGGAATGTCCCAACACCCTCGCGCCTCTCCCTTCTACACTTTT